>Ga0334890_1002807_pt1 | contig 19068 bp, 21 predicted proteins | sample GraSluR1_MG_3_FD_207220 | JGI IMG/M metagenome (GOLD analysis project Ga0334890, IMG submission 207220) | Sludge microbial communities from methane-producing bioreactor in Wageningen University, Netherlands - Granular Sludge_31_08-R1 | ecosystem: Engineered > Bioreactor > Anaerobic >... | reverse complement strand
CAAAATCTAATTTATTGGGTTGTGACAATGGTTGTGGTGATTCTCACAACGATTAAGCAGTTCAGTCAACAAGAAAAAAAGAACAAAACAAAAAACGATGAAATCATCGTTAATCTACAAAGAATTGAAAAACAAAATGTGAAGATGCTAAACCTACTTGAAATGCATGGACAAGATATCAAATCCCTTAAAAAGGATGTCAATGTTTTGGAACATCGTGTATCAAGACTAGAAGATTCACAAGTGAATATTTATAACCATATAGGAGGAAAACCAAATGACAACACTTGAAACAATATTGATCGTAACTAACGTTCTAACACTTATTCTTTATTTCACATCGAAGTTTAAAGAAAGTGGTAACTTATCAACTGTAATTAAGGAAGTTAAGGATGACATAAAAAACTCATCTGAAGTAGTTGCTGATTTAGTAACAAAAGCAACTGGTATCGTGTTTGATGAAACTGTGCAGAAGACAATCAAAGAATTCATTATGATAGTAGAGGAAAAGAATCAGATTGCACAACAGAAAGGTGAGATATTTCTAGCTGGAGATGAGAAGAAACAAGCTGTTATTCAACGACTTAGTGAATGGGTATCAAATTTAACTGGATCAACAGAAAAAGCAATTGGGTTTGTTGAAGATAACCAAAGCAAAATTGAATCTATTATTGATGAATACATATCTTTCAGTAATAAAATGCATGGAAAATCAACGCTATCTGAAGCTGAGAAAATTATCGCAGACAAATTGAATAGTAAAGGATAGTAATACTTGCTATAGTAGCCTTATTTAGGTAATATGTGTCATAACCAAACCAAGGAGGAAAAGTATGTTAAACCAAGTTATACTAGTAGGAAGAGTGAATAAACTCGATAAACTAGCAGGTATTGTTTCTATTGATATCAAAAGACCAAATGAAATGGATTCTGATTTGATCCCAGTAACCCTAACAGATGGTTTGATGGAAAGCGTTCTAGGGTACCTTACCGAAGGTTCTACAATAGGAGTTAAAGCAACGCTTAATATTGATAACAATATCCTAAGAATTGTTGGAGATAAAGTAACATTTATTAATACAAAAAACGAATAAGGAATCCGATTCACAAACATGGCCACACCTATAAAATGGTGTGGCTTTTTTTGTTGCTCAAAAATGATACAAAGTTAATAAAGAAGTTGCAATATTACACATGATAGAAAATTTAATAGTGAATGTGTTATTTTGTTATAAAGGAGGTGCAATATGGAGGAGCAATTATACAAATTAAATACCATCATTTTAATTAGAAAGGCAATTTCACAACAGTATAGTTCCATTGAAGATTCTGAAAAGTTAATTGAATGTATTACATTAATTAATGACTATGAAGAAAATGTAATTTTGGAACTTAATAATTCGTATGAACAACATTAACTGTTTATCGAAATTTCTCTTTATGATATAATTTGTTTAAGGATAGTAAATAGTATCATACTATTGTGGTTGCGATTTTGAAACTACACTATTTGAAATCCGAATAGTGTAGTTTTTTTCTACATATAAAAATAATGAGGAGGGAGTATTAACATGGGAAACGATGATGGAAATAAGTTTGATTCACGAATATTATCGTCTTCGCACCTTAATTTCTTTTTTGGTGCAGGAGTAAATGGAAATGCCATAAAGCAAATGAAGGACTTAAATAGAACTAATGCGGCTCTATCAAAAAAAATTGGTAGGGATGTAGTCCATTTTGAAAATGACTTAGGTGAGTTAAATGATGAGGACAAAGAAGAAGTCCTTATACTATTTAAAGAAGAATTAGGACTGGACATTAAAAATGCAGATATAGAGCATCAAGATATTATCGATATTGTAAAAATGTTTGGAGCTATAAATAGATTATTACTTGATTCTGAAAATAGAACGAAGACTATGAAGCAAGTAAATATTTATACTACTAACTATGATTATGTAATTGAGAACGTTCTTAATAATGCTGGATATTTATGCAATGTGATATCTTCTAGTAATCTGGATAGTAATGATAAGTTTTTTGAGATGATTGGATATGATTATAGTAAAGATGTATTTGTACCAACCTACCTAGTAAATAAAATTCACGGTGATTTGGATAATCCAATATTACCTAGCAAAAATAAATATGACGAAACATTGCAAAGAAAACGATTTGAGATTTTATTCAGAATGAAATCTCAGCTGTCCAGAAAGAATTCACTCTTATTCGTTATAGGATACTCTGGGAATGATCAACACTTAAATATGTTAATTAATGATGCTATTGGTTTTGGACTAACAGTATACTGGTTCAAGTATGATAATAATCAGAAATTACCTGATATTTTGATTGATAAGATAAATACCGCTGAACAAGAAGATAATGATCAAAAGAAGAATCCAACTTTAAAATGTAGTGAAATGGTTAGTAACTTATGGGAAAATCTGTCGGAAGAATTGTAGAGGTCAGAGGCCTTAATGTTCGTGCCAGATTGTACGAACTACTCCCTCCATACTTGGTAGAGAACGGAAAATATGAAAACGCCCCAAAAATTAATGGATTCTTAAAAACTAAAGTTGGTCTTGATACAATTATTTGTCAAGTTGTAGGAGAGGTTTCCGAGTTTAAGAATGGTAGAGTAGAATCTCATCTGCTTGATTTACAAGTGAAGGGATATATTGATAAAAATAAATTTATCCAAGGACTTAGGATGCTTCCGATTGTATCTGCGGATGTTGAACTTCTTGATCAATTGGATTTTAAATATATCTATAATGACGGTTCAAATCATACGATTCCTATTGGGAATGATCTTTTTGATATTGGTAAACGAATTGAAGTGAATGTAAACAGTTTGGCACCTTCACATATAGGTGTTTTTGGAAATACGGGTTCAGGGAAGTCTAATACACTTACTCGTATTCTTTTAGAATATGAGAAGATTATTAGTGAAGTTAATACAAATAGAGGGAAATTCATAATATTTGACATTAACAATGAGTATTCCAAAGATGCTATATGCCCTGAGGACAAGAAAAAAATATACAAGTTGAGAACAAGGAATGACAAAGGTGACAAAATCCCATTAAATCTAAAAACTCTTTCTGAGGATAATTTTGTTGTATTAATGAATGCATCAGAAAAAACTCAGGTTCCCGCTATAAAGAATGCCTATAAGTGGACATTTATGGAAGAAAGTGAGCGAAGAGAAAAACAATACTATCTAGACAGAATAAAATCAATGATTCTAAATGGTAAAAGGTATTTGTTTTTTTCTATGAGATACCATTTAGGTAAGTACTTCGATCATATTGATGATTTTAAATATAATTCTACTACAGGAGATTTTTACTACAAAATATCTGGATTTACTCCTATATATGTTAACAGTCCTGGCTTTCAAACATACCTAGATAATATTGAGCTTGAATTTCCAGAAACAGGTCTTGATAGGTTTATTTTTGAACTCTACTTTGCAGTCGCACAAGAAAATGAGAATGGAGTGCAACTCGATTTTATGATGCCACTTATTTCTAGGGCTAATAAATTGATAGCTGATTTCAAAAAAGTCTTTGATTTTAGTGTTACTGATGACAGCAAGAATATAATTTTTGATAAGAAGAATGTATGTGTGGTACAACTCGGTGATGTAAATAAAGATATGAAAGAGATTGTGCCTTCACTAATTGCAAATAAAATCTTTGATTCTTTAGCTGACAAAAGAGATGAAAAGGATGAGATTGTTCAAATTATAAATATAGTTGTTGATGAGGCTCATAATCTGTTATATGAAGTTTCTGGACAATCGTCCTCACATAAAAGTGTTTTGGAAGTATTTGAGAAAATTGTAAAAGAAGGACGGAAATTTGGTTGTTACTTGATGTTAGCGAGTCAAAGACCAAGTGATATTTCACAAACGATCATTTCACAATTGCATAATTACTTTATCCATAAGTTGGTTAATCCATCGGACATACAAAAGATTAGAAAAGCAGTAGCATATCTTGATGAAACTTCACTTGATTTTCTTACAGTATTAGCACCTGGTGAATGTATAGTTTCTGGTACAGCTTTTCAAATGCCAAACTTTGTATATGTACAACAAGTTGACTCAGTTAATAGACCACAGAGTGAAAATGTTAAACTATTCACTCCAGATAATGATGGATTATTTCAAAGAGGAATCTTACATGAAGATGAAAGTGATGAAGTATAAAGATATTTAAGGAGGAAATAAAATGGGATTTGATTTTGGAAGCTTCTTTGGAGGCATTTTAGGTGGACTCATAACACTTTTTGGTGTTTACAAAACCGTAAAATATTATAAGGAAAGTGATATTCGACGTGAAGAATTAAAACTCTTTAGTGAAAGACCTGATTTAAAGTCTCTAAGCAAAAGAAACAAAGCGAAACCAGATGTTGAGGCAATCTTAGTTCCGGTTGAAGGTGTGATTTCAGTTCAAGATAATTGGGTTACTTTCTCATTTAAACTAGAACCATTTAAAGATAAAACTGAGCTTGAGTTCCACGATTATTATTTTGAGAATGCAGGTAAGCGAGCAATTACATACATATCTTTTATATCAGCTAATAAAAAATTGTTTACACTATACGATTTATCGAGTGATGTTTGGATTAAATCAATTATGGAAGGTGATCCAAATTATGAAGTTTATCTTGATAAAAGAGTCGATCCGGGTGAGATAATCAAAGTGAGAATGTATCATCACAAAAAGATTTGGGGAAATCCAATATCTGCTCCGATTTCCGTGGCAATCACAGACACATATACTAGATTGTATAGTCAGCCATTTTTCTATCCTTCAGACAAGATATACTCTTCGAAAAATTATGATGGGGGATATGGACAATATAGAAAAGATGCAAGTGTTGATGATTACATAGACTATATAATCAATTTAAACCAAAGGAGAAACAAAAGATAGCTTTTATTAGCTATGTAATTTTGAAGTGGAAGGAAGTGAAAATATGATGAAATGTAGACATCCATTATTTCCAAAATTGTATTTCACAAATGATAGCGAAAAAAATACATTTAACGATTATCTTGAGTTCAAAGGCTTGTTTTTACATAAGCAAGTTTATGAAGCATTTCTTTTATATCAAGATGCTGTATCATATCATGAACTGTCAACTTATATAAAGTACGATAAAGGTCTACGAAATGTCCTATATAGAAACTTATCAGCAATTGAGGAATTCTATCGTTCTAGACTCATTAACAAATATGATATTGAACGAGAACTCACTGATTTTAAAAAAGATGTAGTTAAGAATGGTGAGTTAGTTGAGTCGAATGGCAGTACCTCAAATCTATATAATTATACTTTTTGTAAAAGCTTTGACATGTATAAATTGATTAGTATGCTTTCACATGTGAAACTATTAACTTATCGAGAAAAGACAGATTTAAACAGAATTAGGGACTTTAGAAATAAGGTAATGCATCATAATCTTTTGATACTTTCATCCCATACAAGCAAGGATAATATTGAAACAGAAATTCGTGAAATAGAGTTCATCTGTGAATTGATATATAATTATTTACCAGAACCAATGAGGGGGGCCTTTCAGGGGAATATCAACAAGTGTAATCATATTACAGCTAATAATAAAGTTCCCAATTTGGAGATTCTGTGTGTAAGGGAGATGTCAAATGGAATATTTAGGTAAGAAACAACTTCAACAATATAAAGATGAAATCAGTGCAATCATAGAGGATTTAAAAATAGAACTTGGCAATGAGTGGTATCTATATTACTATTTAGTTGGATCGGGAAGAAGAAACATGGTGCTAGAATCAAATGAGGGGTTTGATTTGGATTACCATCTAATGCTTAAAAAATGGCCAAATAATTTAGATGCAGAAGGCATAAAAATGGCAATGATGAATGCTCTTGATGAAGTAACACTAGGACACCTTTCTAGTAGTAAAGATTCAACACATGTGATAACAATTAAATGTGTTGAGAACGGTACATTGAAATACTCATATGATTTAGCAATCATGAAAAAAGACAACAGTTCTCAGATACTAAAAAACGAAAAAGAGAATGGGAATAATGGACCGTATCATTTTGTTCAAGTACCTGATTCAAGTAGTTTCTTTGATAAGTTCTCCAATATCAAAGGTCCAAAAATGTGGAGAGACTTAAGAGATTTTTATAAGGAAGAAAAGGTTGAGCAACATAAAGTAAAAAAAGAGGACCGTATTTATTCATTTGCTTTACTTCAATCCGCTACTAATAGAGTATTACAAAAATATGATTTAATTTAGAGAGCGAAACATAAAGAGACAACAATTTTATTAGTCGTTGTCTCTTTATACTCATGGAAAACTGCAGTAGATAAAAAATCTTCAATCTTACTTGCTTTTGTAGGTTTGAGAGTGGTATTGTCAACGAACATGTATGGATAATTTTCTAATTATTTTGAAATGGAAATCATTGAGTTACGTTAGCTATCGTTCTTGGACTGCAATACCTAATTGTCCCTGGTTTGACATTTGCGATTCTTGTTTTTGTGTTTATTTCTTTAACAAAAAACAAGGATTTTTCTCTTACAATCGTGTTTCATTCGCTTCAATTGTAGATATGAATGATAAGGATTTTATAAAAGAAGCTAAAACTGTTGATGAAATCACATTATGTGAAATGATTTTATCTCAGATAGTAATAAACTCGAAAATCGCTGAACGTAAAATGAAACATTTTAGTGTTGCTTTGTATTGTGGAATATTCTTTGTTCTAATAACGGTGATCCTGGTAGTTTTTATAAATTTTCTGTAAAAAATGTGAAAACGAATAACACAATAATGTAATTTTGATTTTAAGTTACCTATTCAAAAATTACTATGTTTTACCTTTAGTTAGTCAAATGCATATTAATTGTTTATGTTCTACAAACAAGGAACTATTGCTAATTGTGTTTTGATATGATAAAATGTTTGTAGATAATTGAAGGGTTGAGGGGTGTAATTTTGAAAGGGAAAAGCAAATATTATTATGAAAACAGCCTAGTTTGGCAGATCGAACCAGTAACTGAAACGATTTATGTAATGAACAAAAAAAACGAATCTTCATACTTGTTCACAAACGTTGAAAAGGAAATTTGGCTTGCAATTAATGAAAGAAGAAGTGTTATTGAGATAACAAATACGTTAGTAGAAATTTATGATATTTCATCTGAGATATTGAGGAAAGATATTATTAAGTTTATTTCTCGACTATTAGATGAGGAATTGATATATGAAATCAACTAGCAATTTGTATGAGTTTGCAAGTAAGAATAAAACTCTTACAGCAATAACCATCGAGTTAAACACTAATTGTAATTGGAGATGCAAACATTGTTACATTGATGATTACAGTTATGAGTATGAGTTAAGTTTCAATGTAATAAAACGTTTGTTTATTGAGATGAGAAAAATGGGTGTGGTTGATCTACTGTTTACTGGTGGTGAAATGTTTTTACGTAAGGATATCTTAGAAATAATAAAACTCGCACGAAGTATGTTTTTTGATGTTTCGCTATTTACAAATGCGTCATTATTAAATGAGTCAGTAATCAAATCTCTTAAGTGCTTATACATTGATCACATTTCTTGTACACTTTTTTCTCTTGATGATTCGATACATGATAGTATTACTGGAGTGAATGGATCACTTCAGAAAACGATGGAAAATTTGAAACTCTTGAAGCAGTATAATATAGATGTTGAAGTAAAACATATTATAACAAATTTAAATATGCATGAACACAAAAGGATAGTTGAATATTGTACTAGTATGGGGTTCAAATACAGATTAACACCATCAATATGGTCAAAGAAAGATGGGGATCATTCTCCTCTAAATTTAAAAGTTGACGAAACCTATTTGAGAAAGAATTTGATTGAAATTGATGAGTTGAGGAGTTCATCGAAAATTGTAAAGCATGAGAACTTATTCGTTTGTAACGCTACAAGATACTCACTGTTTATTATGGCAAATGGAGATGTTACTCCCTGTACAAATTTATATAAAAGCATAGGTAATATTTCTGAAAATAGTTTGAAGGATATATGGAAGTCATCAGAATACCTTAATAAAGTGCAAAATCTTAAATGGAAGAACTTGCATGTATGTAAAAATTGTGAAGTAAGTGATTTTTGCATGAGATGCAGTGGTATAGCATTATTGGAACATGGGGATTTATTATCTTGTAATAGATATGAGAGAATAAATGCAACAATTCGTAAAGAATATTATAGTAAGGGAAGGAGGCGACACAATGGAAAAATATGTAGTACCATCTGTTAAAAAATTGGAAACACAAAAGATTGACATCGTTCTAAAAAAAGCAAATTGCAGTGGTAATAATTCTCGTAAAATGCCTATTGGAAACTTTGACAAAAAGCAAAAATAATCTTTTGAAAAAAGAATAGAAAGATGCTTTCTATTCTTTTTTGTATTAGTATATACCAAGGAAGGTGATTAAAATTAAAGAGGTTAATCAGATATTAGATGTATATGATATTGCATATGAGAATGAAGTGCTTTTGTCAGTTATGATTGAGTTAACTAGTAGATGTAATTGGCACTGTAAACACTGTTATGTGAGTGAGAGAAGTTCAGATGTGTTTAATATTAGAAATCTAAACAATCTTTTCATTGAATTTCGAAAAAGAGGAGTCAATGAGTTGGTTTTTATTGGTGGTGAAATCTTCATTAGGAAAGATATGCTTAAAATTATAGAATTAGCAAGGAGTATGTTTTTTAATGTAGTTCTAGAAACAAACGTATCACTCTTGAATGAAGAGATTATCAATGAACTTGCGAATCAATTCGTAAGTGAAGTTTCATGCACTGTGTTTACGATGGATGATAGAATTCATGATGATATAACAAAATCAAAGAGCTATTTACCAATTGTAAAACATAACTTAGAGTTATTGAAAAAGAATAATATTAAAGTTTCAGTTAAAATGCCAATAATGCGAGATAACATGAAATCATATAACGATGTTAAGGATTATTGTATACAAAATGGATTTAAATTTAATGTAAAAGCAGATCTTTTTCCAAAAAGAAATGGTGATAAGTTAGAAGAAATTTTAGTTAGCAGAAACTATATCGATGACAATATTTTAGAATTTGACAGAACTAACAAGCATAGTTTTATTGAAAAGAAGAACCTTGAATCGTATCCTTGTTTAAATACTAGAATATCATTATTTATAGATTATTTAGGAAATGTATACCCGTGTATCAATTATAGAAAATCGATGGGCAATGTTTTTACTCATGATTTAGAAGAAATATGGAATAGTAGTATTAGGAAACAAATAGCCCATTTGCGTTACAAAGATTTACTTGGTTGTACATCTTGTGATAAGTTAAATTATTGTGTTGTTTGTCCTGGTGTGGCTCATATGGAGACTGGAAATATTTATGAATGTTCAACGGGCAGCAAAATTTTAGCAGAAAGCAGGTATAATAATGAAAAAATATTGGAGACTGATTAGAAAAGATTTAATTCTTTTTGGGTTTTTAACTTTTCTATCTTATGTATTTTATGCCTTGATACCTTATTTTACTAAAATATTATTTGAGGGGCATTATGTCACAGCAATAATTGGCTATACAATTAGTCTTTTATTGTTTGTATTTTTTGCATATCTGAGTAACATCACCCAAACGAGATATAAACAACACTTTGATATGTCTTTAAAAAAAGACTATTTTAAAGCCGTTATAAGCCTTGATTACGAGGAGTTTAAAAAGAAAAAAGTAGGTGAGTATATATCATTCCAAGCAAATGATATTACTGAAATTAGTAATGATTATTTAAGTCCATTAGTTGCAATAATAACTCAATCAATTAGAGTCGTAACATATTTTGTTATTATTGGGATAACTCTAAATGTAACTGTTAGTCTAATACTATTAGCTGTTTCATTTTTAGGAGTTTTATTACCTAAATCATTAGGGAAAGAAACTGCGAAAAGAAGAAATAATTATTTGAAGCAACAGAAAACGTATTATTCAAGAATTGAAGAGATATTTAACGGATTTCGCACTGTAAATAGAAGAACAAGAGGAAATATCACTAGTGAACATAATAATAGTCTTGAGAAAATTTCAAAAGAAAGGTATAGGTATGGAAGGGCAAATGGGCTCATGTGGGCTCTAAATGGATTAGGTTCTGAGAGTATTAACTATGTGATTTTTTTATATCTTGGGTATCTAACATTTTTAGGGAATATCACTGCTGGATTTGCTATTGCCACTTTCCAATATGCTCAAGGACTAATGGAACCTGTACATGAAATATTGTACTATAGGAGTTTAGTTAACTCATCTAAGGATTTAGTCGATAAATACTTACACTTTGTTAGCAACGACAGTATAGTTCTTGAAGAGAAGGAGATAGTAAAGGATTTTAAACAAATTGATTTTGAAGGTGTTACTAAAATATTAGGAGATTTCAATATTGAAAATATTTCTACAAGTATTCAAAAAAATCAAAAGGTTGCAATAATAGGATTAAATGGGTCTGGTAAGAGCACATTGTTAAACTTGCTTGGGTCGTACTATAATCCTACCACTGGAAAGATTATTGTAGATGGCAAGAAATTGACTGAGTTGGATTCAAGTCACTTGATTGGTATTTTAGATCAAAAGGAATACATTTATTCAGATAGTTTTGAGGATAATGTTAGTATGTTTGGAAGCTATGATTTAATACCGGATAATCCTTTTCTAAAAAATGCAGAAAATATAATTGGGATGAACGATTGCAGCAAACTTAGCGGAGGGGAAAAGCAAATTTTAGGGCTAGTCCGTCTCTTGAACAAAAATACACCGATTATTGTATTAGATGAACCACTAGCTGCAGTTGATATTAGCAAACGGGATGATTTATTTAAAAAGATACTTGGTTTGAAAAAGACGATTATTATAATCACTCATAAAATTGATAGTTCACTGAAGGGTTTTGATAAGATAATTTTCATGCACAATGGAAAAATAATATGTGAAGGGGTGTACAATGACATTATGCGAAACGAGAAATTTGCTAAATACTTTCTTAATTGATGAGGATTTGTATGTTTAGTAGTAAAATATCAAAACTTATTGAAAAACGAGATGGTTTATTATATGTTTTGAAGAAGAAAGTATTTGGTTTAGTTGAACTGGATATTTTGAACGAAGATAGTATTCATTTGAAAGAAGCTAAAAGAATTATCAAGATTATTGAGGAAACTCATCCATATTTTTTGTCTTCAAAGTATGATCAAAGTGAGTATAATTCTCACAAAAAAGCATTTGTTGAGGTAATTAAGAATAATTCAAACTTTGAGAATTTGCCTTTCCATGTGTTGAGATATTTCAAAGTACTTTGTGATGGACACATGAGTATGATATACAAATATACTAAGTATCTTGAGAAAACATTATCAGTTAAAAAAAACAATCTTGTTTTTTTAGATAATAGTATTCAGGTATATACCATTGGTAAAAAAAGTGTTAATGAAATTCTGGAAGAATTAGACAAACATTTTTATTACGAGAATACATCAAATAGGTTATTAATATTTCATGAATATATTCACAGAATGGATTTTTTGAGTTACATAGGTTGTGATATTAAAGATAATAAAGTAGTGTTGAGTACAAATGATGGAGATTTGTCTTTCTCTTTTAAAAGTGAATCTATTCCTGAAATTAAGTTTGATAAAATTATTGAAAATGCTGCTGATTCCTCAAGGATCATTTATATCAACAGTGATAACTTTGAGGAGAATCATACTTTTATTGATTTGATAAAAGAATATTTGACTAATGAATCTTCAAAATTGATTATTGATCTGCGAGAATATAGGGGAGGAAGTTCAATTTTTTATGAAAAATTTTTAGATGAATTGAGTGTATCTGATACAGATTTTGGATATATAGATAGATTATCAAACACTTTAAGAAATAAGAAACCAAACTCATACTTTTTTGCAAGAATTGATGAAGAAAATGTCATGTTTACTTATAAACTTCCAAAAGCTAATTACAGAGATTATAGTAGAAAAATTTTTGTTTTAACATCAATTATGACATATTCATCAGGAGTACAATTTGCAACTATTTTGCAGGATTGTGGTTTGGGAATTGTTCTAGGTGAGATTCCAGGTAATTCTCCATGTTCTTTTGGTGACATTTTGGGTTTTGATAGTGCACCGTATAATTTTGGATTTTGTGTTAGCCATAAGTGCTTTATAAGACCTAACTCAAGTAAAAGCAGAACAGAATTAATACCAGATATTATTATACAGAGTAAGAATGCATTACAATATGCTATAAATTTATTAAATGGAAATATGAAAGGAGACTAGCTATGACAAGGAAATATGCATTTGAATTATTCTTGAAATTGTCAAATATGCAAAAGAATGAAGACGAAAGGATTTTGCAGTATGAAGAGGAAATTAAAAAAGTATTTACTAAGATTGAAAAGGCTGTGTATGATAGACAAAATAGATTAGAAAAAGAGATTACTGAATTGAAATCTTATAAGAATCGCACTGTTTTTACAGGGCATGAGCAGAAATTTCCGAACGGATGCAAGTCATGTTTGACAGGAAATGGATTAGGAGCCGTGCGAAAAACAAATAAATGCAATTTAAATTGCAAGTTTTGTTATTATTATGGAGAATTAGATGTTCAACCTGCAATAGTTGATGATATGTGGGAGATTGGTGGCACAATTTATTATGAAGATGATGTTAAAACACTTCTCGAAATTCAAGACCCACCATCTGGTATAGCATATGTGTATCTCGAACCTTTTCTAGAGATAGAAAAATATTATTCTTTAATTAGTCTATTTAGTGGTGCTGGTATATATCAACATTTGTATACGAACGGTACCTTGGCAACTGATGAAAATCTTAAGAAATTAGGGCAAGCTGGTTTGAATGAAATAAGATTTAATTTAGGTGCTTCACATTGTTCTCCACAAGTTATTGAAAATATGCAAATTGCAAAAAAATACATCAAAAGTGTTGGGATTGAAACTCCAATGACTCGAGAGTTTTACTCTGAATTTTTAGAAAATAGTGAAGCAATATTGAATACTGGCATTGATTTCATAAATTGTGCAGAATTACATTTGAATGAGCAAAATATATTAAATTATAAGGGAGAAAGTCTTTACGTAGCTCGTCAAGGGTATGTGTCACCTATTTTTAGTAGAGAGTTGACATTAAAACTAATGAAACAAGCAACAGATCAAAAGTGGGACATTCTTATTCATGATTGCTCAAATCACACGAAATTTATGCGTCATATCAACGCTGCGAATAAAGATGTTTTACCATTTGGTAGTAGCACTTACTCTTCTGAATTTACTGAACTTCCACTTGATGCATTTTTGCCAACTATCAAGGATGAGAGTATTAAGTTTGATGATGATTAGTATGATTATTTATAATGTGTAAATTGAACGATTACTTATGATATAATAATTACTGTTTTAGCTCAAAATAACTTTTCATAGTGCTTAATGAATTTTAGGAAATTCAAAAAGTGAGTAAAGGTGATATCATATGCATACAATTTCACTTCGAGCAATATCTCTGAAAAGCTTGCTCTTTTCCTTACAAAAAAAAGCAACTCCGTCCAAAAATGAGTAAAACTCCGTTGGAAATAGAGTAAAACTCCGTCGAACACGAGCGATTTTAGAGTAAAACTCCATAATGACAAGACATCAGTACTATTTAAGTTTATTCCTATTCAAAAAACAGGGTTAACGCCTTTGTTTAGCGAAATATAGGAATAGACTTTTTTTATTATCTAGTGATAAACTAACATTTTGGACAGCAATTTGGACAATTTTAATTGGACAAAGCGTTCTGGGATTTGAGGGGATTTAGAATTTGTTGATTTTGCCAAAAACTGTGGAGTTGAGGGGATTTAAACTTAACACCTTAAATTATGAATTAAGACCGCTATTACGCGGTCTTTATTTTTTTGAGTATATAATTTTGTCTTAATATAAGTCGATTTGACTGTCCAATTTCCGTTCCGTTTTTCTTATTAAATAACTCGTTTTAATCTTGTGGAATGAGTCTACAGGTTTTTTAGTTCTTTCAACGTCGAATGCTATTCCAAAACTTACCTTGTTTCTGTTCTTAACAACTACATGATTGAATAACTCATCAATGGGGAAATCTTCTAAGTTGCTAATAGGTTTCTTATATGGTTTCAATAATTTTTTATAATATAATATCTTTTTTTCTGCATCGTAAGATGTGATGATTTTATTGTTTAGGTAGGCTATATCAATCTCAGCTTGCTCTTTATCATATAGAAGCTCTCTTTTTATAACTTCATCATCGGGATCATCATTTAGAAACCTAATGATCTTCTGCTGTAAGGCGTTTATTTTGCCTTCTAAGGCTTTTATATCTTCCTTTAGGCTTACTACTTCAGGATGTGTTTTAAAAGCCACATTTAGCCTTTGAAAGAATTTACTTTTATCTCTAATGATGCTGTTTATATGACTAAGTAGTGCTTCATCAAATGGATCCGCATTTACAATGTCATTTGCACACTTTTTGTTGTACTTGTTATTCTTGCATATGAGAACCCTGGTTTCATTATGTTTGTTAATATTGTTGCGTTTGAACTGATAATTGCTTCCACAGACATCACATTTGGCGAGACCATTATATATTGTCCGATTCCTTGCTTTTTCAGTGACAGTTTTTCTTGTTGTAGCTTTTAAGTAATGTTTTGCTTTTGATTTTCTAAGTTGCTGTACTTTATTCCAGGTATCGTGATCTACAATACCAGGATGTGAGTTTTCCACATAAAATTTTGGCTTTTTAGTTTGATTCTTTATATTATTATAACTGCCTATTTGCTTTCTTATTGTCTTTTGTAAGATAGCATCACCAGTGTATTTTTCATTGGATAGAATACTTAGTATTGCGCCAGCATAATAGGGTTTATTAAAAGCTTTTGTTTTATAACCTTGTTCATTAAGTATTGTGGCAATTTTTTCATGTGAATATCCGTTAAGATACCAATTATATATATTCCTAACGATTTCCGCTTCAGCTTCATCAATAATGATGTTATTTTCTTTATCACGATCAAAGCCTAACATTTTTGATGTTACCATATGTACTTTCCCCTCTTTAAAATTGTTTTCATATCTCCAGATTACATTTTGACTATTGTTTTTTGATTCCTCTTCAGCAATACTCGCTAACATAGAGATAATGATATCAATACTTGTATCAAAAGAAGAAAGATTATCGTTCTCAAAATATATTTCAGTTCCGACTTTTTTAAGCTCTCTAATCGTTTTTAAACAATCAACTGTGTTTCGAGCAAATCGTGATATTGATTTTGTAATAATTAAATCAATGCCTCCCGCTTTCGCGACTTCAACCATTTGCATGAATTGTTTTCTACCAAAGATATTGGTTCCACTTTTTCCTTCATCACCATAGACACCAGCGAACTCCCAATTAGGATTATTCATGATCATATTTTTATATTCACTAACTTGAACACTAAACGAATTAAGCTGACTTTCTTTATCAGTGGATACACGAGCATAAGCGCAAACTCTTTTTATTTTATTTTTTCTTTCATATTCTTCTAAATTAATTATTTGTTCTACGGCCATGTTTAACTCCTAGTTTAACAACTCTATAAGTGACAGTAATGTTTTTTGATTTATTGTTAACTACACCACTCTTTATAGGTTTTAAAGCTGCTATTAAATCTCTATTCGTGCTGATATAATCTTTTGTAATTGGCTTATCAGAAATGACAAAAATGACATCATTTTGTTTTACTGCAATAACTGCTCTATAAAAACTATTTAATATATGTTGATTTAGTGAGACGTAGTTTTTTAGAAAGTCCTTAATTCCTATCATTCTTTGTGTTCTAACGTAATGATTTGCTTGTAGTTCTTTTTCATTTTTTAGTTCGCTATTTAGTTCTTTTAAAGCTTTCTTTTTTTCTGAGAACATTTCTTTGTAGAATTCGGGATGCTCATTCATTTTTTCGATGTCTGTATTAATAATAGTTTTCAGTTCCTTCTCAACTTTTTTGATTTTCTTTTCAAGTGATGAAATCTTTTTATCAATATTTGATGAATCTAGCGATGATTCTACAATGGCTAGCGCTTTGTTTATGATGTCTGGACTCTCTTTATGAATCTTCTTTAAAGAATCTTTTATCGCTAATTCTAAAGTCTCGTTGTCTGTTGGTGTGTTTTCACATACATGCGGATCTTTATATCTATTCTTACAAGATAGAACAATGCGTTGGTAGGGTTTATTATAACTATAATAATGCCTATTCATGATTTTTCCACAGCCACCACAGTAGACAAGACCACTTAGTGGATATTTGTTAGAATGTTTCGAAACTTTATTAGAACGATAGTTTTTTGATAAAAGTGTTTGCACCAATTTGAATGTCTCCCTCGCGATGATAGGCTCATGACTATTTTCTACATAATATTTAGGAACTTGACCTGTATTGGGTACACTTTTATGTTCCAAGTGATCCTCTGTAAAAGTCTTTTGCAAAATGGCATCCCCACAATATTTTTCATTCATAAGAATATTTTTAATAGAGGTAGTAGTCCAATGGACAACTTTACGACCATTCTTTATTTTTTCTCTCTTTAAAAATGATGCAATCTCTCCCATGGAGTATCCGGCTAAAAACATATTATATATTTTTTCTATGACCTGAGCTTCTTCCTTATTTTTGATAATCTTACCATTTTCATCTTTGTCATATCCTAAGAATCTTTCAGTATTAATGTGTACGATGCCTTTGCCAAATCTCTTTTGATAACTCCATTTAATGTTTTCACTAATATTTCTTGATTCTTCTTGTGCAACTGAAGAAAAAATAGTAAGCATCATATCAACTTTAGGATTATTGGAATAAATGTTTTCTTTCTCAAAAAATATCGTGACATCAATCTTTCTGAACTCTTTTATGATAGTTAAGCAATCAACAGTATTTCTTGCAAACCTTGATAAAGATTTCGTTAGAATTAAATCGATTTTACCTGCTCTTACATCCTCAATCATTCTTACAAACTGTTTTCTTTTCTTAATACTTGTACCTGATATACCTTCATCAGCATACATACCAGCAAACTCCCATTCATCATTCTCATTAATTTTTTGCGTGAATTCACTGATTTGAGCTTGATAACTATTTAATTGATCTTCACTATCGGTTGATACTCTTGCATATGCGCAAACTCTTAATTTTCTTTTTTCTTTTGTTGGTTCTGGTTGGTTTTGATAATAAAAGTCATGATTCGCTTCCATGACAATGACTCTTTTTTCATTCATTGTTTCATCCTCCTTTGTAGTTACACCATATATCACTCAAAGAGCGATAAATAGCAAGTAGATAATTGTTATGCGCGTTTATTCGTTAAGGTCTTACTAATATCATAAGAAGCTAGTAGTTTTTTTATGGCTTCTCCATGTTCTAAAGCTGTAATAACTTGTTCTTTATATAAGTGATCAATAATATCTTTAATTGCGTGAAACTCTAAATTTGCTTTCATTTTTATTATCCTTTCTATTTTTGAGTAAAGAAAAAAGGTTGCCCGAAAGCAACCTCTTAGGAAAGGATAAAATAAAAACACAACGAATATTCAAAACCACCACAGGCAGTATAGCATTTTTACAAATTTAATTTTATGAACTTTTAGCATTATTTTAAAAAATTATCAATCGCATATTCTTTATTTAGATGTGCCATCATCACACCTTTATAAAAGATATTGCTTTGTTGACTCTGGGTAAAGTAGACGGGCATACCTTCATTATCGTAGAAGTGGCCACCGCCCTTATTTTTGTTGTGAAATACTTTTGAAACATAGATAGTGTCATAATAACTAAACAGCATTGTGAAGTTTTCAACATGGACATTTGTTTTCCAAAAGAACTCAAGTTCTGTATCACTTTTCTTATAACAAATAACATCATCATAAATAGTTGATATATAAAGTGGTGCAACCTCTTTAATAATAACATCTGATTTTGCAAATGATCGAAACGATACCGTTTGATCATTTTTTGTTGAATAAGGGTTGGCAACAATAATATCAATAGATACATTGTAAAAGCCACTTAGAATTAATAAGTCTTTAATGCTAATCTCTCTGGACCCATTTTCATAGTTTGCATAGCCTTGTCTTGATTTACCGATGACTTTACCAACCTCTGTAGTTGATAATTGATTAGCACATCTGAGTTTTCTTAAATTCTCGCCAATAAATAGCCTATTATAGGCTTCTGAGTATGATTGTTCTTCCATAGTATTTACCTTTCGATTTTTGTTAGCAACAAATTGTAGCACAGCCAAAAAAATATTGCTCATTACCTATCTATTATCCACAAAATCGACGAAAAAACAACTCTTTTTGTTGCAAATTAAATTAAATCTCTCAAAGTTATTTTCACATTTTACATATTGATATAAAATAGTATCGCTGTTTAAATTTCACGGAAGGAGGACTCATGGGGGATCAATGTAAAAATGAAAAAATGAAATACAAAGAGCCAATGAAAATTGTCCCCAGGGATTACTTAAGAAACCAACGAAAGTATGTTGCATTTAAGTCCATGGAGGCTGTAGCAGAAGAAATCGGAGTATCTTATGAATACTATGCCCAACTAGAAAATGGTAACAAAGGAAGAAAGCTATCAATTAATATGATATTAAAGCTTACTAAAGCCTTGGGGTTTACTAGTTGTTATCGCTTAGTATGGCAAGAGAAAAAGGTTCAAGAAGCAATGTTTGGGACAAATATGGGCAACAAAAAGGCTTTACCTAAATGATGGATCAAGATATTAGAAAAAACGTTGATGATTACATCATTTATGAAGACGTTAAAAAAATTACTAAGGAAAGTTACCGAGGGATATTAGAGAAATACATTGAATATGTAGAGAACCTATCGAGACCACCAACTCGTAAAGATATTATCGCCTATCGAGAACACCTTGTT
>Ga0334890_1002792_pt1 | contig 19161 bp, 17 predicted proteins | sample GraSluR1_MG_3_FD_207220 | JGI IMG/M metagenome (GOLD analysis project Ga0334890, IMG submission 207220) | Sludge microbial communities from methane-producing bioreactor in Wageningen University, Netherlands - Granular Sludge_31_08-R1 | ecosystem: Engineered > Bioreactor > Anaerobic >... | reverse complement strand
CGCCATACGGGACAAACTGACCGCCATCGAACGCATCATTGAACGCCAGAAGATCATCTCGGTCTCCACCATGAATTCCGACATCATCGCCATGGCGCGTGAAGAAAACGAAGCCTGTGTGCAAATCTTCTTCATCCGCTCCGGCCGCCTGATCGGGCGCGAATATTTCATCCTCGAAGGCACCGAGAACGAAGAGGACCCCGAGATCATTGAGGAGTTCATCAAGCAATATTACGAACAAGCCGCCAATGTACCGCAGGAAGTCATCCTGCCGCAGGCGGTGGAAGAATCGCAGATCATCGAGCAATGGCTGCGTTCCAAGCGCAATTGCGAAAAGGTGACGTTGGAACTGCCGCGCAGCACCGCCGAGAAAGAACTGCTGGCAATGGCTGCAGAAAACGCCACCGACACCCTGCGTGCTTTGAAAACCCAATGGGCGAATGACACCAACCGCCAGCAGATCTCGCTGAGCGACCTGCAGGAAGCCCTTGCCCTGTCCGATGTTCCCAACCGCATGGAATGTTACGACATATCGCATACCCAGGGAGTAGCCATGGTGGGTTCGATGGTGGTCTTTGAGCAGGGAACGCCCTCCAAAAAACTCTACCGCCGCTTCAACATCAGAAATGTAGCCGGACCAGATGATTTTGCCGCCATGGAAGAGGTGCTCACACGCCGCTTCAAACACTGGCAGGCGGCTCAGGAGCAACTTGGTGAAGGCAAACCTGCCGATGCCGCCTTTGCCATGCTGCCTGACTTACTGATCGTGGACGGCGGCAAAGGACAGCTCAGCCGCGCCATCGCAGTACTGGAACAATTCGGCCTCACTAACAAGATCGCCCTGGCAGGCCTGGCGAAGCAACAGGAAGAAATTTTTCTGCCCAACCGTAAACACTCCATCCTTCTGCCGCGAAATTCACAAGGATTATTCCTCATGCAGCGCATCCGTGATGAAGCCCACCGTTTCGCCATCAGCGCCCACCGCCAGACTCGCAGCAAACAGGGCATTGCCTCGCGCCTGGACACCGTTCCCGGTATCGGGCCGGTGCGGCGCAAAGCACTGCTTCAAAAATTCGGCTCCATTGATGCCATCCGCAGTGCGTCCGATGAAGAACTGATGCAGGTCAGCGGCATCACCCAGGAAATCGCCCACAACCTCAAAGCTTCGCTTGAATGATGGACTTGTGACAGAATTCACGAACCCCTAAACAACCCCTAACCTGATTACCCACTTAGATTAAGAAACATTCACGGAAACGGACTGTCTTTGTCACTATAATTAAGGTGTTAGGCACTCGTCACCAAAGCGGGGCATAACCCTTGATTCCAACCAAGTGTAGAGAAGAGACGCATGAGTTTTCGTGTTGCCACGCTGCAAACCTCAGATAACGTAACCATCCAATACCAGATCGGACAAAAGTGCGCCGAAGGCTCGCCCGCCATCTTCTTCTGCCATGGGGTCGGTGCCAATCATGACCAGTTTGCTGCCCAGCAATCTTTTGCCGATGATTATTGCATGGTCACGCCTACCCTGCGCGGACATGGCAACTCTGGCTCACCTTCCAACATCACGGCAGATAGTCTGACCCTGCAACGCTTCGCCCAGGATATTCTTGAACTTACCCAACATGTGTCGATTGAAGAATTTCATTTTGTCGGTCATGGCTTCGGCGGATTGATCGGCCTGGAAATTCTGCGGCAGCAGCCTGCGTCTTTGTTGTCGCTGTCGCTGTGCGGCGTATCGCCCTGCCAGTGCTCCTTCTCCCTGCCGCAACGGCTGCGCAATTTCACTTACAACCTGATGGGCCTTTCGCATCAGGAGCGCATCGTCAGCCAGATGATCACCCACCATGAAACCACCCAACGCATCTATTGTGAGATGTTAAAAATGACTGACGGGCAAACTTTGCGTCACATCCTGAAAAGCATCTCGCGCTATGATTACCTGGATGTTTTGAAGAAGAATCGAAAAATTCCGGTGCTGATCATGCGTTCTGAAGGCGATGATCGCATCAACGTTGCGTTAGACCCCTGTCTTGAAAAACTCAAAGGCCAGCGCAACATTGATATCATGCGTGTCAATTCCACCGGTCACATGATCAATATGGAAACTCCCGAATATTTCAACCAGATCCTGCACGCCTTTCTGTTGAAGGCTAAACTCAAAGACAGCAAGCCGCTTTCAGTACCCCCAGAGCTTCAACCGTAACCCACGGATTCATCTTGCGTTTGCTGACCCCGCCCCAATCCACCGGTGAATAACCGGACTTGTTTGGGTTTAAGTGATAGTAGCGTTTTTCTGCTGGAAATCCGCCCTCTGGCAGTTGTTTTTGTTTGAGAATGGCAAGCGCTTTCTGGCAGCGGGGATCATCCAACCAGCCGCCTTGTGCCATGACTTTCAACCCGGACAGAATATCATAATGCCAGTACGAAGGATAACTGAGCAGCAGAAAATTCTCGTCCATCACCACGCCATTGCTCAAGCGCAGGTGCAGTTCACGCTTAAGGAACACTTCTTTCGCCCGATCAATACATGCCTGCACCATGCTGTCGGGAAAATGACGTTGATACTCGATCAAACCCCTGAGCGGGATCAAGGTTTCATGGAAAGATGATACATGCGCGTCCGGGCTCATGTCACAATTCCAACCGCCATCCGGCCATTGCCAGCCCACCAATTCTTGCGCCAGATCATGCACCCGTTCATTGGCGATACCGAGACGCAGATGGGAGAACAGGGCATTTCCTTCCTGCGAAGTGCAGCGGCGTTGGCGCCCATCCACCATGCGTTTGCGAATCATAGTCTGGTGACGGCTGCCGAACAGCCAATCCAGCTGTTGGTCTCGCAGTGGCAGCAAGCGCGGGTCGCCAGGCGGGTAGGGAAAATCCGCCAGCACAGCCATCACCCAATGTCCCCCAAACCACTTGTCGTAGGAACCATCTTTGCGTTCACCGGCAACCTCAACCTTTTCTACCAATGACGTCACCCTCTCCGAGTGCATAAGCTCCTGCTGTAATAACGCCTTATCTGCCGGCACGCTCTCAGCCATCAGGCCATACGCCAGCAACTTCAATCGCAGCCCTACTTCTCGTGATTCCCATAGCACCTGTATCGTCGCTTGATTCGTCATCTCTCCTGCTCCTTGATGGGTAGCAATGATCCGCTGCACAAATGTTGTTATACTCGTAATAAGCATACGGTTTTTGACACCAATAATCAATCTGGTTTTTCAGGCAAAAGCCTGTGCAACTAAGGAGGTTTCAAATGTCACAATTATTCGGTCCGGTACCCTCTCGCCGTCTCGGTCAGTCGCTGGGGATCGATCCGGTTCCCTCCAAAACCTGTAACTGGAATTGCATCTATTGCCAACTGGGAAGAACCACCCCGATGATCAACCAGCGTCACCTTTTTTATCCTGTCGAAGACATCACAAATGAAGTCCAGCAGTGGCTGCAATCACACCCCCAAACCCCGCTTGATTGGATCACGTTGGTGGGTTCCGGCGAAACCATGCTGTATGCCGGTGTTGGCAACCTGATCTCTTCCTTGCAATCAATAACAAAAATACCCATCGCTGTCATCACCAACGGCTCCCTGCTCTATCTACCAGAGGTCCGTCAGGAATTGATGGCTGCTGATGCCGTCATGCCCAGTTTTGATGCCGGCAGCGCCGCCCTCTACCGCCAAATTAACCGCCCGCATCCTGAAATCACCTTTGACCGCCTGAAGCAAGGGTTGCTTGCTTTCCGTCAGACATATCGTGGAAAATTCTGGGTTGAAGTAATGTTGATCGAAGGTATGAACGACACCGAAGAAGCCCTGCGTGAACTTGCTGAGTACTTCAAGGCGTTAGATCCAGACGAGATTCACCTGCTGCAACCCACCCGTCCCCCGGCAGAACCCTGGGTGCAGCCTGCTGATGAAGAAGGACTGCTGCGTGCGTCCGCCATCCTGGGAGAGAAATCGCGGGTCATCCATCCAGCGCTCGGATCATTCGACCTGACCGCCTACGCCAGCCCGGCGGAGGCAGTCCTCGCCATCATCACCCGTCATCCCATGAAAGAAATTGAATTGCTCGATACATTGCGCGAAATATCTCCTGAAACATTGCAGACCACCCTGACCAGGCTTAAGGAAAACCGTCAGGTACAGGTGATCGACCGCTTTGGCACCCGTTTTTGGACGGCGTCTTCTGCCAGATACCCGGATTGACTTGAGAAAAGCAGGCTGCTCTGTTCAATGTTACAATCAAGGTAAATAAAAACACAACTGTCACCTTACAGGAAGACACTTTACGCAAGGGAGTACAGAAAATGCAGAAATCACTTGTAATTGCGTTACCAATGGCAGGCTGGGGCACCCGCATGCGGCCCCATACCTGGAACAAACCCAAACAATTGTGCCGGCTGGCTGGCGCGACTACCCTCGATTATGTCATGAAGCAATTTGCCCCGCTGCATGAGCTGTTTGAGCAGGTCAAGTATGTCTTTATCATCTCCAGCCAGGATCACCACCAGCAGATTAGCCGCCACATGCAGCGCCATTTTCCAGACCTGCAGGTCAGCTATGTCTTTCAGGCCGAGATGAATGGGCAATCAGGCGCGATTAAGCTCTGCCAGGAACATCTCGCCGGCCCTATGATCATGTCATTCCCTGACACGTTGATCGACACCGAGTTCACCAGCCTGGTGAATGATCCTGACACCGCGGTTGCCTGGGGGGTGCATGTCAATGAACCGCAGCATTACGGCATCGCCCACATCAATGATGAACATTGGATCGATCACATTGTGGAGAAACCGCAGAAATACATCGGCAATCTCGCCATGGTGGGTGCTTATTATTTTCCGTCCGGTGAGCAGTTCATATCCGCCATTGACCGCCAGATGGAACGCGGGATTAAGAAAGATCCCAACGACCCCAAAGACCGCCTGACCCGCGAATACTATGTCGTGCCAGCCATCAACATCATGATCGAGGAAGACAATCTTAAAATGCGCGTCATCCAGGCGCCTGCCATGCACGATACCGGCCGGCCGGATGCCATGATCGCGACCAATCAATATATTTTGGAGAAATTCTGGCAGGACCGTCAAGCTGAATTCACCCGGCGATTTGAACATCATGTCATTATCAATCCGCCGGTCGCCATTGGAGACGGCGTGCAAATCAAAAATTCAATCATCGGGCCCAACGTCAGCATCGCGGACAATACCTTCATTGATGATGCCGAAATCTCAGACAGCATCATCGGCAGCAAATGCCAAATCGAACAAGTGCGCATGAAAAATTCACTGATCGGCGATGATGTGACCGTGATCGACACACGCACCTGCTGCCGCCAATTGAATTTGGGAGACGATGCCTCTCTGACCATTGAAAGCCCTGGAGAAACCAATAAAAAAGCCATCGTCACCTGCCATTCATCAGCCACCTATGCCGAACGGCCAGTTGCGTTTGAATGGGGTGGTAAACGCCTCGAAATTGATGCCATCCTCAGCCGTTGGCGCACCCAATTCGGACGTGGTTTCCGCGTACGCACCAAGGATGACCGTCAATTCACCCTGTTCTACGACGAAGGCGAAGACGATTGGCTCATCGAAGTGTTTGCTGACAGGCCTTAGTATTCGCTTTTTCATTCGTCATACACCCCCACCAATATCAACTATAATCAACATACACAATGGTTGAAGGAGTTAGCATGCACTACGAGAAGTACCTGTCAGATCGCGTTTTGGGGTTGCAGCCTTCCGGTATCCGCCGCTTTTTTGATCTCGCTGCCCAGATGGATGATGTCCTCTCCTTAAGCGTGGGAGAACCTGATTTTGACACCCCCCTGCCCATCATCCAGGCGGGCATTGAGTCATTGCACAACAAACAAACACATTATACCGGTAACGCCGGCCGGCCTGAACTGCGCGAAGCAATTGCCATTCATCTGGAGAAACTGTACGGCGTGCAATACGACCCGCTGAAGGAAATTTTCCTGACCGTAGGCGGTTCAGAAGGCCTCTACCTGGCAATGCAAGCCCTGCTTAACCCCGGTGACGAAATCATCATCCCCACCCCCTGCTTTGTCAGTTACCAGGGTGATGCGTTCCTATCAGGCGGGACCGTCATTGAAGTGCCCTGTAAACTGGAAAATGACTTCGACCTTGACCTGCAAGCCGTGGCAGCCGCCATCACGCCAAAAACCAAAGCCATCTTGCTGGGCTTCCCCTGCAACCCCACCGGGGCAGTCGCCTCGAAAGAAACAATGCAGGAAATTGTCCGCCTGGCAGAAGAACACGACCTGATCATCTTATCGGACGAAATGTATGACCAGATTGTCTATGACGGTGAGCATGTATGTGTGCCTGCCCTGCCGGGTGCCTGGGATCGCACGGTTTTGCTGGGGGGTTTTTCGAAGAACTACGCCATGACCGGCTGGCGCATCGGCTATATCTGCGGGCCGGCACCGTTGGTGCAGAAAATGCTCGCCATCCATCAATACCTGATCATGTGCGTCAACACCACCGCGCAGGACGCCTCCATCCAGGCACTGCGCATCGGGCAGGAATATGTGCGGGAAATGACCGAAGAATACCAGCGGCGCCGCGACTACATCTACCAGCGCCTGACCGCCATGGGCCTGCCAGTGTCAAAGCCGCGCGGTGCCTTCTACATTTTCCCAAGCATCGCCCACACCGGGTTGACCTCGCTGGAATTTGCGGAGCAGTTCTTACAGGCGGAAAAGGTCGCCATTGTGCCGGGTTCCGCCTTTGGTGAAGGTGGTGAAGGCTTTTTGCGCATCTGTTATGCCGCCAGCATGGAGAAAATAACCGAAGCCATGAACCGTATGGAGCGGTTTCTGAAACAATTGCCGACAGACAAACAGGAGGAGTGATGACTGACAAAACCGTTCGCTTTGCCGTCATCGGCATTAACCATGGTCATATCTACGGGCAGACGGACCTCATGCTGCGCGCTGGCGCTGAACTGGTCAGTGTTTTTTCACCCGAGAAAGAATTGCTGCCCCCCTACATCGATAAATATCCCGATGTAAAAATCGCCCAATCGGAAGCCGAGATCCTTGAAGATAAAACCATCGACCTCGTTGTCAGTGCCGCCGCTAATGCTGACCGTGCGCCGCTGGGCGTGCGCGTCATGCAGCATGGCAAAGACTTCATGAGCGACAAACCCGGCGTCACTTCACTCAGTATGCTGGCGGAAATCCGCAAAGTGCAGGCAGAAACAGGGCAAATTTATAGCATCTGTTACTCGGAGCACTTGGAACAGCCTGCCACAGTGCGTGCCGGTGAACTGGTGCATAGCGGTGCGGTCGGTGATGTGATCGAAACCATCGGCCTGGGGCCGCACCGCACCAACCTGCCTTCACGCCCGGATTGGTACTTCCAGCGCGTCTGGTATGGCGGCATCCTCACCGACATCGGCTCGCACCAGATGGAGCAATTCCTTTTCTTCTCCGGCGCCAAGGATGCCAAGATCCTGCAATCACAGGTCGGCAACTTCAAACACCCGCAATTCCCTGAACTGGAAGACTACGGCGATGTACTCCTGCGCGCAGATACCGGCGTTACCGGATATGTACGTGTGGATTGGTACACCCCTGACGGCCTGGACAACTGGGGCGACGGACGCCTGTTCATCCTTGGCACCGAAGGCTACATCGAACTGCGCAAATACACCGATATCACCCGCCACAACGGCGGCAATCATCTCTATTATGTAAACAAGGAAGGAATGCACTACGAAAATTGTAACAATGTTGACTTGCCCTACGGCCGTCAACTGGTTTACGATATCATCAACCGCACAGAAACCGCCATGCCACAGGCACATTGCTTCAAAGCCATGGAACTGGCCCTCACTGCGGAAAAAATAGCGCTTCGGCGCGGCAACCTATCCCCCGATTGGAACCCCGCCTGGGATTAACCAAAACGAGTAAACAAGAAAAAAGGAATAGTACCATGTCAGAATTAATTATCGCCCTGCAAATGTACACCATCCGTGAACACCTCAAGACCAAAGCAGACTTTATTGCCAGTGTGAAAAAAGTCGCAGAGATCGGTTATACCGCCATCGAGTTGGCTGGTTTGCCAGCCGACCTGAGCGATGCCGAAGCCAAAGCCATCTGTGATGAGCAAGGACTAAAAATCATCTCTGCCCATATTGTAATGGACGCCTTCGACGCGGATTTTGAAGGTACCGTGAACAGGCTCAAAACCTGGGGGGCTGACCTGGTCGCCATGCCGGTGCCGCCCGCCTGGGTGCGCGAATCCGGCGATTACCTCAAATTTGCCCAGTTGTCGGATGCGTTGGGGGCACGACTGGCCGTCAACGGCATCACCCTTTCCTACCACAATCACAGCTTCGAGTTCCAGAAATACGACGGCAAACTCGGCTTTGAAACCATTTATGACTACTCCAACCCCAATAACCTGAAAGCCCAGCTGGATGTGTGCTGGCTGCAGCGCGGCGGCGGGGCAGTCGTCAGCTATATCAACAAATTCGCCGGGCGCATGCCAACCATCCATTTTAAAGACTTTTCGATTGTAGACAATGATCTCTCTCTCGCCCCGGTCGGTGAAGGCAACCTTGATTGGAACAACATCATTGCCGCTTCCAAACAATCAGGCGCCCATTATGCTATCGTTGAACAGGATGACACCCATGGCGATGCTTTCGGCGCAATCGCCAGTTCTTACAACTTCCTCAAATCCAAAGGCTTGCATTAATCTTACGAGGCACCTGAACTTAGTCTCATCAAAAAACCGCGCCTGAGGGATCTGATTTCCTCAGGCGCTCCCCCAAAAGGAGTACTTCATGACCAAACCCGCCATTTCCATCAACTGTTACACCATCCGTGATTTCTGCACCAATCCGACTGATTTTGCCCAAAGCATGCAGAAGATCGCTTCCATCGGTTACAAGTCGGTGCAGATATCCGGCGTGAAAGGCTGCACCCCGCAGGAAGTATTGGATATCACCCGCGCCAACCATCTCGGCATCTCAGCTGCCCACATCAACATGGAGGATTTCGAGAATGATTTTGATGCCCAGGTTGCCAAACTGCACCTCTGGAATTGTAAGTATGTGGCACTGGGTGTCGCCCCTGAAAAGTACCGCGCCAATGAAGCCTCGTGGATGCAGTTTGCCAAAGACGCGACCACGATGGGACAGCGACTTGCTGCTGAGGGCATCACCTTCTGCTATCACAACCACAGTTTTGAGTTTGTACGTTTCGGCAGCCGCAATGCCCTCGATATCATCTTTGACGAGAGCGATCCGCGCTATTTCCAGGCTGAACTGGATACCTACTGGGTGCAGCATGGCGGCGGTTCTCCCACCGCTTACATCAAAAAACTCGCCGGACGCCAGCCGATTATTCATTACAAAGACATGGCCATCGTCGATGGACAGCAGGAAATGGCTGAGGTCGGTGCAGGCAACCTTGATTGGCCCAGCATCGTGGAGGCCACCCTGGCTGCCGGAACTCACTACCTGATCGTGGAGCAGGACATCTGCCCGGGCGATCCTTTTGACAGTGCGCGCATATCCTACCAGAACATCGCTGCCTGGGGCTTTGAATAAACCCCTCACTACACCCACTGACAAGTTAATGCCTGCCCTTCAGGTATAATTTCAGCATGGTACCTGCCTTTGATTCACCCTATCCCCGCATTTTATCGGTTGGTGATGCCGCCCTGACGATTGAGTTAGGGAATAGCATCGACCTTGCCATCAACCGGCGTGTTTTTATGCTGGAACAAGCGCTGCAAACCACGCCTGCGAAAGGCGTCATTGACCTTGTCCCCACCTACCGAAGCCTGCTGGTGTTGTTCGACCCTGGCATCGTTGACTTCCAAACCCTCTCACAGCACATACACAACCATTTGAGGGATCTGCCAGATGCGCAAGGCCAACAATCACGCGAAGTGATAATTCCTGTGCATTACGGCGGCGAAGACGGCCCGGATCTGGCCTTTGTGGCAGAACTCAACCACCTCACCCCCCGTGAGGTAATCCTCATGCACTGCGGCCAGCTCTATCCCGTGTACATGATGGGGTTCACGCCCGGTTTCCCCTACCTTGGCGGCCCGGAAGAGCGCATCGCGGCACCGCGCCTGGCATCGCCGCGCACCCTGGTGAAAGCCGGTTCTGTTGGCATTGCCGGTCAGCAGACCGGCATCTACCCCATTGATTCACCCGGCGGATGGCGTATTATTGGACGTACGGATTTTGTCCTCTTTGACCCGGAAGCTGACCAGCCCTTCGCCCTGTCACCCGGCGACCTGGTGCGATTCGTACCATTGCATGAGGATCACCATGACGATTGAAATCCTCGCCACCGGGCCTGCCGCCACAATCCAGGACAGCGGGCGTTTTGGCTACCAGCGTTATGGCATGCCGGTGTCCGGCCCCATGGATGCGTTTGCTTTCCAGGCTGCCAACATCCTGGTGGACAATGATACCAACAGTGCAACCATCGAATTCACTGCCCCAGGTTTATCTTTTGTCACCACCAAACCGCGCCTGATCGCCGTCACTGGCTATGGACTGCGTCTGTTCATCAACGGCATAGAATTTCCGGTGTGGATGTCGGTATTCGTGCGCAAAAATCGTGAAGTACACATTGAAAAGACCAGTGAAGGCATGTGGGGCTATCTTGCTGTGGCGGGCGGTTTCCGTGCCAAACGCATCATGGGGTCAAGAGCCACCTACCTCCGCGGCGGCATCGGCGGGTTGGAAGGGCGCGCCCTGCTTGCTGGAGATCTGCTCAAGGTCGGCAAGCCCGGCGTTGATCTGACCACGGCTGCCGGCAGAACCTTCCTGCCTGAAACCCGTCCCAGTTACAACGCCTCCCCCACCCTGCGGGTGGTCATGGGGCCGCAGCAGGATTCTTTCAGCCCCAAAGGCATCGAAACTTTTTTGTCACAAGATTACACCATCAGCACCCAATCAGACCGCATGGGGTACCGCTGTGAAGGCACCCCCATCGAAACCATCTCTGACCAATCATTTATCTCGGACGGCATCGTCAACGGCGCTATCCAGGTGCCAGCTGGCGGACAGCCCATCATCATGATGGCAGATCACCAAACCACTGGTGGTTATCCGAAAATTGGCGTGGTGACCAGCGCAGACCTGCCGCTGGCAGCACAAACTCAACCCGGCGGCCGCGTTCGTTTTGTCGCCGTCAACATCGATTCGGCAGTGATTGCTTATCGCGCCCGCTGGCAGGCACTGCTTGACCGCAACTGGTCTCTGCATGAAACCTTCCTGGGTAACATGCAGGCGTAATTGATATGGGAAGTAGAACTGTGAAGATTGATCCGAATTGCGAACTGACTGAATTTGTCGGGCGTTATCAACCGGATAGTGACGCGGATATCATGCCGCATGTCAGTTCCATCACCATCGCCTGTGACCTGTATGTTGGTGAGTAGTTGCACGCGGCTGAAACTGCCTCCAAAGTCCGCGAACTACTGTAAGATAAACACATCAAAATTCAATCATTGGAAAAAGCATGAAACCCGATACCCCCCGCAATATCACCATTGAAAAAATCCTGATCTGGATCGCAGCCCTGCTTGTCCTGGCGGTGCTGATGAAAGGCGCTTATTACTTTGCCCGCAATGCATGGCTGTCGATCACCTTTCCCAACACCATGGATTACGGCGAAGGACCGATCGTCAACCAGGTGGTGCGCCTGGCGCGCTTCCAGGACATCTATCCCAATGATTTTGATCAGCCGCCCTACACCGTAACCAATTACCCACCGGTTTTTGTGGCAGTGCAGGTGCCTTTTGTATGGATCTTCGGAACGCAGTTCTGGTATGGTCGCCTGATCTCGACCCTTGCTATTCTGCTGGCGGCAGCCTCGGCCGGACTGATCATCCATACCCTTACCGGCAACAAGCTTGCTTCGCTGATTACCGCCCTCGCACTACTCGGCATACCCTATGTGGTTGAATGGGGCGCCACCAACCGCGTCGATTCCCTCGGGCTTGGACTGAGCCTGGCAGGATTGATGGTGATTGTGCGCCACCCAGAGCAGCGCGGCAAACGCATCCTGGGAGCCGTGCTGATGGTGCTGGCAGCTTACACCAAACAAATGTATGCGTTCTGCGCGCCTTTCGCCGCCTTCATCTGGCTGTTGCGTGAACCACCGCGCAAAAAAGCCTGGGAGCTATTCGGTTGGGTCGCCGGACTGGGATTGGGCATATTCGGGCTGTTGACACTGGTCACCCGCGGTGGATTTTACCACCAGGTGATCACCGCCAACAACAACGCCTATTATTGGGAAACAACAGGTTTTTATATAGATGAAGTGATAGGTGTCTTCTGGTTTTACCTGGTGATCGGCGGGGTGCTGCTGTTCAGTATTTTCTACAAATCAACCCGTCACAAAGTCTGGTGGCTGGTCGCCCCGTATTTTGCGGCAACACTGGTGATCTCACTTGCCATCGGCAAGGATGGATCGTACATCAATTATCTGTTTGAGTTGTCTGCCGCATTCGCGCTGCTGGCTGGACTGTGGGTTTGGGCGGCAGGTCACTACTTTCCTCGCCAGAAATGGCTGCCGGCGCTGTTCCTTCTGATATTGATCCTGCCGATCAACCGCGCCAACCAGCTGACGGAAGAACGCTACCTTTCGCGTGTGCGCGACCGTGTCAGCCAGGAATTTGAATTACAACGCCTGTTCAGCAAGGTCCAGGGATATGATGGCATCATCCTGGTCGATGAATATATGGGATTCCTGCCGCTGATGGACCGCGAAATTTATTTCCAGCCCTTTGAACGCAAGATGCTGGCCGATGACGGCACATGGGATGAAAGCCAATTTATCCAGGAAATCCGCGATCAAAAATTCGACGCCATCATCATCTATTATCCCCAATGGGCACTGGGGGAACGCGGGCGATGGACTCAGGGGCAGGCAGAGGCAATTCGGGAGTACTATGTTGAAGGCCCCACCTATGCCGGAGGCACCATCTTCATACCCCGTGAAGAATGGATGAATTTTGACATCGTGTTTGATGACTGTCCCATCTGCGGCACAACCACCAATTGATGCCAGTCAACCAATGAAAGGCAAATTGAAACGATGAAAATCGATCTAAACTGCGATATGGGTGAATCTTTCGGACGCTATCAACTCGGTAAAGACGCCGACATCATGCCGCATGTCAGCTCTATCAACATTGCCTGCGGTCTGCATGCGGGCGACCCAATGGTCATACAGCACACGGTTGCGTTAGCAGTAGCGCAAGAGGTCAAAATCGGCGCCCACCCCGGTTACCCCGATCTGCAAGGCTTTGGCCGCCGAAAGATGCAATTTGCCCCCGAAGAAGTGGAATCCTTCATCATTTATCAACTGGGCGCCCTGCAGGCATTTGTCACGATCGCCGGTGGTAAGCTGCACCATGTCAAACCGCATGGCGCGCTCTATAACCAGGCCTGCTCAGACCGTGCCCTGGCGACCGCCATCGCTCGGGCAGTGTCTCTTTTTGATCCTAAATTGATTCTAGTGGGTTTGGCTGGTTCAGAATTGCTTGCCATGGGCGCACGGCACGGACTGCCTACCGCGGCAGAAGCCTTTCCAGACCGTGCTTATAACAATGACGGCAGCTTGATGGATCGCGATCTATCCGGCGCTCTGGTTACTGACCCGGAGTTGATTGCACAGAATGCCATCCGTCTTGCCAAAGAAGGCCTGACCATCAACGAAGTGCACCATCCCATTGATACCCTCTGTTTGCACGGCGATCATCCATATGCCGCCGACACCGCGCGCATTGTCAAAGAACAACTGCGCAAAGCGCATGTGCATGTGAGGCCGCTGCTGCGCCTTTAGGCCTCACTCACATCCAGCCGTTTAGCGAATACATCAACATCCCCAGGTATTCTTTGATCACAGCGGTTGTTAAGCCAAGGTTGGAGGCACTCGGGATGAGGGCAAACAGGAAGTTTTCTGCGCTGTCGGGTTTGAATAAGGCATCCCAACTTGTCTGGGTGATTTTAAAATCAGTCGGCGCGGGGTATACAGTCAGAGCCTGCGCTTCAAACAAAGCCACAGACCGCGGCATGTGCATGGCAGATGTGACCAGCAGGATTTCTTCCACACCCATTTCTGCCAAGATCTCGGCACTATACAAGGCATCTTCATAGGTATTGGCAGAGCGATCCTGGTGAATGATCACCTCAACAGGCACACCCATCAATACCAGCAGCGTTTCCATCTCAGAAGCAATAGAAACATCACGCCCATCCATCCAGTTGATGCCCCCGCCGCTCACGATAATGCGCTCCGCCGTACCACTGTGATAGAGCAGCGCCGCTGTGATCAAGCGGTCGCCAGCGCCGTTCACCTCCACATGCACCCGCGGGCTGTGCGCAGGTTCTGTGCCCCCGCCCAACACCACCATCACCGGCGCACTCGGCGGCGTTTCTTGCGGAAGATAACGCCACTCCAGCGAACGCGCCAGTGCCGCGCTGGTCCAGCCGTTGCCTGCCAGCCAGATCAGCGCCACCACCGCGAACAACCAGCCGCCAAGTTCTTTGCCGCGCTCATTGCGGAAATAAACAAACAACAATACCAGGAATGCCAATCCTAATGGATAGACCAACAGGGGCAAAAATTTTGAGAGAAACAGGAACATAATTGATCATTTCCTTTCGTTAAGAGCTATTCTTTGCCATCGCCAGTTTGGTGCTGTGAGCCAAGGCGGTGGATAACCGACCGCAATGGCAGCACAAACAGCGTTTTGTCCACCTGAGAGAAGCCCATACGCTTCAGATAACGCTGGTGAGCTTGTTCGGTGGCTTCACAATGCACCTGATCGAAGCGGTCCGCGTTGAATATCTCTGCCTGATGATCATATACAAACCGGCCCAGCTTGAAATCACGGTACGCCGGGATGGCAAAATCGGCCTCGATCCACAAGATGCCATCCTCATGCTCACGCACCACCAGCAATCCCGCAGGCACCATATTACTTAAAATGAAGAACACCACTGCATCAGGAGATATATCACCGCTGAACTCGGGCATGAAACGCTTGATCTCTTTCTGGTGGAAAGATAGGAATTTGCGCAGATAATGGGCATTGGGTTCCACCTGCAACACCTCATAATAATCTGGCTGCAGGGTTTGAATGAGAAAATAGATGTCGATCACGAAAACGAAACCATTCATCACCGCCACCGGTGCCGATTGTATCAGGATGCCATACACTGTGAACACCAGCGCGCCGATCCCGTTAATGACCCGCAGCCAGAACACATTGCGCATCATCAAGGACACTGCCACCACCAGCGAGGCGACAAAACCAAGCACTTCTAACCAGTTCATAGCATTTTCCTGTCAGCCATTTATAAGAAACATTATACATGACGTGACCCCATGACACTTAACGCCCAGCACAAATTATTTACAAATATTTAGTTGACCTGACCTATGAAATGTGCGATACTATTAGCAACATAGGCGAAAATAAAAGCCTCCCTTTGCCATCAAAACGCAGAGGAGGTGGTGTCAAAAATGTTTAGTAGTCATAAACCAGCTGTGACATCCCTCCTCGCTATGCGATAATGGATGTCACAGCGCAAACATCAGAAATGCAGCCAATCTTCATCAGGTTGCATTTTTGACGTTTGGGGACTGATTGGGGAACAATCAGTGTTTTCTCATCGTCTTATTGATGACCTGATTGGCATGAAATGATATAATCCTATCAATTAAGAACAAAAAACTATAAAAAATTATGACAACTACCCATCCTGAAATGCAATCCCTGCCAGCTCCCTCTCCAGAATCACGGAAAGTGTTTGAGCACATCGTTTTCACCATGGTTCTCAGCCTGGCTGTTTTTTTCCTGTTGGTGCTGGGCACCATTCTGGGCTACCAACTGCTCTATTCAGAGCGCATATTCCCTGGTGTTAATATCGCCGGCGTTCCCGTTGGTGGTTTGACGCCGCAAGAAGCGCGCATTCAACTCAGCACGAGCCTCCCTTATCCTTACAACGGGCAAATCATTCTGACTGACGGCGAGCAATCCTGGGAGTTCACCCCCATGGATTTCGGTTATCTGTTGGATACACAGGCAACCATCGAAAACGCTTACCGCATCGGGCGCACCGACTTGATCGACCGCTTGAAAACCCAGTTCAACCTCTTCTACTATGGACAGGATGTTGCACCGGTGTTCATCCTGGATGAACGCACTGCTTTCAACCAGTTGGCGCAATTGAGCCAGTACACTGACCTTGCAACCATTGAGGCATCCTTGCGCATTGAAGGCACTGAGGTCATCGAAACCGACGGGCAGCATGGCCGTCAGCTGGATATCGACACCACACTTGATCAGCTTGTGCCTTTTCTGGTGGCCTACCAAAACGTCAGCCTGCCGTTGGTGATCGAAGAAAAACCAGCCAACCTGATCGACGCCAGTGAATTTGCCGCATTGGCACGCACCGCGCTAAGCCAGGAATTTGTGCTGAAAGTCTCTGACAATGAAGATGATCCCGGGCCATGGACGATTTCCCCTGAACATCTGGCCTCCATGCTCTCACTCACCAGAGTGGACGATTCCGAAAATGGCGCCTATTACGAAATTTCCCTGCAGCGCCCTCCCCTGGTTCAGTTCCTGAGCACTTTTGCCACGGGTTTGACCATGGAACCGGAAAATCCGCGCTTCATGTTCAACGATGACACCCGCCTGTTGGAAGTGATCCAACCCGCCGTGATCGGGCGCGCCGTTGATCCTGAGATGACCATCCAGGCCATCGAACGAGCCCTGCAGGAAGGACGCCATAGCGCCTACATTGACTTCGAATACACTGACCCACCAGTCGTTGATACCTCCACCGGAGAAGAACTGGGCATAACAGAATTGATTCATGCCGAAACTTCCTACTTTTATGGGTCTGACGCTGCGCGCGTTCAGAATATCCAGGCGGCCGCTTCAGAGTTTCATGGTTTGCTGGTTCCGCCCCACACCACCTTCTCGATGGCTTCGCACATGGGCTCCATCACCCTCGACAACGGTTACGCGGAAGCCTGGATCATTTACGGCAATCAGACCATCAAAGGCGTTGGCGGTGGTGTCTGCCAGGTGTCGACCACGTTGTTCCGCGCTGCTTTCTTTGCCGGCTTCCCCATCGTCGAGCGCCACCCGCACTCCTACCGCGTGTATTACTATGAAAAAGTATATGGTAACTCCCTCAACACCCGCCTGGCGGGATTGGATGCCACCGTGTATTTCCCGGTTGTGGATCTCAAGTTTTCCAATGACACCGACCACTGGCTGCTGATCGAATCTTATGTCTATCCATCCAGCAGCGCCATCACCTTTAAATTCTATTCCACTGGCATCGGCCGCAGTGTGGATTGGTCGACCACCGGTTTGACCAGCATTGAGCCCCAACCAGAACCACTCTACCGTTATAATGCTTCATTGGGCGAAGGGCGCATCAAACAAATCGATTGGGGCGTGGACGGCGGCAGGGTCACTGTATATCGCACTGTCAACCGCAACGGTGAATATGAATTTGACGACACCGTTTATACCTATTACCGCCCATGGCGAACGATCTACGAATTCGGTCCAAATGCCGAACTGCCAGACGATGCCATTATCGAAGGGCAGGAATAACCGGCAATTCATGGTAAAATCAACATTCGAAGGAATAAATGAGGTTCGAAAGATGCTATGGTAAACCCTGAATTATTAGAAATCTTGCGCTGCCCGGTTTGCATCCGCGATGAAGGCAAACAAGCGTTGCTTACTTTGCATCGCGATGTCTGGCTGCTTTGCCAGGATTGTGATCGTAAATATCCGATTTTGGACGATATCCCTGTCATGCTGATCGAAGTCGGCGACAAATGGGCTGCCACTGCCGTGGATGCATTGCCCGTGCCACCGCCCGATCTTGACTGATCTTCTCCTATGAATGACCAGCCTTCATCCAAACCGCGAACATTTCTCGGTGCGCCGCTGACCAAACGGAACATCATCATCCTTGCATGTATAGTGGTTTTGTCTTTGGCTGCCGGTCTTGCCACCTTCATCCTCACCCGCAATTTCGTTCAGGGTTGGACGTTAACCTCACTGCCCGGTGCGCCTGTGGCTGTGCAGAAACCCGGTGGCTCACAGGCACAACCAACAGATGAAATCTTGTTGGAAGAAATAGAAGCTATCGCAGATATCAGCCTGGATGATATCAATCTGATGCCCTATGTGGAGCCATGGGACGGTGCCAGCCGCATCAATGTGCTCTTCATGGGTCTCGATTACCGTGATTGGGAGGAGGGCACCGATGCTTCGCGCACCGATACCATGATCCTGTTCACCCTCGATCCAAAAACCATGAAGGCCGGCATGCTTTCTATCCCGCGCGATCTCTGGGTGCAAATTCCTGGATTCAAACATGGTAAGATCAACACTGCCTACTACCTGGGGGAGATCTATAACTACCCCGGTGGCGGCACCGCCCTGGCCTCACGCACCGTGGAATATTTTTTGGGCGTACCGGTTCATTATTATGTGCAATTGGACTTCATCACCTTCATTCACATTGTCGATGAACTGAAAGGCGTCAAAATTGATGTCAAAGAACCCATCACCATCTATCCGCTGCAATACCCCAATTTTGACTCCCACCGCAAGGTGATCCTCGAACCCGGTGTTGTCACCTTGCCGGGCAATTACGCCCTTGCCTACGCACGCGCACGCAACACCGAAGGAGCTGATTTTGATCGCGCCGCCCGTCAGCAAGAATTGATTTTGGCGCTGCGTGACCGTATTGCGCAATTCGATATGCTGCCACAGCTGGTTTCCAGCGCCCCCGCTATCTATGAACGATTGTCAGAAGGTATTCACACCAACCTGACCCTGCAGCAAACCATCCAACTGGGATTACTTGCCATGGACATTGATCGCCACGACATCCGCACGGGCATCATCGGGCCCAGCATGCTCTACGCTGGAAAATCACCCGATGGGTTGGATGTACTCATCACCGTGCCCGATGAAATCCGAGAATTGCGTGACGAAATCTTTGGCCACACCTCCGGCGCCTCACCGATAGGTGACATGAGCCTGCCTGCTTTGCAACTGGCGATCGAAGAAGAAGCGCGTATCGGCATCTATAAC
>Ga0334890_1002790_pt1 | contig 19163 bp, 10 predicted proteins | sample GraSluR1_MG_3_FD_207220 | JGI IMG/M metagenome (GOLD analysis project Ga0334890, IMG submission 207220) | Sludge microbial communities from methane-producing bioreactor in Wageningen University, Netherlands - Granular Sludge_31_08-R1 | ecosystem: Engineered > Bioreactor > Anaerobic >... | reverse complement strand
CTCGAGTCGTATTCGACATACGCGTGGGTGCCCGCGGAGGATACCACCCTCTTCACGGGAGAAGACGGGCACTGGCACACGTGGCGTAACGGTATGCACGAGACGCTCCAGGCAACCACCGACGATGTATATCCCATGCGCTACGCAACGTGGGGTTCGCTTCAGAAGGCCCTGGTGGAGCTCGGAATCCCTGCCCGTGACGATCCGCAATCCGAGCCCGCGGTGTACTTCACGGGCACGCAGGACTGGTTGGGTACGCACGCCGAATCGGCGCGGTACGAGGTGTATACGAGCTTCTCGTGGTTTCTGGGATGGAGTGCGTGGGGCGTCACGGTCCGCGACAAGCAGTCGGGGGAGACGTTGCGCTGGGGCGTCAAGACCGGCCTGCACGTGCTGCCCTGCCGCGATCCGGTGATCGTCGAGGAAACCGACCTGGTCCTCTTCCGCTGCGGCGGCTGGATCATGGTGCTGGACCCGCAGGCCCGCCGCATCGGCCCCCTGGCCCGCGGCGACAGCGTCCTGATGATGCTGCCGCCGTTCCGGGAGAGGGATTGATGCATTGCGGAGCAAACCCGGAAATGTATGTCAGCATTTGTGCGGCGTGCCCTCGTTGCGGAAGCGGCGCCACGTGTAGCCGGTGCATTCCGGGTGCAGGTCGCGGTAGAGACGCCGGCCGTCGCGCGAACTGAACCAGTCACGGGCGAGGAAATCCCAGAGTCGATCGGCCTCGTTGTCCAACCGCGCGGAACCAGGAAAGAGTCGAAACGCATGCCAGCCGGAACAGAGCCGGTACGGGATGGCGTACACGCACGCGTACCAGGTCGGCCCTTCGTTGATCTGGAGGAGGATGTCATCGTAGGAGCCGCAGTCGTACCACCGAATGACCTGCCCGCAGCGCGCGAGTTCAGCCGTTCTGTCGATGACGTGCCGGTTTGCGCAAACACCGCGCCAGCCGAGTCTCTCGGCAAATCGCTTCAGTCGCGGCAATGCAACGGACGGCGATACCACGCGTTTGGCGCGCTCGTGACGCATTCGGCCACCGGTCCGCACGGCGGACCCTACAAAGGTAACCGCAGAAGGCCGACCCGGGCGCTCACTCGCCGAACTTGATGCCCTGGGCCAGCGGCAGTTCGGTTCCGTAGTTGATCGTGTTCGTCTGGCGGCGCATGTAGACCTTCCAGACGTCGGAGCCGGACTCGCGGCCACCGCCGGTTTCCTTCTCGCCGCCGAACGCTCCGCCGATCTCCGCGCCGCTGGTGCCGATGTTCACGTTCGCGATGCCGCAATCACTGCCTTCGCAGCTCAGGAACCGCTCCGCCTCCAGCAGGTTCTGCGTGAAGACGGCCGAGCTGAGACCCTGCGGCACGTCGTTGTGCAGCTCAATCGCCTGCTCGAGCGTCTTGTACGTCATGATGTACAAGATGGGGGCGAACGTCTCATCCTTCACGATGGGCAGGTTGCCCGGCACGGACACGATGCACGGCGAGACGTAGCAGCCGCCGGGATACTTCTCGCCCGAGAGCGTCTCGCCGCCGCAGAGAATCTCACCGCCCTCCTTCTTCACGCGATCCAGCGACTTCATCATGTCGTCCACCGCGCCCGTGTCCACCAGCGGGCCCATCAGCGTGGACGGCTCCAGCGGATTGCCGATTCGCACCTGCCGGTAGCCGGCCGTCAGCCGCTCGACCAACGCCGCCCGCCGGCTTTCATGCACGATGATCCGCCGCGTGGAGGTGCATCGCTGGCCGGCCGTGCCCACCGCCCCGAATAGAATCGCCCGGGTCGCCATGTCCAGGTTGGCGTGCTCCGAGACGATAATCGCGTTGTTTCCGCCCAGCTCCAGAATGGTCCGGCCGAGCCGCTCGCCCACCACTGCACCGATGCGGTAGCCCATCCGACAACTGCCGGTGGCCGACACAAGCGGAATCCGCCGGTCCTGGATCAGCATTTCGCCGATGGTGGAGCCCCGCCCGATGCACAGGCTGAAGATGGCCGGGTCCACCCCGTTCCGGCGGCAGACCTGCTCGGCGATCTTCGTGCATGCGATGGCGGTCAGCGGCGTCTTGGACGACGGCTTCCACAGGGTCACGTCGCCGCATGCCGCGGCCAGGGCGCAGTTCCAGCTCCAGACGGCCACGGGGAAGTTGAACGCGGTAATCAGCCCGACAATGCCCAGCGGATGCCACTGCTCATACATCCGGTGGGCGGGCCGCTCGGAGTGCATGGTCAGGCCGTAGAGCTGCCGCGAGAGGCCGACCGCGAAGTCGCAGATGTCGATCATCTCCTGGACCTCGCCCTCACCCTCCGCGCGGATTTTGCCCATTTCAAGCGTAACCAGGGCGCCCAGGTCCTTCTTCACGGCGCGGAGGGCGTTGCCCAACTCCCGGACGGTCTGGCCGCGGATGGGGGCCGGCACCTTTCGCCAGCTCACGAATGCCTCCTGGGCCCGGGTCATGATCTTCTCGTATTCGTCCGGCGTGACCTGGTTGACCTTGGCGATCAGCCGGCCGTCGACGGGCGACACCGACTCGAGCGGCTTGTCGCTGCCGCACCAATCCCCGGCGAACCCGCCGGCGTTCACGTCTTCGATGCCAAACTTGGACAGAATGTCTTTCATGACGGGTTTCTCCGCGATTGGCCACGGGGGCCGGACATACCGTCCGGCTGGAACGGCTGGCTCATCCGACAGGCTACCTGCAACGCCGTAGGTTACTGGCCGGGGTGGTAACGTGCAAGACCGACCGGTGTCGGCGGTGGCGTGTGGCGCCGTCCTGTCCGCGGGATGCGGCCCTCCCTATACTCGGAGCATGGAAACGGAGCGGACCGTGGTGTTCTTCTCAGGCACGGCCAGTGACGGCCGGCTGCTGGATCGGCAGCGGGCACTGCCGTATCGGTGGATCACGCCGGACTGGGTGGACCCGCACGAGGGCGAGTCGCTGCCGGAATATGCCCGGCGGATGGCGGCCCGGGTGGACTGGCCGGCGCGATGCGTGTTGGGCGGCGTCTCGTTCGGCGGCATGGTGGCGGCGGAGCTGGCCCGGGAGGTCCGGCCAGCCGGGCTGGTGCTGATCGCCACGACGCTGTCGCCCCGCAACATCCCCTCGATCCTGCGTTTCGGGGCGATGCTGGGCAAGGCTATTCCAGACGGCGCGTTGCGGGCGGCCGGCGGGTATTCGCGCCCGTTCCTGAACATCTTCCGCGACTTCAGCGACGAAGAGCACGCCATGTTCGCCGACATGCTGGCCCGCACGCCCATCATGCGATTGCGGCGCACCGTTCGCATGATCTTCAACTGGCCGGGCGTGGACGGCCTGCCGTTCCCGCGGCTCTGGATCCAGGGCGCCCAGGATCTGGTGATCCCCGTCCGCAAAGTGAACCCGGACGTGGTCATCCCCGGCGCCGGCCACCTGGTCAACTGGACGCACGCGGATCAAGTGAACGAGCACATCCGCCGCTTCGTGGACGGATTGATGTGAGAGAGTTCGCGTTTGCTGCTGTTTTGGGAACAAGTCTCAGCCGAGTTCACATCACTCCGCCGGCGACGGGACTCGGTAGAGCGTCACGTACAGCACCGGCACCACGATCAGGGTGAGCACGGTGGCGAAGGTCAGGCCGAACATGATGGTGACGGCCATGGCCACGAAAAACGCGTCCGCCAGCAGCGGGATCATGCCCAGCACGGTGGTCAGGGCGGCCATGGACACCGGGCGAACGCGGCTCACGCCGGACTCCAGCACGGCCTGGAACGGCGGTTTGCCTTCGCGAAGCTGCGTGTTGATCTCGTCAATCAGCACGATCGCGTTCTTGATCAACATGCCGGACAGGCTCATGAAACCCAGCAATGCCATGAATCCGAACGGCTGGCTCGTGATGAGCAACCCGGCGGCCACTCCGATGATGGCCAGGGGAACGGTCAGGAAGATGATCAGCGGCTGCCGCAGGTTGTTGAAGAGACAGATGACGACCAGCACCATGAGCAGGCCGATCGCGGGCAGCTTGCCCGCCAGGGCCGCCTGGGCGTCGCTCGAGCTCTCATATTCGCCGCCCCACTCGAGCGAATAGCCCGTCAGGTTTCGCTCCTCCACGAACCGGTCGAACAGGGCCTCCATCCTGGGACGCAGGGTCGCGAAGACTTCACTGGCCATGCCGACGGCCGGGTCACATTTGACGGTCAGCGTGGGCAGCCGGTCGCGGCGGCGGATGATGGAGTCCTCCGACACCGTCTCAAAGTCCAGCACGACCTGCCGGATGGGAATGGCGCGCCGGGCCACCGGGCTCCAAATCTGAATCTTCTGCAAGTCGTCCACCCGGCCGCGCTCGGCCTCCGGCGCCCGGGCCACGATGGGCAGCAGTTTGTCCCGCTCGCGGTAGACGCCGATCCGGAGCCCGTCGTAGGTGGAGGCCATGGCAGACGCGATATCGGAGCGGGTGATGCCCGCGTTGCGGGCCTGGGTTTCCGCGACGACCGGCCGAACCAGCGGGACGCGCTGCCGCCAGTCGCTCACGATGTCGCGGGCGGTGGGCTCGGTCCACATCAGGGCTTCCGCTTCCGCGGCCAGGGCCCGCAAGACCTGGGTGTCGGGCCCGCGGAACCGGGCCTGGATCTTCTGAGCGTCGCCCGGTCCCAGCACGAACCGTCGGCAGAAACCCTGGGCGTCGGGATAGTTCGCGGCGACATGGTCATCCACCTGTGGCATCAGGTCGACAATCTTGCGATAGTCCTCCACACCCACCAGCAGCAGGCCGTATGCATTATTCGCCTCTTCCGGGGCGTAGGTCAGCAGGAAGCGTACCGCGCCCTGCCCGACGAAGCTGGATACGTCGGTCACGCCTTCGAGCGTCCGCAGGTGTGCCTCGATCTTCCGTATGTCCGATTCGGTCCGGCGGATATGCGTGCCCTGGGGCAGCCAGTAGTGGACGAGGAACTGCGGCCGGGTGGAGTCCGGGAAGAAGCTGTTCCGGACGAAGCCGAACGCGTAGACGGACAGCCCGAGCAAAACCGCAAGCACGAAGACCGTGGCGTAGCGCCCCCGAAGGCATACGTCCAGGAACGCGCGATAGCCGCGGAACAGCAAGCCGCCGTAGGGATCACGATCGGCATCGGCGGCGCTGCCGCCCTTGAGCATCAGGGTCCCCAGCAGCGGCGTCACCGTGATGGCCAGCAACCAGCTCATCATGAGCGAGTACAAAATGACCAGAAAGAGGGACCGGCAATACTCGCCCGAGGAATCCTGCGACACGCCGATGGCCGCGAAGGCCAGCACGGCCACCACCGTGGCCCCGAACAGCGGCCACATGGTCTGCTGCACGATGCGGGCGGATGCCTCCACGCGGCCCATGCCGCGCTGCAGGTTGACCTGGATGCCCTCCACGACCACGATCGCGTTGTCGACGAGCATGCCCAGGGCAATGATCAGGGCGCCCAGGCTGATCCGTTCCAGCATGACTCCCGTGAGCTGCATCAGGATGAAGGTGGCCAGCACGGTCAGAAGCAGAATGACGCCGATCAGGACGCCGCTGCGCAGCCCCATGGCCAGCATGAGCACGCCGATGACGATGGCCAGGGCCTCCGCCAGGCTGATCACGAAGCCGCTCACCGCGGTGTTCACCGCGTCGGCCTGATGGGCGATGACGCCGATTTCCATCCCGATGGGGGTCTGGGTGGCGAGTTCGCGGAGCCGCTGATCCACCGACCTGCCCATGGTGATCACGTTGCCGCCCTGAACCGTGGAGATGGCCAGCCCGATGGCCGGCCGGCCGTTGAAGCGCATCAGCGTGCCGGGCGGGTCCGCGTAATCCCGCCGGATGGTGGCCACGTCCCGGAGGAATAGCTTTGTCGCCGTGGCATCGTCCTGAAGAATGAGCAGGTCGCCGATGTCGTCCACCGAGGTGAATTCCCCGGTCGGCTGGATGCGGAGGTACGCGTCGCCCACGCGGACCCGGCCGGCCGGAGCCACGAGGTTCTGCCCGGACAGCGAGGCGTAGATCGCCTCCGGCGAGATGCCGAGCTGAGCGAGCCGGGCCCGGGAAATCTCCACGAGCACCTGCTCCGGCTGCGCCCCATACACTGCGATCTTGCCCACGTCGTCACAGAGCAAGAGCTCCCGGCGCAGGATGTCGACGTAGTCCCGGATTTCCGCGTACGAGTAGCCGTCGCCGTAGACTGCGTAGAATACGCCGTACACGTCGCCGAAATCGTCGTAGACGATCGACGGCTGCACGCCGGGGGGCAGGCTCCCCTGCGCGTCGGACACCTTGCGCCGCAGTTCATCCCAAACCTGCGGCAGTGTCTTCTTGTCGTACTTGTCCTTCATCTCCACACGAATGGTGGAGCGACCGGCTTCGGATATGCTGGTCACCTTCTCCAACTGGCCCATCTGCTGCACGGCCGTCTCGATTTCGTCCGTCACCTCCTCGGCCACCTCCCGGGCCGTGGCGCCGGGATATACGGTGATGATCTGGGCCTCCTTGATGGTGAACTCCGGGTCTTCCAGACGGCCGAGGTGCTCGTACGCGAGATATCCCCCCCCCAGAAGCATGAAGGTCAATACCAGGGTGATCGTCCTGTAGCGGATGGAAGCCTCGGCGATGTTCATGATGCGCCGCCCTCCTCCGCCGGGTTCAGGAGCCGGACCCTCTGTCCTTCGTGCAGCGAATGCACGCCCGCCGCCGCGATCCGAGCGTCTTTCTGCAGGTCACCCACGATGAAGATCGTGTCAGCCGTCATCTCGCCGACTTCCACGTTCACCCGATGCACGGTGGCGGTTCCGTCCGGCTGCGACTGCACGCGCCAGACGAAGTACTGGCCTTGCCCGTCCACGGGCACGGCATTCAGGGGAACGGCGTAGCCCGCGGGCTCCTGGTCCGTCTCCACCGGGGGATGCTCCACAACGGTTGCCGTCATTCCGGGGAGGATCACGGCGTCCTCAGGCGGGGACATGACGAACGTCGCCAGGTACGTCTGGGTACCGGGATCCGCGTCCGTGCTGAACTCCTTGAGTCTCCCTTCGAACTGGCGGCCGCGGAGGTTGGGATAGGCAAACGTGACGATCACAGGCAACCGTTGTTCCGAATCCCGTCGGGCCCGGGCCACGCGTTCCTCAGGTACGTTCACTTCGATCTCGATCTGCGAGACATCCTGCAGGCTCAGGATCGGCTGCAGCGCGGTAACGTTCTCGAAATTCTTCACGTACGTGTCGGCAATCATGCCTGAGAACGGCGCCCGAAGGCTCGTGTCATCCAGGGCTTTCTGTGCGGTTTTGGCTTCCGCCTCCGCCACCTCGAACGCGGCCCGGGCGTTGATCATCTCCTGCTCGGCGGCATTGCCGGATTTGTAGAGCCGTTCCAGACGTGACCACTCGCCCTGGGCCCGCTCCAGCCGACCTTTTGCCGCCTGCAGGGCGTTGGCGTAGTCCCGCGGGTCGAGGCGGGCCAGAAGCTCGTCCTTCTCGACCTTCTGGGCTTTCCGAACCGGGAACTCGGTAAGCTGGCCGGCAACCTGGAAAGCCAGTTTGACCTCCTCTGACGGCCGCACCCGCCCCGGGTATTCCCGCGGGACCGTCGCGTAGGCCGTGCCGATCACCACTGTCTTCAGAGGCCGGATCGGCGGGGGCTTGACCTCCGGCTCGGGCGCCCAGTCCACCAGAAACACCGAACAGACCGCGATCACCATCAGCGCGATGCCGATCCCGGCCGCCAGCACGCGCGTTCCTCTACCTGTACCGGCCATGAGTGTGATCCTCAGCGTCAAACCTCAGACTTGGCCTACTGGTGGGCTGCCCAACCCGCAACCCGCGCCGGGGCGGATTATAGACCCGGCCAAACCAACCGGATAGCCCCTCGTCGTCACGATGCTGTGACCTGTGCCGACCTTGCCCAGTTTCCCAATCCCCGTATGATCCGTGCAGGTTCTGCATCCGCATCACGGAGGGTCTTTCCTATGCATCCCACCTTCTTCACTGCCATGCTGGCATTCATGGGAACATTTGCGGTTGTCATGGCAGAGCCGCCGGCGTCGCAGCCGGGCCAGGCCGGACCGTGGATTCGCGTGAACCGGGTCGGCTACCTGCCGGACGACGCCAAGATCGCCATTCTCTCCAGCGGTCAGCCGCTGGAAGGTCGGTTTTCCGTCGGCGACTTCTCCGCGGACATCGGCCCGGACTGCGGTGCGTGGGGACCGTTCGCCCACAACTACCGCCTGGATTTCACACCCGTGCAGGCCGCCGGCACGTACCGCGTGCGATTCGCCGGGACGGACTCTCCGACGTTCCGGATCGGCGGCGACGCCTATCGCGACGTGCCGGGCAAGCTGCTGGCGTTCATGCGGCTGCAGCGCTGCGGCGAGAATCCGGTCACCGGCAGGAAGTGCCACCAGCAGGATGCGATCGACGCTCACACCGGCCGGAAAGTCGACCTGACCGGCGGCTGGCACGATGCGGCCGACCGCATCAAGCACATCATCACCACTTCGTACTGCGTGGCCGCCCTGCTGCTGGCTGATGCAAAGGACGAAGGGCTGTACGGCGCCGCGTTTCTGCGAAAGATCCACCCGGACCCGAACACGCTGTACGTTCAGGTGGCCGACGACCGCGACCACGGCCCACCCGAGCGGCTCTGGCACGAGGACGAAACCGACTACGGCCACGGCCCCGGCGGACCGCGCGCCGCGTGGCCGGCGACCGGCAAACCGGACGGGCCGAAACACCAGAACGCCTCCACCGGGCTGGCCAGCCTGGCCGGCCGATGCGCGGCGGCCATGGTTCTGGCGGGTGATGTCGAAGCCGCACGGTCGCTCTACCGTCTGGGTCAGGCGCGGCCGGGCTGCGCGATGTCGGTGCCGGTGAAGGCCCCCCACTACTACGGCGAGAGCACGTGGCACGACGACATGGAATGGGCCGCGACGGAGCTGTTTCTGAAGACGCGCGAGCCGGAGTTCCTCGCTCAGGCTGTTGAGTATGCCCGGCAGGCCGGCGAGAGCCGGTGGATGGGCAAGGCGCGGCACGGGCATTACGAGTTCTTTCCTTACGTGAATCTCGCCCACTGGCGGCTGTACCCGCATGTCGATGCCGAGACGCGCCAATTCCTGGCGGGGGCCTACCGGGCCGGGCTGGAGCGCGTGCGAGAGCAGGCCGAGAAGAACCCGTATCGTCTGGGCACGCCGCTGGTCTGGTGTTCCACCAACAACGTGGTGGCATTCGCCACGCAGGCCGTTCTGTATGAGCAGATGACCGGCGATCGCCGCTACCGGGCGCTGGCCACGGAGGCGCGGGACTGGATCTTCGGCCGCAATCCCTGGGGCGTTTCGTTTGTGATCGGCATGCCGCCGGAGGGTTCGGCGAGTCGGCCGCACCATCTCTTCTTCAAGCTCAAGAACCACCTACCCGTCGGCGGACTGGTGGACGGCCCGGTGTACAAGGACATCAACGACGGGTTGAAGTTCGCGGACTTCGGCGAGGACCCCCTGGCCCGCTTCCAGTCGGACATCGGCGTGTATCACGACAGCTTCTACGACTTCTCTACCAACGAGCCCATCGTCGACGGCACCGTGTCGCTGCTGCTGTTGCTGCACGTGTGGCAGACGCGATAGGGTGCTCTGGCGATGGGTACAGGCGCGTGGCAAACGTGCGCTGGGCACGAGGTTGCATTTGAATGGGACTCGGAGCCTGGACAAAGAGGCAACTGGGTTGCTCGCCGGCCACGCTCGGCATCGTTGCGGTGGCCGCGCTGCCGGTGCTGGTCAGCGTGATCTTGTGGGGACTGGGACAGGCCGGACCCACTTTGGTATATCAGGACGCCCGTTTTCCCCTCAGCCCAGGGATTGGGAAGTGCTCCCCCCGAACCTGGCAAACAATGCAAACTCCAGGGCAAGTCGTGCGATACGATGGATTCTGGGAGCGGTTTTTGGGTGGGCTCCACGGGACGCACGGCGATCTGCTGGTCGCCACCGGTCCCGATTTCGTGGCCGTGGCTCGTTGCAGCGCTCCTGGATCACAGCATGGGGAACGAGTGCGTGGCTGGTTCACCGTTCAACACGGACGTCTGTTCGTTTACTCGTTGCTCACGGCAATCGTTTTCTTCGGCGTGTTGCGCTTGCTGCTCGCCATCACGCGCAAGGTGCGGGCGGAATGGTTCGTGCCTGCCGGCCACTGCACGGGATGCAGATACAACCTGCGGGGGCTGCCGGAGGCGCGCTGCCCCGAATGTGGTCGTCCATTTGAGCCAACCCCTGCCGCGATCGCCACAAGACACACTTGAGCGGGCTGTGCGTGGACGCAACCGGTCCGGGGGCAACCGGCCTATGCGTGTCAGGGCTGAAACTCCAGAAGGATAGCCGGGGTGCGGGCTTGGTCGAAGGGCGTGCCTTCGAAGTGGGCCCATTCGCGGATGCTGCTGTAGACCGCGTCGTGTGGGACCGTCTCGGCCCAGGAGCCGTCGGGCCGTTGGACGGCCAGAGCGAGGCCGCCGATCTTGAAGAAGTCGCCGACGGAGTTGTCCACGATCAGCTCGTTCTTCCGGCGGAGGGCTGCCAGCGCGGGACCGGTCACGTCGATCACGTGCTCCTGCCAGGCGGATAGCAGACCGGTGTTTGCAGGAACGGTGGCGAGCTTCTGGCCGTTGAGGTGGATGAACTTGTCGCGATAGCGGGGTTCCGGATTCGAGTCAAACACCCGAATGCGCAGTTTGGCGGCCCGAATGTCGGCCAGCGCCCCGTCCGGCAGGCGGCGCGGGTCCTCGCGGGCAAACGCCAAGTCCTCGGCCAGGCGGAGCGTCTGCCTTCGAGAAGTCTGTGCGATGGCGGGCGGCAAGGCATCGTCGGAAGGTGTTGCAGCCTCAATCGGCCGGTCGGCCAGCAACCATACGTCCACAGTCGTTGCGGGCGCGCTGAAGACTGATGCATCACGATCCGTTGTCCAGAGGAGTCTGGTACTCTGGCCACGATGTGCCCGCAAATCCACGCTTTGCATTCGCCAGGTCGGGCCGTCGGCGCGACGCGGTTGAACGGCAGCACCGTCCAGCGTCACCGTTGCCGGGGCCGGCGGGCCTGCGGCGGCGGTCCGCGCGACGATCAGCACTTCACATCGGAGCATGGCCTCGTCGGGAACGGAGACGTCGATCCGAATGACCGGGTGACCGGCCTCGGAGGCGGACAGCTCGGCGCGGCCGGCCACAGGGGCAGAGATGGCCCGCGCAGGCCCGCTCGGCTCGCCGGGCGTCAGTTCGATGGCCGTCACGGATGCGCCGGGCAGGGTCACGTTGATGGGCCGGCCGGATGCGAAACGATCCGGCAGCGGTTCCACGTACGGGTAGATCACGCGGCCGGCGAAGGATCGGCCGGGTTGACCGCGATAGCGCGTGGTCTTGTCGAACGGGACGCTCAGCTCCTGGGCCGCCAGGTCGGGGTTCCGCAACACGAGGATGCCGCGGTCACCCTTGAAGTGGGCGTAGCCGTGCGGCTTGCCGGCGGCCGGGTCCCCGCCGACGAAAACCGACGGCTCCAGCACATCGCGGTTCTGGATGGCCCAGCGGGTCGCCCGCCCCAGAACGTCCCAGCGGTCGGCCGTCATCATGTCGGGCGTGATGTACCATTCCATGAGCTGTACGCCGCGGCCGTAGTACATCATCACGTTGTCGGCGAACTCCCGCAGCGTTTCGTCGGGGCCGCCGAGCGGCTGGTACCTTCCGTGAATAATCCCGTGCGTCATCATGGCGGACACCGGGACCAGGCCGCGCTGGCGGACGTACACGTTGTGGAAGTGTACGTCTCGGTAGCTCATGTCCCATTCTCGCGGCGACAGTTGCGGCCACGTCTTGTTGTAGCCGTAATCGCTGGAGTCCATCCAGACCGTGTCGGCGTGCATCAGCCACCACGGGGAGTGCCAGACGTAGCTGGTCACGTTCAGGAAGATGTCGGGCTGGAGCGTGCGCTCAAACGCCATGAGGTCGAGTTGGGCGTCCAGGTTGGCCTCGTGGCCGTGGTGTTCGTCAGGCAGGTGGCCGTGGCCCTCGGCGGAGCATTGGAGCTGGTTGAAATCGTGCTTGAAGTAGTTGATGTTGCCCTCTCGGATGATGCGATCGAGGGCGGCACGGATGGCAGCGTTGTACTTCGGGCCGACCAGGCAGTAGTACGGCCCTCGGTTGGATATCTCGTATCCCTGCTCGCGGCCCCACGCCACGTCCAGGTTGAAGCCGTTGAAGGGGAGCCACAGTCCCAGCCGCGTTCCTCTTTCCTCCAATGCCTGTCGCAGTGTTCGGAAGCCGTCCGGGAAGAGGGCCGGCCGGGGGACCCAGATGGACTTCGGCTCCTGGTACCCGTCGTCGGGCACCATGGAGGTCATGGCGATTCCGTACGGATGGAGCACGCTCCTTTTGAACGCTTCAAACGTCGAGACGATGGCGTCGTTGGTGATCTCCGTTTCTCGGAAGTCGTACCAACTGTTGTAGTGGAGCATCAGGCGCAGGGGGCGGCGGATCGTATCGAGGTAATCAGCAAAGGCCAGCTCGAGCGGATCGCCCTTGGCGCCGACGCCCACCACGGCGGTCTTGCTGACGACGGTTGTCGCCGCGTCGTCGCCGGGGCGCGGCGGGCGGCCGGGGAAATGCGCCAGGCGCACCTGGCCTTCTTCATGGCTGGTCCGGCCACCAGGATACTCCAGCCCGGCGAACCAGGCATCGCCGATGAAGACCGGCTCGCCGCGTCCGCCGCGATCAAGCGGCGCGCCCACGCGAAACTGCTCCACGTCAAGTCGATCGACGATTGCTCCAGGGGCGAGCGTCAGATGAATCGTCTTTCGCAGGTACGGTTCGCTGCCCAGGCGATACTCGATCGTCACGTCGCGCAGAGGCGTGGGTTCCGCCCGTCTGGGGACATAGCGGATCGTGAGCGTCTGCGTCGCCCCGTCCCGGGTGAGGGTCGGCCTGCCGTCGCACCGGAATTCCGCGAGGGTCAGCGTGGTACCGTCCAGCAGAGTGATGTGCAGCTCGTCGCTGTCCAGATCCAGCCGGTCTGATCCGTCGGCCCGCTCGAGTCGCACGGTTCGCCACGTGCCGTCCGTTTCGTGAAAGACGCGCCGCACGAAGGCGTTCTCCAGCTTGAGGTCGGACTCGGCCCGTGCGGCAGCGAGATCAACACAACTCATTCCGAACAGAACACACAGACTCAGACAAGTGCGATGCATCACGGTATTCCTCCTGCACCAGCCGTCCGAAGGGCCGCCTCACCACGATGCGCGGGTCGACCCGCGGATCATAACCGCTTTGGCCGTCCAGGGGGACGCGCGGCCCTGAATTGGGGATGGCGAACGCGTCCGCGTGGCGAGTTCGCGTGAAAAGACCGGGATTGCGGGGGGCTTCTCGTATCGTCGTGTTTGAGGCGATGAGGTCGGGGTGTATAGTGGCGCGGGGCACGCGAGTGTGGGTCGAGCAGCACTGTTGTCGGAAGTTCGAGGAGGTGACGAACATGTGGGCTTGCCTTTTCATCGCAGCACTGTCAGCTATTGCGGAGCCGACACCGGCCACGCCGACGGAGGCGCCGGCGGAGTTTCGCGCGGCCTGGGTTTCGCGCTTCGAGTGGACCTCGCGGGACCCGGAGGAATGTCGGGCGAAGATCGTCCAGGTTTTCCACACGCTCGCGGAAGCGAATTTCAACGCGGCGGTGTTCCAGGTCCGCGGGGAGGCCGAAACGCTCTACCCCAGCGACCTCGAGCCGTGGTCGGTGCTGTTCGGAGGGCAAAGTCCCGGGTTCGACCCGGTCGCGTTCGCCCTCGAGCAGGCGCGTGAGTGCGGAATCTCGTTCCACGCCTACATCAACCCGATGCCGCTGCGCTCCCAGCGCCGGCCGAACGTCGCAGAAGACCCGCAGCACCTCTTCTACCGCCACGGCCCCGTCGCGTCCCAGCCGTGGGTGTGCATGGACCCGGAGGGGCGGATTGCCCGTACCGAATACTTCTACCTTTCCCCGGGTGTGCCCGGCGTGCATGCGTATCTTCGCAATGTGATCATGGATTTCGTGAGGCGGTACGACGTGGATGGAATCCACCTGGATCGCATCCGCTACCCGGGCGCCGAGTACAGCCACGATCCCGTCAGCCGTCGCCGGTTCATGGAGCGGGGCAATCCGAACCTGCTGGAATGGTCCGACTGGCAGCGGGAGCAGCTTGACAGATTCGTCAACGACCTGGCGGCGGAGACCTGGTCGGAGAAGCCGGACCTCCTCATGTCTTGCGCGGCGTGGGGCATCTACAACCGCCACCACATCGACGGGTACGGCGGGTTCAGCAGCGGCTTCCACGACTACTACCAGGACACGTGGAACTGGCGCCGCCTGGGCGCGATGGACGTGCTCATGCCGATGATCTACTGGGATCTCGCGGATCCCAAGCCAAACTACGACGAACTGATGGAAGACTTCATCCGCGGCGTGGGGCCGGACCATTTCGTGGGCGGGCAGAACGTCTTCAGCCCCGAGGAGAATCTGCAGCAGATGCGCCTCACGCGCGAGGCCGGCGGCCTGGGCACCGTGCTGTGGAACTTCCGATCCGCGCTCCAGCGCGGCGTCATCGAACACGCCCACGAAGAGCTCTACCAGGAAAGGGCCCCCGTGCCCGTGCCCGCCCGCGTGACGGACCCGCAGTACGGCGCGGTTTTGGGCACCGTTCTCACTGACGACGGCGAGCCGCTGGAGGATGCCTGGGTGTCGCTCGAGCCGGTCGATGACAACGTGCGACCCCGCGGGGTCTTCCGCCAGACGTGGACCAGCAGCGCCGACGGCCGGTTCGCGTTCCTCAACGTTCCGCCCGGCCAAGTGCGATGCCGGGTGGAGTACGTCGGCGCACCGGCAGTCACTACGGAACCGGTGGAGATCGAAGTCGGCCAGACCGCACGCATCAACGTGACCGTGCCCGAATCGGCCGAGGCGCAGCGGCAGCCGTTCCTGGCCATCCTTCGGCCTCAGGACGGCCTCCATACCACTCGCCGCGTGGTTCACCTGCTGGGCCGCACGCGGCCCGGGCATCGCGTCACTGTCAACGGCAACGCCGTGGACGTGTACAGCACCGGTGGCTTCGCCAAGGACGGCATCCCGCTGGAACTGGGCGAAAACCAAATCGAAATCACGGTGGCCGAGCGCCGCCGCTCGCACACCCGCGTCGTTACCGTCACCCGCGTCGAGCCCGAACCCGCGGAGGCCGTCACCGCGCTGCGCTTCCTGCAGCCGGCGGAAGAAGTCACCGTGCAACCGGGTCAACTGCTGGAGGTTCGCCTGGAAGGGCCATCTGGACGAACGGGGACGGTTTCGGTCTTTGATGGCAAATTCGAACTGCCGCTGGCCGAGGCGGTCGACGCCGAGGGCAAGCCCGCCGGAACCTATTCCGCGGTCATGCGCGTGCCGGAATCGGCGATCGGCAGGCAAACGGAGGTGAAGGTCGAACTGGCCGGAATTGAGCAGGCGCCAGCCTTGAAAGGCGATGCCCCCGGCTCCGTGGACGTGTGGGACCCGGCCCAGGTCCGCGTGGCCGAAACGACGTCTGACCAGACGGGAATTACGTACGGGCTGCACCGCGTGCGGCTGGGCGGCCCCTGGATGGCCTGGGTCCCGCGGGGAACACGATTCGAGGTGGTCGGTCGTCAGGGGGAAAACTGCAAGGTTCGCCTCTCCGCGTCGATGACCGGCTGGGTTTCGCAGGACGACATCCGCTGGCTGCCGCCAGGGACGGCCGTGCCGCACAACTTCTTCACGTCGTGCAGCGTGGGTGAGCGCGATGATCACGACGTTGTTTCGATCGGAATGGACGCCCCGGTGGTTGTGGCGGTTCGACCGGCCATCGATCCGACGAATCGGCTCTACATTGATTTCTTCAACACCCACGATGCGACGACGTGGATCACGCACAGGACCGGGGCCCAGGTCATCGGTCCGGTTCAGGCGGAGCAGATGGAAGAGGACTGGCTGCGCCTGACGGTGCCTCTGAACTGCAAGCAGAACTGGGGGTACTGGACGGAAATGCGCGACGGGCGCTTTACGCTGCACGTACGGCGCCCGCCGGCCATCGCGGCGTTTCCGGATTCACCGGTTCGCGGGCGGACCATCGCCCTGGAGGCCGGTCACGGGGGGACGGGCTCGGGCGCGGTCGGCCTCTTCGGCACGAAGGAGAAGACCGTGAACTGGGAGGCGGCCCGGGCGCTCCAGCGTGAGCTGGAGTCGCGCGGGGCCCGCGTGGTCCAGGTGCGGCGGGGCGACGAAGCGCCGACGCTGATGGAGCGTGCGGAGCGGGCCAACCGGGCGAACGCAGATCTTTACGTCAGCATCCATGCGAACGCGGCCGGCGGTGCGGGCGGCTTTTTGCGTACGTCCGGGACGAGCACGTACTACCACGGCATCCACTGCCAGCGGCCGGCCAAGCTGATCTACGAAAAACTGTTGGGCCTGGGCTGGGACGAGTTCGGCGTGGTGGGCAACTTCTCGTACATGCCGCTGCGCAACACGCGCGTGCCGGCCATCCTGATCGAGCAGGCGTTCATGTCGCATCCGGGTGACGAGGCGCGCCTGCTGGACCCGGACTACCACCGGCAGCAGGCCATCGCCGTGGCGGACGCCCTGGAAGCCTTCTTCGACGGCGCAAGGGAGTGACGCGCTACGCCGGTTTCGTGTCTCCCCAGTCTCGCCGCCATCCGCGCGGGGTCCCGCCGTTCGGCCTGGGCAATGCAGAATCCGGGCAACGGGAGAGCGCCGCGTTTGTTACGGAATGCGGGGTTCGTTTCCCCCGCCCGTCTGTTGCTGAGGCTCCAGGTAGAGCTTGACAAACGCCCGCGCGCTGAGGGGCTCGCCGGTGGCCAGACGGGTCAGGCTGTTCCAGGTTTCACGCCGGCCGGGGGCGAAGACCTTCTCACGCATCACCGCGGCGACCTCCGTATGCCCGACGAAGCTGGTGGCCATCGGGTCGGACACGTTGAGGACGCGCCGAGCGAGGTGTTCCTGAAGCTGGGCGGAGAAGAGATCGCCCATCATGTAGCTGTGGTAGTAGACCGGGGCGGCCACGATGTGGTTCTTCGCGCCGTAGTCCGGGCGGCTGGGGTCGTCCGGCGGGTTCAACAACTGGTACTTCTGCTTGAGACCCCACCAGAGCTTCCCCAGGTCCTGGTCCGGATTGGAGTACATGCCGTGCTCGAACCGGACCATCACCTGCGCCCAGCGAGAGAACACGAGTTTCTCGTCACGCAGGGTCTGCCGAACGGCCTGGGCCACGACCTTGGCCTGCTCGGGCGGCACGCCGACGATCTTCTCGAGGAATTCCCCGTTCTTGGCCATGGAGCCGAGCAACAGGGCGATGCCCTCGGTCGTGATGGGGCTGGCGGCCTGGCGCAGGACAAACGGCAACTCGGGATCGAGGTACTTGTCGTACACGGCATGGCCGAGTTCGTGCAGCAGCGTGTCCAGGGACATCAGGTTCGGCGCGAGGTTGCAGAAGATACGGATGTCGCCGGCCCGATCCATGTCGGTGCAGTAGGCGTGAGGGCTCTTGCCGGCCTTCTCGAAAAGGTCGCTTCGGGCCAGAACGTCCTCCACCGGCATCCCGATGGACAGGTAGTAGAGCCGGGCCAGGGCCACCAGGTCCTTGTCCGCAAGCAGCGAATCCAGGTCCACGCCGCGCCCGGCCGCCGGGACCTCCTGGAAGAACAGGTCGCCGAAGTGCCACGGGCGCAGCTCATCGGCGGTGATGCCGAAGCGGGCCGCCCGTTGCGCGTCGAACTCCTTTTTGAATCGGGCGAAGGGCTCGCGGGTCAGCGTGTCCAGCTCATCGAAGAGGCGAAGGAGTTCGGCCTCGTCAATCTCCTGCGTGGCCAGCGTCAGGGCGAAGAAGTTCGGGAACCCCAGCTCGCGAGCGGTCTCGTTGCGCAGCCGGACCAGCTCACGAAGCGTGGAATCCACCTTGGCGCCGACCTCCATGTAGGCCTTCCACGCCTTCTCGGCCGCTTTGGAGTCGGAGGTTTCGGTCAGAATCCCGCGAATGTCGTTTTCCGTATGCTCCCGGCCGTCAATCGGGCTGCGGTGCAGGTTGAAGATCTGCTCGGCCCGGGACTCCAGGTCGACGATGCGCTTTGCCCGCTCGGGGTCGCCCTGTGCCGGAAGGAACTCCAGGTACATGGCGTCGAGGATTCGCCGGCGGACCGGGTCAGTCACCTTGCCGCCATCCCGCAGTTCCCTGATGCGGGCAAAGGTCTCGCGGTTGCCGTGCAGTTTCAGGATGCGCTGTTCGGCGTCGCGCCGGCGGTTGAACGCCTCGTCCGTCCCGGTGATGCTGGCGTCCCACCAGGCCCGGCGTTGCTGGATGAACAGCGGCTCGTACTCCGCGATGTAGCCGGCATACAGAGCGTCCACCACCGCATTCGCGTCATCTGAAGGGGATTCCGCAATCAGATTCTGAGCCAACGCGAGAAAGACCCTGGTGATCGCCATCGCGATGAGTCCGACGTTCCAAGTGTGCATGATCCTCTTCCGTATCCTGAAGACTCCACCCGCTGAACTACGCTCACCGCATTGTACACGGGTGGCAACGGTCCCCAAAGGGCGGAAATCAGGCGATGCGGCGTCGACAGGACCGAATCCAGGAGATACCATGCGCGACGGAGGCACAGCCCGGCGCGGGCTTCGGGACTTCCATGCCACGTTTTGCCATCATGTTCCTGCTGAGTGCCGGTCTGCCCTGCTTTGGCAGTCCGGGCAGTCGGCCGGCCGCAGAGCACGGTTCTTCCGATCCCGCGGCGCCGCTGCGCCCGAACACCGTCTTCATCCTGATCGATGCTTCGCGTGCCGACCGCGTGGGCAACCGGCTGACCATGGCCGAGTCCAACGGCACCGGCCAGCGGCTCACCTCCTACCACTATGACGAGCACGACCGGCTCACCCGGCAGACCAGCAGCGGGCCGCCGCTGATCTACACCGCGTCCCTCACCTCCGACGACGGCACGGCGTACGCGGAGGTCCGGACCCCGCCGTCGCGTGTGGCCGTCTACTGCCTCATCGCCTTTGCCGCGCTCACCCTGGGCGCCCTGTTCGTACCCCTGCGGCTCCTGAGGCCGCGACGGCCGGACGTCGGCCGGGAGGCACGCCGCCGGAGGACCTGGATTCAGACCATCGCGCTGGCCCTCATCCCGCTGATGGCCATCGG
>Ga0334890_1002785_pt1 | contig 19182 bp, 11 predicted proteins | sample GraSluR1_MG_3_FD_207220 | JGI IMG/M metagenome (GOLD analysis project Ga0334890, IMG submission 207220) | Sludge microbial communities from methane-producing bioreactor in Wageningen University, Netherlands - Granular Sludge_31_08-R1 | ecosystem: Engineered > Bioreactor > Anaerobic >... | reverse complement strand
TGGCCGACGAGGAGAACGTGTGGCGTCCCGCCCAGGATCGTTGGACGCAGTTGCAGCAACTGGCGGCGGAGCACCAGGTCCTGGCGGCAGCCACCACGCCCACCTTCGATCTCGCCATGGGCAGCCGTCCAGCCGTGAACCTGTGGACCCTGGCGCAGAGGCACCGCACCGAACTGGTGGAACGCCTGGGAGCCTCCCGGGACGGAGCCCAGACCCTGGCCCAGGTGCGCGACCAGGCCGGTGAGGATTCCGACCTGCAGCAGGGGGAGCGCTACCTGAACGCCTGGCTGGCCGTGCGCGACTGGCTGCGCCGCCGCATCCCGGCCCAGATCGCCGAGGTGGATGAGCCCCTGGAGGCGCTGGAACACCTGCGCTCCCACCTGGCCCGCCTGCAGGATCGCCTGGGCCAGCAGGAAGGGGACCTGCGTGGCCAGTCCTCGGACGTGGCACGGAACATCGAGACCCATGTGCGCCGGGCCCGCAGGCAGGTGCTGCACCTCAACAGCGATCTGGCCCGGGTGCGTTTCGGGAGCATCCGTTCGGTGCGCCTGCGCCTGGGGCAGATCCAGAAGATGTGGGACCTCCTGGAGGGGCTCAAGGAGGACCAGGCCCAACACCTGCTCTTTGAAGCCACCATGCCGATCGAGGAAGCCCTGGATGAACTCTTCCGACGCCAGGGAGGCGGCTCGACCTCTGGACGCAGGCTGCTGGACTATCGGGAGTATGTGGACCTGAGGGTGGAGGTGCAGCGCGAGGGGAGCGCGGCCTGGGAGCAGGCCAACCCCACCCGGATGTCCACCGGCGAGGCCATCGGGGTGGGGGCCGCGGTGATGATGGTGGTCCTGACCGCCTGGGAGCAGGACGCCAACCTTTTGCGCAAGACCCGCACCAGCGGGACCTTGCGCCTGCTCTTCCTGGACGAGGCCAACCGCCTGAGCCGGGACAACCTGGCCATTCTCTTCGATCTCTGCCGGAACTTGCAATTGCAACTGTTGATCGCCGCTCCCGAAGTGGCCCAGGCCGAGGGCAACACCACCTACCACCTGGTGCGCCGCGTGGACGCCCATGGTCGCGAGGAGGTCCTGGTCAGCGGTCGGAGGACGGTCCGGGGGCAGCTCCAGCCGGAGCCGGTCGCCTGATGTGGCAGGAACCCGCCCACCGTCTGGCCCTGCTGGAGCTGCTGGTCCGGGGCGAGTTGCCCCGCCGCGTCGAGCAGGCCGAGGCCTGGGAGGAGCTGATCCGGCTGGGATGGACGCGGCGCAGCGGTCGGGCACGTCTCCTGACGCTGGAGCCCAGCCGCCGCCCGCGCGTCGAGGCGACCCTGGACAGTTGCTGGCCGGGATGGCGAACGGTCCGGGAGGACCTGGAGCAGGAAGGCCTGCCTCCCAGCCCGGAGGGTCTGCGCGAACTGCAGGTCCGGCGCCGGCGCGAGCACCTGCCGGAGGCTCTCTCGGGCCGGCTGAACCGGCGCACGGCCGCGGCCCTGGTGGGCGGCGACTCCAAGGGCGCCTCGATGGAGATCGACGGGGTTGAGGTGTCACGCGACTTCGTGGTCCGCCTGCGTCCCCACGAAGGCCTGCAGGTCGGGCGGGACGGGCAGGTCCTGGACGCTCTTTGGCTGGCTCGGATCCTGGGTGAGCTGACATTGACCTCGCGGGCCTTGCAGGATGGAACCGAACTCCTGGGCCCGCCCCCTCGGGCGCTTCTGACCGTCGAGAACCAGGGCCCCTACCTGGATCTTCCACGGCCCCAAGGATGGCTGGTCGCGCTTCTGCCCGGCTGGCACCTGGACCCCGTCCGCCCCCTGCTGCAGGCCTTCCCCCAGGTCCCCTGGATCCACTTCGGCGACCTGGATCCCAATGGGGTGCGGATCGCCCACAAGCTGCAGGGCTGGCACCGTGACCTGCGCTGGTTGGTGCCCGACTTCTGGGCCGAGCACCTTCCCGCAGCGCGGCCGTGCCCCTGGCCCGAAGGCCTGGTCTGTCCCGACGATCCGCCCCTGGTCCGCCGACTGGCAGAGGAGGGTCGCTGGCTCGAGCAGGAGCCCCTGGCCGTGGACCCTCGTCTGGGGGAAGTGCTGCGGGGACTGGCCTGATCCGGGCGAGAGCCCACGGGTGCCCGCCGCGCCTTGTCTGCCCGTTCTCCGTCATGTTTCGCAGGAGATTCCTGGGAAGGGTGCTGGGTGCCAGGCACGTGCCCGGGGGCGTCCAGCGCTTCGGCCCTACTCGCGCAGGTCGACCACCAGGATCTGCAGTCCGGCGGCTTCCCGGGTGGCGCGCAGCAGGGGGTGGGGGTCCTGCCCCGGGGCCAGGCGGCGCGTCCGCGAGGCATAGGGGGCGAGGGCCAGGTCCAGCAGGTCCAGGTTCACCGGTTGTCCCCCGGTGGCGGCGGCCACGCCGTTGGCGAAGACGGCGACCTTCAGGGGCAGACCCCTCTGGGCCGCTTCCAGGAGCGCCAGGGGGCCCATCGAGAGGAACGAGAAGTCGCCGGCCAGGGCCCACGCCTCGGGGACGCCGGCGGCCAGGGCGCCCAGGCCCATCGGCAGGCTGCCGCCCAGGCAGGTGGCTGCGTCCACGCATCCGTAGGGAGGCAGGCCATACAGGCTGGAGAGCGTCGTGTCGCCCGCCACGAAGGGGGGACGGTGCTGGCGGAAGGCCGTGAAGAAGGGCTCCAAGGCCCGGAGCTCGGGGCGCTCGGGCAAGGCCGGCAGCGCAGGTCTGGGCACCGAGTCCGCCGGATGGCCGGCCAGGCGGGCCTGAAGCACCTCGTGCTGGTAGGGGGCGAGGAGCGGTGCCACCAGGTGCCGCTGGGGGTCCCGGGAGGGCGGGAGGACGGGCGGGCAGACTGCGTCCCAGGATTCGGCGGCAGGTATGTTCGGGTCCCGGGACATCTGCCGGCCGTCGACCACCACCGCCACGGGCAATCCGACCCGCTCGGATCGGTCGAAGGCTTCCGCCAGGACCTGTTCGGGCTCTTCGTCGCAGGGCAGGTGGGGGAGATTCAGGGCCTTCAGGAAGGGCCGGGCGGCCAGGACGTTGTCCGAGCTGGTGGCCAGGGGGTCCTCGAAGACCAGCAGGACCCACCCCGCGCGGACCCCGCAGGACAGCGCCGAGGAGACCTGGTTGGCGGCCTTCAGCAGCCCATGCGTCTTGAGCAGGGTGGCCGAGCGCACCCCCGCCAGTGAGGCGCCGTGGGCCAGGCCACAGGCGATCTCCTCGTGGTAGGACAGCAGCGGTCGGCCCAGGGCCTCCCAGACGGGGGTGACCCCGAAGCCGGGAACCACGCTGAGGAGTTGCGGCCGACAGGCGCGCAGGGCGGAAGCGAGTTGCCAGGCAGTCATGGGGCGAGCCTTCGCGTCGCCCAGGGGGGAGGCCTGCGGGACCGGGCGTGCCCTTCACCGAGCGCTCTTTCCACCTGGCCCGGGCCAGCCAGGGGCGGGGTTCCGGCTACGTGGGCTTCATCACCACCAACTCCTTCCTGAAGCGAGAGTTCGGGGCCCTGCTGATCGAGGAGTTCCTGCCCCAGGTGGACCTGACCAACGTGCTGGACACCTCGGGGGTCTACATCCCCTGGCACGGCACGCCCACGCTGATCCTCTTCGGCCGCACCCGCGACCCCGTGCGCCAGGACGTGCGCGCCGCCAGGGCACCACCGCCCACGACCTGAAGACCTGGATTCCCCCACGGCCCCCCACCAAGGCCCGGAGCCGCCGCCGCACCTGACCCGCCCGCTCCCGCATCGCCTCACCCCCCTTGAGCCGCAAGTCTGGCGACCGGCGACAGGTCCGGGGCTGCGAAGGGCAAAGAACACGCCATGGTTCCCTTCATCCAGCGCCTGAAGATGGAGGACTTCCTCTCCTATTGCGGCCAGGAGGTGGCTCTTGGTCCCCTCAACGTCCTGATTGGGCCGAACGGGTCGGGCAAGTCCAACCTGCTGGAGGCCCTGGCCTTGTTCCAGGCGGCGCCGGGGGACCTGGCCGCGGCGGTCCGGCGGGCGGGCGGCATGGACGAACTGCTGTGGAAGGGAGCCCCGAAGGCCTCTCGGGCCACGCTGGGCGCGGTCCTGACGGCGCCCGGCCGTGACCAGGAGTTCCGGCTTTCCCTGGCCTCGACGCGGGGTCGCCTGGAGGTCGTGGACGAGGCTCTTGCAGATGCTCCCGCCGCCGAGCCCGAAGTGGCCGGGTCGGTCTACTACCACTATCAGGATGGGGTGCCGGTCCTGAGTGTCCTGGCCACCGAGGGCGTTGGCGATGGCCAATCTCGCCAGCAGAGGGTGCTGCGGAGGGACAGCCTGGCCCCCGACCAGTCCGTCCTGGCGCAGCGCCGCGACCCGGAACTGTACCCCGAGATCAGCCGACTCGGCGACCTCTTTCGGCGGATCCGGCTGTACCGCGACCTGGGCCTGGCCTCGTCGGCCCCCTCCCGCGCCCCGCAGCGCGCCGACTTGCCTTCCGACGAGTTGGCCGAGGATGGCTCCAACCTGGCCCTGGTGCTGAACACCCTGCAGCATTTCGATGTCTGGGGGCGCATTTTGGACCTCTTGAAGGCGCTCTATCCCGAGATTGAGGATGTGACCACCCGGATCGAGGGAGGTTTCGTGCAGGTCCACTTCCGGGAGGCCGGCCTGGGCCGCACCATCCCGGCTACCCGGCTCTCGGACGGCACCTTGCGCTTCCTGTGCCTGCTGGCCATCCTGTGCCATCCCGATCCACCCCCCGTGGTCGGCCTGGAAGAACCCGAATTGGGCCTGCACCCCGACGCCCTCGGCGTGGTGGCCGACCTGCTGCTGGAGGCCAGCGGGCGCACCCAACTGGTGGTCACCACTCATTCCGAAGCCCTGGTGTCGGCCCTGTCCGACCATCCCCAGGCTGTCCTGGTGTGCGAGCGCGACGCCGAGGGCTCGTCGCTGCGCCGCCTGGAGGAGCCGCGCCTGCGCGATTGGCTTGCGGAGTATTCCCTGGGCGATTTGTGGCGCAAAGGCGAGATCGGGGGAACACGCTGGTGAGCGAGGTCCGCCTCTACATCGAGGGCGCCCGGCGTGCAGGTCTGGAGAGTCGCCTGCGCAGGGGCTTCTCGGAGTTCTTCTCCAAGGGAACCGCCTCGAAGCGAAGGCCCCGGATCATCATGGGCGGCGGCCGCGAGCAGACCATCGCCGATTTCGTCCGGGCCCTGGCCAGTCACCCCGGGTCCGTGAGCCTCCTGCTGGTGGACTCCGAAGGGCCCGTGGCGCCCTCCGGTGACCTGGACGAGGCCGCCCGGAACCACCTGGCCGGCCGGCTCCCAGCCGACGTGGACGGTGCTGGCATCCACCTGATGGTCCAACTGATGGAGGCCTGGTTCGCCGCCGACCCCTCGGCCCTGGCGCGGCACTTCGGGCAGGGGTTCGTGTCCCGGCACCTCCAGAATCTCCAGGACGTCGAGGCCATCGCCAAGGCGGACCTGATCAAGCGCCTGGAGCAGGCCACCCGGGCCAGCCAGAAGGGCGGCTACGACAAGAGCCGCGACTCGGGGGCCCTGCTGGAGCAGGTCCAGCCTTCCTCGGTTCGGCTCCGGTCCAAGTACTGCGCCCGCTTCCTGGAGCGCATCCGGGAACTCCTGGACTGAGAAACCTGCACACAGGCACCTGGCTGGAGGCGACCCGCCGCTCGTGCCTGCTGGCTGCTCGGGGATACGAGACATGGATTCGCCCACCGCCGACAACCAGGATCAGCTGTCGTGCGATAATTAGAACGCCCCACCGGCTCCGGCCTCGGCACCGGCCCCGTCCCGCCACCCTGCACATCTGGCCGCGGCTCGTTGCCGAAGGCGCCCCGCTTGGTGACCTGCGGGCCCGGCGCCACGTCCATCTTCTCCCGGTCTGCAGCCAGGCGCGCCTTTCCGCCCGTCCTCTCCAACCTATTGCCGGAGATTGGCGTGAGAACTGACCGGCACTGGACGTGCAGCGGCGGAGCATTTTCGCCTCAGCCTGGGATCATCCAGGGCGAACAGCAGGCCGTTGCGGTGCTCGCAGATGTCCGTCAAGCGCGAATCCAAGATGGCGTCGAACCGCACGGCGATGACGAAACCCTTGCTCTGGAGGAAGCGGTAGACTCGCCCCTGGTTTTAGGCGCCAGTTGCCTCGGTGCGGGCGATGTTCTCCAGGCGGGCCTTGCTGGCGCCGGGCAGCGCCGTCTGCAACGCGTCCATCGTCTGCTTGACGGTGGCCCCTTGCGCAGGGTTGTCGAACGCTGGGGTAGGAGGTCGGCAGAGGCGGGGGAATCCTTCGGTCCAAGGCTCTGGACGTGCGAAGACCAGACGGAGTCGGCGCCCATGCGGCACCGGTTCGACGGTCGGCGTGACGAAAAAGTGGGACACGAGTGACGAGTGACAACTTGTGTCAGTCCAGGTTGCTAGATTCGAAATCGAGAAGCTTTGTGGCTGGCAACAAGGGGGCGACGGTGCCGGCAGGCGGTGCACAGCCGAGCCACGACAGGGATCTGGGACTGTACCCAGGACGGGTGTGGTCAGGACACTGGAAGATGGCTTTGGAGTGGGAGGCAGGCGTGGCTCGATGTACTCTGTGTGGGGCTCGGATCCTGTTCGGTATTCCGCCCCCCACCATGCGCTCGGGAGGGCATGGCTCACTCGTCGAGCCGGCTCAGCCTCCTCAAGACCTCCTGAAGTTGCTCCTCCAACCGGGCCACGCGTTCCTCCAGCTCTGACACCGTGGACCGGCGCGGCGCCGGCGACTCGTCAGGCCACTCGAGGTCCTCCACGGGGCCGCCGAGAAGGTGGGCGTATCGGGCCTCCCGCCGCCCGGGCTGGACCGGCAGCTTCACGACCAGGGGACGGGGGCGCGAAGCCATCTCCTGCAAGGCGGACTCGACGGTCTCGAGATCGTCGAACCGGTGCATCCGTGTGCAGCGGACGCGCAGCTCGCCGGGGGTCTGCGGCCCGCGCAGCATCAATTCGGCCAGGAGGGCCGTGCTGGCAGGCGGCAGCTCCAGCTTCTCGGACAGGGTCTCCTTGAAGCGCGGGACCCGCGCGCCGGCCCCGCTCAGGATCATGGACCACCCGTCGGACCTCGTGCTCTTCAGGGCGGCGTTGACGGTGGCAGGGTCGTATTCCACCACAGGATCGCGGTTGGACGTCTGGTTGCAGGCCAGGACCGTGGCGTTCATCGTGAGGGGGTAGGAATCGGGCGTGCTGAGTCGCTTCTCGACCAGGCACCCGAGCACCCTCACCTCTTCGGGGGTGAGCTGATAGTCCATGGGCATGTGTTCCGTCGGGGCCGGTCCGGCCCCTCCTCGCCTGGGCAGGTTGGCGGCCGGGGGCACGCGTCACGCTGCGAGAACCGGGCGCTTCGGGCGGAGAAGGGATGGGGCATGATGGCAGGTCCTGGCCCGCACGAAGGTCGACCTGGCCCGGGTGGATGGGAAGATCCAGATCGTCCAGGCCTTTCCGGACGTCCAGGTGAAGGTCGTCACCAGCCATCCCGATCTGAAGGTGCAGAAGGTGACGTCCTTCCAGGACGGCCCCGGGAAGTGGCAACAGGTCGACAGCTTCCCCGGGCTTCCGTGAAGCAGGCGTGGTGTCGCCCACGTTCAGTGGCCTGAGTCCGCCCGGATTCGATGGCCGGGCCGTGGGGCCCGGAAGCGACCGCTGGCCTCCGCGCAGGCGCAGGGCCTGAACCCTCATCTCGTCATTCGAGGCCGGCTTCTCCCAGAGCGCGTGGGCGCTGGGCAGACCCGGGTGCCCAGCCCGTCCCGCCGATGTCGGACCGGGGTGGAACTCGCCGCGCTCGGGGCTCACCTGGCCCGGGCCTGCAGACGGCGGGTCTCGAACCAGCGATAGAGGGCGGGGAGAACCAGCAGCGTCAGCAGGGTCGAGGTTGCCAAGCCCCCGATCACCACCGTGGCCAGGGGTCTCTGGACTTCGGCTCCGGCTCCCTGCGACATGGCCATGGGCAGGAAGCCCAGGCTGGCCACCAGGGCGGTCATGAGGACAGGGCGCAGGCGGGCCAGGGCCCCCTCCATCACCGCCCTGCGGACCGAAAGCCCCCGCTCGCGCTGGTCATTGATGGCCTTCATCAGCACCAGGCCGTTCAGCACGGCGACTCCGAAGAGGGCGATGAAGCCCACCCCGGCACTGATCGAGAAGGGCATCCCCCGCATCGCCAGAGCCCCCACTCCACCGACGATGGCGAAGGGCACGTTGAAGAAGATCAGGCTGGCCTGTCGGGCCGAGCCGAAGCTCCCATACAGCAACATGAAGATCGCCAGCATGGCGCCCGGCACCACGACCAGGAGGCGATTCCGGGCCTGCTCGTAGTTTTCGAACTGGCCTCCCCAGGTGGCGAAGCATCCCGTCGGGATCAGGGGACCCACCGCCGTCCTGGCCTCCTCGACGAAGCCCACCAGATCCCGACCGCGCACGTTGGCCTGGACCACGATCCGGCGTTGGGCGTTCTCGCGGCTGACCTGGGCGACCCCGGACTCCAGTTGGATCCGGGCCAACTGAGCCAGGGGAACCCCCGCCCCGTGGGCCGTGGGGACGAGGATCCGGCCCACCGCCTCGGGGTCGGTGCGGGCGGAGGCCTGGAGGCGGGCCACCACCGGGAAGCGGCGGTCGCCCTCGAAGACGCTGCCCGTCGGCCGCTCGCCCAGGGCGATCTCCACCACGTCCATGACGTCTGAGACGTTGATCCCCAAGCGGGCGATGGCCTGGCGATCCACCTCGATCTGCAGGTAGGGGAGCCCCGTCAACTTCTCGACCTGGACGTCCGCCGCCCCGGGGAGCGCTCGCAGGGCCTGGGCGGCCTGCTCGGCGCTCCTCTCCAGCACCTCGAGATCCTCGCCGAAGATCTTCAGGGCCACGTCGGCGCGCACCCCGGAGAGAAGCTCGGCCACGCGCAGCTCGATCGGCTGCGAGAAGCTGTACTGCATGCCCGGAATCCGCTCGAGCCTCTCCTGCATCCTGGCGATCAGGCGTTCCTTGTCCCGATCGGCCCAGGTGGAGCGTGGGCGGAGCCTCACGATGACGTCGGAGATCTCGACGCCCATGGGGTCGGTGGCGATGTCCGGACGGCCGGTGCGGGTCACCACCGTCTCGACCTCGGGGAATTCCAGCAGGGCCTCCTCGACGCCTCGCGCCATCTCGATGGACTGGGTCAGCGAGACGCTGGGAATCCGGATGCTCTGGATGGCCAGGGCGCCCTCGTCGAGTTGGGGCAGGAACTCGGCACCCAGCCGGGGGAAGGCGGCCAGGCTGGCCAGGAAGAGGGCCCCGGCCACTCCTGCGACCGCCAGGGGGTGCTTCAGGGAGGCCTTCAGCGCGGGTTCGTAGAGCCACCTGGCCGTCCGGACCAGCCAGGGTTCGGTCTCTTCCGCCGTGGGCTTGAGGAAGAAGCTGGCCAGGACGGGGATCACCGTCAGGGCCAGGAGGAGCGAGCCCAGGAGGGCGAAGACCACGGTGGCCGCCATGGGCTGGAACATCTTGCCCTCCATGCCCGTCAGGGCGAGGATCGGCAGATAGACCACCACGATGATGCCCACGCCGAACACGACGGGACGGGCCACCTCCCGCCCCGCCTCCAGGACGGTCCGGCTGACGCTGCCCACGGGTCCGCGCGAGAGGCGGCGCACCGCGTTCTCCACCATGACCACAGAACCGTCGACGATCAGGCCGAAATCCAGGGCCCCCAGGCTCATGAGGTTGCCCGAGATGCCGAACTGCCACATGAGCGTTCCCGCGAAGAGCATCGAGAGGGGAATGGCCAGGGCGACGATCAGGGCAGCCCGGAGGTTGCCCAGCATGGCCACCAGGACCACGACCACCAGGAAGGCCCCTTCCCCCAGGTTCCAGGCCACGGTCCGGATGGTCCGGTCTACCAGTTCGGTGCGATCGTAGAAGGGCTCCAGTCGGACACCCTGGGGGAGGCTTTGGGCCACCTCCTGAACCCTCTGGTGCACCCGGTGGGCCACCTCGCGGCTGTTCTCGTCGATCAGCATCATCACGATGCCGGTGACCACCTCGCCGCGGCCGTCCCGGGTTACGGCGCCCTGCCTCAGGGCCGCGCCGCGGACCACCTCGGCGACGTCGTGGACGTGGATCGGGACCCCGCCGCGCTCGGCGAGGACGATCGTGCCCAGTTCCTGTTCGTCCCGGGCCAGCCCCACGCCGCGCACGAGGTACTGCTCGCCCCGCCGCTCCATGAGACCGCCGCCGGCGTTCCGGTTGTTCTCCGCCAGGGCGCGGAACACGTCGCGGAAGGTCAGGCCGTAGGACTGCAGCCGGATCGGGTCGATCAGGACCTGGAACTGCATCTCCTCGCCCCCGAAGGAGTTCACCTCGGTGACTCCCGGGACGGTCCGGAGCTGTCGCTTGACGAACCAGTCCTGGAGGATCCGCAGGTCCATCAGGCTCATGCCCTCGCCGCGGACCTCGTACTGGTAGATCTCGCCCAGGCCGGAGGAGATGGGACCCATCTCGGGGTGGCCCATGCCCTCGGGGATCTCGCCTCGGGCCTCCTGGAGGCGTTCGAAGACCAGTTGGCGGGCGAAGTAGAGGTTCACGCGGTCCTGGAAGACCACCGTGACCTGCGAGAGTCCGTACTTCGAGAGGGAGCGGATCTCCTCCACTTTGGGAAGTCCCGTCATCGCCTGCTCGATGGGGAAGGTGAGGAAGCGCTCCACCTCCAGGGGAGACAGGCCCGGGCCCTCGGTGTTGATCTGGACCTGGACGTTGGTCACGTCGGGCACGGCGTCGATCGGAAGGGCGGCCAGGGAGCGGGCGCCCACCACGATCAGCAGGAGGGTGAAGAAGAGGACCAGGGGCCGATTGGCCAGGCTCCACTGCAGGATTCGCTCGATCAATGCGCGTGGCCCTCCCCCATGGTCTCCTTGAGGTCCTCGGACTTCAGCGAGAAGGCTCCGGAGACGGCGACCTTCTCGCCGGTCGACAGGCCCTGGCGGATCTCGACGCGCCCCTGGGCCCGCTGGCCCGGGACCACCACCCGCCGTTCGAACTCGACGGCGGAGCGGGCCACGTACACGACCTCCTGACCCTCAACCTCCTGCAGGGCCGTCTCGGGCACGGTGACGACGGGCTCTCTTCCGCTCTCGAGCGCCTGCACGCTGGCGAACATCTGGGGCTTCAAGGCGCCGTCCCGGTTGGGGATCTCCACGCGCGCCCGGGCGGTCCGGGTCTGGGCGTCCAGGGTGGGGGCGATGTAGGAGATGCGGCCCTGGAAGACGCGCCCGGGAACCGCCGCCACCTCCACCCGGACCTCCATCCCCTCGCGAACCCGGGAGAGGTCGCCCTGGTGGAGGTTCAGCCAGAGCCACAGGTTGGAGGTCTCGAGAATCCGGAAGAGCTCGGAGCCGGCCTCCACCTGCTCGCCCCGCGAGGCGGCGCGTTCCACCACGATCCCCGCCATGGGCGCGGTCAAGGTCAGGTTGCTTCCGTGGGAGCGGGTGTCCGCCCCCAGCAGGGTCACGGCCTCCTGGAGATGGGCCGCCCGTTCTCGGGCCCTGCGCACCGAGGCCTCGGCCTCGTGCACCTCGCGGGATTGCCGGTAGCCCCCTCGGGAGATCTCGGCCTCGCGGATCTTGCGGGCCTCGGCGATGCGGACCTCCTCGCGGGCCCTGCGCAGGCCGGCCTCGGCCTGGCGGAGTTCCGAGCGCGCCTCTTCGGCCTGCTGTGAGGAGGCGATCCCATCCTGCAGCAGGGACTCGACCCGAGCCCCTCGCAGGCGCGACTGCTCCAGCACGGCCTCAGCGGCGTCCCGGGCAGCCAGGGCCGAGGCCAGCTCGCGACCCGCCTCCTCCGACTGGGCACGGCTCTCGTCTCCCAGCCGGGCGAGCTGCCGGCGCAGGTCGAGGTTCCTCCGGGCCAGGTCGAGCTCCACCTGGGCCTCGTGGGCGTCGGCCTTGGCCCGGGCCACCTCGGGGCTGTCCAGGATGGCCAGCACCTGCCCGGCCACGACCCGGTCCCCCACCGATGCGGAGAGGGTCTCCACCCGAGCCTGGACCCGCGCAGAGAGCCGCACCTCGAGGTCGGGATCTCCCTCCAGGGTCCCGGTCAGGGTGGTTCCCCCGACCAGCGGCTCGGCCTGGGCGGGAGCGACCCGGATTCCGGCTTCCCGCTGCTGGGGGAGGGTGAGGTGGATGCGCCCTTCCTCCTCGGGGTGACCCTCGTGCTCGTCATGTTCGTCGTGGCCCTCCTGCGCGGAGTCTTCATGCCCCGCCACCGGAGGCAGGGGCGGGCCCTGGTGGCGGAGGTGCCAGAAGGCCGCCAGACCGCCCACGAGCAGGGCCAAGATGACCAGGATGGGGATCTGTCGGTGTCGGTTCATGGGATCTCCTCCGCAGAAAGGCCGCCGCCGGAGCTCAGGTGGAGGTCCAGCCGCGCCAGGTGCCAGGTCGCCTGGGCCGAGAGGTGGTCGAGAAGGGCCTGTCGGAAGGCCTGTTGGGTGTCCAGGACCTCGACGAAGCTGAGCAGCCCGGCTTCATAGCCCCGACGGGCCATCTCGGAGAGCTTCCGGAAGCGCTCGAGCTGCCCGGCCAGGACTTCGAGGCGGGCCCGGGCGGCCAGGAGGAGCTGTCGGTCGCTTTCGGACTCCGAGCGGGCCCTGAGCACGCCGGCTTCGAGATCCGCTCGGCTGGCCTCCGCCTCGCGTCGCAGGCGGGATTCGGCCGCCCCCAGCGTGCCCCAGTCCCACAAGGGGACCACCAGGGAGAGCTGGATTCCCTGCTCGGTCCCCCTGGAGAAGAGGCGGGATCGATAGGCCGAGAATTCCAGGTCCGGAGCCCCCGCGCGCCCGGCCAGTTCGGCCTCGAGGCTGGCCGCGAGAGCGCGGGCCCGAAGAGCCTCCAGGTCCGGACGCGCCAGCAGGCGCTCCTCCAGGATCTCGGTCCCGGGTTCGGGTCCCGGACCATCGGTGGGGCTTCCGGGATCCTCAGGAAGGGTCAGGGCGGCCCCGGCTTCCCGCCCCAGGAGCAGGTTCAGCCGGACCCGGGCGGCGCCCTCCTCGCCGCCAGCCTCGGCCAGATCCGCCTGGGCTCGCGCCGTCTCCAGCTCGATGCGGAGATGTTCGTTGCGCGAGATGTCGCCCAGCTCGAGGCGCCGGAGGGAGGATTTCTCGAGCTCCTCGGCCAGGCGGAGCCTCTCCTCGGCCACATCCCGGCGTCTTGAGGCCTCCCAGGAACCGTAGTAGGCGGCACCGGTCCGGCGAACGACCTCCCGGCAGACCTGTTCGAGCTCGTGCTGACGGGCCTGGGCTTCGGCTCGGGCCTGGCGGCCGCGAAGTCCCGGCTGCCCGGCGATCTCCAGGCGCTGGATCAAGGCGTTCGAGTCCTCGCCGGCATCCCCCGAGGTTCCCGAGAGGCGGAGCTCCGGGTTGGGCAGGGCGCCGGCGCCCTCGGCCCAGGCCCGGGCGCCCTCCAGGCGAAGGCGGGCGGCGTGGACGTCCGGGTTGGAAGCCAGGGCCCGGGACAGGGCGTCCCGGAGGGTGAGGACGGAGTCCTCCGCTGCCGCAGGGGTGGGGCAGGTCCAGAGGATGGCCATGGCCAGGCCGAGCATGAGAAGACGAGACAAGGGTCCTCCAGAATCTCGCGGGGAGTCCCGCTCGAGGGGGGCGATTCAGGAATGGACCGCGGGGGGCGGGGCGCGCAGACCCAAAGGACCGGGCTTGAGGGGCGGCGGAGGGAGCCCGCTTCCGGGTTCGACGCCGGTCCACGAGATGGGGGAAGGCGGAACGTCGCAGGGCAGGGCCGGGACGATCTGCGTCGAGGCCAGGACCGGCCTGGAGACCCGCAGGACGTTGGCGCTGGGCGAACAGTCGTCGGCCAGGCTGGTGGTCTCGCAGTGGCAGGCTTCGGTGCCGATCAGGCATTCCACGTCCATGAGCAGGGCCGGGACCGCCAGGAGCAGCCCCAGGACGAGCAGCAGCAGGAACGCCCGGGTTCGATGGCTCATCGCAGTTGGGAGACCTCCGTCCCAGAAAGCCGTGCATGGGGGGGGTTTGTCAACCCCCCCCCCCCCCCCGACGCCCTCGGTTCTCACGCCAGACGGCGGATTCGGGCCACTCCACCCCGCATGCCGATCCTCCATCACGACTCGCAGGAGATTCCAGGGACTGGTGCGGCAGTGTGAGGCTGGGGGGGGCGGGGCCGAAGCACGGGGGGAAGACCGAACGGCATGTCCCAGGGCGGGGGCTCGCCTGGCCCGGGCCTGTCCTCAGCGATAGGCGTAGACCACTTCGAGCAACCGCTTGAAGTTGGGGATCATCTGCTTGTAGCGCAGGAAGACGAGTTTGTCGGCGCCCAGAAGACCCTCGGCCATCATCTTGAAGGCCCGCGGCGAGAACTCGACCAGGTCCCGCAGGGGGACGTAGAAGTCTCCGTTCAGGTTGTAGCTGATCTCGGTCTGCATGACGGCCTGGCGACTCTCACCGTGGCAGTGGGGGCAGGTGCCCAGATCCGCCTTGGATTGGAAGCCGCAGTGGCTGCACTTGCGGAAGGCGGTGAAGGCCGAGGCCGGGAAGAGGTCCCGGGCTTCGAAGGACGTGCGCTTGTGCGCTTCCAGTCGGATTTCCTCGATGCGCTCCAGGGTCGTGCGTCGGGTCCTCTTCAGGTCCCGGTTCAACTCTCCCAGCACTCCCGAGGCGGCAACCCGTTCGGCGTTGGCCATGGCTTTGGTGGGGGATTCGGGTGCTGCCGCGGCCAGCGTGGCTGCAGCGGCCACACGGGCCGATACCGCCGCAGGGTTGATCAGCAGCACGGCCGGGGCTGCGGGGGCGGCGCCAGGCAGCGGGATCTTCAGGAAGGCAGCCAGGTTCTTCAACTCGATTCGAGCCTTGGGGGTCTCCAGGGCCTGGCGGACGGTCTCCAGGAAGACGGCCTGCATGGTCGGAGACTTCTCCAGGTTCTGCACGAGCAGGCTGACGGTCTTGCGGTGCCTGTCGCCGGTCACGGCGCTGTTCAGCAGGAGCAGCATGGGGTCCCGGACCTCGGGGTTGGCGCTCAGGGCCTTCAGGAAGGTGGTCAGGCAGTCGCGCCCGGCCTCGCTGGTGGTCGCCTGGGCCAGGGTTCGCAGCACGGCGTCCCGCGAGTCGGGAGTGCGGTTCATCTCGAGCGTGAGGTTGCGGAGGCTCTCGGAACCCGCAGGGTTCTGCATCCCCGAGGCCATGCCCAGGATGAAGTCATTGCGGGCCTGGGTGTTCGTGCGCAGGTAGGAGACCAGCTCGGCCACGACCTCGCGGCCGACCGGAGTCGAAGCCGCTCCCGCCATCAAGCGGAAGAGGCGACTGGCGCCGGAATCGGATCCTGCGATCTGGTGCAGGAGTCCGGCCAGGGGGTCGGAGCCCGAGGCGCCCGGGGTCGGGCCGGGAGAGGAGGGGAGCAGGAGGAACAGGAGGGTCGTCTGCCGGGCGTGGTCGCCAGCCAGGTTGTCGGCCAGGGTCAGGAAGGCCTGGGCGCCCTCGGACGTGCGGACCTGCAGGGCCACCTGTTTCCTGAGCACCTCCAGGGATTCCGGCGTCCGGGTCAGGTCCTGGATGAAGTCGTGGAAGAGGGCCTGTCCTTCTGGTTCACGCGTTGTCAGGGCGGCCATCTCCAGGAAGCCCCCGAAGGTCTCGGCCTGTTCCAGGAGTCCTTGCAGGGATTGGCGCCCCTGGGGGCTCTCGGCAGCCGTCTTGAAGGTCCCCATCAAAGAGGCGGCAGCCGTCGGGTCCTTGCTGGAGTTGCTCAGCAGGCGGGAGACCTCTCTTTGCCCCTGCTCCGTCTCGGCTGCGCTGGCCAGGGTCGTGGTCACCGAGGCTGCCAGCGTGGGTTGCCGGGCGGCTTCGTTCAGGAAGTGGCTGGTCTGGGCGCGGCCCTCAGGGGTCTGGGAGGCCGTAGCCAGAACCGCGACCGTCGGGGCCGACAAGCCCTGATCCAGGCTGGCCTGGTTCAGGAACCGGGTGGTCTGCTCGCGGCCCTCCGGGGTCTGGGAGGCCGTGGCCAGAACCGCGACGGTCGAGGTCGACAGGCTCTTGTCGTGGCTGACCTGGTTCAGCAGCCGGGTGGCCTGTTCGCGTCCTTCGGGGTTCTGGAGGCCTGCTCCCAGAAGCCGGATGGTGGCCGTCGAGGTCTCGGGATCCTGGCTGGCCTGCTCGAAGACGCGGCGGGCCTCGACTCGTCCCTGGACGCTTTCGACTACCGTGGCCAGGACCGAGAGCGTCGAGGCCGACAAGCCCGGGTCTTGGCCAGCCTGGTTCAGCAACCGGGTGGCCTGTTCGCGACCTTCGGGGCTCTCGAGGGCCGTCCCCAGGAGCCGGACGGTGGCCGTCGAGGTCTCGGGATCCTGGCTTGCCTGGTCGAAGAGGCGGCTGGCCTGGAGTCTTCCCTGGACGCTTTCGGTTGCCTTGGCCAGGACCGCAGCCAGTGGGGTTGCCGTCTCGCCCTCCTGGCTCGCCTGGTTGAAGAGCCGGGTGACCTCGGCGCGCCCCTCTGCGGTGGAGGTGGATCCGGCCAGGGCGCTCGTGAACTCCGAGGCCGCGGTCGAGTCCTGGCGGAGCCTCTCGAAAAAGGCTGCGGACTGAGCGCGGCCTTCAACGGTCTCGCCGGCACTGGCCATCGTCGCCACCAGGGACTTCGAGGCTTCCGGGTCCTGGCCCACGTTCGCCAGCAGGCGCTTGATCTTGGCGATGCCGTCGTCGCCCTCGGAGGCTTTGGCCAGGAAGCTCATGAAACGGGTCGAGGCGGCGGGGTCCCGGCTGACCTCGGACATCGTCTGCCGGGCACTGGCCAGGCCTTCCGGCAGCTCGGAGGCCTTGTTCACCACGGCGAGCAGGGACTTGGAGGCATCTGGATCCTGGCTGACGTTGGCCAGCATGCGCTGGGTCCTGGCCACTCCGTCGTGCCCCTCGGTGGCCTTGGCCAGGACCCCGACGAACTCCGCAGAGGCGGCGGGGTCCCGGTTCATCTGGACCTTGGCGGTGAGGTCCGCCAGGCTCTGCGTGGGGAGGCTCAGGCTGGCTCTGGCGAAGCGCGGGGGTCCAGCGGCCGGCTCCCCCGAGAGATGGGCTGCGGTCCGTGCGAAATCGGCCAGTCCCTCCTTGCTGCTGGTCGCTGAAGTCAGGGTGTTCACCAGGCTCCCGGATGTCGCCGAATCCTTGCCGAGGTTCTGCATCAGGGTTCCGAAGTCGGCCCGTCCCTGCGGGGTCGCGGTGGTCTGTCTCCAGGAGCTCAGGAGGGCCTTGGAGGCAGCCGGGTCCTGCCGGAGGTTGTCCATGAGCCTGGCTGCCTGGTCGCGGCCCTCGGCGCTGCGGGTGGCTTCGGCCATGGTGGGCAGCAGGCTGGTGCGCGTCTCGGGCTCGCGCAGGAAGGAGGTCAGGTTTGTCCGCCCGGCAGGGGTGGCGCTGGAATCAGCCAGGACACGGAAGGCCGGCTCGCTGGCCTCTCGCATGGCCATCGAGAAGGACTGTCGGCCCTCCGGGGAGGCCAGCCCCCGGGCCAGTCCCTGGAAGAGAGCCGCCTGGCCACCTGGGGTCTTGCCCAGATCGTTCAGGAGGGCCTTGAAAGCGCTCGAACCTTCCGGGGTCTTCAGGTCGCGGCCGAGGTTTTGGAGGAACCGGGTCTGGCCGGAAGAGTCCTTCTCCAGGTTCTGCAGGAAACGGGTCAGGCCGGCGGTACCACCGTCGGAGTGGCTGTGGGTCAGGCTGGCGGTGGCCCGCTGGGGTCTGGCTTCCGGGGAGGTCGGAGGTCCGGTGGGAATCTGGACTCTTTCGGGCACCTGGAGTCTGGACGTGTTGGGAGGCCCGGTGGGAGTCTGAGGCCTGGGCGTGTTGGGAGGCCCACTGGGAGTCTGAGGCCTGGGCGTGTTGGGAGGCCCGGTGGGAGTCTGAGGCCTGGGCGTGTTGGGAGGCCCGGTGGGAGTCTGGGGCCTGGGCGTGCCTGGAGGCCCGGTGGGCGTCTGGGGCCTGGGCGTGCCTGGAGGCCCGGTGGGAGCGTGAGGCCTGGGCATGCCTGGAGGCCCGGTGGGAGTGTGTGGCCTGGGCATGCCTGGAGGCCCGGTGGGCGTGTGTGGCCTGGGCGTGCCTGGAGGCCCGGTGGGCGTGTGTGGCCTGGGCATGCCTGGAGGCCCGGTGGGCGTCTGGGGCCTGGGCGCGCCTGGAGGCCCGGTGGGAGTCTGTGGCCTGGGCATGTTGGCCGGACTGGAGGGAATCTGGGGCCTGGGAGCGTTCGGCGATCGGGTCCCATCTGCTGTCCGGGACTGAGCTTGCTTGTGGCCTTGGTCCGGGTTCTTCTCTCGATTTGTTGAGACGAAGTCTTTCAACCGCTCGTAGGTCCCGTCCAGTTGCTCCTTCAGGCGCAGCGCCTTCTGGGCCTGTTCGAGCTGGGCCGTCAGGTCACGGCTGGCCAGCAGGCCTCGGCACTTGTCCAGCAGGTGCTTCAGGTCCTGTTGGAACTCTTCCAGGTAGTTCCCCAGGTCGGCCAACTCCTCCGGCGAGAGGTTCCTCAGTCCCCTGGACAACTTTTCCGAGACCTCACGATAGACGCGTCCGGCTCGGAGCGTGCGTTCGTTGATGTCCTGGTGCTCGGACTGATCCAGGCGGTTCTCGGCCAGCGTGCGCAGGGTTGAACCCGGGGTCCCCAGGGTGCTGGAGGTCGATCCCCCCACACCTGTGCCAGGGAATCCGCCGGGGTTCAAGCCTCGGGAGGCCCCGGTCAAGGATCCACCCGAGACGCCGCCTCCGACCGAGACGCCTGGCTTGACGGACGTGGTGCCTGGTCCGACCGGCCCGCTGGTCCGCTTGACCTGGTCCCAGAGCTGCTTCCCGACCCCGCCGGAGATGTTTGAGTCCATGATCCGACCTCCTGCATGCCCCCAGGTCAGGCTCCGACCGGGCTCCTAAGAGTCATCAAGTGACAGTTTTTGCTGTTTGTATTGTAGCACGAAGATCAAGGCAGTTGCAGGTCTTCCTCGTGGCACAACCGCAGCAGTGCCCGCTTCTCGGCGACCATCCCCTCCAGGTGGTCCAGGATGTCTCCGGCCTTCTGGGCGCGGCTCAGGGCGCGGTCGATCAGGGAGAGGTCCTGGGAGTGGGAAGCCTCCTCCAGCATCCACAGCGCCTCACCAAAGACCTCGAGGGCCTTGGCCATGAATCGGGCGATCTCGTGTCGGTGGGGGTTGGTCTCGGGCACTCCGGCGTATTTTGAGG
>Ga0334890_1002769_pt1 | contig 19273 bp, 16 predicted proteins | sample GraSluR1_MG_3_FD_207220 | JGI IMG/M metagenome (GOLD analysis project Ga0334890, IMG submission 207220) | Sludge microbial communities from methane-producing bioreactor in Wageningen University, Netherlands - Granular Sludge_31_08-R1 | ecosystem: Engineered > Bioreactor > Anaerobic >... | reverse complement strand
CACAGAGTCACAGAGGTACGGAATTTTATAGAAATTAGTAATCAATAATACATATTTGCAAAAAATTGTAAATATATTTATGTACGATTTCATATATCTGTATAATTAGTTCATCTTTCTCTGTGTCCCTGAGCCTCTGTGGCAAAATAAGTTACTTTTTGCAGGAACGCCATATATTCATCCATATACGCAAGTGTTCCCTTTACGTGCCCCCTTGGGGGACAGGGGGCTGTCTCCGTCAAATGTGGGAACAAATAATATTATCACTTTTCCCGAAATTCCAGAAAGAACTTATAATTATAACAACAGCAGAGGGAACCATAAGCCGGATTCTGTTTAAGCAGCTATCTGACTTGACCGCATGTTGCCATACGGTTCTTTGCGACCTACCCTCAGCCACGGACGGGCCGTCCTTAACGGCTGACTACTTGGTCTTGCATCAAGCGGGGTTTGCACTGCCATTCACTTTACAGTGAACGCGGTGAGCCCTTACCTCACCATTTCACCCTTACCCCCCCTTCCCCTGAAGGGTCCGGGGAGGCGGTATATTTTCTGTTGCACTTTCCATCGCCTCGCGGCGCCCGGGGGTTACCCGGCACTCTGCCCTGTGATGTCCGGACTTTCCTCACTCCCCTTAAAAGGGTTCGCGCAGCTGCCTGTTTCCCTCTGCTGATAGGACTATTATTTATCTATTTTAAAATAATCAATCTCATTTTTCATTTTTTGAGACATTTCAAAAATTTAATCGCTTTTTTTAATATCTCCATACCCTTCAGATGTGACAATATTAGAACATTTTATCCGAATAAAAGGTAAGGAATTAACACTGCTTTTTGTTATAAATAATGAAAAGCATCTCTTTTCTCAATACTCTTTACTTAAAATTTTTAGAATTATATCATTGACAAATATTGCTTAAAAAAATATGTCTAAGTGGAAAATTCAGGAAAGAGATGGACAATTTGATAGAAAAAATTCCACCGCTTATAATTGCAGGGAGAAGTTTCAATTCCAGACTCTTTCTCGGAACCGGAAAATTCTCCTCCAGCAGCATAATGCAGCAGGCTATTGAAGCCTCAGGAACCGAAATGGTTACTGTGGCGCTGAGACGAGTTGATCTTGATAACCCGGATGATGACCTTCTTAACTCTATTATAAAAAACGAAAGTATCCAGCTTCTGCCCAATACAAGCGGGGCCCGTGATGCGGATGAAGCTGTACGGCTTGCACGCCTTTCAAGGGAGATGGGCTGCGGCAGCTGGATTAAGCTTGAAGTGACCCCTGACCCCAGATATCTCCTCCCTGACCCTATTGAAACACTTAAAGCAACAGAGATTCTTGTTAAAGAAAATTTTATTGTTCTCCCATATATAAATGCTGACCCGATCCTTGCAAAAAGACTGGAAGAGGCCGGCTCTGCCACAGTTATGCCCCTTGGTGCGCCAATTGGAACGAACAGAGGGATTAAAACCCTTGATAATATCAGAATAATCATCGAAATGTCGAATGTCCCGGTTGTTGTTGATGCCGGGATTGGACTCCCCTCCCATGCTGCACAGGCAATAGAGGAAGGGGCAGATGCGGTACTTATCAATACTGCCATTGCAGTATCCGGAAATCCGGTTATGACTGCTGAAGCATTTAAACTTGCAGTACAGGCAGGGCTTCTTTCCAGATTTGCCGGTAAAGCTGCAGAAAAAAATACTGCAGAAGCATCAAGCCCGCTTACAGGTTTCCTCAGATAATATGTTTGACAACATCTATTACAACTTTGACTGGAACAGTATATCCCACAGGATATACTCAGCAGAAAAAGAAAATGTGAAACATTCCATCCTCTCCGGCGGCACTGACATAGATGATATAATCAATCTTCTTTCACCAGCTGCTGATGAATTCCTTGAAGATATGGCTGTCAAATCAGCATCTATTACCAGACAGCGTTTCGGCAACATAATTCAGATGTACACCCCTCTCTACATTTCAAATTTATGTACAAACTCCTGCCTCTATTGCGGTTTCAACAGGGATAACAGCATAAAAAGAACTACTCTCACCCCTGAGCAGATAAAAGATGAGGCTGATTATATTTATAAAATGGGATTCCGTCATATACTCCTTTTAACCGGTGAGGATAAAAATGCTGTTTCACCGGAAAAACTGGCAGAAATCGTTTCTGTAATACACCGGAAATTCTCCTCAATCTCAATTGAGGTATATCCCATGAGCAGCGAAGAATACACTCTCCTTATTAATTCCGGTGTTGACGGCCTCACTGTTTACCAGGAAACATACAATAAAGATGTATACAGCAATATCCACCCTTCAGGTAAAAAGAGAGACTTTAACTGGCGTCTCCTTACCCCGGACCGCGGCGGTGAAGCGGGCATGAGAAGAATAGGGATAGGCCCGCTCATGGGACTTACAGACTGGAGGGTAGAGCTTTTTTTTACAGCGCTTCATGCCATTTATCTTACAAAAAAATTCTGGAAATCCCAGATAACAGTGTCATTTCCCAGACTCCGCAATGCTGCAGGCGGATTTCAGCCCCTCTCTACAGTCAGTGACCGGGATCTAACTCACGCCATATGCGTAATGAGGATCCTCCTCAATGATGCGGGACTGGTTCTGTCAACAAGGGAAAGCGAAGAACTCCGTAACAACCTGATGCCTCTCGGCATAACGATGATGAGTTCCGGCTCAAAAACCGATCCTGGCGGACACACCACCCCTAATACTTCAGAATCCCAGTTCGAAATTTCTGATACCCGAACACCTGATGAACTGGCTCTATATATCAAAAACAGAGGTTTCGAACCTGTATGGAAAGACTGGGACAGAGATTTTACAGGTAATCTATAATTAAATCAATGTTAATTCCTGAAAATATATTTAGTGTAAAAATAGACAATTTTATATCCCCGCCGCCTTCGGCGGCGGGGATAATAGATCATTTTCTAACAATAATAAGTTTAGAAATAAATACAGTAATTAAATCGATATTAAGCAAAGGAGTTACTAATAAATGTTCGGTATAACTGCAGCAGTTCTTGGCGGTCTTGGTCTCTTCCTCTACGGCATGAAAATTATGAGCGAAGGTCTGCAGATAGCTACAGGCGAAAGTTTAAAAAATATTCTCTGGAAAGCAACAAGCAACCGGTTTAAAGGTGTACTTACCGGTTTTGGAATAACAGCTACAATCCAGTCTTCCAGCGCAACTACAGTTATGCTTATCAGCTTTGTAAGTGCCGGATTGATTAATCTTACCCAGGCCACAGGAATAATACTGGGCGCCAACATAGGGACAACTGTAACAGGATGGATAATAGCATTTATCGGATTTAAATTTCAGATTACAGCCCTTGCTCTCCCTGCTATAGGAATCGGTTTTTTTACAAGATTTTTCAGTAATGACAAAGTAAAAACCTGGGGTGACGTTCTTCTGGGATTCGGGATGCTCTTCCTTGGATTATCAATAATGAGTGATTCAGTGAAAGACCTGCGGGGATCTGAAGTGATAATGAATTTTATGTCAACCTACAAGGCTGCAGGGATTATGTCAACTATCGTAGTTGTTCTTGTAGGCGCTGTTATCACAATGATTATTCAATCATCAAGCGCCACAATGGCAATGACCATGACACTCGCTGCAAGCGGGATAATAGATTTTTATACAGCAGCAGCACTGATCCTTGGTGAAAATATAGGAACAACCATAACAGCAAACATTGCAGCCATGGGGTCATCAGCAGAAGCCAGGAGAACAGCCAGGGTTCACATGCTTTTTAATGTTTTTGGCGTAATATGGGTGCTCATGGTTTTTAAATCATTTTTTGTCCCCTTTGTAGACTGGATGATACCGGGTGACCCCTTTGCCCCTGCTCTTGCTGACAGGCAGCTTATTATTGCAGATCATATGGCGGCTTTCCATACATCTTTTAATATAATCAACACCCTAATCTTTCTGCCGTTTGTTAAATACCTGGCAAAAATAGCTGAAAAAATAGTTCCTGATGATCCTGTTACAAGAGATTTTCAGCTAAAATATATTTCACACGTTCTGGTTTCAACACCTGCAATAAATATCAACCAGGCAAGAATGGAAATACAGAGAATGATGGCTATAGTTTCTGAGATGTTCGACCTCATCACTGATGTGTTTAAAAATTCAGAAAGGAAGCTGGGGCATAAGATTGAGCAGATACAGACAATGGAGAATCAGACAGATCTTCTGGAGCATGAAATTTCCACTTTCCTTGTCAAGGTTTCACGCAACAATCTTTCCAGAGACCAGAGTAATGAAATATCAGTTATGCATCTTAAAATTACAGAACTTGAAAGTATAGGGGACCAGTGCGAATCCCTCATGAAGCTGCTTCGCAGAAAATACGATAAAAACCTCACTTTTACCGAAAGCGGCATTAAGGAGATTCAGGAGATAAGCGGCAAGACCAGGGAATTCCTCGATCTCATTGCGGCAAATATTGACTTTAACAATAGGAATATAATGCTCCAGGCTGAAGTAATCGAAAACAGAATTGATGAGCTTAAAAAAATTCTAAGGAAGCAGCATATAAAACGCCTCAATGAAGAACAATGTGCAGTTGAACCGGGCCTGATTTTTATTGATATGCTCACATGCTTTGAAAAAATCGGTGATCATGCCTATAATATAGCAGAAAGTATTTCAGGCCAGAGATTAGCCTGAAATAATTAAGAACTGCACAGTTCCGCAACGGCCCCCCAAACCCCCCGGAGGGGGGCTTAAAGGCTGTGATATTAAACTTTTCATTTGTTAAAAGAGTCTGGAAGTCCCCCCGGAAGATTTAGGGGGCACGAGTTATCTATTATCACTCTGAAAATATAATTGTTAGTAATTCTATAACTATTCCCTTTATATTGTTCCGTAAATCTTTTGCAAGTTCAACAATATTAAGGATATTTTAATTCTTTGATTTATCAACTTACTCATGTTTTTTTACGTGCCCCCTTTGGGGGACAGGGGGCTGACTCCAGAATATGTGGAAATAAATAATATTATTACTTTTCCCAAAAATCCGGAATGAGCCTAAAAAACTTATTCTAATCCCCGGTATCTTCAGTCATCAAGCCTGCATACCTGCAATAGAAATAAAATTTCCCAGAAGAGCATCACCATATTCTGTCATAAACGATTCAGGATGGAACTGTACTCCGAAAATTTTATGCTCAACATGCTTAACTGCCTGAATTGTCCCGTCAGATGAAAAAGCTTCGATTTCCAGTTCACCCGGAAGTGAAGACTTTTCCGCGCAAAGGGAGTGATACCTTACAGCCTTAAATTTCTGCGGAATATGAGCAAAAATATTTTCTCCTGTATGATTGATCACATCCTGCTTCCCGTGCATTATTCCGGGAGCCCTGACAATAGTCCCGCCAAAAGCCTGCACAATCGCCTGCATGCCTAAACATACCCCAAGCATAGGTTTGGATTTATTTCTCCCTATAACCTCAAGTGTAATACCCGCATTATCAGGATCAGATGGTCCGGGGGAGAGTATTATTGCGCCATATTTATCAAAATCTATGGAATCAATATCCGCATCATTTCTCACTACATCAACATTGAGCCCGGTTTTCTCTATACTATGAACAATATTATATGTAAAAGAATCGTAATTATCAATCATCAGCATCATTGGAATCCCCTCCTTACACTGCATAGCCCATACTTCCGGTTAAGGCCTTAAGCTTATTATTAATTTCCGCCACTTCCTTTTCAGGCACACTGTCATAGACAATCCCTGCTCCTGCCTGAATATATGCACTCCCCTCATTGAAGTATCCTGTTCTTATGGTAATACATGTATCGCAGTTGTTATTAAAACCGAAGTATCCAACAGTTCCCGCGTATGCACCCCTCACATCCGGCTCCAGCTCATTGATAAGCTCAATTGCCCGAACCTTGGGAGCCCCGGACACAGTGCCTGCAGGGAATGTGTTTTTAAATGCCCTTACAACATTCTCATTATCAGGGAGCAGAGCATGCACATTTGAAACAATATGCATTACATGGGAATAATCCTCAACCTTCATAAATTTCTTTACAGTAACACTTCCCCTCTTTGCAATTCTGCTCAGATCATTCCTTGCCAGATCAACAAGCATAAGGTGTTCTGCACGCTCCTTGGGATCTTTCAGTAATTCTCTCCGTACCATCTTCTTTTCTAATAGATCAGATGGTATTAACGCAGTACCTGCGATCGGCTTCAGGAAAGCTTTTCCTTTTGTAATTTTAATGTGAGTCTCCGGAGAGCATCCGGCAATATGATTTTTCCCGAATTTAAGAAAATACATATAAGGTGAAGGATTAACCTGCCTCAATTTCTGGTAAAACCTGAAGGGTGAAACTTTGTTTTTAATATACATCTTCCTGCTCAGCACAGCCTGAATTATTTCACCGCTTATGATATAGTCTTTGATCGATACAATTTTCCTCATAAAATCCTCATCAGATTCCCTATAGAACATCTCAACATCAGCCGGTCTTGAGGGGAGATAAGGTATCTTCTGATTATTAATAAAGCCCACAATATATTCTTCAAGTTTATTAAAATGATCATTTAACAACAGAATCTGATCTTCAATTTTTCCTTTTTCTGTATAAACAGCGCTTGCAATAAAATATTTACCTGTAAGATTATCAGCAACAATAAAATCATCAATCAGCAGAAGCTCAGCAAGAGGGAGATCCTCCCTCTCCTTAACAGAGCTGCGCAGTATACCGGCACAGTTTATGGCTTCATAGCTTACATAGCCTGTATACCCTCCGTTAAAATCGCCATAACCTCTGATATCCGGGGAGCGGTACTTCAGTATCTCCTCTTCTATAAAACTGAAAATATCTTTTTCGATTTTACTGATCTCCCCTTTTACTGAAACTGTAACGCCTCCACCTTCTGCCCTGATAATGGCAGCAGGATTAAAGCATAAATAGGAGAAGCGGGCCATACTCTTTTTCCCCCTGGCGCTTTCAAGGAAAATAAAATTCTCCTCCCCCTCCATTGCTTTCATGATCATCAGTGGATCAATGGAACTTATATTCAGCTCTTTATAAACCGGTATACGGTTATATTTCTTTGCCAGGTCTTTCACTTTTTTTAAATCAGGATACATAATTCCTCCATATTACTAAAAAAGCCGCGGTTTCATTGCCGCAGCTTTAAATTTTAATTTATAACCGGGTTAATCCGGAAACATAAATAAACTCCGCGGAAAACTATTTAAGTTTTACGCCACCACTTATTACTTAATTTATCTTTTCTCTTCATTGACAGCAACTCCCTTATGTTTCTATACATAGAAACATAAGGGAGTTGCTGTCAATACTTTTTTTAAAAAAATATTTATTCAGGTAATTTTTTATAAGCCGCCAGGTTCAGGCAGCGAATTATTCCCCTTACGGGTAAGTGTGATTATTACATCATTAATAATTCTCGATGCAAAACCAGCCTCACATACAAGAAAGTAGAAAAGCCACTTTCTCAGAAAAACCTCATCATACCCGGATTTTAGCAGTGAATCTTTTGCTTCTTTAAACTTCTCTCTCCACTGCCTTAATGTTAAAGCATAGTGAGGACCGATATTTATGAGGTTTTCAATAAAAAAACCGGACTTTTCAGCCATGGCATTACTTAAGGCTGTAACAGAAGGCAAATGCCCTCCGGGGAAAATATGTTTCTGTATCCAGTCAATCCGCTTTCTGTACTCATTATAATGATTATCAGGAGTGGTTATTACCTGAAGTACCGCAATCCCCCGGGGCTTCATCAGTTTCTCCAATGCCCCGAAAAATGAGCCAAAATTTTCATGGCCCACAGCCTCAAGCATTTCAATGGAAACAATTTTATCAAAAGATCCCTCCATCTTCCTGTAGTCTTTCAGCAGAACAGTAATCTTTTTTTCCAGCTTCTCCCTTTTAATCAGAGCCTGAACATAGTCGTGCTGTTTTTGTGATAAAGTTATTGTTGTAACTCTGCAGCCGGTTTTTTTTACAGCCTCAAGGGCGAATCCGCCCCACCCTGAACCTATTTCCAGGACATGATCCCCTGAGTTTATTCGAGCCTGCTCAATTATTTTATTCACCTTGTTAATCTGCGCTTTGACCAGTGTATCGCTTTTACGGTTATAAATTCCGCATGAGTAAAGAAGACTTTTATCAAGAAATGTACTGAAGAAATCGTTCCCCAGGTCATAATGGGCGCTTATATTTTTTCTGCTTCCGGAAAGAGTATTGCGCTTAGGCCTGTGAAGAATTCTATTAATAAAATTACCGGCACTTTTCATCACCGGGTTGTTACTGTCTCCAATATCAAGGTACTCAATAAAAATTCGAATCAGGACAACAGGATCGGGTGAATCCCACTCTCTCTCAGTAAATGACTCCCCGAAACCTATATCACCATTCATCAGTATCCTGGAATAAAAGCTCCAGCTGTATAATTTAAGAGTCGCTTTTTTAGAGGATTTTTTATCCCCGAAATATTTAACATCCCCCTCAGGATAAATCACTTCAAGAAATGCCCCTTCTATTCTGCTGAAAATATCTGTGACTTTTTTTTCAGCAAATTTTTCAAACCCTGTTGGCGGGATTTTACCAATAGTCATGCTGCTCTGCGGAGCAGGCTTTGGAACATATTTCAGCTTACGTAAAAAAAACAGCTTAAACGCCTCCTTATAAATTCTGGGAACAGTTAGAAATGTTGTAAAAGGGAAAGTCGCTAATCTTTTCAGATGATTACCTGAAGTAAGAGGAAGAGGCTCACCTGAAAGCTTTGCTGTCATAATCTTTTTACCATCCCTTATCAGATTTATAACAACTCCGAAATTCTCAGAGGTTTCAGAAAAATGGAATTCATAACTTCCGTGGATGGAATTAAAAGGGGAGACATGAAACTCCTTATCATGCTTATAACAAATAAATCCCTTTATAATTGATTTCGACTCACCGGAGAGGATATAAAGATGTTTTTCACCAAAGGTATTATTGACCTCTGCAACAATAGAGATAATTTTTTCACCAGCACCATAGCAGTAATAAAAGCTGACAGGATTAAATGCATAATTGAAATACCGTGCTGATGTAACCAGCTCCACTCTCCGGATCTTATCTTTAATACCCTTATCTTTGAGAATTTTTAATATATTATCTTTAATCGAACCGCCGGATAAATAATCCTTTTCCTTCAGTGATGATATATTAAATTTATTAAAGCTGAAAAATGGAAGCTGCTTCGATAAACCGGGCAGTTCATCCAGGTCAAAGCGGTAAAAATATAACGGGTATTTTAATGTGTGTTCTACCGGATGCCCCCTGTAATGCATTACCTCTCCGGCATAAATCATTGAATTCATATATCAATCCCGAACATTTTAGTTACATTAAGAGCGGACTTTACTGCATCTTCATGAAAGCCGTAACCGAAATAGCTGCCGCAGAAATAAGTTCTATTTACCCCATTCAATGAAGGAAGATCTCCCTGCGTATTCATTGAATCAAAAGTATAAACTGGATGATAATAATCTATTTCCTCGATTATTGAATCGCGGGGGATATTTTTCTCTGTGTTAAGGGTCACATAATACTGTTTTGCGGTCTTTAATCCCTGAAGCCTGTTCATATGATAGGTAAGAGAAAGTGGAGAATCATCACCAATTGATTTCTCTCTAATAAAATTCCATGATCCTTTGGCATGTCTTATTGTGGGCATTACAGAGGGATCTGTATGAAGAATCGTATGATTCTTCTGATAAAACCATGGCTCAAGGAGACGCTTCTCATCAGGGGAAGGATCTTTCAGCATTTTAAAAGCCTCATCTGCATGAGCTGCAATTACTGCATAATCGAAAGTTAATGCTGTTCCGTCACCAACGTTTACAGTAACGCCATGTTCACCCCTGGTTACTTCTGTTACTTTGCTGTCATTATAAACATGGCCTGTAAATTCTTTCCGCATTTTTTTAACATAATCATGACTCCCTCCCACCACTGTTTTCCATTGAGGCTGGCCTGTCAATGTCAGCAGCCCATGGTTATTAAGGAAACGGAGGAAAGATTCAGCAGGGAAATTCATCATCCCCTCATCAGGTGTAGACCATATAGCAGCTCCCATGGGGATTATATGATGCTTTACAAACATCTCGGAAAAGTCATGACCATAAAGATACTCCGCAAGTGTCACCTCACCTATAACTCCCCTTTCAAGCTCATCCTTTGTAGTGCGGTAAAACCTGAAAAGATCCTTAATCATGTTCCTGAACTTTGAATTAAAAACATTCCCCCTCTGGGCAAAAAGGCCGTTCACACCCCTGCTGGAATACTGCAGACCCGTATTTTCACAATAATACCCGAAGGACATGCTGCTGTTCCTGAGTTCAACGCCAAGCTTATTGAATAGCCGGGTTAAGACAGGATAATTCCTGTGGTTCATAACAATAAAACCGGTGTCAACCGGGGTCCCGGCATCAGGGCCATCTTTAATGACGATAGTATTGGTATGCCCGCCAAGATAATTATTTCTTTCAAATAGCGACACATTATGCTTTTTATCCAATAAATAAGCTGCTGTAAGCCCTGCCACTCCGGAACCGATTACAGCTATAGAAAATTTTTTTTCTTCCATAATTTCTTTTCCTTAATAATAATTTTATGATGAAAAATAGCGTGTAAGATAATAGACATAAATCCCTGCTAATAAACCCTGCATAGTACCCCAGGTAATATCAATTACTGTTATTGTAAGTGAATAATCTTTTACAAAAGAGAGATTTGTTAAATCGTATGTTGCATAGAGGATAAACCCCGAGACTGCACCCACTGCAATGGAATTCAGCAGGGTGTTATTAATAATAAGAGCCATAGAAATAAAAAAAACAAGACCCACAGCAATTATTACCTGTACAGTAATTCCGGCTTTAAGATTGAATACGATTTTGCCGTCTCTTATCTCTGCCAGATACCCCATAGTATTGAAATATAAATTTTTCCCCACAACTGAAAGCCATAAAAGATCGAGCAAAACAAATATTAATGCCGAGATAGCGGATACCTTGAGGAATGCTGCGGATAGGAAATAGTTCATTGCGGCCCCCTGAATGAGAATTATTTTTAGATAACCAGTTTAAGAATGATTATCATCAATATAATATTCTTTCAGGAGATGGTCAATAGTCAGAAAAATATTTTACCCGATTTCATATTTCAGAATACAGGCTGACTGACATATAGACCCTTTAACTTTTCATGAATTCTGTTGAATTCATCTTCATCGGGGATGCCAAAAAATTTTAATACATCATCTTCCATATACATAAAATCGAATTTTCTCTCCTCCAGCAGACACATCACATTAGCCAGATATGTGATATATACCACAGCCTTATGTTCAGCACAGGCATTAAGGGGACAATGATGAAACTCAATTGCCTCACTAATATACTCCGGGAAATTCCATTTCTCTGCTATCATTTTACCTATTGCAGAATGACTTATCCCCATAGTAATTTCCTCCAGGACAGTTGAAGTTCTCATCTGTCTTTTAACCGTAACTTCTGAGATATGCTCAGTTAATTCGGGATTTGCGGATAAAAGAACGATCTTACCCAGATCATGGAGAAGAGATGCCAGAAAAACCTTCTCGGCAGCATCCTTTAATTTTTTCTCAAGTGCAATGTTCCTTGCGTAAAATGCCGCTTTATTACAATGATTCCATACATCTCTAAAAGATGAAAACCGGTCATCCATTATTTTTCTGGTTGCTGTAACTACAAGGAGTGCATTAAGATTTTTAAGCCCGATTATTGTAACAGCATCCTTTATTGTATCAATATGTCTTGAAGTAATAAATCCAGCTGAATTTGCAAGCTTCATGACAGATGCAGTCAGAGAAGGATCCAGTGATATTTTGTCTGCAATACGGTTTATTGCCACATCTTTTTCCCTGCATATGGTCTGCAGTTGAATAATATGCTCAGGAAAGGTGGGGAGTTCATTTACCTCACTAACTATCTGCTTCTGAATTATTGACATAATCTCAGCAGGCCTTGTCTTTAATGGGATGTCAAGTACTGACTCTGTAACATCCCCCGATGACTTTATAGAAAAAGAATCATCACTGAAACCTGAATTTTTAAGGAAAAGAATCGTCAGTGGAATACCGAGCCCCTCCCCCTCCTGATCATCGGTTATGTCCATATAAATATCAGTAAAATCCGTATATTCCCTGGCCTTATCTATACGAAGTTTAATTCTCTCCTCTTCAAAGGGGAGAAGACCTACATTATTTTTTACTATTATTTTAAAACCCTGATCCGATTTTTTCAAAAGGAGCTCAACCTTGTATCCGCTCTCTTTTAATTCAACCGGCATGCTGTTCATATTACTTATCATGTAGGCTTTAAAATTTTCCATACCCTGCTGATATTGGAAAGCATTGTTGATATCAAGATTCATTTTCTTGAAATAGACACGCTTGGAATTGGCTTTTACTGCATTTATTACCATCTCCCTGATAATTGTTTCAATCATCCCCTGAAGATAATTCATATCATTCTGAGATAAAACTTTAATAAATAATGAATTTATAAATTTTGTTATTGCCTGGGTATTGTAATGAAAAGCAAGCTTAACAGGTTCACCGCTATGAACCTTGCTGGAAAGTATAGAGGTTTTTGAAGCAACCATAATAATACACCTTAAAATATATTACTCTCATGCCTCTGATCTTATCAACCAGAGGCACTAAAGTGAATCGACCATTTAAGCTGTATTAAAATAACTATCTTCTATATATTTATATCAGTTATATGATACAATTAAATAATAATCGGAATCAAATCAAGTATAATTATAATATTGATAGAAAAAAATTCTATAAAAAGAAACAGGAAAAAAGGGTATTTCGGTATTCTGATTACACCTCCCGAAGCTGTTAATTTTTCTGAAATTATTCTTGACATAAAATTATTCCCCGGCTAAACCGACTACACAGTCGGGAAGAATATTCCCCGGAAATAACGCTTACACTCAGGAAGAAGCAGCCACCGGGGATTTCTCTTAAGCTCAAACCGACTATTCAGTCGTAATTGTGATTCCTCAAGTAATAATTATCAACCACAGGAGAGAAAAGATGTTTATAGGGATACCTGATCCGTCAGTAGCAGCAGCCTACATAATGCTCATACTGGCAGTCCTGCTCTGCACAGTTTACGGAATAGTAAAATGGAACAGTGAAGGGGAAATTAGTGAAAAAGAGCTGCTTGATGAAAAAAAATGGTCTCAGGAAGAGATCGAACTAGAACAGGACATTTCGGGGGGCGGCTGATGACCATATTCTGGCTTATTACAATAATCGTTTTATATCTTGCTGTACTTGCATACCTGGGATATAAGGGTTTTAATGACACAAAGAATTCATCCGACTATCTTATCGGCGGAAGATCAATTCATCCATATGTAATGGCGCTCTCATACGGGGCTACATTTATATCCACTTCAGCAATAGTCGGATTTGGAGGAGCCGCTTCACTTTTCGGATTAAGCATGCTGTGGCTTCCGGTTCTCAATATTTTTGTAGGGATATTCATAGCCTTTGTTTTTTTCGGTAAAAGAACAAGGAAGATGGGACTCAATCTGCAGGCTCATACTTTCCCCGAACTCCTGGGGAAAAGAGTGGACTCTTCATTTATACAGTGGTTCAGCGGACTTCTAATCTTTATATTTATGCCTATTTATGCAGCAGCAGTCTTAATCGGAGCATCACGCATGCTTGAAGGGCTTCTAGGCGTACCCTATATTTATTCCCTGTCAATATTTTCAATACTTGTGGCAGCCTATGTTATTATGGGGGGACTTAAAGGAGTAATGTATACTGACGCCCTTCAGGGTACCCTCATGTTCGGCGGAATGATCTTTCTTCTCTTTTACATCTACAGCGCAACCGGCGGAATAACTGCGGCACACCAGTCACTGACAGATATGGCATCCCTGGTACCGGCAAACCTGAAAGCAATAGGTCACATGGGCTGGACCGCATCGCCTGAATCATTTTCTCCATTATGGTGGATAATCTACTCTTCACTGGTAATGGGTGTGGGTATTGGCGTACTGGCTCAGCCGCAGCTGATTGTACGTTTTATGACTGTAAAGAGCAATAGAGAGATGAACCGGGCTGTTCTGATTGGAGGGATATTTATCCTGACAACCGTTGCAACTGCACTCATAGTGGGCGCTCTATCCAACGTCTATTTTTTCCAGAAAACCGGCACACTGGCAATTACTGTCGCTGAAGGGAATTCCGACCGTGTTATCCCGGCATTCATAAACAGCGCCATGCCTTCCTGGTTCGGATATATCTTCCTGCTGGTTATACTGTCAGCTGCCATGTCTACGCTCAGCTCACAGTTTCATGCAATCGGCACATCAATCGGCAGGGATTTTTATGAGACAAAAATACTTAAAGGTCATGCTGCCGGTAAAAGCATGGTAATTACAAGAATCGGAATTGTAATCTCCATTATTCTCACAGTTTTTATCGCTCTTGAAATGGGTCCCGGAATTATTGCTCAGGCAACTGCCATTTTCTTCGGACTCATGGCTTCAAGTCTTCTCTCCCCGTACATTGCTTCACTTTACTGGAAAAGACTTACAAGAAAAGGATCTATTGCGGGAATTTTTTCCGGACTAACTGTTTCAATTTTCTGTTTCCTTTTTCTTCATGCCAAAGAAGCTGCAATATTCGGAGTGAGCAAAGCACTTTTCGGTAAAGTCACTCTTATGGGAGGGGGATGGCAGTTTGTTGATCCGCTCGTTATTGCACTTCCGGTCTCGGCGGTATTCACTATAGCAGTAAGTCTTGTGACCAAGGTTGAGTCACCGGAGAGAGTAGAACTGTCATTTGACGGAATTAAGTAAATTTGATCAAAGTTACTGTTGACATGATTCTGATTAAAATTTATACTCTCCTGCGAATAGAAGCGGGAGAGTATAAATGAAACCTCTTTTTTTTAATATCCCAAATCAGAAAAGAGACATCATTATTGATGCATGTATAGTTGAATTCGGAACATGTGGTTATGAAAAAAGCTCAACTGACAGTATAATCAAAAGAGCCGGAATCTCCAAAGGGGGACTCTATGAATATATCTCTTCTAAAGAAGAGCTCTTTTTATTTGTATTTGAGCATGCCTATAAAAAACTTTATGATTACATCCGTGATGAACTTGCAAGGCAGGATCTGGAGTTACCCTCAGATATTCTTGAAAGATTTAAGACAGTATCCGGAATTGCCATAAATTTTTACATTGAGCACCCTGCTTACATCAGACTGATAGCAAGAACCTACAGACTTAATGATCACAGCCTGAGAGAAAAAACAAAGACAATCTTCATGAAACAGTTCAACAATATATTCGGCTCAACCAACAGCAGCAGACTCCGCTACAGCAGAAGCCGCCTCACAGACCTGCTAATATGGCTTCTTGCTAAAACCAGAGATGAGTTTATTGATGACCTGGAAAATACCAGTGATGTAAAAAAATTAAAGCAGAAATATAAAAAAAACTGGGACTTCTACCTGTCAGTACTTGAAACAGGGATATATAAATAACCTGCCCCGATACAAATAGTCACGCCGGATTATAATTGACTTTCATCAAAGCCATTATTATACTTTTCCTATGGCAAATAAAGATAAAAAGCACATAAAAAAAATGATTCCCCGGATAACAATTTTACTGATTATGCTATATCTCCTATCCGGACTATGGGGGGGGAGAAATATTCTCATGGGAAAAGAAATTAATGTTTTTAAGGAAATTTCCTCAGGGATTCTTTATAATGATAAAATATATTTTTTATGCGATTATAAGCTAAAGGAACCTGGTTGGTACTTATATCTAATTTTTATTCCGGGGGAACAGCACTTCAGATCCATAAATCTCTACTCTTATGATTTAAAAAACGGGAAACTGAAAAAAATATCGGGAATCGAGTCTGATTTTGACAGAAATTATACCCAATGGCACAGACGTGGCGCTTCATTATATTTCATCTGTAAAGGGGGATGGGATAAGGTTAAGAAAGAAACTCTTTATGTTATTTTTGAATATAATACTGTTTCAGGTGAAATAATCAAAAACAGTATTAATGAATCAGAAAAGCTCTACGACAAATATTTCAGGGATAAAAATTCCTTCCAGGGTGAAGATAAAATAAAACTTTCCGGAATATTATTCCACACAGGTATATTACCTGAGGAGGAATGGGGACTTCCTGAAGCAGCAGATTATTCAGGAATGAATAAAAAAAATTTAAAAAAAGTGATTGTTGAATTCAAAGGGACCTGGGCTTTCAGGGAGTCCGCCTACAGAAAGATTAAGGACGAACTATCCTCTTCTGAGCTTTTTGAAATGATTTCATCAATGGAACAAATCCACTATCGCCGTAAAGGCTTAAAAAAAATGGAAGCTGAAAACTTTTTTACAGAATGGAAGTCCCGCCTTTATATAGAGGCTGAATATAAAGGTGATAAAGAGAATAGCACAAAAAAGGTATCTTCTATACACAAAACTGTTTATCAGCAGAATAAGGAGCAACTGATCCAATTGTTAGCTTCAGGCATTGATCCTGACTCCAGAGATTCAGAAGGTTTAACCCCCCTTATGATTGCAGCCTATATAAATGATTCAGCCATTATTGAACTGCTCCTGAAAAATGGCGCTGACATAAATGCCTGTGACAACAAGGGCTGCACTTCCCTGGTGTATGCGGTTTTCGGAAAATCTCATCTGGCCATTAAAACACTTTTTGAAAACGGCGCAACCAGGTCTGTTAATGACAAAACAGCATCCTATGCCTGGATATTTGTGGCCTCAACCCCCCTACGTCAGTGGTATCTGCATTATGAAAAAAGGACTGATTATAAATGAATAAAAAAATAGTGCTGGCAGGTGCAGGTCACGGGCACCTCATGTTTCTGAATCAAATAAGTGATGTAAAAAACTCCGGCTTTGATGTAACCGTAATCAGCCCTGATAAATACCACTACTATTCAGGTATGGGACCGGGGATGATTTCCGGAGCATATAAACCTGAACAATGCAGGTTTGATGTAGAATCAATCACAGAAAAGAACGGCGGCAGATTTATCAAAGATAGTATTACAGCTTTCAACCCTGACCTGAAACAGCTTATCACTTCTTCCGGTGAAACAGTTTATTATGATGTTGTTTCTTTTAATACAGGGAGTGAAATGAGTTATAATCCGGGTGCAGGTGAAAATATATTCCCGGTTAAACCTATAGTAAATCTTTACGAAGCTGGAAGATATATTATAAAAAAATTCAAGGGGAAAAGTTTCAGCTCCGCTGTCATTGGAGGGGGCTTTGCAGGTATAGAGAGCGCATGTAATATACGCTATCTGGCATTCAAAATGGGGATACCTGCAAAAATAATGATTATTGAAAAGGGGATATTTCTGGAACAGTTGAACCGTAAGTTCTACAATGAAATATCGAAAGAGTTAAGAAGAATTCAGGTGGGGGTATTTCAGAATTCAGGTGATGTTTCAATTCAGGGAAACCGGGTTATTACAGAAAGCGGAAGAAATCTGGACACTGATATTATTATTAATGCAACAGGGGTCAGGGCCTCTTCAATTTTTAAAGATTCCGGGATTGTAACTGATGAAGAAGGTGCGCTTTCTGTTAATACATACCTCCAGTCCCCTCAATACCCTGAAGTATTCGGAACCGGGGACTGTATTCATTTCAAAAATGAACCTTTACGGAAAGCCGGTGTTTACGCTGTAAAACAGAACCCGATTATTTTCCACAACCTCCAGGCATATTTATCCGGATTACCGCTGATTCCATTTAAACCGCAGAAAAATTACATGGCAATTCTTAATACCGGTTTTGAAAGGGGAATTCTATTCAGAAAACCTTTCCTCTTAAGAGGGAGGCTCCCCTATGTCATTAAAGACCTGATAGACAGGCGTTTCATTAAACAGTATCAGAAGTGAAATCAGCTGTAAATGTTTTCCGAAACCCTGTCAAGTTCAGTAACCTCATCAGGCGAAAGAACAAGGGATGCACCTCCAATATTATCCAGCATCTGCTCAGCACTTCTTGCACCCACGATTGCTGCAGATATTCCCGGTTTTGCCAGATTCCATGCCAGTGCCGCCTGCCCCGGAGTAACACCCCTCTGCTGTGAAATATTAATAAGCGCGTCAACCACAGCTTTCACAGCAGGCCAGTACTGTTTCTTAAAAAACCTATAGAAGAAACTTCTGGCATCATTCTTTCTGAACTGCGGATGCTCCCTGTATTTCCCTGTGAGCATACCTGCGCCAAGTGAACCGTAGGTTATTATTCCTATACCCTTTTCAATGCAGAAAGGAACATCCCCCTTCTCGATTCCTCTCTCAAGCAATGAATAGTTCGGCTGAAGCGATACCAGGCCGCCGCAATTCACTGCAGCCTCTAATTCAGCACCTGTATAATTGCATAGCCCCGCATATTTTATCTTTCCTTCATCTTTCAGTTTCATTAAAGCTTCAACTGTATCTTCAATATTAACTGTAGAATCGGGCCAGTGTATCTGATAAAGATCTATGTAGTCGGTATTAAGTCTCTTAAGCGACTGCTCCAGGTCGTACCTTATAAATTCAGATTTAAGATTTTTTCTCATTCCATTTTCTATATCAAGGCCGCATTTTGATGCAATAATTACTTTATCCCTTTTCCCCGCGATTACAGATCCAATAAGAACTTCTGCATGCCCTGCACCGTATGCCGGGGCTGTATCTATGGTATTTACACCATTATCAATTGCAGCTTCAATAGCCTTAACTGAATTATTCTCATCATAGTCACTCCACATGGTGCCGCCGATTGCCCATGTGCCGAGAATTATTTTTGAAACATTAAGATCACTTTTGCCAAGGTTTACTGAATCCATAAATTCCTCTGGTTTTTATTAATTTCATTCAATCATTAAAAATAAATCCAAATACTTCAAGAACTTTAATCATTGATAAAATTCAATCAGACAGTTTGTATGAATTCTGCTTGAACGGCAGCCCCCACCTGGGACAATGTCATTTTGTTAAGCCCCCTAAATCCTACTTCGTTTTTATGATGACAATCAATAATTCGTTGACGGTAACAGGAATGAGGTAATTCTATTCTTGGCTATCTAAGAATAGAAGGAGGCTGTGAGCTTGTCTGGGAT
>Ga0334890_1002766_pt1 | contig 19301 bp, 12 predicted proteins | sample GraSluR1_MG_3_FD_207220 | JGI IMG/M metagenome (GOLD analysis project Ga0334890, IMG submission 207220) | Sludge microbial communities from methane-producing bioreactor in Wageningen University, Netherlands - Granular Sludge_31_08-R1 | ecosystem: Engineered > Bioreactor > Anaerobic >... | reverse complement strand
TGCCATTGTTGAGCAGGCGCCTGGGCCGCGTAGGGGTCTTGCCAGGGCGTGGCTGCCCCGTTAGGTGCGGTCTGCGTCATCTGCGGCTGCTGCGTCTGCCATTGTTGAGCAGGCGCCTGGGCCGCGTAGGGGTCTTGCCAGGGCGTGGCTGCCCCGTTGGGCGCGGTCTGCGTCATCTGCGGCTGCTGCGTCTGCCATTGTTGAGCAGGCGCCTGGGCCGCGTAGGGGTCTTGCCAGGGCGTGGCTGCCCCGTTGGGCGCGGTCTGTGGCATTGGTCGTTGCGGCGTCTGCTGTGGCTGGGGTGGCGTGGCGTATTGCCACGGCTCCATTCTGCTTGTCGGTGATTGACTGCCCAGCAGCCGAGCGCCATCGAGATTCGTCTGACGCGTACGCTCTTCCGGAGCCATCCATGTGCGGGAATCCACGCCGGGTGCCGATGTGGCTTGCCCCAGTGTCCGGGTGCCATCCAGAGACGGCAAGGACGCCCGGTTGTCGGCCGGCGCCAAGCTCTGAGGCGCTGCCACAGTTTCGCGCGGCGCCGGCGGAGCGCTCTCGGGGCTCTGCCTTACCCTGGAGGCACTCAGAGGGTCGAGTTGTCTGGCCCGTTCACTCGGGCTCATCCAGGTGGGCTGGCTTGCCCCTGTCTGCGCCCTGAGCCTGGCCATTTCTTCGGCGGCTGTTGCGGCCGGACCGCTGCCTGGACTCCAGCCGAATCTCGTCTGCGTTGGCGCCGGGCTCAGGCCCCGTGTCGTGCCGCTGCCCGACGGCGTCTCGGTGGTGGAGCGGCTTCCGAGGGGAGGCAGCGAGTCATTTGTGACGGGAGCTGTTGTCGGTGCTGGAGAGCTTGAAGGACGCCATCCCTGTCTGGGCATCCCTCTCGTGAGTAGTTGCTGGCCGTCGGAGGAATTCAGCCGGTCGGCAAGCTCTCGCATGTAAGTCTCGGGATCGTTGATCTGGCGGGAGAGCTTGCCCAGTCCCGGATCAGGGGTCGAAGACGATTTCTTCTCGTTCTCCTTTGCCTGGCAGATCCCGGCGCCCATCGGCACTGCGCCCGCCAGAAAGGCCAGGCAGAACAGTCCGATGAGGACCGGTCGGTCCGAAGAAACCAGCCTCAAAATGCCGAGGATTCGACGAGAGCCCGCGCGACGGCGGTTGCCGGGATCAAACCGATCCCTTATATCCACGTTCTTCACTGTCATCACCCCCTAATCAGGATCTACCCGCTCGGCGGAGCCCGCCGAAGCTCGAGATACTGTGCGACCTTGGAAACTCGAGCGGCCTGGAACGGTGGTTCGGCAAAATGGCTCACCAGGCTGCTTCAAGTACGTCGTCCTCCCCAGGGCCCGCGCCTGCCTCCGCCGACAGACCCTTGCCGTCTGGCACCATCCGTGGAAATCACCGCATCCGCGAGAAGAGTTTTCTTTCTTACCCCCAGTTCGATCCGTATTCTACCAAAAATGAATCGCCCGGTCAAGCACTCTTTTTCAGAGAATCGGCGTGCGCGATCCGATGGCCTTCAGAATCCGGGTGTGGGATGTACGCCCCATGTCGCGGTCTGATGCAGCCACATCGCTACCTCTGACCTGTGAAGACACGGAATCTTCAGGATGTGGCGGTTCTTGTCACAAGGGCATGATCTATAAAGGTTTATGGTAGTCGTGGCATAACGCCACATCCGGCCGTATGGCGTGTCAACGGCCCTGCCGCCGCCCGATTCATCATGGCAGAAAGGCCACCCTGTTTCTCTTGGCTGTAGATGCAAACCGTACACGCGGTGTGCGCATCCGCCTCGGCGTTATCGGCCCCTTTGTGTCTGCGAGGCGGGCACGGCCGGCGGCTGCAACCGGCCGATCTCCACTGCGGTCGGCGCCCACGACTCTCAGTTCTTCCTTCGTTCGATGGGGAACATCGCCCTTAGTTCCTCGATCGACGGCTGACGGCCGTATTCACACAGTTCGAATGCCTCAGCGTGAACGACACGGGCGCCCTTTTCCGGACCGTAGCACTCGATCAACATGTCACGGAATCTGTCGGCGACACGCCGGTCGCGGGCGGCGATCCGCTCGCGCACCTGTAGACGCCGCTGCTCGCGCGCCACCGGATCGGTGGGGACTGGGACGATCCGCTCGAAGTCGCCGGTGGCCCAGAACGATTCGATCTGAGACTCCATCTTCCAGATGGCGTCGGCTTTCTTGTCGTACACCGAGTCGATCCCGACCACAACGGTCGGCTCGAACGGATTGGGCTTCTGAAAGTTGTCGGACAGATACAGGAACACCGGGTTCTTCGTGAGCTGTGGAACGTCCGGGCAGAAGAAGGCGACCGTGACCATGAAGGCGGCGTCCTGCATCAGGATGCCCGTGTACCGGTGGTCGGGATGATAGTCGTTCGGCCGGTGTCCCATGACGATGTCGGCGTTCCATTCTCGAATCAGCCGGACGAACGTCTTGCGGTTCTCCAGCGTGGGCATCAGTTCGCCGTCGTGGATGTCGAGCACCTCGGTTTCGATCCCCAGCACCTTGGCCGCTTCCTTGACCTCTGCGATGCGCCGCCGGGCCAGCGGTCCGCCGGCCATCTTCGCGTGACCGATGTCCCCGTTGGTGACTGAGACGAACTTGACGTGATGACCCTGTGCAGCCCACAGTGCCGCCGTGCCGCCCGCCTTGAGTTCGCAGTCGTCCGGATGGGCCCCGAAGACGATGATCCGCAGTTTGCCGTCATCGGCCGGAACGCCTGCCTGCGTCGCGAGCAGGACCCTCGGATTCCCCATCAACACCACCATCAGAGCACAGAACAGCCCCGTCATCGCAACGCTTCTTCTGACCCGCATCGTACACCTCCTGGCTTCGTATGTGGTTGTATTGTCCAGACCGATGTTTCGGTCCGACCAGACTAACCGAGATGCCCATTCGGTTCAACACTGTGATTTCGGCCGATAAGCGGTCAAGTGGCCTATTGTCTGCGGCCGCGAATTCGCTATGCTTCTGGGATTCCGGCAGACGACCGAGGTCTGCCGATCCCTTTCGGAGCGTATATGCGTATCGGTTCTCTCAAAGTGCAATGGGCCCGGTTGATTGTTCTGTCCGGCGTTCACTTTCTCGTGGACATGTTCGGCAACATGCTGCCGGCGATCCTCCCGGTCGTTCGCGAACGTTTCACTCTGAGCCTGTCGCTGGCAGGTTTCGTTCTGGCCGCGCTGACCCTGACGGCCAACGGCGTCCAGATGCTCACTGGACACATGCGGGCGGACAGGGACAGACCGCTCTTTCTGCATCTCGGGCTTCTCCTGGCCGCTGCCATCTGTGCGATGGCCTTGGCGCCTCGGTCGGGCCTCGGCGTTGCAACGGTGGTGGCGTTGGGGATTGTCAGCGGCTGCGGGATCGCGATTGTCCACCCCGAGGGTTTGCGCGCCGTCCATATGCTGGATCGCATCCCGGCCGCGACCAGCACGGCGGTCTTCATGACGTCGGGTTTTCTCGGTTTCGCCAGTGGAGGTGTGATCGCCGCCTCGCTCGTTTCCCGCTTCGGCCTGGCCGGGCTGTATCCCTTGGTCCTGCTGCCGGCGGTCGGTATGGCGGCTGTCGCTCTGTCACGCGTGACGCTCGCGGTGGAGAGCCGGCCCGGTTGCGACGGCGCGCCGGTCCGGGTTTCGCACCAATTGCCGTTCGGGCTGCTCCTGGCGATCGGCGTGCCGGCGGCGATTTCGACAACTGTGATCCTGCTTCTGGTTCCCACCCACCTGAACATGCTGGGTTCTGCGTTGACGTTCGGAGGGTTCTCCGTCGCGATGTTCGGCTGGGGCGGCGCCGTCGGGCCGTTTGCCTGGGCCGCAATTGCCCGCCGCAAGGGCGACCTGTCATGCTCGACGCTGGCGTTCGTGTTGTCCGTGCCCTTTACCGTGCTCTACCTGCTGTTCATCGAGAGCCGGGCGGCGGTCGGCTTGCTGTTCGCCGCCGGCTTTTTCTCCATGTCCGCCTACATCCTGACCATTACGCTCGCCCGCTATGCCCAAGGCCTCAAACTCGGCCAGCGCATGGCGGCGATCGTGGGCGGCACCTGGGGTATTGCCTACGTCGCGTTCATGGGCCTTGGCGTGCTGGCCGATCACGTCGGCACCGGCGCCGTCCTGAAGCTGACGCCTCTGGGCTACGCGGCATCGGGCCTGCTCGGTCTCTGGGCCCTGTGGAAGTACCCCGATACCCGACGCCGGGCCGGTGCCTCTGTGGCCGAGGCAGTTGCCCACGAGCATCCACCCGTATAGGCCCATTCGGGCAAGTCGAGCGTTGCAGATCGGCCGGCTTGGCCATAGAATGGCGGAAGGTACCGACGCAGATTCCGAAAAGCAGCTTGCGGGAGGTCGAATCATGATAAGGCGGATTGGCGTGCGATGTGTGGTGTTGGCGGTTCTTGTGATCGGGGCAGTGGCGCCGGCGGCGTCCTCTGAGGATGGATTCGTTCCCTTGTTTCCAAAGGAAGGGGCGCCGGAAGGCTGGCTGGTGCGCGCCTGGAACGACGTGAGCAAGCCGGTCGATTCCAACGTCAGGTGGCTCGTCAAGGACGGCATTCTCCACGGCAGTCCGATGCGAGGGACCTGGCTGGTGAGCGAGCGTCAGTACGGTGATTTCATCCTGAAATACGACTTCAAGCTCGGTGAGACGGGCAACAGCGGCTGCGCGCTGCGGGCGCCGCTCTTCGGCGATCCGGCCTTCGACGGGATGGAACTTCAGATGGCCGATTACCGCTATAACACCAGCGCCGCCGATTCCGAGCTGACCGGGGGCATTTATCGGGCGATCGCACCGCGAAAGCAGGTCTACAAGCCCACCGAATGGAACAGCTACCTGATCGCTTTGGCCGGGGCGCACATGCATGTCGTCCTCAACGGAGAGTTGATCCTCGACGTGGACCTGAACGAGCACACCCAAGCCGTCAAGCGGCACGATGGCTCGGCGGCCCCGCCCATCAAGGACCGGCCGCGCAGGGGCCACATCGGTTTCCAGGAACTCAGTCGCGGCGGCAGCCACGTGCAGATTCGCAATGCCTATATCAAGGTCCTCAACGAACCGGGCTCATAACGCCGCCGAAACGGTGGTTGGCATCTCTATTCGGCTTGTATCTGCTACACTTATGAAACACGTTACCGACAGAGGTTGGCCTGGTTCACGGTGGGTCATCCTCCTGACGACATTGTCTTTCGGCGCCGGCGCTTCGGCGTTGTCCGTGGACACTCTGGACGTTGCTCTGCGTTTCGACCGAGAGCAGGGACGCCTTGTGTCTCTGCTCGACAAGCACGCGGGGCACGACCACATTGCCAGGGACCGTCTGGGCGGTCTTTGGATGTTGGAGTTGCCGGAGCAGGCCGGCGGCGCGCTGGTTCCCGAGCACGCGCAGCAGTTTGAGTACCAGCGTGATGAAGGGGATCCTCTTCGAGTGCGTCTTTCGTGGAGCGGATTCTGCCGGGACGCCATGCCCGATCTGTCCGTGTCTATCGATGTCCGCTTTGACCCTGCGGTCCGGGCGAGCCGTTTCTCCATTGCCGTGCGGGGCCTGGACGGGGTCGTTCCGCTGGTGGTGCGTTTCCCGCGCATCGGTTCCATCGCGCGGCAGGAATCGGAGGTGCTCGCCGTGCCCAACTGGATGGGCGAGAAGACGACGCAGGCCAGGCAGATCCTCTCCCCGACGCCGGGCCGGGCCCATCGGCGCGAATTCGCCTATCCCGGCATCCTGTCCATGCAGTGCATGGCATTCTATCGCGAAGACGGACCGGGGCTGTACCTTGCCGCCGACGATATCGAGGCACGCAGCAAGAGCTTCGCGGCGTTCGGCGACGTGCAGGGCGGCGTCAGCCTGGAGGTCTGCCACTTCCCCGGTGCCGATCCGACGGCGAAGACGGTCTACGAGCCGGGCTATGACGTGCTGGTCGGCCTGTTTGAGGGTGACTGGATCACGGTGGCCCAGCGGTATCGCGACTGGGCGCTGCAACAACCTTGGGCCGGCGAAAGCCGTCTGAAGCGAGGCCGTACACCCGATTGGGTCAAAAAGACAGGATTTTGGGTCTGGAATCGTGGCCCCTCCGACGGCGTGTTGCCCCCGGCCGCCGCGATGCAGGATTATCTGGGTGTGCCGGTCAGCGTGTTCTGGCACTGGTGGCACGGCTGCGCCTACGATGTCCACTTTCCGGAGTACCTGCCGCCGCGCGAGGGGGCGGACGCCTTTCGCCTGGCCGTGCGCCAGGCCCGCCAGAAAGGACTGAATCCCATCGTGTACATGAACCAGCGGCTCTGGGGCATGACCGCAGAGAGCTGGGTTTCCCGGCAGGCGGAGCGCTACGCCGTCAAGAAGCCGGACGGCACGATCCAGCCGGAGGTGTACAACACCTTCACGCGGTCGCCCATGGCGTCGATGTGCATGGGGACGGCGTTCTGGCGCGAGACGTACGCTGGTCTGTCCGAAACCGTATACAACGATCTTGGCGTCAGCGGCATCTACATGGACCAGGCCTGTTCGAGTCTAGTCTGTTACGACACCGAACACGGACACCCGCCCGGTGGCGGCGCGTATTGGATGGAAGGGTTTCGCGCCCTGGAATCGGACATCCGCCGGCGATGTCCCGGCATCGGCTTGGCGGGCGAGGGCTGCGGCGAGGCATGGCTGGGTCATCTCGACCTGATGTTGAGTCTCCAAGTCAGTCAGGAGCGGTACGCAGCGCCCGGCCCGTGGGAACCGATCCCGTTCTTCCATGCTGTCTATCACGGCTACGTCGCTCTCTACGGCAATTACGCATCTCTGACACGGCCGCCGTACGATCCGCTCTGGCCCAAGGAATCTGCCCCGCAGCAGCCCCTTAGATTGCTCGATGAGAAGTTCCGCTACCAGTTCCGTCTGGAACAGGCGCGCAGCTTCGTCTGGGGGCAGCAGCCCTGTCTTTCGAACTTCCTGCCGGAACACCTGGTGGAGCGCGAGGCCGACCTGGCCTATCTGAGGCAACTGGTCCAATTGCGGCAGGCGGCCCTGCCCTTTCTGCTGCACGGCACGTTCGTGCGGCCCCCGCGCATGGACATTCCCGAGATGGAGATCGACATGTCGCGCCTGTCCATCTATGCCGGTCAGCAGGGGGCCGTCCAGGAATACCGCAAGCGCGTGCCGCAGTACCTGGTGGGCGCCTGGCGCGCCGACGACGGCAGCATCGCGGTGGCGGTTGCCAACATTTCCGATGCGGAGCACGAGATACGTTTCACCCTCAGCCGCGAAGAACACGGTCTGTCCGACCAGGGACGCATGTACAGACGATGTCCCGAAGGCTGCGCGGAAATCTGCACGTTTGACAGCGGACAGGTAACCATCGCCGAGACGCTTGGTCCCGCTGGTGCGGTCATTTACGAAGTCGTGCGGAATGCGGTTCGGGATGAAGAGCGGCTGTCTCAGGACGTTGGTGATTCGGTGCATCGTAACGTGGTTCGATGACAGATCGGATCCGTTCGAGATGCGGCCCATTGGCCGTCTGTCACAGGAGTTGCACATAAGACGGTCATCCCTGTGGCGGTATCGAGCGTGACGACCTGGTCCTGGAGATTGGGCCGTTTCCTTCTGGAACGATTGCGGTTTCTCTGATAACCTCTTCTTTGCCACGACCGGGTTTTCGCAGTGTGCGCTTGTGCTATATGCCGTGGCCTGTAGGATCTGAGAATGAACGTATTCCGGCATGCTATCACGGGGGTTCGTCAAGTGGTATATGAGGAGACGCAACAGCAGATGCAGTTGTTCCAGGAGGGTTTCCGGCCTGGGTCCCGTCGGCTACGTGGCACGACTGTGGCGGTGACGCTCTGTTTTCTCGTCGGTATCCTGTCTGGCTCAGATGCCTCGTACGGACAAGTCTCGGAGATCGCATTGGAGTTGGATGGATCCGATGCACACGTGCAAATCGACGTGAATGCCGTAGACCTGGGTATTGCCGGCAATGCGGGCAAGAGCGTTGAGGTGTGGGTGTATGCGCGAGGCTTCAACGGCAACGGTGTCTTCTCGATAGGAAAGGTCGGTTCGGCCGGGGAATGCTTTGGTCTACGCACGGCCGAGAACGTGGATCAGTGGCGTTTCGACTGTGGAGGCGGCAATTACGACATCGATTTCACCCATCCGGCGAAGAATCGATGGGTCCACTTGGCCTTGGTGCACGCGGGCTCGGAATCGATCGTCTACGCCGACGGCCATGAGATCGCGCGGCGGGCGCGAAGGTTGAAGACCGCAGCCGAAGGGCCATTGCGCATCGGCCGGTGTCGCGACGCGACGTTCGATGGCAAGATCGCCGAGTTGCGCATCTGGAACAGGGCGATCAGCGAATTGGAGATCAAGGCCTACATGCACATCCCGCTCGACGGCGAGGAAGAGGGGATCGTGGGCTATTGGCCTCTGAATGAGGGGGCGGGCGAGACAGCCACGGACCGGGTCGGAGGGTATGACGGTCGTTTCGAGGGCGGGCCCACCTGGACGCTGGCGCGGCCTTTCGTGGCCGATCTGATGGCAGACGAGGAATTCCGTCCCGGCAGGAAGGTCGTGCTTGGTCCCATCGCACTGCGCAGCCCCCAAGGAGAACCGACCTACCAGTGGTATCGCAACGGCAGACCGATCGAAGGGGCTGCAGAACCCTCTCTGGTGATCCAAGAAGCCGCTGAAGAGGACATTGGGACCTATCACGTCGAGGTTGACGACGCCGGCGATCTGACACCCGTAGAATCGAACCGCGTGAGGTTGGCTAGGCCCGATTGGCCCATGTGGCAATATGACGCAGCCCGAAGCGCCGATACGCCGCATCGGCTCTCCGAAGATCTGCATCTTCAGTGGGTTCGTGAATTGCCCCCGCCCAAGCGTGCGTGGCGGCATCAGTGGGACGATCACGGCAAGCTGGATTTTGACGTATCCTATTGCCCGGTTGTTGAGGGCCGCCTGATCTTCGTGCCGTCCAATGTCACCGACAGTGTAACAGCCTATCGCATCGACGACGGAGCCGAGCAGTGGCGGTTCTATACGAATGGGCCGGTGCGTTTGGCGCCGGCCGCGTGGAGGGGGAAGGTCTATTTCGTATCCGACGACGGCCACTTGCATTGCGTGGACGCCGAGAGCGGCGAGCTTGTTTGGAGGTTTCGGGGAGGACCGTCGGACCATTGCCTGTTGGGCAATGAGCGGATCATCAATTTCTGGGCCGCTCGCGGCGGACCTGCTGTCGAAGACGGCATGGTGTATTTTGCCGCTGGAATCTGGCCGCTGCACGGTGTGTTCATCTACGCCCTCGACGCCAACAGCGGCAAGGTGGTGTGGGTGAACGATACCACCAGTTCGGATTACGTCCCGCTACCGCACGGCGGAGCGTATGGCTACGGGGGCCTGGCCCCACAGGGGTACATTGCCGTGGGCCAAGACCATTTGGTCGTGGCCGGCGGACGAGGTATGCCTGGGACCTTTGACCGCCATACCGGAGAGGTCATTCACCTCAATCCCCAGGAAGGGCCCAAGGGCACGGGGGGATATGAGGTTCACTCCAAAGGGCTGGGGATGAAGCGCAACGCCATGCTGGCCGACCGTGTGAAAGACCTGTTGGATCAGATCGACGGCGAGGTCTTCTACAAACTGGCCGCCTATGGCAGGCTATTTGTCACCACAACAAGCGGCAAGCTGTACTGTTTTGGGCCCGAGGACGTTGCATCGAAATCATACGCCTACAACCCCCGTCCCTTGAAGCCAAACAACGATGAATGGGGCCCGGTAGCCGGGAAACTCCTTGAGAGCCTCGGCGAGCCACAGGGCTACGCCCTCATGCTGGGCGCCGGCTCCGGCGATCTGCTCAGGGAGCTGCTGGTGCGAAGCGATTTGCATGTCGTGGTCGTCGAGGCGGACGCCGGCCGTGTACACGCTCTTCGGGACGAACTGGCGGGCGCGGGAATGTATGGGCGGCGGGCGGCGGTGATCCACGCCGAACCCGCGTCATTTTCCGTCCAGCCGTATCTGTTCAGCATGGTCTTGAGCGAAGACATCACGGCGGCCGGCATCGGCGCCGAACCGTCCGTCCTGGCGTCTGTTCTGAATCGGCTGCGGCCGTATGGCGGATTGGCCTGGCTGGGTGCTTCGCCGGAGGACCTGCCTTCCCTATCGAGTGCCGCGTTGGCGGCAGGTGTCGATCAGGTTGCCGTGTACGGCCGTGAGGGACATCTCCTGGCGACGCGGGACGGACCGCTGAGCGGAGCCGGGCAGTGGACGCACCAGTATCACGATCCGGCCAACACCCTGATGTCGAGAGACCAGCGGGTGCGGCTGCCGCTGGGAGTGCTCTGGTACGGCGGGCCGAACAATCACAACATTCTGCCGCGTCACGCCGGAGGCCCGCGACCGCAGATCGCCGCCGGACGTCAGGTGTTCCTTGGTGTTGAGACGATCGGAGCGCGCTGCGTATACACGGGCCGGCCGATCTGGGAGCGGGCGTTTCCAGGCATCGGCCATGCGTTCACCGATCTGGAATTGGAGGCCCGCTGGCGGCAGGGCCGCGCCGTATACATGACCAACATTCCCGGCGCCACGTATATCGGCAGCCCGTTTGTCACGCTGGCCGACAGCATCTACCTTCGCCATGAGCGCCGCATCCACCGTCTCAACCCGGCCACGGGCGAAACGGTAGGGCGGTTCTTGCTGCCGGGGCGGTGGGGGTGCGAGTTGTATGATGATGACGATGTGCCTGACTGGGGCCACATGAGCGTGCAAGGCGATTGCCTGATCACGACGGACAGGCCCCATATCTTCGAGGATCAGGAACTGGGCTGGACCGAGAGCTACAGCGGTACGTCGAGCAGGCGTCTTGTGGTGATGAATCGCTTTGACGGCACGATCCTGTGGCAGCGTGAGGCGAAGATCGGATTTCGCCACCAGGCCATCATCAGCACCGCCGACACACTCTTTGTGATTGACGGAATCTCCGAGAACGCCCTCAAGCACCTGGCCCGTCGGGGACGCTGGCCCCAAGAGTCTTCGGTGGTCTACGCGTTGGATCTGAAGAGCGGCCAGCAACGATGGCGCACCGACAGCAACGTTTTCGGCACGTATCTGATGTACAGCGAAGAGCACGACATCCTGATCGAAGGTGGCAGCCAGGATATGCGCCGCACGCTTGAGGACGAGCCGAGGCAGATCACCGCCCGCCGGGGCCGCGACGGCGAGATCCTCTGGGAGGCAGGCCGCTTTCTCCTGCCCGCGACGGTTCGGGACGAAATGCTGATCCCCGGTCGGCCCGGCACGGCCCGCTCGATTCTCACGGGGCAGGAATGGATTCGCCAGGAACCTGACAACGACCAGGGCGATGATTGGACTTACCGAAAGGCGTACGGCTGCAGCACCTTCAATGCCAACGCCAATCTGCTTCTATTCCGAAGCGGCTATGCGGGGTTCTACGATCTGGAACACGACAGCGGCACGGGTACGATCAGCGGCATCAAGTCGGGCTGTACCGCCAATATGATCGCCGCCGAGGGCGTGCTGAACGTCTTGGACTACACGCGCAGTTGTACGTGCAGCTACGCGCATCAAACGTCACTGGCGTTGATTCACATGCCCGATGATTCCAACATCGAGTTGTGGACGCGCTACGACGGCTCGGCGCCGAATCCGCAGGGGCACGGCATCAACTTCGGCGCACCGGGCCGGCGGGTCGCCGAATCGGGCCTGATCTGGCACGACCGGTCTGGCACACACCGCCGCCATCCATCGGCCATTCGAGATGACGGGGGCGGCATCGATTGGGTGGCCGCATCCGGCAGGGAGGGCGACGGGGCCATCACGATCGAAGGTCTGGTCGATACAAGCTACATCGTTTTGTTGCACTTCGCCGAACTCGCAGAAGACGCCACGCCGGGCCAGCGTGTATTCGACGTTTCCATCGACGGTCGTCAGGTTCTGGGCGGATATGATATTGTCGCGAGAACCGGCGGCCCGTTCCGCGGAACGGTTGAAGCGTTCTTGGTCGATGTTACGGGTGGGCAAATAGATATTGAGTTGTGCTCGTCGCAAGAGGCGGAGCGTCTTGCCATGATTAACGGAATCGAACTCATTGCCCAGCACGCTGTGGCGGCGCAATAGCTCGGTGAATGGACTAGAGGGCGTGGGACTGTCTCGGAAAAGGGCGAATACCATGAGTTACCATCGAACGCGTGTACGTTTGCGTTTGGCATGTGTTTGCGCTGCGCTGGTCCTGGGGTGGGGCGTGTCGTCGGCGATGTCCTGTCCGATTCCGGTCTTTCAGTACGCTCTGGAATACTGGTCTGTCGACCCGTACGAGATCACAATCTATCATTCCGGCGCGCTCTCAGAAGAATGCAATAGGGCACTGGATGCACTCAATGCCGCTGCGGCTGGAGAGAAGGCGTGTGCCAATGTCAGGCTGACGATACACGACCTGTCCAAGAGCGAAGACATCGAGCACCCTGCGAGTGCTGAATCGTTGCCCCACATGCAGGTGCGTTACCCACGGCATGTCCGCCTGCGGGTTCCGGTGTGGTCGGGCCCACTGTCGCCCGAGGCGGTGCAGTCGCTACTGCATTCGCCGGTCCGCAGCCGACTGGCGTCTCTGCTTCTGGATCGCAAGACGGCGGTTTGGGTGCTTCTGGAAGGCCAGGAGCGGCCCAAGAACGACGCCGCATTCGAAGTGTTGAAGAGCGAGCTTGCACGGCTCGAACAAACGCTTGTTCTGCCCAGTTTGGCTGAGTGGGAGAATCAGACGGTTCAAATCTACGATACCATCTCGTTCGAGATCATCCGTCTGCGCCGTGACGATCCCGGAGAGCAAATCCTGGTGAAGATGCTTCTGCTGTCGGAGCGAGATCTCGTCGAGTTTGGTGACGTTCCGATGGCGTTTCCGATTTACGGCCGGGGCCTGATTCTGCATGCGCTGGTCGATAAGGGGATCAATCGCTGGACGGTGGGAGATACCGGGGTGTTTCTCGCCGGACCATGTTCCTGCCAGGTCAAGGCCGGAAATCCGGGGTTGGATCTTCTGATGTCGGTGGACTGGAAAGGCAACGTGAAGCCGTTGACGGCCCAAACCCCGGCCGCGCCGGTCGGGACGGGCGGCTTCCTTCGCCGTTTGGAAGAGGCCCAGGACGAACGGAACGACTGATTCGGGTTGTGGGGTCATCTATGAATCTGTGGCAGCTTGTCTCCAAGGAAATACGGTTTCGCAAGATCAGCTTTCTGTTGGGCCTGATCTGTGTGGCTGTGGCGATTGCCAGCTTTATCGGATCGATCACTCTGCTTCATGCTCACGACGTGCGGACCGAGCAGATCCTGATCGCACGCGAACGTTCCACACGCGAGGAGATGACCCAGATGGAGGATGACTACCGCAGAATCATGCGCGACCTGGGATACAACGTCATGGTTGTTCCCGCCGAGCAGAGCCTGGCGGCTCTGCGCGCCCAGGGGCATCCTGACACGTATATGCCCTACGAGTATGTCGAGCGGCTTGGGCGTGGGCACGTGGATACCCTGAATCATCTTCTTCCCGTCCTGCAGACGGGGGTCCAGTGGCCTGAGTACAGCATCGATATCATCCTCAGTGGCACGCCGGGCCAGATACCGGTCTATCACAAGAGCCGATTTCTCACGGAAGACGGCTCGGCCTATCGCAATCCGATCATGAAAGCTGTGCCGCCGGGTCAGTTGATTCTGGGCAACAGTATCGCGGCGGATCTGGGTTTGCACGTCGGCGATGAGGTCGCGCTGATGGGGCGAATGCATACCATCCGGCAGATCAATCCGGCCGAAGGAACCACAGACGATATCGCCGTCTGGTGCGACCTTCAGACCGCTCAGGAGCTTCTTGGCCTGGAGGGTACGATCAATGTGATCCTGGCGCTCGAATGCGTCTGTGTGCCGGATGCCCTGGGAGCGATCACGCAGGAGGTGCAACGCATCCTGCCAGGCGTTCAGGTCATGGAGTTCAGCTCTCGTGTCAAAGCCCGGGCACAGGCCAGAAGCCGTGCCGAGCAGGCACATGTGACGGCTATGGAGGCCGAGCAGAATCATCGCCGTCAGATGCGCTTGGAGCGCCGGCTGTTCGCCTCGATTCTCATTCCCGTGGTCCTGGCAGCCTCGGCCATCTGGATCTTCGTTCTGATGTTGGGCAACGTGCGCGAGCGACGCCTTGAGATCGGCATTCTGCGCGCTCTTGGTGTGAGAGAGTCCACGATCATTGCCGTCTTCCTGTGCAAGGCGGTCCTTATAGGTCTTATCGGCTCGCTGGTGGGTTATTTTCTGGGATTGGCCGTTGGCGCTCTGTGGGGAGGCGTACGGTTGTTCTCGGGAGATTTCCTCGACCTGATCCGCATTCCGGCGCTGCTGACCGCTGTCCTGATCGCGACGGTCTTATGTGCCTTTGCGGGCTGGCTGCCGGCCATCCATGCCGCCCAACAGGACCCGGCGGTTGTCTTGAGAGACGAGCCGTAAAGAGAACCGGAGAAACAGCGATATGTCTGTCATTCTCAACATCAGCCATCTCAGCAAGGTCTACGAACGGCGTGGCGGTCATGCGGTCACGGCTCTCAATGGCGTCTCGCTAAAGCTTGAGGCCGGGCAGTTCAAGGTGGTTCACGGCTCCAGTGGGAGCGGCAAGACTACGCTTCTGCTTGGCGCCGGGGGCTTGCTCCGCCCGCAGTCCGGCACAGTTGCCGTTGCCGGAGAAGACCTGTACGCGCTGTCCTCGGACGCCCGCGCAGCGTTTCGGGCCAGAAACATCGGCTATGTGTTCCAACAGTTTCATCTGATTCCCTATCTGAGTGTTCTCGAGAATGTGCTCGCTCCAAGCCTGGCCTTCTCGGATGGACAGGTGCGTCAACGGGCTGAAGAGCTTGTTGTCTCCTTCGGGCTTTCCAGCCGGATCGACCACCCGCCTTCGCAGCTCAGCACCGGCGAACGCCAGCGCGTCGCGCTGGCCAGGGCCCTATTGCACCAACCCAGGCTCCTGCTGGCCGACGAGCCGACCGGCAACCTCGACGAAACCAATGCGGCCGCCGTCATCGGGTATCTCCGGCAATTCGCCAAAGATGGTGGAGCGGTTCTGTTGGTTACCCATGACAGCTCCGTCGAGGCGGACGAGAAGTATTGTCTTGCCGACGGTGTCCTGGTCGAGCGCTCTACAAACTGAGGAAGGTCTGACACAATGCAGCCGAGAGAACGCGGTTTCACGTTGATCGAACTCCTTGTCGTCATCAGCACGATCGCACTGTTGATGGGAATCCTGGTGCCCGCATTGACGAGAGCCAGAGCGGTGGCCCGCGAGGTGGTCTGCCGCGGCAACCTTCGTCAGGTGTCGATGGCCTTGCAGATGTATGCACAGGGCGATCGCGAAGGCCGATATCCTCTGGAAGCGACCGAACACAATCCGCACAGACCGCTGCTGGAGAAACTGAACGTCTACGAGAACGAGGGGCTCTTCCGGGTCTTCTACTGTCCCGAAGCCCATCTTATGGAGGCCGGTGCTGCCGACCCCAATGGTGGCACACCGCCGGGGGGTGTGGACAGTGTCGTCGATACCGAGGAAAATCGCCAACGCGGCCACATCACCTATGTCTACTGGAGTTTCGAACGAAACAAGACCGAGCCCACTGGAGCGACCTGGCGCGATGCAAGGGTCTTTTTCCCCCGCGCTCTGGCCAATACGGGGATGCGCCCTGTGAATGGAACACCGGAGGAATCTCGGAATTTGCGAACCAGCCCTTCAGAGGTCTGGGTCCTGAGCGACTTCTTTCGACAGAGAGGGATCTTTCCCCACCGCCGTCGGGGCGGCGCCACCGCCGGAGGGCTCAATATCGCTTTTCTTGACGGCCATGCCGACATTGTCTTCGGCCGGCCGCAGGACAATTATCGGTGAGCGAACGGCGCCGATGTCTCGGCTGCTCGACAAGGCCATCGCGCTTGGATGTGGACGGGCCTCAGGTGATGCAATGAATCTGCAGCAGATCATTATACGAGAAATCCGCTTCCGAAGGTCATGGTTCTTGGTGAGCGTCCTTTCGGTGGTTGCGGCTGTTGCCGTGATGGTGGGGGCGGCCGCTTCGGTCAGTGCGCGTCGCCAGAACGCACAGCACATCGTCGCCGAAAGGCGGCAGGGCACAGCTCTTGAAATGGACCGGATGCAGGACGACTACCGTCGGTTCATGAAGGATATGGGCTACAATTCCATCATCATCCATGAAGACCAGGACACCACCGCCCTTGTCCGTTGGGGTCAACCAGACACCTGGATGCCCGAAGCATACGTTCACACGCTGGCGCACGCTCCCCGTGCCAGTTACAATCATCTTCTGCCGGTGCTGCGCAAGAGAATGCACTGGCCTGAGCGCGACGTGGAAATCATTGTAAGTGGGACCTCCGGGCAGGTGCCGGTCCAGGCAAAGCCTCGATTCTGGACGGAAGAGGATGGCTATATCGACCCGATCCGTGCGGACATCCCGCCCGGCACGGTGGAGATCGGACACGCCCTGGCGCAGGAGCTTGACATCTCCGCCGGTGATGCGCTCATGTTGATGGGCGAGCGGTTCGTCGTTCACCGGGTGATTCCCGAACAGGGCGATCTGGAGGATATCACTGTGTGGTGTGCGCTTGACCGGGTGCAGCATTGGCTGGGCAAGCCCGGGAGAATAAACGCCATTTTCGCATTGGAGTGCATGGGTTCGGCGCCGGCTCTCGGCGGCATTGTCCAGCACGTGCCAACGATCCTGCCCGACACTCAGGTGCTCCAGTTGCGTTCGCTGGTCGATACCCGGCTCGACGCCCGGGGCAGGGCGTCGCTGGCCCATTCCGCTGCCATGGCGTCTGAGGAAACGCACCGTGGCCTGATCGCTACAGAATACGGGGCATTCGCGGCGATCCTGGTCCCGGTGGTGCTGGTCGGCTCGGGGTTCTGGCTCTTCTGGTTGTTTCTCGATAACGTACGTTGCCGACGGTCGGAGATTGGCATCTTGCGGGCGATCGGAGTAAGACGATCGACGATCACCGCGATGTTCATGCTGAAGGCGACCATGACAGGTGTATTGGCTGCACTGCCGGGCTACCTGCTGGGGGTTCTGGCGGGAACTCTTGTCGGAGGCGCCGGCCTGTTGTCCGGTGACTTCTTCCCATGGCGTGGCATCCTGTGGTTCTTTGCCGCGATGCTGGTGGCCCCGGCATTGTGCGCACTCGCAGGCTGGCTTCCGGCGCGGTGGGCGTCGGAACAAGACCCGGTGAACCTACTTGCCGATGGATAGTCTTCTGTTCGTTGTACTGATGGGATGCAGACGGTGGTGAGCACAGCACGGTCTTGGATCTACCTGCTGGCGATTGTCGGTGTGGCGGTGGTGGTCGCCGCACGGTTGATATGGCTGGTGCGACCGGAGTGGTCCGACGACGAGGGTGTAATTACGCTTTCCTTCTATTGCGCCGCCGAGGCCAGGCGTCCCATCGAGGAGATCATCGACAGTTTTCAGCGCCGCAGTGGAATCCGGGTTCAGATGCACTATGGGCCTTCCCCTCGGCTGCTGGATCAGATCACCTCCGACGGCGCCGGAGATCTTCTACTGTCCGTCGACGATCTCCACATGCATGAGGCTCGACGTCAAGGGCTGGTGGACCAGGAGCGTCCCGTGGCCTGTCTGATTCCGGTGGTTCTGGCCAGTGCGAACTCGCGCCGCCATATCCACGCGCTCTCCGACCTGACCGCCCAGGGCATCCGGCTGGGGCTGGCTTCTCCGGAGACGATCCTCGGCGGCATTACGTCTGCGATTCTTCAGAAGAACGACATCGAGGTGGAGCATATCAGAGACAACAGCATTGTGTTCAGTCAAACGGGGGGCGAACTGGCCCAGGCGGTCGAACTCGGCCATATCGATGCGACGGTCGTCTGGCGCCCTTTGGCACGGCAGTATGCACATCAGAGCCGGGTGATTGAGATATCGCCCGACCGGAATGTGGTCTCTTCGCTCGTTGCGGTGGTGCTGACCACCTCACAACACGCCGACGCGGCCCGGCATCTTGTGGGGTTTCTTGAAGGAAATTTGGCACAAGATACGTTCAGGAGGTACGAGTACGCCTGTGGCGATGCCCTGAGGGAATGAGGCAACCTACCCGATCCCCGGGGTGTCTCAGATGTCCCTGGCGAGCCCTCTGCAGACGGCGGTCTTGACCAGGTCGATGACTGTGGAGACGCCCAGCTTGCGCATGATGTGGCTGCGGTGGACTTCGACGGTCCTCGGCGACCGGTGCAGCGCCTCGGCGATCTGCCGGTTCGTTCTGCCCTGCAGAACGTACTGGAGTATGGTCATCTCAATCGACGTCAGCGGCGTCGCAGGCCTTTGGGACTGCGTGCCCATCTGGTCGAGAAGTTCATCCAGAGCCGAGGTTAGCGGTCCAGGATCGACGGGTCTTTCAAGGCAGTTAGCCGCACCGCGCCGAATGGCTTGAACGGCCGTGGGGATGTCTCCATTCTCGACGATTGCCAGGACCGGAATCTGCGGATGCTGCTGTCTCACTTCGGTCAAATGTTGCAGTTGTTCTGCCGCATCGCCGTCGAGCTCCAACACGAGCAGCGTGATCTTCGCTTCGGCCAGGGGCTTGCGCCAGTCCTGCACCGAATCCAGTGCGCGCATCGGAACACCACGCTGAGTGGCAATCTCATTGAGCGCTTCACGGACAGATGTCGATGTTCCGACGAAGATCACATGTTTCTGTCGCACTTGTGTCATCCGAATCCTCTCGTATCGGTGTACTCATCGTCATCACAAGTTAACCGTGCAAGGGTCGAAGGGCTGCAAGCCTATCTGGGTCGCAGCCCCTCGCCCGATGCGAATCTCCTGCTCGTTATGCCCATAGTGCAACTTACGATAGAATCGGTTTGCGCACACATCACGGCCGCATAGCAGTACGTCGTTGATCAGCTCACGCACGAGGCTGTCATTCGATGTCCAGTCCACAGTCGCCGGGACTACCGCTCAGATACGCCTGGCGTGCTGTATGATCGGGAATGAGCTGAGTGGCGGCTCACCCACATCGGGGAGACCGTCACCGTCCTTATCCGCGTCGGGGCTGTAGGACCAAGCCGTACCGACTGCCTCCAACGTATTCGGAGAAGTCATCGTAGCTGCTACCTCGATGACAAGAACAACGAGGACTAAGGGCTCGTAAGGCAATAGATTCGGAAATAGCTCACGTTTGACTGCGGCCCATGCCGATAGAACAGGCATGGAACGAAAATGGCTGCAAATTCGTGTTTTGCCGGTCGGCGAGGATACGACTCC
>Ga0334890_1002764_pt1 | contig 19311 bp, 21 predicted proteins | sample GraSluR1_MG_3_FD_207220 | JGI IMG/M metagenome (GOLD analysis project Ga0334890, IMG submission 207220) | Sludge microbial communities from methane-producing bioreactor in Wageningen University, Netherlands - Granular Sludge_31_08-R1 | ecosystem: Engineered > Bioreactor > Anaerobic >... | reverse complement strand
AAAGCCTCAAAATTGGCTGGCTTTTGTCCATTTGGCTTGCGCTCAAATCGTTCTTAATTTAATTTTCGGATAGGTTCTTAGTCAGGGTTTTCAGCCGGTGGACGTAGTGTCCATCGGCTTTTTTTCACTTCCTGTAAATTCAATATTGCACTTTTTCACCAAACTATCTACCCGGCTGACGAGGCGGCGGACCGGTTGGAAACCTGTCCCTACGGTGATGCGGCGGGGTATAAGAGGGGCTTGTTGATCTGGTTTGTTTTGTTGTAGGGACAGGTCTCCCGATACGGCCAGGATAACTGACTTGTCCGGCTCTTGGTGAAGAGACAACACAGAAATGGCAATTCTTCCCCTGTGAACTGTGAACAGTGCGCTCCAGAAAAATGCTGGTTTGCTTTATAATTGCTGCATGGGTACTATGATCAGGATCAAACGACTTCGCATAGCTAAATATTGGCTGGCAGGTTCTCTCTGCCTGGTGGGTTTGTTTTTGCTGGCTGGCTGCCAGGCGGGTGCGCCACCTGTACCCGTTGAAGTGGAAACGCCGGCCCAGGCGGAAAGATTGGCGGTTACCCACACGGCAATACAGGCGTCCGTGTTGTCAACCCCGGTGGTTGAAGCGGCGGTGGTGGTAGGCCGAACGGATACACCGGTGGTTAAGCCCAGCATGACCCTGCCTCCTCCTACAGCTACACGCATTCCCCCCACGCAAACCCATACTCCGACGATAACCATTGAGCCGACGGAAACAGTGCGTCCGAAATGGCCGTACCCCACCCGTACGCCAACCAATACCGCTACGTTCACCGTAACCCCGACCCCGACCCCGCCTTTAGCCAAAATGCATATCACCAAACCGGGGCTGTATTCCAAGATTATCTCGCCGTATCGCATGGAGGCGATGGTGCTGCCCGGCGCAGACGGTCTGGTCAGCGTGCGTTTGGTGGGGGAGGATGGCCGCTATGTGATCAACCAGCTGCTGGATTATTCTTATAATGGCCCTGCCAGCGTGTGGATTGCGCCTTATCTGGAGTTTGAATCTTCGGCGGCAGCGGAACTGGCCCGGCTGGAGGTGGGCACACAGGATAAATTTGGGCGGCGCATTTCCCTTTCCACGGTGGATTTGATCCTCATGTCGGTGGGCAAGAATCAGATCAATGATCCAGCGATTGAATACGAGCCGTATCTGATCCGTTATCCTGCGCCGGAGCAGACCATATCCGGGGGTGAGGTATGGGTGGCCGGGTTGGCGGATCCGGTCAGTTCCAACCCGTTGGTGCTGGAGTTGATCGATGAAGCGGGCAATGTGGTGGGTTCCAGGCAGATCCCGATTGCAGAACCGACCGGGGATTTGAGCCACACCCCCTTTGGGGTGGGCATTCCGTATGTGCTGGAAGAGGAGGCGATTACGCCGGTACGGTTGATCCTGCGTCAGGAGAGTGACGGGCGTATCCCGGGCACGGTGGCGCTGTCGAGTATTGAACTGGTGTTGGTTCCGTAGGGGAAGGGTGTGTCAAGCAGGTTGATTTTGTGCCGGCAAGCATTTGAACGGTAATAGTATTGTAGGGGCGATTTGCACTCCAGCAAAGCACTGGACGCTGATCGCCCCTATTTTTTGTTGTAGTAGTCAGCAGGGTGAATTGGTACCCCGCCCTGCGAAATCCCAAATCTATGCCCCGCCTGCGCCGTAGAAGGACGGGTCGGTGGGGGTTTCCCCGGACGGATCCCAGACGTGTACCCAATCGCCGAGCTGTGCCCAGTTATAGACCCAGTGCGAATCTCCGATGGAGAGGTTGACACAGCCGTGGGTTTGTTCGTAGCCGAATAATGCCCGCCAGTAGGCCCCATGGATGGCGCGCTTCTGGTCGTAATACATGGTCCAGGGCACATCTTCAAGCTGGTAGTAGTCCGAGCGGTCAGCAGAGAAAGACCCGGTCATCGTCTCGGTTTCTTTTTTCTCATAGATTGGGAAAAGTCCTGGCTGGGTGTAGTACGGGTAAGCGCCAGTAGCGGTTAATGTCGCAAATACCAGTTGATTGTCCTCGTAAACGCCCAGGGTCTGGTCGTAGAGATTGATATCAATCCAGCGGCCATTTTCTACGCCTTCAGGCGGCTGATCGAGGATGCGCATCTCGCGGATATAGCGGCGTTCCACCCATTCGTTGAGGCCGATCATGTACCAGTCCACGCCGTTCGCATTGACGGTCGAATAGATGCTGACCACTTCTTCGCGGTTGAGGGTTTTGTCCATTTCGGCAGCGGCATAGCCGGGAGCTGTACGCGGACGGCTGGCTTCAACGATCCAGCCAAAGGAATGAGCAGGCACGCGGGAAAAAAGCAGCCCCTGGAATGAGGAATAGGTGGTCGGTGAGGCGCGTACCCAGCCGCCGGCCGTGCGCTGCAAGTAATGCCCGCCATTGATGTCCACCCAGCTATTATAGGAAATGTAGCGGGTTTCACCAGCAGGAATGTGGTTGATCGGGTTGGAACCATTGGCCGAGTCTTCCGCTGAACCATACAAGGCCACCGGTTCGTAGGCGTTTACATTTAACTTGGCAAAATTCAGGTCAGATTCCACCAGGGCAGGGTCGGGTTTGGCAGCAGGCAGGGGCATCAGCGGCAGGGAGATGCCCTGGTGAGCCAGGTTGGTCAGGGTTTGCGAGGGTCCCAGCGGCAGACAGTTTTCAGGGGGGATCAGGTATGCCCCGGGCGGACAGAGGACTTCACCGGGTTTGGGTTCTTCGCTATCGGCAGATACCGCCTGCGTGGGGATGAGCAGGATCAGGAGCAAAACAGTAAGCAAGATTTTGTTTTTCATAATTTATTCCATCAGGATAAAATATGTGATATTTTATCTTATTTGTGTGATTGTTGTATGAGAAGCTTATTGTAATACAGAACTCCGTCCCTTGCAAAATTGAAAAGTCGAGTGTGGGGTACTTTGCTTGACATGATGATAGCCCTATGCTACATTAATATTTGTTCCGTGTTGTTTTTTCGGCGCAAGATGTATTTTAATATGCCACAGCTAACTTGTATTCAAGAAGTGTGAAATTCATTCGAAGAAGGAGTGCAGATTTGACCAAGTCACGCACCCAATTGATGGTTGAACGATTGCGGGAAATGCAGGTGTCTTCACCTGATATTGAGGCTTCCGCGATTGTTTCGGTTGATGGGTTGACGATTGCCTCAGCCCTGCCACAGGAAGTTGAAGAAGATCGTGTGTCTGCTATGTCTGCTGCAATGCTGTCGCTGGGCGAGCGCATTGCCGGGGAATTGGGACGAGGGGCTCTTGATCAGGTTTACATCAAGGGTGAGACGGGTTACGTTGTATTGATGTCCGTTGGGGAAGAAGCCGTGTTGACCGCGCTCGCTCGCGAGCAGGCCAAGCTGGGGTTGATCTTCCTTGATATGCGTCGCGCAACTGACGATTTAAAGAAATTAATTTAGCAGGCGGACGCGATGGAACCTATTCCCAAGAGTGGACTGTATTACCCCAACAAGATTGTGATGCTCTCTTTGCAGGCCTTGGAAGAGGTGATGGGCAAAAATGGTCTGAACGCCATTTTAAACCTCGCCAATCTTAAAGATTTGATTGATAATTACCCGCCCGATAATCTGAAACGCGAGTTTGATTTTGCCGATTTCTCGGCGATTAACGGCGCTTTGGAAGAAATGTATGGTCCGCGCGGTGGACGGGGCCTGGCGCTGCGCGCCGGGCGGCATGCTTTTGAAGAAGGACTGCGTAATTTCGGCGCGCTGGCTGGTGTGGGAGATTTGGCTTTTAAGGTGCTGCCATTACAGGCGAAACTTCGCATTGGCATTCCGGCGATGGCGAAAGTTTTCACGCAGACCAGCGATCAACACAGCACAGTGGAAGAAAAGGACGATCATTTTATATACCGTATCCACAAATGCCCGGTGTGTTGGGGCCGAACGACGGATAAACCGGCCTGCAATATGGCGACCGGCTTGCTGGCGAGTGGTTTGAAGTGGGTGTCGGGGGGGAAGGAATTTCAGGTCGTGCAAACCAAAGCCAAATCCTGCGGGGATGAGGCCTGCGACTTTATGATTTTCAAAGAGTCAATCGAATAGGTGAGGTTTTGGAGGATCAAAAAGCTACCCTGCTGATCGTCGAAGACGATCTGGATATTGCGGAAATGTTGGATGCTTATTTCCGTGTGCAGGGCTACAACGTCTTGACGGCAAACTGGGGGGAAGACGGTGTGCGCCTGTGCAATTCTTCGCATCCCGATCTGGTCATCCTGGATATACGTCTGCCGGATATTGACGGGTTTGCTGTAGCAGAACGCTTGCGCAGCAACCGCCGAACCGGTGATATTCCCATTATTTTTCTGACAGAGAGGCGCGAACGCAATGATCGGCTGCGGGGTCTTTCGTTGCAAGCCGAAGATTATATTACCAAGCCGTTTGATATTCAGGAGCTGCGTTTGCGCGTGCGCAATGCGCTGCATTCATCCAAACGCGGTGCGCTGACCAACCCGGTGACTTCATTTCCGCAGGGGATGCTGGTCAAAGAGCGGTTAGATGTGGTGCTGAAGGAGACTGGCTGGTCATTGGTTGTGGTTTCTCTCGATCACCTCGATCATTTCCGCGAGGTATATGGTTTTGTGGCTTCGGATGATTTGATGCGGGCAGTCAGCCTGATGCTGGAGGAAGTGCATAAAGTTCTGGGCGGTGAGGAAGACTTTTTAGGCCATCTTACGCCGAATGATTTCCTGTTGATCACCCGTCCCGAGAGAACTTCTGTTATCATTGAACGCATCACCCAGCGGTTGGAAAAATCCTTGCGATATTTCTACCGTGATCAGGATCGTAATGCGGAAATTTTCACGGAACGTGAGCTGCAAGTCCATATTGAATCGCTGGCAACGGATCCGGGTGAAATTCCCGATATGCAGGCGCTTCAACAAAAGCTGACCCGCCTGCATCGATAGAGGTTTTCTTGAAAACAACAATCATTGTTCCAACCTATAATGAAGCTGAGAATTTGGAAAAACTTGTGACAGCCGTGCTGGCGCTGCCGCTGCCCGATTTAAGCATGTTAATCGTGGATGATAACAGCCCCGATGGCACCGGCGAGATGGCCGAGCAGTTGGGCGTGCAGTATGACGGCCGGGTGAAGGTGCTGCACCGCGCAGGAAAAATGGGCCTGGGAACGGCCTATATTGAGGGGTTCAGGTTTGCGATTGAAGACGGCGCTGAAGCGATCGGCCAGATGGATGCAGATTTTTCGCACCCGATTGACAAGATCGTCGAGCTGGCGGAAACACTGGAATCCTGCGATGTGGTCATTGGGTCGCGTTATGTGCCGGGCGGCAGCCTGGATGAACGCTGGCCGATCTGGCGCAAGGCGCTTTCCCGATTTGGCAATTTTTATGCCCGGACGATTTTGGGGCTGCCCAACCGGGATGTGACCGGCGGTTTTCGTCTCTGGCGGCGGGAAACGCTGCAGAATCTGCCGCTGGAACGGGTGCGTTCCAACGGGTATGTTTTTCAGGTGGAGATGAATTATCTTGCCAGCCGGTTGGGATATACTTTCAAGGAAATCCCGATTTACTTCCAGGAAAGGCGTTTTGGCACTTCGAAGATGTCGTTCAAAATTCAAATGGAGGCCGCCATCCGCACCTGGCAGCTGCCGGGGATGTATAAGGATCTGCCGAAGTTGAAGAAGTAGGCCGATAACGGAGGATTGAGTGAGAAGAGACGGACGTGCGTTCGTCTCTTTTTGGTTTAAAGGAGGAAGTTGATTAAGCAATTCGTCAATCAGGGATCAGGTAATACGTAATTAGGGAACCGGGGTTGGGCTTGCGCCTGGGGCGGGACGGACAGGTCAGATATCCTGCCCGTTAGGGTAGACCTGTCCCTACATTATCTGCCACTTCGCACAGCAGACCCCATTCGTCCAGTGTCAGGGTTTGGGCGCGGCGCTGGGGATCGATGCCGGCCTGGGTGAGCAGGGTTGCGGCATGATCCGTAGACCAACGCATGCCAGCGCTGAGGGAGTTGCGCAGGGTTTTGCGTTTTTGGGAGAACCCAGCCTTTGCCAGCCGGAAAAAGCTGTCCAGCAGGGGGGCGGGGATGCGCGGTTCATCGTAAAGGTCGATACGCAGGGCGGCGGAGTTGACTTTGGGTGGCGGGTAGAAGGCGCCAGCAGGGATGCGCGCGGCCAGTTTGGGCTGCCCATAAACCTGCACGCTGAGCGCCAGCAGACTGAGATCGCCCGGTTCGGCGCACACGCGGCGGGCTACTTCCTCCTGAATGGTGAGGACGATGCGCCGCGGTTTGTATTCGGATTCCAGCAGGTGGCGGATGACGGCCGAGGTAATGTAATAGGGGATGTTGGCGACGACCAGGTAGCCGGCTTCGCCCATCAGGGTGTCGGGCCGCTGGGCCAGGATGTCGCCGTGGACGATGGTCACATTGTCCCAGGGGGCGAGGACTTCCTCCAGCACGGGCAGGAAGCGCTGATCCAGCTCAACAGCGACCAGCCGGCGGGCCTGACTGGCGAGGTGGCGGGTCAGGCTGCCCAGGCCGGGGCCGATTTCCAGCACGGCAGAATCAGGGGTGATCTCGGCGGCGGCGGCGATGCGTTCCAGGGCGGTTTCGTCCACGAGGAAGTTCTGCCCCAGCCCTTTTTTGGGGGTCAGGTCATACTGGCGCAGTAACTGCGCCGTGTTCAGGGGAGGAAGTGGATTCACGGCAGGGTCCATGGGATGCTTTCTGGAATGGGGGTAAGGAAGTACATGGTCACCGTTTGGCTCCAGGGTTCGTAATCATCGTCGGAGAAACCGAGGTCGATCCATTGTTTGCCGGGGATTCCACCGCCGACATCGGCAATAACGGCGAAACCGTACCCAGGGATATATACGCGCTGACCCTGCATCCAGGAGAACCAGGCGCTGGTGACACCCACCACGCCTTTGGCTACTTTCAGGCCGGAGGCCGTGCCGTAATAGCATTTTTCTGTACCGGAGCGGCAAGGGGAATAGGAGGTGGCATAGACATTAATTGCCCGCCAGTATTCGATGGTACCATCGGGGGTGCTGGTGGTTTGCACTTCAATATTGGTGCCGTAGCCAACCTGCTGTGGTACGGGGTCTTTGGCGGTCCATTCTGCTTCGATTTCGCGGTCCGTTTCCTGTCCGTCTTCAAAACGCACGCGCTCGCGGCTGACTTGCACGCCATATTCTCCAGAGGTAACCGGACGGACCTGATCGAGGAGCAGTTCCGGGGCGGCGACGAATTCTTTTTCAAAGGGCAGGATTTCCTGCTTGAGGATGATCTCCTCGCGCACATGCACCACGCGCACCTGCCCATTATCCGGCAAGGGGGCGCTGGCTGGTGGAACGCTGTAGTCCAGCCCCTGTAATGGCACCCCGGCTTGGGCAAGGGCATCGCCCACGGTGGCGGCGGCGGCAACGGTTTCGACGGCGTCATTATTCACCAGAATTTTCAGGGGGGCAGCCTGGCGGATGCTGACAGCTTCCAGGCCGCTCACGGGGGCCGTCAGGGATGCGCTTACCTGGTCAGCGGTGGTCAGGGGGATGCCGCTGGCGAATAACAGGTTGCCCAGGGTGCCGGTGCCGCTGGCGGTGAAGGCGCGCTGTTCCTGCTGGAGGCGCACCGGTGAGCCGGCGATATATTGCAGGTGGGTATATCCGGCTGTATTCAGGGGCTGCAAGGGGTCTAAAGGGGCACCATTCCACAGGACGAGATCGCCGGGGTAGAGTTTGATGTCTGCTTCGGCCAGGATGTTGGCCGGCAGGCGTTCGGTAGTGGTGGTCTGGAAAGGAAACTGCTGCCCATCGATCCACAGGGTTATTTGACGTGCTTGATCGATTTTGAGGGCCGCATACCATCCCAGCCATTGACCGGGGGCAGGAGAGATGAGATCCTGTTCACCGGTGAGGATGCCCGCATCCTGCAGAGCCTGATCCACGGTGAAGGCGCGGCTCTCGATAGTGAGCTGCTCACCATTGACTGTTATGGTGACCGGGCGGCTGCTGCCAAAAAGGAGGAGCAGGCTGCCGATCAGCAGCAGGCCAAGGGAGAGGTAGGGGAAGATTTTGCGGTTCATGGTAGATGGATTGTATCAAACTTTGTCCATGTATAATGTGAGAATGTATAATTTATAATAAAAATTATTAAATATTCACCGAAGGAATTTTTCTTTGAAGAGGTGGAGGGGGAGTGAAGGAGAAAGTCAATTCATCAATCAGGGATCAGCACCCGCTTGTCAGGGGAACGCAAAAGGCGCCTCGGGGGAGGCGCCTTTGGATGCCGAGACACAGAATCGAACTGTGGACACCGCAATTTTCAGTCGCGTGCTCTACCAACTGAGCTATCTCGGCTTGCGTACGATATTCTACATGGATATGGCGAGGGTGTCAAGCAAAATGAATGAATTGGCGGGGATAGGTATTAAAAAGCAGCCGGATGGATTTGAGGATTGCTGCCCTTTGCTGTTTGACATTCTCACCATGCAAGATTAAAATGTATTGGCAGGGTCTTCCTGTAGTTTTGTGTTTAAGGAGCGGCTGTGGGTAAATGGAAGGGCAAATACGTTATTGGCCTGACAGGCAATATTGGCACTGGCAAAACAGTGGTACGCCGCATGTTGGAGCATTTGGGTGCGTACGGGATTGATGCGGACGCGCTGTCACACCGTGTGATTGCCAGAGGCGGCCCAGGTTACCCTAAAGTCCTGGAGGTTTTCGGACAATGGCTGTTGAAGGCAGACGGCGAGATTGACCGCAAGAAGCTGGGGCGGGTGGTGTTTGATGACCCTGCGGCTTTGAAGCGCCTGGAGGGGATCATTCATCCCTACGTGATTCAGGCCATTGATATTTTGATCAACCGTGCCACCCAACCGGTGGTTGTCGTGGAAGCGATCAAGCTGGAAGACCTGCGACTGGACAAGGCCTGCGACAGCATCTGGGTGACAACTGCTCCGTTGGACATGCAGTTGGCCCGTCTGAGTGAAAAGCGCAAGATGTCCCGCCATGAGGCCATGCAGCGGATTAACGCCCAGCCCACAAAGGAAGCCAGAGTGGCTTCCTCCAGCGTGATCATCAGGAACGATGGCAGCTTTGAGGATACCTGGTCAGCGGTGAACGCAGCCTGGAGGCGGTTTGTTCCAGCGGATGTCAGTGCCCCTGCGACCGTAATCGTACCGCGTAAACAAACTTCTGCAGGTGTAATGAGCGTGCTGCGCGGCATGCCCCGCCATTCCAGTGAGATTGCCGAATTGATGAACCGGATTCTTCCGGGCGCCAATTTGTCCCGGATGGATATTATGGCCGCTTTTGGCGAGAAGGCCTTTTTGCTTTTGCAGGTGGGCGAATCCTTGCAAGGATTAATTGCCTGGCAGGTGGAAAATCTGGTCTCGCGGACGCATGATATTGTGCTGGATGCTGCTGTCCCGCCGGATCAGGCTTTGCCTTTACTGTTTAAGGAGATGGAGAATGCCTCCCGGGATTTGCAGGCCGAAGCGGCGCTGGTGTTTGTGCCCGATGGGCTGGCGAAATTAACCAAGGTTTGGGAAGGTTTGGGATACATGCAGCGGGAAACGGATTCTTTGGGGGTAACTGCCTGGCAGCAAGCAGCCCAGGATGCACAACCCGCGAATACGGTTTTATTTTTCAAGCAGCTCCGCGTTGACCGCGTGCTGCGCCCAATGTGAGAAATTCACATCGGGTTCTAGTTGTTCGTTTGCAGGATAATTGTGACCTATTTATTTAACCAACTGGTTTTTCTGTTCCAGCGGCTCGATTGGCTGGATGCGCTGGACATTTTGCTTGTCACGGCAATATTTTTTATTGTCCTGACCCTGGTGCGGGATACCCATGCCATGGTGCTGATGCGCGGGGTGATCTTCTTCGCGATCGTGCTGATGCTGCTGACCAGTTTGGTGAGTTTGCCTGCGTTTTCCTGGTTTGTTGGCACGGTGCTGCCAGCTTTGGTGATCTCGGTCCCGGTGGTATTTGCCCCGGAGATCCGCCGGGTGCTGGAGCGGTTGGGCCGAGCTGGAAACGGCGCCATGTTTTGGCGGCAGCCACGCACGACGAACGAAATTGTGCTGGAAACCATCAAGACGATTGTGACTTCTGCGGCGCGTTTGTCTGTACACCAGTATGGTGCATTGATTATTCTGCAGGGCACAATCAGCCTGGAAGAGTATGCATCTACCGGAGTGCGCCTGGATGCCACCCCGACGCCGGAACTGATGCTGCAAATCTTTTACCCGAATACACCGCTGCATGACGGTGCGGTGATCATTTCAAATGAATGCCGTGTTGCCGCGGCTTCCTGCGTGATGCCGCTGTCATCCAGCGGGGTGCTGAACCGCTCTCCTGAGCGGCAGATGGGCTTGCGCCACCGGGCTGCCCTGGGATCTTCTGAAGCCAGTGACGCGATTGCGGTGGTGGTTTCTGAGGAAACCGGGGATATTTCTGTGGCCCAGGGGGGGCGGTTGATTCACCGGTTGAACCGCGAGCGTCTGGAAAACATCCTGATGGCGTTTTACCGTACTTCGGATCTCGAACCAAAATCGGGCGATTTCCTTGCGCGGCTGCTCGCCAATTTGCGCCAGCGCGGGCGGGAGGATTGATCGTGAAAATCTGGAAGATCATTACCAGGAATTTTCCTTCTTTGCTGTTGGCGTTTGCCCTGGCTGTAGCGGTGTGGATTTCGGCGGTAACCGCTCAGGATCCCACAGAACAGCGTATTTATCCCGGTTCTATCCCGATTGAAGTGGTGGGGCAGGACCCCGGCCTGCTGTTGATGGGCGAGGTGCCTTCGCAGCTTACCCTGACCCTGAATGCGCCCCAGTCTGTGTGGGGCAGATTGAGCAATCAGCCGCGGGCGATTCGCGCCGTGGTCGATCTTTCTGGTTTGGATGCCGGTTCGTTTGATGTGCCGGTGCAGGTGCAGATGGATGAACGGCCGGCGGAAATTGTGTCCTATTCTCCTGGCTCTGTACTGGTGACGCTGGAACCGTTTGCCAGAAAGGAAATTGACGTGCGCTTGATTCAGCGCGGTGACGTGGCGACTGGCTATCAGTCCGAATTGCCAACCTGGGAGCCGGACACGGTCACCATCAGCGGGCCGGAATCTGTGGTCAATCAGGTCAACGAGGTGCGGGCGATCCTGGACTTAAACCGTACCAGCCAGGATATTCAACGGGTTTTGAGTTTGACAGCGGTAAATGCCGAAGGAACAGAAGTTAAGAGCGTAGATATTTCGCCGAAAGAAGTACAGGCCAGTATCACTGTCACGCAGCGCGGCGGGTATCGTAATGTGGTGGTGAAGGTGGTTGCCAGTGGGCAGGTCGCCAGCGGTTATCGGGTGACCAACATATCTGTGTTCCCACCCACGATCACTGTGTTCTCGTATGACCCCATGCTGGTGGATGAGCTGCCTGGTTATGTGGATACCGCTACCCTGGATTTGACGGGCGCCAATGAAGACCAGGATTTGAAACTGCCGCTGAATTTGCCGCCCGGTGTGGCGGTAGTGGGCGACCAGACGGTGTCCGTTCAGGTGGGGGTTGACCCGATTGAGGGCAGTTTGACGCTGTCGGATATGCCGGTGACCGTGGTTGGCCTGGATGATGGCTTGGCGGCTACTGTGTCGCCGGAGATTGTGGATGTGATCATTTCCGGCCCACTGCCTGTGCTGGATGGTTTGCTGGCGAATGATGTACGCGTGGTGATCAATATGCAAGGCGAGGGAACAGGCACCTATCAGCGGGTGCCGGTGGTGGAATTCACCAATACCGACAGCGGACAGCTGCGGGTGGAGTCGATCCTGCCCGGTTCGATTGAAATTCAAATTGTGCGGCGTAGATAAGAATAAGGCATGCCCGCTTTGTCGTCATCCCTTCCACGTTTCCATGAGCAGGCAGGAACGACTGAAGTCGTTCCTGCACAGCATAATATTCGTATAGATTTCCTGCGGTGCGCCGCAGTTGAGAAAGAAAATAAATGAGTAAACCAGTTGTAGCATTGGTTGGAAGACCAAACGTAGGGAAAAGTACCCTGTTTAACCGCCTGTCGGGGGAGCGGCTGGCAATTGTGGATGATGTGCCTGGCACCACCCGTGACCGGCTGTTTTTTGAATCCGAATGGAATGGCCGCTTTTTCACGGTGATTGATACCGGCGGGATTGACCCAACGTCCACCAGCCGCCAGACGCCGCTTTCGATCGGCTCGGCAGATTTTATTAATGAAATTCGTGCCCAGGCCGCCGTGGCTGTGGGTGAGGCCGATGCTGTTTTGCTGCTGGTGGATGCTCAAAATGGCGTTACGCCGGCTGACATGGAAGTGGCGCAAATCCTGCGGCGCAGCCAGAAAAAACGCGAAGATGGCAGCTTCTGGCCGCCCATCTTCCTGGTGGTCAATAAGGCAGATAATGCCAGCCTGCGTGATGCCGCGTCCCAATTCTATGAATTGGGTTTGGGAGATCCTTATCCCATTTCGGCCATGCACGGCACGGGCACGGGTGATTTGCTGGATGATGTGGTCGCCTCCTTCCCGGAAATGGAAGAAGACGAGGAAGACGATTCGGTGAAGATTGCGATTGTCGGCAAGCCGAATGTGGGCAAATCCAGCCTGCTGAATCGCCTGCTGGGAGAAGAACGCGCGATTGTCAGCCCGATTCCAGGCACTACCCGGGATGCAGTGGATACCTATCTACACTATGAAGGCATCGACATTACATTGATCGATACGGCCGGCATCCGCCGGAGGGGTCGGATCGACCCTGGCGTGGAGCGCTACAGCGTGGTGCGCTCGATGAAGGCCATTGAACGCGCAGACGTCGTCCTGCTGGTGATTGATGCCGTTGAGGGGATCAGCGCACAGGATACCCATATCGCTGGATACATTCTCGATAACTGGAAGAGTACGGTGGTGGTGGTCAACAAATGGGATGCCATTGAAAAGGATACCTATACGATGGATGCTTTTACCACACGTGTCCGCCAGGAATTGAATTTTATGCCGTATGTGCCGCTGCTGTTCATCTCGGCCAAGAGTGGACAGCGGGTGAACCAGGTGCTGCCGATGGCGCTGCGCGTGCAGGAAGAGCGGTTGATTAAGGTGAGTACATCCAAGCTGAACAAAATTCTGCGCTTTGCCCAGTCAGTGCATGCTGCACCGTCCCGGACAGGACGCCATTTGAAGATTTATTATGGCACCCAGGTGCACAGCAATCCGCCGACGTTTTTGTGTTATGTAAATGACACCAAACTGGCACATTTTACTTATGTCCGGTTTTTGGAAAACCGCATCCGCGAAGAGTATCCTTTTATCGGTACGCCGATTCGCGTGATCATGAAGACGCATCACGACTAAGATTTTATTTGTATAGTAGACTTCGCATAGATTAATGGAGCAATACTTGTCAATTCCCCCCGAGAAACTGCCTCCGCAGGGTCATGAGGAGACGTTTTATTCTGAAGAAACACAAAGGACTGAGCCAGAAGAGAAAACGCCGGCCATCGACCGTATTCTGCTGGATATCTTCGAGACGCTGGTACTGGCGTTGGTGCTGTATTTTGCGATTGACGCGGTTGTGGCGCGGGTGCGCGTGTTGAACATCAGCATGGTGCCCACGCTGGTGCCTGGCGAGTTGGTGATGGTCAACAAGCTGGCCTATAAGCTGGGCGAGATGGAGCGCGGTGATATTATTGTATTTCACTATAGTGAGGAAGAAGATTATGTCAAGCGCTTGATCGGTTTGCCCGGGGATGAAGTAGAGATGAAAGACGGGATTGTGTATATTTCCGGCAGACCGATGATTGAAACATATCTTAACGAAATGCCCACCTATACCGGTAAATGGACGGTGCCGGAAGGAAAGCTGTTCGTGCTGGGTGATAATCGTAATTTATCTTCCGATTCGCATGATTGGGGTTTTGTGTCAGTGGACAAAGTGATGGGCCGGGCCATGTTGATTTACTGGCCGCTGGATCAGGTGCGTTTTTTTACGCGGGAGTAGGGTGCGAGAGAACCATAGGTTGAGCTCGTCGAAGCCAAAGCGGCCCTCCGGCTTCGACAGGCTCCGGCTTCGGCAAGCTCAGGCTTCGACAAGCTCAGCCTGCGGCAAGTTCAGGCTTCGACAGGCTCAGGCTTCGGCAAGCTCAGGCTTCGACAAGCTCAGCCTGCGGAAGGTTCTGGCTTCGACAGGCTCCGGCTTCGACAAGCTCAGCCTGCGGCAAGTTCAGGCTTCGACAGGCTCAGCCTGCGGCAGGTTCTGGCTTCGACAAGCTCAGGCTTCGACAGGCTCAGCCACCGCTTTCCTGCTAAAATGGAGCCTTTGTTTGACCCGCCTCTTTTTGCATGGTATTATCAACTTACGTTTAAATTACTAGTCAAATGGAAAGTGTTTCCAGGAAAAGGTACCTGAATCATGTCATCCATTTCCGATGCGGAAATTCAAAAGATTGTACAACAGGTGTTGCAGCGTAAGGTGCAGCCTGAAATAAGCCAGCCGGCAGCAGAGCCAGTTGCAGTAGAAACCGGCCAGGGTGACCGCAAGGTCGCCATTGCGAACGACCACGGCGGGGTGGATTTCAAGAACATGCTCAAGGCATATCTGATTGAGTTGGGCTACCGCGTGGTCGATTTTGGCACCAGTGATACCAAATCGGTCGATTACCCCGATTATGCCTACATGGTGGCCGAAATGGTCAGCGAGGGCAAAGCCTGGCGCGGAATCGTGATCGACGGGGCCGGGATTGGCAGCTGCATGGCGGCCAACAAAGTACCCGGAGTGCGCTGCGCAATGTGTTATGACTATGCTACGGCGGTTAACAGCCGCGAGCATAATAATGCCAATGTGCTCAGCCTGGGTGCGGGTCTGATTGGGCCTGCCCTGGCGAAGCAGATCGTGAAGACCTGGCTGGAGACCGGGTTTGGCGGGGGACGGCATGCCAAACGGGTCGACAAGATCATGGCAATCGAGAAAAAGTTCATGAAAAACGGAGAATGATGTATGGCTCCTGATGCGAAGACAGTCCAAACTTTGGTAGAGATCATCACGCGGGAAGTGCTCCAGGCGTATGCCGAAACGAGCAGACCTGCCCCGCAAGGCGCCACCTGCAAGGTGGAGACGGCCGACGGGATCACCGTGCAGACTTGCTTTGATGAGCATGGCAATGTGGTGGATGCCGGTGCAGAACGCCTGACCACGTCGTTGGGTTTTGTGCCTCAGGACCCGTCCATGGCACAATATATTGACCATACGGCGCTAAAGCCGGACACCACGCCGGACCAGATCGCCACCCTGTGCGAGGAGGCGAAGACCTATCATTTTGCTTCCGTGTGTGTCAATCCGGTCAATGTGCAGCAGTGCGCTGACCTGCTGCGCGGTTCTGATGTGAAGGTGTGTTCGGTGATCGGCTTCCCCCTGGGGGCGACGATGACGGAAGTCAAGGTCTTTGAGACGATCAAGGCCATTGAACGCGGCGCCAATGAGATCGATATGGTGATTAACATCGGCGCGCTGAAGGCCCGCAAGCTGGATATGGTGGCACGCGATATTCGTGAGGTCGTCAATGCGGTGCATGACCGCGGCGCCTTGTTGAAAGTCATCATTGAGACGGCTTTGTTGACCGATGAAGAAAAAGTGATTGCCAGCCTGCTTTCCAAAGAAGCCGGGGCTGATTTCGTCAAGACCTCCACCGGTTTCTCAACCGGCGGGGCAACGATTGAAGATGTGGCCTTGATGCGGCGCGTGGTTGGCCCGATGATCGGGGTCAAGGCGGCGGGCGGGATTCGCTCCCGCGAAGATGCGGAGCACATGGTCAGCGTGGGCGCGACTCGTTTGGGGGCCAGCGCCGGGGTGAAGATCATCAAGGGTGAAACCGTCAGCGGTACGTATTAGACACCTGACAGGAGAAGATTATGCTGATTGCCAGAGTAGTTGGCAGTGCAGTTTCGACGATCAAAGATGAAAAACTGGTCAACCGCACATTGTTGATCTGTGTGCAGACGGATGAGACCGGCAAGGCCATCGGCAAACCCTACGTGGCGATTGACACGGTAGATGCCGGTGAAGGGGACCTGGTGCTGACCGCAGCAGGCTCCAGCGCACGCCAGACCACGATCACCAAAGACACCCCGGTGGATGCGGTGGTGATGGCGGTGATTGATTCCCTCTCGGTTGAGGGCAAAGTAACGTTTCGGAATTGATGACGGGAGCAGTCCTTCATGGATAAAGATTTACTTTCCATACAGGAAGCGCGCGATCTGGCGACAGCCGCCCGCGATGCACAGCGCCTCTGGCTGCATGCCACCCAGGATGAAGTTGATCGGGTGTGTGCTGCCATGGCGGACGCTGCTTTTCAGGCTGCCGGGCGACTGGGACAGATGGCCCATGAAGAGACCGGCTACGGCGTGGCAGCGCATAAGCAGCTAAAGAATGAATTTGCCTCCCGCAACGTGTGGGAGAGTATCAAAGACATCAAGACGGTCGGTGTGGTTGCCCATGACCTGCAGCGCAAGCTCTATGACATTGCCTGGCCGATGGGCGTGGTGGTGGGGCTGGTCCCCAGCACCAATCCGACCTCGACCGTGATGGCGAAGATTTTGATGGCGGTCAAGGCGCGTGACGCGATCGTGATTTGCCCGCACCCATCGGCAAAGAAATGCTGTCTGGAAACGACGCGCATCATGGCTGATGCTGCCGAACGGGCTGGCGCCCCCAGGGGACTGATTGACTGTTTCGAGAATGTCTCTCTGGAAGGCACGCAGGAGCTGATGCACCACAAGTATGCGGCTCTGATTCTGGCGACCGGCGGCTCGGCGATGGTGCGTGCCGCACATTCCACCGGCAAACCCGCCTATGGCGTGGGTCCGGGAAATGTGCCGGTGTATGTCGATCGCAGCGCCGATATTGAGAAGGCTGCGCGGTATATCGTCGGCAGCAAGTCTTTTGACTGCTCGACGATATGTGCCACAGAACAGGCTGTAGTGGCCGACAGGCCGATTGCGGCCCGCCTGGCAGAGTTGATGCAGGCACAGGGCGCTTATTTTGTCAGTGAAGCCCAGGCGGACGCCTTGCGGCGCACCTTGTTCTTTAAGGATGGGGCGATCAACCCGGCTACCGTGGGCAAGACTCCGCAGGTGCTGGCTGGGATGGCCGGGATCGATGTTCCTGCTTCGGCGCGCATACTGGTGGCACGCCTGAACAGGGTTGGCAAGGATGAACCCCTCTCGCGCGAAAAGCTGACCACGGTATTGGGCTGGTATGAAGCCGATGGCTGGGAAGCAGGCTGCGACCGTTCGATCGAACTGATCCAGTTTGGCGGGCGCGGTCACAGCCAGATCATCCATGCTGCCGATGAGAAAGTGATCATGGCCTTTGGCCTGGAAAAGCCGGTCTTCCGCATCCTGGTCAACACTGTGGGCACGTTAGGCGCGGTCGGCTTGACCACCGGGGTGATGCCCTCGATGACTCTGGGCGCGGGCGGCGTGGGCGGTTCGATCACCGGCGATAATGTGACCGTGTATCATCTGTTCAATGTAAAACGTCTGGCATTTGAAACTACGCCACCGCCGGAAATTGCTTTAGCGCCGGTTGGCGAGGTAAACAAGGCGGATCTAACTCCGCTGGAAATTGAAGCTGTTGTACGCAGCGTCGTTGAAGAAATATTGAGATTGCAATAAAACATTCATCAATCTCGTTTTTTGTGAAAGGAAAAAGAAATGGCTTTGGATAAATCGTTGATCGCGTTGGGAATGGTGGAGACCAAAGGTCTCGTAGGTTCGATTGAAGCAGCGGACGCTATGGTCAAGGCAGCCAATGTGGTGTTGATTGGCTCCGAGTATGTGGGCGGCGGCTACGTGACCGTGATGGTGCGTGGTGATGTGGGTGCCGTCAAAGCAGCTACCGACGCCGGCGCCGCAGCCGCCAAGCGCGTGGGCGAACTGGTGTCTGTGCATGTCATCCCGCGGCCTCACAGCGACGTGGAAATGATCCTGCCCGAGAGCAGCAAAGGCAGCATCGGCGGGCGCGCCAGCAAGTAGCGTCAGCAGCATCATGCGGTGGGAATAATCGCCACCGCTGACAATGGAGAACTCAGGCCGGCCGGGTGAAGCTTTCATCTGGCACAGCCGGGTTTATTCAGCTATGAGGAGATTCAATGGGTGATAATTTTTCATTACGCTGTTATTGTTTTTTGGACAGGATGCAGGCGCAGTATGCCGCTTTCATCGGTACGGTGACCCAGGGTGACCTGCCGACAGAGGGCATGGCTTCCCTGTATGTGGAGATGGCCCCCGGCAATGAAGTTTTCCGTATGGTGGACATTGCCGTCAAGGCCACCGAGGCCCGCCCCGGAGCGCAGATCGTGGAACGCGAGTTCGGCATGTTTGAAGTACATTCCATGAACCAGGCATCGGTGATCGAAACCGGTGAGGTGGTGCTGGAGCGCCTGGGTCTGACGGTGGAAGACCGGATCAAGCCGGTCATCGCTTCCCAGCAAGTCATCACCCGTGTGGATCCGTACCAGGCACAGCTTTTGAACCGCTTCCGGCGGGGCAGTATGCTGGTTCCGGGCGAGACCCTGCTGGTGCTGGAATGCGCCCCGGCGGCATATATCAACTATGCCTGCAATGAGGCTGAGAAGAAGGCCAGCATCAAGATCGTACATGTGTCCTCCGTGGGTCGCTTTGGCCGCATGTGGTTGTCCGGCAGCGAATCCGAGATCATTTCGGCCCGGGATGCTGCGGTGAAGGCGCTGGAAAGCCTGGAAGGCGTGGCTGGTTAGGAGATTGTATGCCCAAGATTTTTTATACCGAACGCGATGTGGAAGACCTGCATGCCCGCGGCGTGCGCATGATCGAAGTGGGCGAGGATGTCGTCCTCACCGATCTGGCGTATGAAAGCGCCGAGCGGCTGGGGGTGCGTCTGGTGCAGGGCAATGAGAAGCCGCCCGGCGCGCCGGAACGGCCTTATCTTTCCCAGCAGAATGCAGCAAAGAAGGTCAGCCTTTCTTTTAACCCGTCGCAGGCTGCGCCGCAAGGTGGTTCCAGCCAGGATGAACTCAAGGTACGTGTGCGCAGCGCGGTGCTGGCCCGCATGGGCAACCAGGTGGACCCGGCTTTGCTGGATTCGATTCTGGATCGTGTGCTGGCGAATTTAAGGTTGAAATAGGCAATTATATGCAATTTGGACGGGTTCACGGCAGTGCGATCTGCACGATGAAGGTGGCGGGACTGGAAGGTCTCAAGCTGCTGGTCGTCCAGCCGCTGGATGAACAGTTGGCCCCCAAGGGGGCCTTGC
>Ga0334890_1002762_pt1 | contig 19324 bp, 16 predicted proteins | sample GraSluR1_MG_3_FD_207220 | JGI IMG/M metagenome (GOLD analysis project Ga0334890, IMG submission 207220) | Sludge microbial communities from methane-producing bioreactor in Wageningen University, Netherlands - Granular Sludge_31_08-R1 | ecosystem: Engineered > Bioreactor > Anaerobic >... | reverse complement strand
GGGCATGGCTCGGCATGCGGCCGGGCGAACTGCTGCCTCTGCCGCGCACGGCGCTGGCCGCCATGCTGTTCGTCTCGCCGGCGAGCGCCCTGGTGGGGCTCTCGTTTCCGTTTGCCTGTCGGCTGGTGGCGGAGCGGGGATGGTCGGGGGGCGCGGGGTCGCTCGGCAGCGTGTATGCGTGGGAGTCGGCGGGCAGCCTGGTGGGCGGAGCGGCGTTCAGCTTCTGGGCCGTGGATCGCCTGGCGCCGATCGAGACGGCCCTGGCCGGCGGCACGCTGGTCACGGCGGCGCTTTTGGCGTGGATGATCGCGAGCCGGCGACGGTGGGCCGCCACTCTTCTGGGCATCCTGGCGGGGGCGGGGCTGGTGTGCGTGATCTGGGCGGGCGACGCGTGGGACCGCGCGCTGGTGCATCGGCGATGGAATACGCTGGCCCCCGGCTATGCGCTCCGCGCGGAGGCGGAGTCACGCTACCAGAACCTCACCGTGGGGCAGCGGGCCGACCAGTACACTCTGTACTGCGACGGCCAGATCGCGGCAGACTTTCCCGACCCCTACTCCTTCGCGCCGCTGGCTCACTTCTGGATGTGCCAGCATCCGGCGCCCCGCAACGTGCTCGTGCTGGGCGGCGGGGCGGAGGGTCTGCTGTCCGAAGTGCTCAAGCACCCGGTTCAACACGTGGACTTCGTGGAGCCGGACCCGCGGCAGATCGACATCGTCGAGCCGTTCCTGCCGGAGGCGGACCGGGCCGCCCTGCGGGACCCGCGCGGGGTCGTGCATCACGTGGACGCGCGGTACTTCATCAAGACCCAGCGTGGTCGCTTTGACCTGGTGCTCGCTCGATTGCCCGAACCGACGTCCGCCCTGCGGACCCGCCTGTACACGACGGAATTCTTCGGTGAGCTTCGCCGGGCGATGACGGGTGAGGCCGTCCTGTGCCTTTCGGCAGCCGCCATGCCAGGCGAGTTGTCCCCGCTGTCAGCAGAGTACCTGGCGTCGATCCGGGCGACGGTCGCGCAACACTTTCCGGCCGTGACGATCACATGGGGCGACCCGGCCCACGTGTTGGCGGCCACGCGGCCGGGGCTGACTGCAACGACGTTCCAGGCGCTGGAGCAACGATTCGCACAGCGCGATGTGAACGCGGCCCACTTCCATCCGCTGCTGTTTGAGGAGCCGCTCGATCCGGACAAGATCGCCCGGCGGACGGCCGAGCTGGACGCCGTGCCTCACCCTGCCGTCAGCACCGATCTTCGCCCGCGGCTGTACCTGCTGCGACTCGATCTCTGGGACCGAATGACCGGCGGCCTGGACCGCGCCGGCGGGCGCGTCTTCGAGCGGCTGCGCCACGTCCGCCGGACGGACGCGGTCCTCGTGCTCGCCGTTGCCGCCGCACTGACGTTGGCCGGTGGCTGGGCCGGGGCGCGGCGACAGGCGGGCCGGCGGCTGGGGTTGCGATGGGGGGCTGTCCTGCTTTCCGTCTGGACGACCGGCTTCGCGACCATGGCCTTGAGCCTCGTGTGGCTGTTTGCGTTCCAGACTCTCTACGGCTACGTGTACCAGCGGATCGGCTGGATCATCGCCGTCTTCATGGGCGGGCTGGTTATCGGCTGCGCCGTCGCGGCCAGGCGCCTGCCGGCAGCAAGCCCGACGATCCGCCTGGGACGTCGGCTGGTGGTCGTGGACGTGATGCTGGCCGGCCTTGCCGTGGCTGTTCCCGTCGTGTTGCCGTGGCTCGGTCGGATGCAGGCCGTCTCCGGGGCGTTTGTGTGGGTGGAATGGGTGGTCATGCTCATGGTCGCGGGCACGGGCGTGTTGGGGGGGGCGGCGTTTGCCCTGGCGGGCGGGTTGCGCATGGTCGGCGGCGGTCCGGCCGCCCCGGCCGCGGGCGCCATCGTGGGCGCCGACCACGCCGGCGCCTGCCTGGGCGCCCTCATGACGGGCATCCTCCTGGTTCCGGCGTTTGGCATTCCCTTCGCGGCCGTCCTTCTGGCCGGCGTCAAGCTCACGTCCGCCGTCCTGCTGTGGGCGACAGGGCGACAAACCCGAACGGCAAGCGCCGGCGCGTGTCAGTGAGCGTGTTCGCCGGGCGCGGGGTCCGGCCGGCAGCGAACGGCCTTCTCGCCAGGTCGCCGACATCAACCGCGACTGAAGTCATCTGCTGGAATGGCGGTGGCGTCCGCGTGGCCGAGAACGGAGCGGCGGTAGACGGCGATGCCCAGGCAGGTGAGGGGAATGGCCAGCACCAGACCCAGAAAGCCGAGCAGTTTTCCCCAGACGAAGACGCTCAGCAAAATGATGGCCGGGCGCAGGCCGGTTTGCTTGCCCATGATCCGCGGCACCAGGACGCCGTCCTGAATGAGTTGGATGATCCCGAAGATGGCGAGCACCAGTGCGACCGACCAGAAGACGCTGCCGCCTCTCTCCACGGCTCGCAGGACGGCCAGCATCAGGGCGGGCACCATGCCGACAATCTGCAGATAGGGGACGATGTTCAGCAGCCCGATGAAGAGGCCGAGCAGGATTCCCATGCGAAGGCCGATCAGCCAGAAGGCGATCGCGAACAGCACGCCCACCGTCAGGGCAATGAGAATCTGCCCCCGGAAGTAGCGGCTCATGGCGAACGAGAATTCGTCGAGGAATCCGACGATCCGTTCTCGGTGTTGCGGCGGCAGGTACGTTTTCCAGCCGCCCGCGATGCGGCCGTAGTCAATGGAGACAAACACCACGTACAGCAGGACGATGAGCAGCACGCTCAGCCCGACCACGAAACTGAGTGTCCCGCTGACCACGCTCAGGACGCCGGGCGCCAGCTTCCGGCCGAGGTTCACGGCGTATTGCTCCACGCGCTCCTGGGTCAGGGCGTCCCGCAGTTCCTTTCGTACGACCTCCAGCGCGTGCCGAACGGTCTCATTCTTCTGCGCCGCGATGTAATCGTCGATTCGCTCGCGGAGGGGTCTGGCTTCCTGGAACGCGGCGGCGTCCTCCCCGAATCCGCTGATGACGGTGGTAAAATCGGCGAGCTGCCCGGCCGCGATGGGAATGGCGATCACCACCAGGGCGCTGAGAACCACCAGGCAGCCGAGCACGGTGAGCAGCGTGGCCGCAACCCGGTTCCTCAGCCGTGTCTCCAGGGCGCTGACCACCGGGTTGATCAGGTACGCCAGCAGAATGCCCAGGGCAAACGGGATGAGCACGTCCGACAGGTACCGAAGCAGCCAGATGAGACAGAACGCGCCCAGGGCGCCGAGCGCCAGCCGCACGACGCGGTCCAGATCATACCGTTGTGATGGCGGCGTGGCGGGGGACATTGGGTACGATTGGACCCCAGACCGGTCGGCGTGGCAACTCAGAAAACACGCGGATTGCGGGAAGGGGGCCGAAGAGGGGTTCCGGTCCGCGTCTAGTGGTCGATGGTGGTCAGCACACGCCGGATGACGCGCTCCAGGTCATCCGCTCGGAACGGCTTGGATACGAATCCGTTTGCGCCGGCGGCTCGAAGCTCCTCGGAGTGCTCGTCCAGCGGATAGCCGCTGATCAGGAGCACGGGCAGCGCCTGCTTGACCTGCCTCAGCGCGGCTACGACCGGGGGCGCGCCTTGGTCCCCGATCGTCAGATCAACGATGGCCAGGTCCACGTCCTCCACCTGCTCCCGGAGGACGCGGACCGCCTCGTCGGCGTTCGATGCGCACGCCACGCGGTAGCCGGCCGATTCGAGCGTGCGGCGAATGGTGGACAGAACCATCGGTTCGTCATCGACAATCAGAATGGTGGATGAGCGCGATTGCCCGGACCCGGTGTTGTTATGCCCAGCCGTCACAAATGCCTCCCAACTCGTTTCTGGCAAAGCAGTTATGGAGCTGCTTGGACTCGGACAGGCCCGGAACGAGCCACTACGAGGGCTTCATTATAGAAGTGAAGATAGGACAATTCAAGCTTGTGTTCAACAAGCGACATCGGATTCCATGAAGTGATTCTGTCTGCCCTCTCCGGACGACGGGACTCCGCGGAGCCTCGGACGGTTCTGCTCCGATGGGCTGTTGGAGGTTCGTGCGGGCGGTCGACGCGGGGCGATTCGGGTTCCGGCGAGCGCGACGGTGGGCGTGGGGCTGCGTGGTTCTGCGCGAGCCGGCCGTGGGCTTTCCCTCGCTTGACCACGGTCATCGCCATCGCTACCTTCGCTGCCGGCCAGGCTGGGCGGAGTCTTGTGCGCAGACGCAACGGCTTCGCCCGTGAAATACCGGCTGCCTGGGTTGCCCCTTCCAGCAGATTGGATTCAACGCAGCCGCATGGCACGCGCATTGCAGCGGAACGCGGAAGCCCGCCGTCCGGCCGGGCAAGCGCATGGACCCTACTTACGGAGCGGTTCTTCGATGATCATCGGCATCCCCAAGGAAGTGAAGAAGCACGAGTATCGAGTGAGCATGACACCGGCGGGCGTGGAGGAGTTGACCCGGCACGGCCACTCCGTTCTGGTCGAGACGCAGGCAGGTGCGGAGTCCGGCCTGACGGACGAAGAGTACGTCTCGGCGGGAGGGAGCATCGTTCCCACCGCGAAAGACGTGTTCGGCCGGGCAGACATGATCATCAAGGTCAAGGAGCCGCAGGCCTCGGAATGGCCTCTGATGAAGGAGGGGCAGGTGATGTTCACCTACTTCCACTTCGCGGCCAGCCGGGAATTGACGGAGGGATGCCTCCAGACGAAGTCGGTGTGCATCGCGTACGAGACGATTCAGGACGCCCACGGTCGGCTGCCCTTACTGACGCCCATGAGCGAAGTGGCGGGCAAGATGAGCATCCAGGAAGGCGCGAAGTACCTGGAGAAGCCGATGACAGGGCGCGGCATTTTGCTGGGCGGGGTGCCGGGCGTGGAGCCGGCGGAGGTCATGATCATCGGCGGCGGCGTGGTCGGCACGTGTGCGGCCAAGATCGCGGCGGGCATGGGCGCCCACGTTTTTATCCTGGACATCGACCTGGACCGGTTGCGCTACCTGGACGATGTGATGCCGGACAACGTGGATACGATCTACAGCAACCAGTACAACATCCGCAAAGGGCTGCGCACGGCGGACCTGGTGGTCGGGGCCGTGCTGATTCCCGGCGCCCGCTGTCCGGTGCTGATCCCCCGGGAGTACCTGTCCCTCATGAAGCCGGGATCGGTGATCGTGGACGTGGGTGTGGATCAGGGCGGGTGTTGTGAAACCATCCGGCCGACCACGCACGACGATCCGGTGTACGTCGTGGACGGCGTCGTGCATTACGGTGTGGCAAACATGCCGGGCGCCTGCTGCCGGACCTCAACCATCGCCCTGACCAACGCCACTCTGCCGTACACCATTCAGCTCGCCAACTTGGGCTATAAGAAGGCGTGCGCGGCAGACTGCGGCCTGGCCAAGGGCGTGGACATGGAGTTGGGCAAGTTGACGAACCAGGCCGTCGCAGAATACTTCAAGATGCCCTGCACTCCGGCCTCGGTCATGGGGTAGACGGCGGTCCCAAGGGCCGACATCCACGGGGCGCGGCGCGACGGGGCGGGTTTGCGCCTACATGGCGCGATGGGCAATGTCGCGGCGGCAGTAAGCCCCTTCGAACTGAATTCGATCCACCGCCTCGTACGCGCGGTCACGAGCGGCGCGGATGGTCTCGCCCAGCGCCGTCACGCCGAGCACTCGGCCGCCGGCCGTCACGATCTGATCCCCCACCGTCTTTGTCCCGGCGTGGAATACGGTGACATCCGGCAGTGCGCCCGCCTCCGCCAGGCCCGTGATGACCTTGCCCTTCTCATAGCTGCCCGGGTACCCGCCGGCCGCCATCACCACGCACACGGCGGGGCGCGGGTCCCACCGCAACTCGATCTTGTCCAGCCGGCCGTCCAGAACGGCCTCCACCGCCTCGATCAGGTCGGATTGCAGCCGCGGCAGAATCGCCTGCGTCTCCGGATCGCCGAACCGGCAGTTGAACTCCAGCACCTTCGGCCCGGCCGGTGTAAGCATGATCCCGGCGTACAGCACGCCGCGATACGGATTGCCGTCTCGCTGCAACACGTCAATCATGGGAACCAGCACGTCGCCCTGGACTACGCTCATCACCTTGTCGCCCGCGATGGCCGTCGGGCTGTAGGCGCCCATGCCCCCGGTGTTCGGGCCGGTGTCGCCTTCGCCGATCGGCTTGTGATCCTGGGCGGAGTCCAGCACATAAATGGTCCGGCCATCCACCAGGGCCAGCACGGACAGCTCCGGCCCCTCCAGCCGCTCCTCGACGAGCACCGTGTCGCCGGCGTCCCCGAAGATGCGGTCCTCCATGATCCTCTCGAGGGCCAGGACCGCCTGGGCCGGCTCGTCGCAGACAATGACGCCCTTGCCCGCGGCCAGCCCGGCCGCTTTGACCACCAGGGCGCAGTCGCGGGTGAGGGTGTACTCGCGCGCATCGCGGAATCGGTGGAAGATGCGAGCGGAGGCCGTCGGAACGCCGGCCGCCCGCATCAGCTCCTTGGCATACGCCTTGTCGCCCTCGATCCGGGCGGCGGCGGCCGTCGGGCCGAAGACGCGCAGGCCGGCCTGCTCGAACCGGTCCACGATCCCGGCGCAGAGCGGCGCCTCCGGCCCGACGATCGTCAGGTCCACCTGGCGCTCGCGGGCCAGGGCCAGCAGCCCATTGATATCCTCCGCGGCGACCGGCACGTTTTCACCCAGCAGCGCCGTCCCGGCATTGCCCGGAGCGCAGATCAGCGCCGACACCCGCGCCGACGCCGCCACCTTCACTGCCAAGGCATGCTCCCGCCCGCCACCACCGACCAAAAGAACCTTCATCACGCCTACCCTGTCATCCACTGCTTCATCCAGGACCGCGCCGCCGAACGATGGCGAATGCGAACCAGACGCCGATCAGGACGCCATTCTGTATACGTGCCCCCGCCTGCGGTGGCAACCCGGACGCGGCTGGAGGATGGAAGAACGCCACCCATGAAGGTATGCTTATTGGACGAATCAGGCTGAGCCCCCTGAGAGGCAGTCGCCGGAGGCAGGCACAGTTCAGCAGCGCCGCACGCATGAGAAGGACCCACCGACCATGGCAAGCCCATTAAGCAAGCTCAGCATTCATGGCTTCAAATCCATCGAAGCACTCGATGACTTCGACATGGGGAGCCTGAACGTGCTCATCGGGGGCAACGGCGCCGGCAAGAGCAACTTCGTGGATTTCTTCCGCATGTTGCGGGCAATGACCGATGCGGCGCTCCAGCAGTTTGTACAGCGGTTCGGCGGGGGTGACGGCTTTCTGTTCATGGGACCCAAACGAACCCGCCAGATCAAAGCTCACCTGGAGTTTGGCAAGAACGCATACGAATTCGATCTTGAGCCGACGGCGGACGGCGGGCTGCAGATCCTGGACGAACGCGTTCAGTACACGGGCGGCCGGGGACTTGGGGGGTTGAAGTCGCTCGGCCGGGGCAACCGAGAGTCACAGTTGAAGGCTCACCAATCCGATTCCGCGTCCTCCGGGCAGGGGCTGGGGGTCCCGTATTACGTGTTTGAATCCGTGTCGAAATGGACGGTTTACCACTTCCATGACACCAGTCTGGAGGCCGGCATGCGGCGGGAGCACCCGGCCATCGACCAGGAGGAATTGCACGCGGACGGATCGAATATCGCACCGTTTCTGCTGTACCTGCAAACCAGGAGCGCGAGCACGTATGACCTGATTCGCGACACGGTCCGGCTGATCGCGCCATTCTTCGATGATTTCCGCCTCAAGCCACAGACCAAGGGGGGCGAAGAGAAGCTCCGGCTCGATTGGCGTCAGAAGGGCGGCCGCTACCCATTCAGCGTTATTCATCTTTCGGATGGGATGATCCGGTTCGTTTGCCTCGCCACGGCGTTGCTGCAGCCTAATCCCCCCGCGACGATCGTCATCGACGAACCGGAACTGGGGCTCCACCCGTTCGCGATCAACATCCTTGCCGATCTGGTTCAGTCCGCCGCCGAGCGCACGCAAGTCATCGTCTCCACGCAATCGCCCGCTCTTCTGGACCACGTCAACGCCGACGATGTGATCGTGGTCATCCGCCGGAAAGGGGGGTCCGAGTTCACCCGCCTGGACCCAGCGGAGCTGAAGAACTGGCTGGAAGAGTACTCCATCGGCGAGCTCTGGCAGAAGAACGTCGTCCAGGGAGGCCCTGGCCATGAATGAAATAGTGGCGATCGTCGAGGGCCAGACGGAGCAGCCGTTTGTGAGAGATGTGCTCGCGGAACACCTCGGGGGGCGAGGGATGAGCATCTGGGCCGTCCTGCCCGGCCGCAGTCGAAGGAAGGGCGGTGTGAAAAAGTGGAAGACTGCCCGTGGCGACATCATCCGCACTCTTCGGGAAGGACGGTACTGCACCACGATGTTCGATTTCTACGCGCTGCCCGACGATTGGCCGGGCAGGAAGGAGGCGGCAACCCTTCCGTGGGAAGAGCGAGGCGAGCACGTTGAACAGGCAATCTCGAACGACATCGCGGCGGCATGCGGAGAGAGCTTCGATCGACGGCAGTTCGTTCCATACGTGCAGGTCCACGAGTTCGAAGCACTGCTCTTCTCGAACATAACCGAGCTTGCCCGGTCATGCGAGGCCGTCTCTGATCACCCATCCGAAACTCTGAGGCAGAGACTCCAGGCGGTCCTCGACGAGGCCGCAAACCCGGAAGCGATTGACGATGGGCATGATACGTGCCCGTCTCGCCGCATCCTGCGAGTGGTGCGAGGGTATCGGAAGGCGACGCTCGGGCCGATCATCGCCGGGCGCATCGGCATCGAAACCCTCAGAGGAGCTTGTCTTCACTTCGCATCCTGGCTGGAGCGGCTTGAGAAGGTGGCACCGACTTCGTGACGCGACCACCACTCGTTCCACCGACCGAGGGGCGGTGGCCGCCGCCCTTGACCCGGCCCCTCGGGAGGCTAAGGTAGATTCAGAGTAGAGCGGCGTAGCTCAGTTGGTTTAGAGCATGGGATTCATAAACCCAAGGTCGTGGGTTCGACCCCCACCGCCGCTAGTGATGTAACTTCAGACAGGCCAGCCGGTTGGGGCTGGCCTTTGTCATGCGCGGGTGGGGCGTACAATGGTGGCCGGAGGGTCCTCGTCGTGAAGACAATGCCACTGTTGAGCCTGATTCTGCTGCTGCCGGCGGCCGGCTGCGCGCCGGAGGTCGTCGATGTCAACGCGTATCTGGGGGACCAGCCGTTTCCGGCCCCCTCGCGGCAGGTGACGGTTTTTGTGGAATGCCACCCGGGTGACCAGCCGATGCTGCTGGCGCGTGGGGCGGCCCGGGCCGTCGAGGCGGAGTTGGATCGCCGGGGGTACGCCGTCGTGGAGAAACCGGATGAGGCGGACTATGTACTGACCTGCCTCATCCGCGTGGGCGGCGGCCGGGTCGTCACGCAGGCCGTCCCCCGCTACGCCGACCTGTACGCCGCGCCGTGCTGCGCCGGCGGATATGGTGGATGGCACCGATCCCGCATGTACGGCTACGGCTACGCCACCCCGTACGTCGAGGAATCATGGCGGGAGTTCGACCGGCAGCTTCACGCCACTTTGCTGGATCGTCCGCGCTTCGACAGCGCCCCCGAGAACGCCCGCCACCAGGCCATCGTCTGGCAGGCCACCGCGGTCAGCACAAGCACGGATCGCGATCTGCGTGCCGTGCTCCCATATCTTCTGGCCGGGCTGTTTGAGCACTTTGGCGAGGACACGGGCAGGCTCCGCCACTACCAATACACGTCGCATAGTGACGAGGTGGAGCGGTTTCTGAACGACCACGACCGGATGGAGACCGGAAGACCGGCTGGAAAGCCGGTCCCACAGGGAAGACCGGCTGGAAAGCCGGTCCCACAGGGAGGAAGACCGGCTGGAAAGCCGGTCCCACAGGGAAAGGAGACCGGCGGAGAGGCTGGTTCCACAAGGAAGGAGACCGGCTGGAAAGCCGGTCCCACAGGGAGGGAGACTGGCTGGAAAGCCGGTCCCACACCAGAGGCTGGTCCCACACCGGCGGCGGGTCCCACAGGGAAGGTGACGAGGTGGAGCGATTCCTGGACGAGCGCGACTGAGTGCCGCCCCGCGCCCGATAAGCGGCAGACTGTGTGCCGGCTTGTCCTCGACGCCGCCCGCCAGAGCCCGTTTTATCGGCCACTCGAATCCGCAGACTCCCCCGCCTGCCCACTCCACACGCCAGGAAAATGTATCGTATGTTTCCAAAACAGCGGATGGGGCCCGTTCGCCGGGGCCGGTGTAAACAGACTCACCCGTGAAAGGGGTAAGTTGCCATGAACGATTGGCAGAGGAGATTTACCAGCAAGCTGGAGACGGTCCGCGGGGCCTCGAGCGATCGCTTCGAGGAGACGGTGGAACGCTGCGTGGGCCCGGTGTATGAGGAGTTCCAGAAGTTCACGGCCCAGCAGGGTTTCACGGCGTCGGCCCCGCTGTCCAAGGCGGGCATTCGCACGTTCAAATTCTCGCTTACCGAGAATGCGTACGTGCTGATGACGTTCCGGCTGAACAACCTGGAAAACTGCGAGTTGCTCAGCGAGTTCGTCATCCCAAACCGAGGCAAGCTGCCGCCGATCAACCAGCACGTGGAGCTGTCCGAGGTGAACGAAGCCTGGGCGCGCCGCGCGTTTGAGCAGGCGCTGGACCACTTTGTCGACGCCTACGCGGACGCCGTGGGCGGCGGCTCGAAGCAGAAACAGCCGCAGCCGGTGCCGGTCTGATCTGCCGATCCCGGCCATCAGGCCAGTGAGCAGAGAACTTCGCAGCCGGCCGCCAGGCGGTCGTCAGACACCGCATAGCTGATGCGGAAGTGGGTGTCCCGGCCGCCGAACGCGCAGCCGGGGATGACCAGCACGTTTTTCTCGATGGCCGCCTCCACGAAGGCCGTCGCGTTCGGGAATCGCTGCGGCACGCGGGGGAACACGTAGAACCCGCCCGTCGGCCGGACGAACTCAAACCGCTCGCGCAGGGCGTTCACGACCAGGTCGCGCTTGGCCCGGTACGCGGTCACCTGGGCGGATACGTCCGTCTCGAGGGCCGTCAGGCACGCCCATTGGGCGGGCTGCGGTGCGCAGACAAACGTAAACTGCTGCAGCTTGGCCATCTCCTGGATGATCGCCGCGGGGCCGGCTGCGTACCCCATCCGCCAGCCCGTCATTCCGTAGTCCTTTCCGAATCCGCGAAGCAGAAGCGTTCGCTCCGGGGCGAACGTCACGGGGCTGGCCGCCGGACCGTCGTAACACAGACCCGCATAGATCTCGTCGCTGAGGATCAACAGGTTGTGCCGGCGGGCCAGCTCGCACAGCGAGCGGATCTCCTGCTCGGAGTACACGATGCCCGTCGGGTTGCCCGGCGAATTGACGATCAGGGCCCGCGTGCGCGGCGTGACCGCCGCCACGAAACGCTCCGGATGCAGGGACAGGTCGTCGTACGTATCCACGGACACCGGCACCCCGCCGGCCAGGCGAACCAGCGTGCGGTAGGAGACGAAACACGGGTCGGCCACCAGCACTTCGTCGCCCGGGTTGACGCACGCCATCAGGGCCAGCGTCAGTCCGCCCGAAACGCCGCAGGTGATCAGCACGGCGGGGTCCCAGCCGAATTCCTCGCGCATGGCCTGCCCGATACGCTCCCGCAGGGGCACGATCCCGTGCGTCACGGTGTATTTGTTGCGCCCTTCCCGAATGGCCGAAATCGCCGCGGTTTTCACCGGTTCCGGCACGTCAAAATCCGGCTGCCCCATGGAGAAGTCGATGGGGTCCTTCATCGCGGCGGCCAGGTCGAAAATCCGCCGGATGCCGGACGAACCGATGGACGCCATCCGCTGGGCCACAAACTCGCTGCCGGACATGAGAGGCCTCCGTTCGCCCGTACACTGGCCAATGCGACCGCACACCCTGCCGATCCCGCGGTCTGACGTGCCGATAACGAAATCCGCCGCCCGGACCGAACCGAGCAGCGGATGTCATTGTACGCGGAATCCCCAGGGGGGGTACCCGCCGGTGGATTACTTCTTGGCCGGAGCCGCCGGCGTGGCCGCAGCGCCTTCCTCGCCCTCGGCCTTGCCCTTCTTCTTCACCTTGCCGCCCACCGCCGCCTTGCGGTGAGCGACTTTGGGCAGGCCGAACGGGGACCGGCCTTCCTCCCAGCGGGCCTCGTCGCGCATGCGGGCGATCCGCTCCGCCCGACTGAGCACATTCCGGTGGCGGACGAGGGCCGCCTTGGTTTTCAGAGACTTATCCATCGACATCGTGTTCGTACTCCCTACCAGTGATCCTGGGTCAACTTTTTCGGATACCCTTCGAGTTTGTACTGACCGCCGCCCTTGTAATACGTTTGGCCGGCCGCCTGAATGCGCCGGTGGTACCGATGAAAGCGGTCACGGTCCGCCGGATCGTCCCAGTTGAAGCCCTCCGTGGCCACCAGGAGGTACCGACCCCCCGAGGCCTCCACCGAGGTCTCGATCCCCAGTTGCTGGAGGAACACCTGGGCCCGAACGGCGTCGTCCCGAGCGGACCCCGCGAAATTCTGGACGACCACGTAGGTCAGCCCCGGCGTCCAGCCGCCCGACGAAGTCCGTTGGGCTGCGTCATCCCGCGACGTCAGCGTGGTGGACGGCGGCGCCACTTTCGTGGACTCGGCGGGCCCTTCTGCGGGAAGCAACGGTGAAGGCCCCAGACCCTGCGTCACATCAGGCCGCGGTGGGCCCTGGCGAGCCTTCTCGATCTCGTCCAGAAGGCCGCTCCCGTCCGCTGCGAGCGCCTTGCGAACCTCGTCCTTTCCCGCCTCCTTGCCGCTTCCGTGCCCCAGCCCGTAGGCCACGCCGATCAACACCACCATCCCAAACAGGACGGCAGCCGCCCAGGTACTGTCCAGGGCCACGCGTATGACCCGCCCGTCAATCCGCAACACGGCGTCCCGCGTGCCGCCGGCGTCCCCGACGACCGGTTCCGGCGGCCGAATCACCTCCGGTGCGGTACCCGGAGTCTCGGGAGCCGGGGGAACGGCCGGCGGCGGCGAAGGGGTCGAGTCGGTCTCGCCGTCCGAGCTGTCCTCGCGGCCCTGTGTCCACAGGGGCGGGTTCTTGGACTTGCTGAGAACCTCGTACAGCGGGGCACGCTTGGGCTTGGCCATCTGGACCCACTCTCCCGACGCCACCGGCGCCGCGCAAGCTCGATACCATACCGTAAGCCACGGAATTTTCAACCCGCGTCCGGTGCCCGGACGCAGGGTCCGCCTGGGCGAATCCAGCCGCCGGATCGCCCCGGGCTGGCGTTTGCGGGGGTGGGCGGGTACACTTCCGCCGCCGGTGGGAGGGATCGGGCCGGCCGGGGCGATCTCCCCGGCGCGGGGAATCCGCATCCAAGCGCATGGTGCGTGCATGAAGTTCGAGTTGATCGACCGAATCATCGAATTGGAGCCGGACACGCGGATCGTGGCCACCAAATCCGTCTCGCTGGCCGAAGAGTACCTGGCCGACCATTTCCCCACTTTTCCGATTTTGCCCGGTGTGCTGATGCTCCAGGCCATGGTGGACGCCGCGTCGTGGCTGACCCGCGTCAGCACCCATTTCGCCCACAGCCTGATCTTGCTGACCGAGGTCCGCAATGTTACATACAAGAGTTTCGTCAAGCCCGGCCAACAGATGCGGCTGGACGTGGCGTGCCGCCGCTTGGGCGAGGCGGACGGCGAATTCGCCGGAACCGGCCATTGCGGCCCGGTCGAGGTGGTCAAGGGGCGCTTTGTCCTGAGGCACTTCAATCTGGCGGATGAGAACCCGGCGCTGGCCTCGCTCGACCGGCGGGTCATTCAGGCGGCGCGGGCGCGGTACGGCTTGTTATGCAACCACCACGACGAAGCGAGCGCCGACTCTGCGGCGTAGTCCGATGGACCGCCGGTCCGGCGGGTCGAAGTGAAGGAGGAAAAACCCTATGGCGATGAGTCGCGACGAGGTGTTCAAGAAGGTCGAGTCCGTGCTGGTGGACGCGCTGGGGGTGGACGACGACGAGGTGACGGAAGAGGCCACGCTCACCGGCGATCTCGGTGCGGAGAGCATCGACTTTCTCGACATCGTCTTCCGGCTGGAGAAGGCGTTCGAGATCAAGATCCCGCGCGGCGAGCTCTTTCCCGACGACATCCTGAACAACCCGGACTTCGTCGAGAACGGCCGGATGACGACAGCCGGGCTGACCCAGCTCAAGAGAAGCATGCCGCACGCCAACTTCTCGGAGTTCGAGAAGGACCCCAGCGTCTCGCGGATGCCTGACCTGTTCACGGTGAAGGCCATCGTGGATTTCGTGGCGCTGAAGCTGAACCAGAGCGGGTAGCGGACGGAGTCCGCCTCGGAGCGGCCCGTTTCCCACGCGGAGTTCCGCATGCGTTGGATGTGGATTGACACCTTTGTCGCGTTCGAGCCCGGCAAGCGGGCGATGGCCGTCAAGAACGTCAGTCGGTCGGAGGATCACCTGCACGACCACTTTCCCGGTTTCCCCGTCATGCCCGCGTCGCTCATGATCGAAGGCATGGCCCAAACCGCCGGCGTCCTGGTCGGAGAGGCCCGGCGCTTCCGGGAGAAGGTCCTGCTGGCCAAAATCCGCCGTGCCCGTTTCGACGACTACTGCACCCCGGGGGATCGCATCCGCTACGAAGCCTTCATCGAGGCGATCGATGAAGCGGCCGCCACCACCCGCGGGATCGTCTACAAGGAGGATCGGCCCATCGGGGAAGTGGACCTGATGTTCTCCCACGCCGACAACGCGGCCACCGACCTGGGCCTGCCCGGGCACAACTTCGTATTCACGGATCAGTTCATGGACCTGTTAACGGCCTTCAACGTCAGGACTGCGGACTGACGGGTGGGCCGACCGAGTGGAATTCCCATGACCGGCGAACGACGAGTCGCAATCACCGGCCTCGGCACCATCACCCCCCTGGGAATCGGAATCGAACCCCTGTGGGAGGGATTGATGGCCGGGCGCTGCGGACTCAAACCCATCGAGGCTTTCGACGCCTCGGGCCTGGCCTCGCGGCTTGGCGGCGAGATCCCCGGCCTCAAGGCTGCCGACTACGTGCCCAAGAGCTACCGCAAAAGCGTCAAGGTGATGGCCCGCGACATCGAGATCGCCGTGGCCGCCGCCCACGCCGCGGTGCGGGACGCCGGCCTGAACACCCGGTGCCTCGTGGAACGGGGCGAGGCGACCGGCCCCGTGAATGTGGATCCCACGCGGTTCGGGGCCAACATCGGGGCCGGCCTGATCTGCGCCGATCTTCCGGAACTGGCCGGCGCCCTGCACACCGCGGCCGAGAACGGCCGGTTCAGCCTGGCCCGGTGGGGTCATGAAGGAATGAACAACCTCACGCCGCTGTGGCTGCTGAAGTTTCTGCCCAACATGCTTGGCTGCCACGTGACGATCGTTCACGACGCGCAGGCGCCCTCCAACACCATCACCTGCGGCGAGGCCTCGAGCCATCTGGCCGTCGGCGAGGCGTACCGCACCATCGCCCGGGGCGCTGCAGACGTATGCATCTGCGGAGGGGCCGAAAGCAAGATCAACCCCATGGGCGTCCTGCGGCAGCAACTGCTCAACCGCCTGGCCACAGGATGGGACGACACCCCGGACCGCGCCTGCCGTCCCTTCTCCGCCCGTCGCCGCGGCATCGTGGTCAGCGAGGGCGGCGGATTGCTGATCCTGGAGGAAATGGGACACGCCCGAGCCCGTCGGGCCCGTATCTACGGCGAGGTGATCGGCTTCGGCGCCAGCGCGAACACGAGCAGTTGGACGCAGCCGGATCCGGACGGCGCCGGGCTGGCAGCGGCGATCCGGGCCGCTCTGCACGATGCGGGGGTTTCGGCGGATGCGATCGACCTGGTCGGCACATTCGGCGGCGGGCTGGTGGGGCATGATGCCTCGGAGCTGAAGGCCCTGCAGAACGCCCTGGGCAGCCGCTTCGACGGCCTGCCCGCCATCGCCACGAAGGGATCGCTGGGCAACGCCGGCGCCGGCGCCGGTGCGTTGGACCTGGCCGTCAGCGTGATGGCCCTGGCCCACAACACGCTGCCCCCTTCGCGGAACACCGACGACCCGGACCCGGAATGCCGCCTGGCGTTCGCGACGAAGGACCCGGCCGACGCGCGGATCCGCTGCCTGCTCAGCGTGGGGTATGCCCTGAGCGGCGGACAGAACGCGGCCCTTATCATCCGGAAGTACGAGGAGTAGCCCCGTGGGACGCAGAACAGTCATCACCGGGATGGGATGGGTCACGCCGCTGGGCTGTGACATTGAAGACGTATGGGCCAGGCTGCTTCGCTGCGAGAGCGGCATCGAGCCCACCACCCTGTTTGACGCCCGCACGTTCCCCACCACGTTCTCGGCCGAGGTGAAGAACTTCCGGCTGGAGGATTTTCTCGGGGCCGATGCGGCCCGTCATGCCGACGCCGCGCGCAACTCCCGGTTCGCCCTGGCCGCCACGCAACTGGCCTGGGCCTATGCCGGACTCGACCAGGACCCGCCGCCGCGGCGCGAGCGTGTGGGCGTCTACCTCGGCGGCGGCGAAGGGCCGATCGATTTCGACAACTTCGTCCGCGCCGCCGTGGACGGCTGGAACGACGACGAGAACCGGCTGGATTGCGTCCGCTGGGCGGCGGCCGCCGCAGAGCATCTCAATTGCACGTGCGAGATCGAGCAGGACCCCAACATGGCCGCTGCGCACATCGCCGTCCAGTTCCAGGCGGCCGGGCCCAACTTCAACACCCTTACCGCCTGCGCCGCCAGCACGCAGGCGCTCGGCGAGGCCTACTCGATCATCCGTCGCGGAGACGCCGACGTGATGATTTCCGGCGGCGCCCACAGCATGATCCACCCGCTCGGCACCACCGGATTCAACCGACTCACTGCCCTGTCCACGCGGAACGACGAGTACAAGACCTCCTCCCGTCCCTTTGACCGGACGCGCGACGGATTCGTGCTGGGCGAAGGTTCCGGCATCCTGATCCTGGAAGAGCTGGAGCACGCGCGGGCCCGCGGGGCGAGACCCCTGGCCGAGATCACGGGGTACGGATCCACCGCCGATGCGTTCCGCATCACCGACATCCACGAGACCGGACGCGGCGGAATCGCCGCCATGCGGGCGGCCATCGAGTCCGCCGGACTGACCATCCATGACATCGGCTACATCTCCACGCACGGCACGGGCACGGAGGAGAACGACAAGATCGAATCGCTCGCCATCCGCACGCTGTTCGGCGAGCGGGCCCCACAGGTGCCGGCCAGCAGCGTCAAGAGCATGTTCGGACACCTCATCGCGGCGGCCGGTGCGGTCGAGTTGATCACCTGCGTCCTGGCCATCCGTGACGGAATTCTGCCGCCCACGGCCAACTACCGCGAACCGGACCCGAATTGCGACCTGGACTACGTTCCCAATGCGGCCCGCAAGGCGGAACTGCGCCACGTGCTGTCCAACAGTTTCGGCTTCGGCGGGCAGAACGACTCGCTTGTGCTCAGCGTGTTCGAGGGATGATCCGTGCAGAGGCGGCGACGATTCGGGAAAAAAGACTGTTGACATTTGACGATGATTGTGTAAGACTGAAGCCCGCGCCACGGCAGAGTTCTGCCCAAGCCGCTGGTTTCAACCGGTCCGGTACGCCGCGAAAGTTGGAACCCGCGGCTTTTTCTTTGGGCCGAATGGACCCCACGCACAGAGGTTGACCATGGCAAACCCACAGCCGCCCGCCGTGTCGCCGGAGCCGGCGCGTCACAGCGCCTTCGGCCGCGCCTTCTGGATGCTCAACTGGATCGAGGCGTTCGAGCGCCTGGCCTACTTCGGCATCCGCGCGGTCGTGCCCATCTACATCATGCAGGCGACGGAGCCGGGCGGCCTGCACCTGACCGCCACCCACAAGGGCCTCATCTACGCCTGGTGGGGCGCGGTGCAGTCGTTTCTGCCCCTGTTCACCGGGGGCATCGCCGACCGCTATGGATACAAACGGGTGCTGTTTTTCGCCATCAGCACGAACGTGATCGGCTATCTGCTGATGGCCTACCTGCACTCCTATGCCGGGTTCTTCGCGGGCGTGCTTATTCTGGCCCTCGGCACGGCGTTCTTCAAACCGAGTCTGCAGGGATCCATCGCCCAAAATCTCACGAAGGAGAACTCGTCGCTGGGCTGGGGAATCTTCTACTGGATCGTCAACATCGGCGGGTTCGCCGCGCCCTTCTTCTCCACCATCGTGCTTGGCAAGCCTCACAGCGCCGAGGGCTGGCAGAACCTGTTCCTGATCTCGGCCGGCTTCACCGCGGCGAATCTGCTCATTCTGTTCACGTTTCGCGACGTGCCGTCCGGGGCCGACAAAACCCAAAGCCTCGCCAGGGTCTTCTGGATCACCATCGAGAACATCTGGCCCTACTGGTTCCGCGGCGGCCGGCTGCACGGCCCGCGAGCCGGACTGGGCGCCGCCCTGGCCGCCGCGGGAATCGTGGTGCTGACCTGGGGCCGCGTGCCTCTGCCGGACGTGCTCTGTTGGGTGCTCGGACTGGGGTTGCTGGTCGCGGGAGGGGTGCTGATTCTGTGGCTGAAGAACGGCCACTTCATCTGGCAGCTTCGCCTGCCGGTGTTTCTGCTCATCATGGCGGCCTTCTGGCTGATGATGTACCAGGTCTGGGACCTGCATCCGAACTTCATCGAGGACTGGGTCGACAGCTCCATGGTCGCCCGGCAACTGCCCTTCGACCTGACGCAGGAATTCGGCGACCGCGGCCTGCTCCGCGTGCCCCAGCAAATCCTTCTGTCCGCGAACGCCGGCCTGATCATTCTGCTGGTGCTGCCCATCTCCTGGCTGGTCCGGCGAATGCGGACCCTCAGCGCCATGCTCATCGGCATGACCACCTGCACGGTGGGCACCCTGGTGGCCGGCCTGACCGGCAACGGATGGATCTTCCTGCTGGGCATCGTCTTCTTCTCCCTGGGAGAGATGCTGACCGGGCCCAAGAAGAACCAGTACCTCGGCCTGATCGCACCACCCGGCAAGAAGGGCCTGTACCTGGGGTACGTGAACATCCCGGTGGGCATCGGGCTGTTCGTCGGCTCGTGGGTTGCCGGCTTCGTCTACGACCGCTACGGCGAAAAGGCCTCGCTGGCCCTGAAGTACATGGCGGATCGGCCCGCGCTGGTGGCCCAGGCCGCCCGCGCCACGGAGTGGGGCGATTCGCTGGAACTCCTCCCGGACCTGCTCCAGGTGGACGGCAACGAGGCCTTTGGCCAGGTCTGCGCGCGGGAGAGCCAGGCGCCGGACGCCATGACCGACCGACTG
>Ga0334890_1002754_pt1 | contig 19360 bp, 16 predicted proteins | sample GraSluR1_MG_3_FD_207220 | JGI IMG/M metagenome (GOLD analysis project Ga0334890, IMG submission 207220) | Sludge microbial communities from methane-producing bioreactor in Wageningen University, Netherlands - Granular Sludge_31_08-R1 | ecosystem: Engineered > Bioreactor > Anaerobic >... | reverse complement strand
GAAATAAAAAATAGTGCAGCCCAGTGTTATCAGTCGAAAATGTATACAATGAAACGTTTCTATCTTACCTATGACAAGAAAAATAAAGAGAAACATACTAAGGCATTTAGCAAAGAGTATTATACAGTAATAACAAGATAAAAACTGAAATAAAAAAAAGGGTTGTAACCAAACGAGCCGTTCTTTGGTGAGCTTGCTTACCCTGCCTACCGTAGGTTGGTGCAAGCAGGCTCGACGAACTTAGCGCAGCGGTCTCACTGCCAGTTCCGCTCATGCGGAAAGCAAAGCGAGTAACAAAGCCAATCTCCTGCACTTTACCAAGCCCCAGCCGTTGGCTGCAATGTATAAAAAAATAAATATTAACGAAAAATTAAATTTTCCAATAATTATGAGATTTAATACAAATACTATTTCAAGAGAGAGAATAAATAGTTTAATAAAATCAATTCTTGTGATTTTATTCATTTTTTGCGTGGCATCGGTTTTTGCTCAACCTAATGATAGTTTGCAAATAAATAATTTAAAAAGAACGATTGGGATTGGTCCCATGGGTGATATTTTTATAATTCAATTTGGGCAAAAAATTTCAATAAAAGATGAACTAATTATTGGGGCAAGCTACACCAACCCGGTAATAATAAATGTTATACAATACCCGGGAACAGAGCAAATTTTTACACTAGAATTGGCATACCGTAGATATTTATGGAAAAATTTACATTTAGAATTGCAATTCGACCCTCAGTATTTTAACTGTAGGGATACGGTTGAAAGTAAAACGTATAACGGCTTTGGATTGACACCTGAAATTAGATTTGGCTACCGATTTGACTTTAAAATAAAAAGAATTCCTTTGTCTTTTAATTTGCAATGGTTTGCAGGTTACCATTTAATAAATCCTAAGCCAAAAAGTTTTCAAGAAGTTGATGGCGGTTCATTTTATATTTCACCAATTCCAATGTTCTTTTTTGGATATAGATTTTGATATAAAATGAAAAACAAAGCACATAATATTCTACTTTCAAATCCCGCAACTACGCATATACATTCACGTTGGCGGTAAGTGTAACGAAAAAAAATGACAACCCCAGATGACTAACAGCAATAAAATTGTATAGCTAAAATTATGGATATAATATTTTTACTTGGTGCTGTTCAGGCTTTCTTCTTCGGGTTTTTACTTCTGGATAAAGGAAATAACAGACTTCCTCCAAAATTACTTTTGGTTTTCTTCAGTATAATTGGTTTTGTGCTGATTGAACATTATTTATTTCAAAGAAAGATAATATTCGAATATCCTCACTTGATAGGACTTACTTATACTTTCCCAATTATTTTAGGACCCATTCTGTTCTTTTATACAAAATCTTTGGTAAATGAAAATATTGCAATTTCCTTTCGAAATTTTTTACTTCACGCAGTACCGTTTATATTCATAACCACTTTTTTAATTTATGACTTTTATTTTTTAAGCCAGCAAGAGAAGTTAATTTATTACGAAAAAGAAACACAGGGGGATACTTCCAGTTTCATTTATTTTGCGGAATTTTTTATTAATTTTTCTATTCCCTTTTACTCTATAGTTTCTCTTCTTTTATTGAAGAAGCACCTTAAACATATCAAATTAAGCTTCTCGAATACAAAAAACATAGACCTGCATTGGTTAAAAATTGTTTTGATATGTATGGTATTTGTTTCATTCGTGTCTGTATTGATGGGCCTGTTAAGTGATTATTTTAATTTTATCTCTTTTGAAGACGGAGACAATTTAATGTACATCACTCTTACCATAATAATATATTTTTTAGGTTATTATGGTATTAAACAAAAACCTATAGTGTCAAATGACAATCCAATTTTACAAATTGAAACTACTCCGACTCAAAAATCCAAATACGCATCTTCATCATTAAAAGATGTTGAAAAAGAAAAACTTACACAGTGGTTGACAATATCTATGGAGAATGAAAAGCCCTATTTGAATGAAAACCTGACTTTAAAAGAGCTGGCAGACAAACTTGAAACTACACCCAATAACCTTTCCCAAATAATTAATGAAAAGTTTAATAAGAATTTTTACGAGTTTATTAATGAATACAGGATTAATGAAGTGAAAAGTCTGCTGGCTGACCCGAAGTATTCTCATTATTCTATGCTTGGAATAGCCTTCGAATGCGGATTTAATTCAAAATCAACCTTTAATAGCGTATTCAAACAATTCACAGGTAAAACACCAACTGAATTCAAGAAGTCGGTGGTTAGCTTTTCCGGCAAGTCCAATCTTTCCTAATCGGACATTTCAATGTTTTCTTAAAACATTCTTGTAGTCCAAACTTACACTTTCGGGCTTTTGTCCCAATACCGAAATATAGTTTTGTCCGAAATTTTTAAAAAAAGTCGGATGAATAATAACACAAGAATTTACTACATCGACTGGCTAAGAGTTATAGCCTTCGGTCTGCTATTTGTTTTCCACTCATTTCGCCTGTTCGACACTTATCCGTGGCATTTGAAAAACGCTGAAACAAGCATGTCAATTAACTATATCATAGAGTTTATGCATAGTTGGCGAATGTATATTATTTTCCTGGTTTCAGGTGCAGGTACATATTTCGCAATGAAATCTAAAAGAGAAAACTTTTTAAATGGAAGAATAAAGCGGCTAATCATTCCCTATATTTTTGGTATTTTTATCTTGATACCCCCTCAAAAATTTTTTGAAGCTATTCAGCAATCAGGTTTTGAAGGCAATTACCTTACTTTTCTGACACAATTGCCAAATAGTTTAATAAATGAAAATTTTGGATGGAACCCCATATGGACTGGCTATTTAGGCTACCACATCTGGTATTTGGTTTATTTATTCGTTCAAACAATGATGTTTCTCCCGCTGTTCAAACTTATCCTTAAATACCAAAATAGGGTGTGTGAACAATCAAATAAATTATTTCGGTCATTTTATACTTTTTGGTACATTATCATACCATTTGTTTTACTTGAGTTTCTTCTACGTCCTCTATTTCCTCAATATCTGAACTGGGCCGATTTCACAACATTTTCACTCTATTTCCTTTTTGGGTTTATTCTGCAAATCAATCCGAAAATCATTTTTTTCATTGAAAAGAATGCTTATAAATTTCTGTTGATAGCCATCAGTTGTTGGAGTTTGTATTTAGTCAATAAAACTTTTCTTGACAATATTTCAATACCGGAATATACTTTAAATTTCTTTTTCTCAATCATTCTTAAAAACCTGAACAGCATCAGCTGGGTACTTGCATTTATAGGACTTGGAAAGAAATTTCTGGACTTTAATCATCGCTATTTGAACGACCTAAATCAAGGGATTTTACCTTTTTATATCCTACATCAAACCGTTATTGTGATTTTTGGATATTTTGTGGTTCAATGGGATTTATCGATTCTAGAAAAATTTCTAATTATATTTACTACATCTTTTATTGTTACCATTGGTCTGTACCAAATCATATGGAGAAATAATTTGATGAGATTTTTCTTTGGAATGAAACGAAAGTAAGCAAAGACATAAAGAGTAATAAAAAATAGTATATCAACTTACGACAGCTCAGTAATATTAAATTTAAAAAGTAATAACAATGAATAAGAATTTTCAACTAAACCAAGCAACAGGAATGGCAATGGGTGTTATTGTTGCAGCATTCATTTCTATAGTAGTGCAAGTTGCTACAAAAGACATCTCAATTTGGATTTGGTCAATTCCCATTGGAATAGCCATTGGATTACTTGTTGGAATAGCAGCAAAGAAAAAAAGAAGTTCTAATAATAATTAGAAAATACTCTTTTAAAGTGAAAACAGTATGAACGAACCAAAAATAATGACCTTGCACCCAAGCCGTAAACAAGGAGTCAACATTCTTTTAAGAAGATATGAAGTAATTAAAGACTTCATTATTATTAAGTTAAAAGAACATTCAGAAATAAGTTTTGATGAATTAACCGACCTTGCAGTAAAAGAACTTTCGGCTACCTTTGACGGTAAAGTTGTTTGGTATATGGTTACGGTAAAACTCGACCTTGAAGCACGGAAACTGATTGAGAGAGTTCCAAAAACAAGTCCGCATAAGCTCAGATTAACCAAAGAATTATGAGAAAATTAAAAATTCCTTCAATTAAAAATCGAGAAAGCATTTTGAATCACTTGATTCAAGGTGTAATTGTTTTTGCAAGTGTATTCCTGGCATTTTGGTTAACAGAAATTCGGGAGAACAGTAAATCTGAAAAGGAAGTTGAAATTGCCCTTAAAAGCATAGCCCTTGAATTAAATTACAATCACGAAAGAATTGTATATACCTTCAATTATCATTACAAAATGTCACAGCAGATTGATAGTATTGCAAATCATAATCCTGATACTTTCCAAGAACTTCACGGTTTTCAGCTAAAAGGGTGGCAAGGTGTTCAATTACCAATGCTTCGCTCCACAGCCTATAAAACAATAACAAATTCGGGTTTAGTTAGTAAGCTGAATTTTGAGACTCAAAAAGCTCTAGCTGATATATATTCTGTCCAAAAACTCATCGAAGATGCTGACAATTCAATCATTGAATTAACAATAAACGATTTGGAGTTCACAAGACTCATAAAAGTGAGACACTTGTCAAGTTTATACCTTGACATACTTCCTGATGTAATAGGTTTCTATCAAAATTTTGGATACCCATTGCTCAAGGATAAAGGGTACTCAAAACAACTTGACGATGGAGTACTAAAATCAATCGTAGACGAAAAAATTAAATCTGATTAATTTGCTGTAATGCAATAGAATGAACAAAACAGCAGCTGCCAACAAAGGGTATAAAAATTGCCATGACATTAGTAATTTCAAGGGTTGTAACCCGCTTCAGCTTGTGCGTATGTTAACAGAAAATCGTCCGCAACTTAGCAAAGCGTTCTCATGAGCAAAGCGAATAATCCCCAACGTTTCATACACGCAACTGTAAACGAAATGTTTATCGAAACCCCAACAAGTTCAAGGCAAATAATTGTACTTAAGTAAACGACGAATAGAATACATTGAAGCATTATTGATATTCCTTTTCTTCAGATTTTTCACCCTGATCTTCAATTTATTCCTTTATCATCGTAAGTAACATCTTAAACTTTTCGATTGCCTCAACCGAGTGGGGAATTCCGGCAGGCATAATAATGGTTTCGCCAGCTTCCAAATCGTGGGGTTCGCCACCAATTACTATGCGGGCTTTGCCCTCGAGTACCTGAACAGTAGCATCGAAGGGTGCTGTGTGGGTGCTAAGGCTCTCACCCTTGTCGAATGCAAAAAGTGAGATGTTGCCCGTTGGGCGCTTTAGCACATTCTTGCTCACAATTCCTCCAGCGGAGTAATCAACCTCATTCACGAAGCTGAATTTTTGTCCTTTTACAAATTCGTTTGTCATGATTTTTCATTTTATAAAGGCTGGCTCAAAAGTCCAAAAGGATTAGATTAACTACTCTGTGGAACTTTGTGATTTCCTTGTGATACACTGTGGCACAATATATTAAAATTCCACAGAGGTTCACAGAGTTCTTCACAGAGTCACATAATGGACTTTTGAGACAGCCTCTTGGTAATAATATTTATCCAATTAAAATTTTTATATCCTCATCAACAGTTTTGATACCACTGATTCCAAATTTCTCAATAAGCACCTTAGCCACATTAGGCGAAAGGAATGCAGGAAGTGTTGGGCCTAAATGGATGTTCTTCACGCCTAGGTAAAGAAGCGAAAGCAGAACAATAACAGCCTTCTGTTCATACCAGGCAATATTATAGGCAATTGGCAGTTCATTGATATCGTTCAGTTTGAATATCTCCTTAAGCTTCATGGCAATTACTGCAAGTGAATATGAATCGTTGCACTGACCAGCATCGAGAACCCGTGGAATTCCTCCAATGTCACCTAAAGGCAGCTTGTTGTATCGATACTTGGCGCAACCAGCGGTGAGGATTACTGTATCCTTTGGTAACTTCTGAGCAAACTCGGTGTAATATGAACGATCCTTCATGCGGCCATCGCATCCGGCCATTACAATAAACTTGCGGATTGCTCCCGATTTGACTGCATCAACTATCTTGTTGGCCAAAGCGAAAACCTGTGCGTGGGCAAATCCACCCACAATTTCACCCTTTTCAATCTCAACCGGAGGTTGACAGGTTTTTGCCAAAGCAATGATCTCAGAGAAGTCCTTCTGCCTTCCGGGTTCGCGGTCGGGAATATGCTTGCTGCCCGGGTAACCTGAAGCTCCTGTGGTGAATACCCTATCTCTATAGGTTGCTTTCTCAAAAGGGGGTACAATGCAGTTGGTAGTAAAAAGGATAGGACCGTTGAATGTCTCAAAATCTTCGCGCTGCTTCCACCAGCTGCTGCCGTAGTTACCCACAAAGTGCTTGTACTTTTTGAAGGCAGGGTAATAGTTGGCAGGTAACATCTCGCTGTGCGTGTAAACATCAACACCTGTTCCCTCGGTTTGGGTTAATAACTCCTCCAAATCCTTCAGGTCGTGACCACTGATAAGGATACCCGGTTTATTGCTAACACCAATGTTAACCTTTGTGATTTCGGGATTTCCGTAACTCGATGTGTTGGCCCTGTCTAGAAGTGCCATCACATCAACGCCAAATTTACCGGCTTCAAGGGTAAGGGCAACCAACTCATCCACATTACGATTATGTGTAATTGTGGCTAAAGCTCGTTGCATGAAAGCGTAAATCTCAACATTCTCGTAACCAAGGTTGTAGGCGTGCTCGGTGTAGGCGGCCATTCCCTTTACCCCAAAGGTGATGAGTTGCTGAAGCGAACGAACATCTTCATTGGGCTCTGCCAGAATACCAATTGAGGTTGATTTTGCCTCATACTCCTCGGGTTTTCCTTCCCAGGTGCAACCCTCAAACGACTCGTCAACCTTTACTCCCTGCTTTTTCGCCACGTCGCGAAGCTTATTGCGTAGTTCCAATCCGCGGGTAACACGATTGGATATCACCTGCTTATCGAAGTTTGCATTGGTGATAGTGCTGAAAAGTCCATCGAAAACGAACTTATTCACAATTGGGTTCTCATACTTCTTCTGCTCACGAAGTGCAGTGCTGTAAACGCTTATGCCCTTGATCACGAAAAGAAGTAGATCCATGGTGTTGGCAAGATCATCGGTCTTACCGCATACACCTCGTATCGTACATCCGATACCTTTTGCTGCCTCCTGGCATTGAAAACAGAACATGCTCATGATTTTGGTTATTTAGTTACTAAGTTATTAAGTTGATTGACTGATTGGATGATTGGATGATTGGATGACCTGCCTGCCTGCCGGCAGGTCATCCAATCTTATATTTCACTTCCTCTTTCATCTTCTAGACCCAGGAATTCTCCAAAATCTCTCCCTCTATCCCCACGGTTAAAAGTTTAATTGGCACTTTGCGCGAAGCGCGATCCATGGCCATCTTAGCCATCTGAAGAAGACCGCCGCAGCAGGGAACCTCCATCTTCATCACGGTAATTGTATCAACCTGAGCGTTATCGATTAACGCGGTGATCTTCTCAACGTAAACCTCCTTGTTGGAGTCGAGTTTTGGACAAGCAATGGCCAGTGTTTTACCTTTTAGGTAATCGCTGTGGAAGTTACCCAACGAAAACGCTACACAATCGGCTGCAAGTAGAAGGTTTGAACCTTGGAACTGCCCAGAGTTAGGGTTAATTAGGTGCAGCTGAATAGGCCACTGTGACAGTTCCGATTTGCCCGATACCATTCCTGCATTAACAGTTGCTGCTGCTCCACCTCCAAAGCTACGAGCCATTGAACCAGGGCATCCACCACCCTGATGGTGATGAGCATGAACATGAATCTGCGATTTGGGTTGAGAAGCACCATCTTCACATCCGCATGCATCGGCCTTTTTATGGTTATGAACAGCATGCATTACTTCCTCTACCTTAAAGTTTAGCTTATCCTGATTTGCAAGAAGCCATTCAACGCCTTGGCGTAGGTATTCTTTCTCATTGTAGTCTTTTAAGTGCTTCAGGTGAGCAATAACGGTATTCTTGCCGTTGGCAACCATTTTGCTTATGGTTAGCACCTCGTCGTATGCTTCCGCCTCGCGATGCTCAATGGATATTGCACCTTCGGGGCATTCGCCAATGCAAGCACCAAGTCCATCGCACATTAACTCGCTGATTAGCACCGCTTTATCGTCAATGATTTGCAGTGCACCCTCATGGCAACCAGTAACGCAAAGTCCGCATCCGTTGCACTTGTCGCGGTCGATTGTTATGATATCCCTTTTCATATATTATGTGTTTTTATTTTTTCAGTTTAAGATTTGTTCCAACTATTTACACAGCAAACTTACAGCGAAAACTTCCCGAAGAATGTAACATATGTTACAACCAATAACTTTTTTTTCGGTTTTTTGCTTAAAAAATCTTGATTCACTGAATATGGGTTAATCATTTCAATGCCGTTTAATTAAGATAACTCTCTGATTATGATTTGAATAACCATCCTTCGACCCCGAACCCCGACCCCGAGCCCCGAATTGTCGGGGTCGGTGCTCAGGATGATAGGTGTCAAGCTGAGCTGGTCGAAGCTGGCACCTGAATAAACAGCATTGATAATCATATTATAATTTAGTTTAATCAAGAATTTTACTACATTTGGTAAGTAATTACTTACACCAACACCTTGATTATTAAGAATAAAATTTACAAGCTATTTGGAGCAATACTTAATTTGGGTATTGACGAGAGCACATCCATTGATGACGCTAAAAGAGTTCGTATTGTTAATGGCATAAGCTTTTGGGGTGGCACAGTAATGATTATTGTCAGTTTAGTGGTTTTCATTTTGTTTTTACCCTACCAAAAATTTGATTTCTCATTAATTAACGATTTACTATTTGGGCAAGTTGATGCAAAAATCACTGCATGGACGAATTTTAAGGTTGCATACCCAATACTAGATGCTTTTCTTGGTTTGGTGTGTTTTTTGATTCTTTATTTAAACGCAAAAAAATATTGGGAGACGGCTGTTTTTATGCTGTGTGCTTTTGCAACGCTTTACACTTCGCTCTACTACCTAATTGGTGGGATAAAAATTGTCTTTTTATACTTTATCCCTGCAATACTTCCCATAGTTTTCTATAAGAAAAAAGCAACTTACATTTCGTTTGGAGTTGCCAACTTAATCATTCTTTTTGCCATTTCACTTGTTCTAAACAATAACAACAGTTTATTGCATTTTCCCACCGGCAACTATCTTCCAATTTTCACCATAAACATCTTCTTTGCGTTTACCATCATATTATTAATACTAATCAACTTTAAGAATCAAATCACTGAGAATGAGAAGGTACTAGCTGAACAGAATAGAGATTTACAGTTAATGACCCAAGAAATAAGAAATCAGCGTGATGAGTTAAAATCAAATAATGTTAAGCTTGAAGTGATGAATGCTACCAAGGATAAATTCTTTAGTATCATTGCCCATGACCTAATAAATCCTTTCAATAGCATTCTTGGATTTTCAGATCTTCTTGTTAAATCGCAGACTGACAACAAAATGAAGGATAGTGCTGCATATGCAAGTATTATTCATGCATCTGCAAGAAATGCCTTTTCCCTTTTAGAAAACCTGCTGGAATGGTCGCGTTCCCAAACCGGTGGGATTACATACAACCCACAAAATATTGATTTTGAAAGATTAGTGCAGAAAAGTGTAAATCTCTGCAAAAGTTTAGCCGAAGTTAAAGGTATTGAAATGCAGATTTCTAACTTAAAAAACATATCGATAAAGGCAGATGAGAACATGCTAAACACTGTGATGCGAAATTTGATTACCAATGCAATAAAGTATACACCCAAAGGGGGTAAAGTAATAATCTCAGCGCAGTTATCTAAATCTTTTTTAGAAGTTGCCGTTACCGATACAGGCATTGGGATGAGCAACGAAATCATGAGCAAACTATTTAAAATTCACCAGATAAAATCCGTTGAAGGAACCAATAAGGAAAAGGGCACAGGATTGGGTCTATTCCTTTGTAAAACATTTATTGAAAATCATGGAGGTAAAATTTGGGTTGAAAGCGAATTGGGAAAGGGGAGCTGTTTTAGATTTACGATCCCTCATACAGAAATTATTGAGACTTAAACAAGGGAAATAACGCAAACTATATATTATCAATAAAATAAGTCTTATAGTCTTGTTTTTTTCAAGGAATTTCATTTACCATCTCAAAATATCTTTCAGAATCATCAGCCTTAATGGGTATTAGCGTGAATGAGTATGTGTAGTTTCTGTTGGGTTTTAGCTGATAATTATCCAAAGGTTTGGAGTACCAGCTGTCAACGCTACCTAAACCCCGTTGACCGTAATCGATGTTCCAACGGATAAAGGGACGAGGTTTAATATCCTTGATGTGCTTTTGTTCTAAATAAACTGGACCATAGTCAAACCCCTCCCTTGCATCAAAATCGGAAGTAAGGTATGGCATGGCGGTCATCTCAAATCCATCCTTATCAATCTCCCTGCTTATAGCCATTAATCCAATATTATTGTCATTGGTTAGTGCAGCCCAGCGAACATCTGTTTTGTTGCCATTTTCTTGTGGTCGTACGTAGGGAACCATTTGCTCATTAACTTTTCCCTGGTAAAGGTCAACAAAGGACGATCTTTTCCTGTCGATATAGTTTTCCCAGGGACCCCGGCCATAAAAACTGAGATTGTTGAACTGTTCGTTAACGCAAAAACTCATCCCAATACGTGGAATATCCGATTTTTCAGTGTCTGTTGCATTGAGTTGGTTGGTGATATCAATTCTACCGTTTCCAAATATCATAAAGTTGGATTCAAAGGTTGAGTTCACTTCAGCGAGATTCCATTTAACATGAATGGTGTAAGAACAATTATCTGATGGTTTGATTTGAATATCGTTGAGTTGAATTTTTTGACCAGTTTTTTTCCAATTGATATTCTCTGTGTGCATTCTACTCCCAAAATCATTATCGGTAACAGCACGCCATAAATCGGGTTTTAAACCCATTTGGCTGTGAATAAATTCGATGCCATCAACCTTATAGCCACATAAAAATCCGGTCTTTTTACAAAACATAACGCTAACCCTTTCATTTTCCAGGGAAAAATATTCTTCGGAATGTATAATTTTCAGGGGCGATAAACTAATTTGTTCTTTAACCCGAACTTCTTTCCAGGGCAACTTGAATTGCTCGTTGGCCACAACGTGTCCTGAAGGTACCGTTCCTTTTGAAGTTTTTGTCAAAACCTTTAAATGCAGGAAATACTCTGTATTTGGTAAAATGAGAAAGTTACCCAAGTTGATTTCAACTACTTTTGAAGAATGAGGTTCCACATTAATATGAGGGAAATAGATTTCGTTTATAATCTTCCCGTTGGCTTTAATAAAAGCGGTTATTACAAACTCCTCAAGGTTGGTGAAATCGTATAGATTTTCAACAAGGATTCTTGCCGTTGAATCCTGCACCCGAAAAAGTTTGAACCGAACCGATTCATGTGCTTTTTTCACCTCATGAAGGGCTGGTTGAATGGTTCTGTCAGCAAAAACAACTCCATTCAACAGGAAGTTCCCATCGGAGGGCATATTCTCACCAAAATGACCACCATAGGCTAAAAACCGATTACCTTCATCATCCATTTTCCAGATGCCCTGATCAACCCAATCCCATATAAATCCTCCCTGAAGTTGAGGGTACTTTTTGATCTCATCCCAGTAATCCTGGAAGTTGCCCGTGCTATTGCCCATGGAATGGGCATATTCCGAAGGAATAAAGGGTCTATCGAGGACATGCTGTCCAAACCATTCAAGTGTAGAAGGAGCGGGGTACTGGGGAACAAGAATATCTGAATTCCATTCGAAATCAAGGGCATAGCGACTACCAATTTCAACTCGTTCGTACTGAACCGGCCTTTTGGTTGCGTCGGTTGCCTTTATTGCTTTGTACCCTGCATAGAAGTTAACGCCATTTCCCCCCTCATTTCCCATAGACCATATAATCACGCATGGATGGTTTCTGTCGCGCTGAACCATACGTACCATCCTGTCAGTATGAGCCAATTCCCAATCGGGGTTTTTAGCCAGCGACCTCTCGCCGTAGTATAGCCCATGCGATTCAATATTGGCTTCGTCTACCACATACAGTCCATGCTCATTGCACAATTCGTACCATCGCTCGGGAAAAGGATAGTGGCTAAGCCTAACAGCATTGATGTTGAATTTTTTCATCAGCTCAATATCCTTCAACATCAGCTCTTCGGTTAGGGTATGTCCTGTTTCAGGATTATGCTCATGGATATTTGTTCCCTTCAACGTGATGGGTATTCCGTTTACCAGAAGTTGCCCACGAACTATCTCAACGCTGCGAAAACCTATTCGCTTTGATGTGCTTTCAAGCAATCTACCCTTTGCATCTCGCAAGTTGATTACCAATGTGTATAGGTTGGGATATTCGGCGTTCCATTGCTTAACATTGCGAACGGTAGATGTGAATTGTGCTGGTTGATGATCGGTTGGGTTCATTTCTAAAATCGAGATTTCTTCAGCAACCCTTTGTTCTCCATCCATAATGGTAAATTCAACCTTTACCTTTTCTTTTTTTGGAAGGTGATTCATGATATCAACGCTAAGACTAAACTCCCCATGGGTGTAGGTATTATCCAGAACAGAAACAACTTCGAAATCCCTTATCCTGATTTTTGGCTGGCTGTACAAGAAAACTGAGCGTTTAATTCCACTTATCCTCCAAAAGTCTTGACATTCAAGGTAGCTGGCATCGCTCCAGCGATAAACTTCAACGGCTAGGCTATTATTCTGTCCAGGTTTTATGAAGGCAGTGATGTTAAATTCAGAGGGGAGTTTACTGCCCTGACTGTACCCAACCATTTGTCCGTTGATCCATAGATAGAATGCCGATTTAACAGATCCAAAATGAATAAACACCTCCTGACTTTCCCATTCCTTTGGAATTAAAAAATGATGTTTATATGATCCAACAGGATTGTAATCGTTTGGAATACGAGGGGGTTCCGGACCATTCTTTAGTTCAGTTATTGGGGTTCTGGGATCGGCAAACTCATAGGGAATATTAACATAAATTGGTACATCGTATCCCTGCACCTCCCAACTACCCGGTACACTTATCTTATTCCAATGCGATGTATCATAGGTATCCTCAAAAAAAAATTTCGGACGCTCTTCGGGGTTCAATGCCAAATTAAAAAGCCATTTTCCATCCAAAAGAATAAACCTACCCGATTTTTCTGGTGAACCAAATAACGCATCAGCCTCGCTGGGATAGGAGTGAAAGATTGCTCTTCCTCCTTCCTTGTTCATTTCAATTACCGAAGTATTTTCCCAATCGGGTTTTCTGCAATATGAATAATAAGTTGATAGTAAAGATATTATCAATAAAAAAACGATTTTTACCTGTGGCTTCATATTATAGAGTGTTGTTTTCACCAAAAATACACTTGTAGAATTAATAAAATATTTAAAATCTAAAAAAATATAAAAATCAGATACAATATGGCTAAAAATCTTTACATCATTTGCCATATAACTTGATGTTAGTAAATTAGTTTCACGTAAATTTCGAAATGATTGATCATTTAAACCCTGATTTGACAGAGGAGGTTATTTATAAAGGCAATTTTTACTTATTGTATACCTCTGGTTTTTTTTATAGCAAAGAAAACTCATCGTTTGTATTTTTTTTTTAAAATTTTACCTTTGAGCAAGTTCATTTTTTTAAAATGGATTCATTATTAAGGTTTAAATAACCAATATTCTATTTTAATAGTTACTTCAATGATACTAAAACCTCTCGATTGGATCGTTGTGATCATTTTTTTTATTATTCTTCTTACAATTGGTTTTTTCTCTTCCAGACAAGCTGGTAAAAGTGCAACAAACTTTTTCCTTTCAGGACGTAATATGCCCTGGTGGTTGCTTGGTGTCTCGATGGTGGCGACAACATTCTCTGCCGATACACCAAATCTGGTAACCGATATGGTTCGAACCGGAGGTGTGGCCAGCAACTGGCTTTGGTGGGCATTTCTATTAACTGGAATGCTTACGGTTTTTGTGTATGCAAAGCTTTGGAACCGTTCGAAGGTGATGACTGACCTGGAGTTCTACGAATTGCGCTATAGCGGAAAAATGGCTGCTTTTCTACGAGGATTCAGGGCCATTTACCTTGGTTTCTTTTTCAACGTAATGGTTATTGCAAGCGTATCGCTGGCATTCATTAAGATTGCAGGGGTAATGCTGGGACTCCAGCCAGCAACTGCGCTGATAATTGCAGCTGTTATAGTAGTTTTTTATAGCGGTTTAGGTGGATTGAAATCCATTCTATGGACAGATCTATTTCAGTTTAGCTTTGCTCTTTTTGGAGCCATTGTTGCTGCGATTTACATTGCAAAATCTCCTGAAATAGGAGGGCTATCCGCCCTGTTTTCTCACCCAAATGTTTCGGATAAGTTAAGCTTAGTACCCAGCATTTCGCAACCAGAACTTTTTCTGAGCATTTTTCTAATTCCACTGGCTGTTCAGTGGTGGGCTGCCTGGTATCCCGGAGCTGAACCAGGTGGAGGTGGTTATGTAGCACAACGAATGCTCTCGGCAAAAAACGAGGATCATGCCATTGGAGCAACCCTTCTATTCAACTTTTTTCACTATGCTCTACGTCCATGGCCATGGATTGTTGTTGGGTTAGCTTCGCTGGTAATCTTCCCCGATATTCAATCCATGATAGATAGATTTCCTGAGGTGTCAACACAGTATATCAAGAACGATTTCGCTTACCCGGCTATGCTAAGAGAGTTTCTTCCGGTAGGTATGCTTGGACTTGTGGTTGCCTCACTGATAGCGGCGTTTATGTCAACAACAGCATCGCAGCTCAACTGGGGTTCGTCGTACCTTGTTAACGATTTCTACGCTAGATTTTATAATAAGAATGCTTCGGAAAAGCAGAAAGTTGCCTTTGGACGCTTGAGCACCGTTACTTTGATGGTTTTCGCTGTGCTTTTGGCGTTAGTTCTTCAGAATGCCCTTCAGGCATTTCAGTATCTGCTAATGATTGGTGCAGGAACAGGACTTCTTTACGTTTTACGGTGGTTCTGGTGGCGCATCAATGCATACTCCGAAATATCGGCCATGATTGCAGCAGCAACCTTTTCGATGGCATTCATTCTAATCGAGAATTTTGCTCTTGTTCATCTTGATAATAACATGGTTGAGGTAATGGGCATAACAGTTTCAGCTACCTATTGGAATATTATTAAATTTACTGGAGTAGTATTTCTTACCTCTATTTCATGGATTCTGGTAACTTTCCTTACTAGGCCCGTTTGCGATAATACCCTCCGAAGTTTTTATAGTAAGATAAAGCCAGGTGGTCCTGGCTGGAAATCTGTTGTTGAACGAGCAAAATCAGAAAACATCGAACTTGTTAAGGAGTCGAACCTGAAATGGGACGTTCCAACTGGTATTGTCTGCATGATCCTTGGATGCATTGCTATATACAGTATTCTGTTCGGCATAGGTAATATTCTCTATGGAAATGTGGTTCAAACAATTATATTCATTTTTTTGACATTCATTTCATCATTTCTGCTTTTACGTTATTGGAAAAAGTTAAAATCAGTATAGTTCATAATACTATAGATTGCAATGATTACTGAGGTTATTGAAGCATATTTCCCCAGCATTAAAAATTGTAGCATCGAACCCTTTGGCAATGGTCATATAAACGATACCTATAGAGTAGAGTTGAAAGGTGAAGCTCAAAATTTTATACTTCAACAGATAAATACCAATGTTTTTAATAACCCACAGACCATAATTGAGACACACCTTAAGTTGCAAGAAGTTTTTAGCAATAAGCATTATCCAATTACTATTGCACATCTTGTGGCTAACTCAAATGGAGAGTATTTGACAGTTGATGCTAACAGTAATCATTGGCGATTAACCGAGTTTATTGAGGATTCATATACAATAGAGGTGTTAACTGATACTTGGCAAGCTCTCGAGGCAGGCAAGGCATATGGTCTTTTTGCAGCTATATGCAGTCAGCTAAATGTTAAAGAGTTCTCAGAGCCCATTAAGGATTTTCATCGTTTATCATTTCGTCTTGGGCAGCTAAAGCAGGCTATTGAAAATGATTTTGCTGGTAGGCTCAAAGTTGTAAAAGAAGTAGTTGAGTTTTTCCTGGCTCGAGAGGATAAACTCAGCAAGGTTGAGCAAATGGTGGATGCTGGTAAAATTCCGCTGAGAGTTATGCACAACGATACCAAAATAAACAACCTGCTATTTCGCTTTAAAAGTGCAGTAGCGGTTATTGATCTCGATACTACCGGACCGGGGATCCTTTACTACGACTATGGCGATGCTCTTAGAACAATTGCTAATACCGCCCAAGAGGATGAAAAGAATTTGAGCAGGGTTAATTTTAATCTCAAAGCATTTGAGCATTTCTCGGTGGGTTACCTAAATGAAGTGAAAACAATTATAACTGATGAGGAGAGGGTTAACTTTTTTCTTGCACCTTTTATTCTCACCTACTTAATGGGCATTAGGTTTTTAGCCGAATTTTTGAATGGAGATAGTTACTATAAGATTGCCTATCCCAACCATAACATCGATAGATGTATGGTTCAAAAGACTATGATTGAAAGATTGGAAGAAAACGAGGAAAAGATGAAGTCAACTGTGAATAGTATATTTTTAAGGCAATAATTAATCTTAAATTATTAACTATGAAAAAGATGCACTCAATATTTAGTTTACTTGCCCTTTTGATAATGGCAATTTTAGCATCGTCGTGCAATTCTGGAACTCATAAAGTTGGCGATAAGCCTTTCACTGCCGTTGAGGTTTACCCAACTAAACCTCGTCCTGCAGGGCAAAGCCATGTGCTTGAACTTAGGGCTGAACCCATCGATACCGTAAGAATTGCCATTGTTGGCTTGGGTATGCGTGGTCAGGGTGCTGTGTATAGGCTCAGCTTCATTGAAATTGTGAAGATTGTGGCGCTGGTTGACGTGGTGCCATCAAGCGTGGAAAGAGCACAGGAGACCTTGATGAAAATGAGTCGGCCACTGGCCGATGCCTATGTTGGGAAGGAGGCTTGGAAGGAGGTTTGTCTTCGCGATGATATTGACCTGATTTACAACTGTGCTCATTGGGACTTGCACGCCCCAGTTGCTATTTTTGCCATGGAGAATGGTAAGCACGTGGCCACAGAGATTCCTGCAGCCCTTTCCATTGAGGAGTGCTGGAAGCTGGTGAATACAGCAGAGCGAACCCGTAGGCATATGATGATGCTTGAGAATTGCAACTACGATTTTTTTGAGATGGCAACCCTCCACATGGTCCAGCAAGGCCTTTTTGGCGAAATTGTGCACGCTGAAGGTGCCTACATACACGACCTTAGGTCGATGCTTTTTGCAGAGGAGGGAGAGCCCGGTCACTACTGGGACATGTGGCGACTAAAACATAACGAGAAAAAAAGTGGTGCCTTATACCCAATGCATGGTTTGGGCCCATTAGCTCATGCCCTTAATATTCATCGTGGTGATAAGATGGAGTACCTTGTATCGGTTTCAAGCGATCAATTTGGTATGAAAGAATATGCCAAAGAAAAATTTGGCGAGGAGTCAGATTACGCTAAAAGGGATTACAAAAGAGGTGATATGAACACCACTATCATAAAAACTGCCAAAGGGAAGACAATTAAAATCCAGCATGATGTAACCAGTCCCAGACCGTATAGCCGAATTCATATGCTGAGTGGAACCAAAGGGTGTGCGCAAAAATGGCCTCGTACAGGAATTGCTCTCGAACCAAACGGGCATAACTTTATTTCTGAAGATGAACTAAAAAAATTACTTAAAGAATATGAGCATCCCATTGTAAAAGAAGTTGGAGAAAAAGCCAAAGAAGTAGGGGGACATGGAGGTATGGATTTTATCATGGATTATCGTTTGATTTATTGCTTACATCATGGTCTGCCACTCGATATGGATGTTTATGATGCCGCGGAATGGTCATCGATAATTGAGTTATCGCAGATTTCTGTGGCAAACCAAGGGATGCCCGTTAAAATTCCTGATTTCACAAGAGGGGCATGGAAGGAATTACAGACCATTAAATACTATACCAAGGATTGAGTCAATTTTGTAAGATAGTTCTATTAACAAGATTTCATGCAAAATTCATCTTTGGTTTTTTTGATTTAATAATATCTTTGCAAAATAAATATCTAATGGGCTGTTAGCTCAGTTGGTTTAGAGCATCGCCTTGACAGGGCGGGGGTCACTGGTTCGAATCCAGTACAGCCCACTTAGATTCATTAATAATTCCTAGAGTTTTAATTTACAGTTGTTCGAATACATTTCATTATTAATTTAACTAATAATCCCCTTAAATATAACACCATGAAAACAACTAGATTTATTTCGTTAGCAATTCTTTTTGCAATGATTACAACAGGATGTGGTAATGCATCACAAGGTGGTGACACTACTGGAAACCTTGAGGGTAAGCTTCCTGACCCTAACATTAAAGGGAGGGTGTCGGTGGAACAAACTTTAAATGAGCGTAAATCAGTTCGCAGTTTTCAGGACAAACCCCTATCGGTTGAACAGGTTTCTCAGCTGCTATGGGCAGCTCAGGGAGTTACCCATAGTTGGGGAGAAAGATTATTTCGTACTGCGCCATCAGCGGGAGCCACATACCCTTTAGAAACATACCTTTTCACTGCAAGTGGGGTATATAAGTATGTTCCTAAGGATCATAGTTTAATAAAAGTATTTTCAGAGGATCTACGAAAAAAACTTTCCGATGCATCACTTGGTCAAACAGCTGTAAGCGATGCTCATGCAGTTTTTGTTTTCACCATGATCGAGGAGCGTACCGCTCAGCGGTATGGAGAACGAGCTTACCGTTATATTTGTATGGAAGCAGGACATGTGGCTCAAAATATTCACCTACAGGCAGTTGCTTTAGGATTAGGATCTGTACCTGTTGGAGCTTTTTACGATGACCAGGTGTCCGAAATTTTAAAATGCAACGAAGGTGAAGTTCCAATTTACATTGTTCCTGTAGGGTATGAAGCTGTTGTGGAATAAATATTACGTATTAAAATTACAATTCCTGCAAAGTTATGGGTTGGGTTGTAGCGATTGAGGATTATGTTAGGTTTTTAAGGCTCGAGAAGTCATTGTCGGAAAATTCAGTCGAAGCATACCAACGAGATGTTAAACTTCTGGCTGAGTTTGCCGATGAGAAATTGGG
>Ga0334890_1002750_pt1 | contig 19393 bp, 17 predicted proteins | sample GraSluR1_MG_3_FD_207220 | JGI IMG/M metagenome (GOLD analysis project Ga0334890, IMG submission 207220) | Sludge microbial communities from methane-producing bioreactor in Wageningen University, Netherlands - Granular Sludge_31_08-R1 | ecosystem: Engineered > Bioreactor > Anaerobic >... | reverse complement strand
CTCGAATATCATCCCTCGATGGGGCCTGCGACCCCAACAAAAAAACACCCTCGCAGGCGTCTTTTCATTATGAATTGTACATTCTACATTAATTTGTGGGCGGTATAGGACTCGAACCTACGACCCCTTGCGTGTAAAGCAAGTGCTCTAACCAACTGAGCTAACCGCCCGGAACCCACAAATTATACCGCAAAACCTTACATTCATGCTACACTTTTCCTGTCAAATAAAAATAATATCACGTAAAAAGCCGGGAAGTGCCAAAAGGATCAGACAGGTTTTCCTTCGCTCCCTGGCGGCTTTGTGTGAGAATGAATTGGAGAACACCATGCGCTTTATACGATACCGCGACAAACAAACCAAACAACCCGCCTTCGGCTGGGTGCTGGAAGAAAAAGTTGGACGGCTGGAAGGCTCGCCCTTCTCGGAATACCGCCGCCTGGAACCGGAATGGGACCTCGACCAGGTCGAACTGCTCGCCCCGGTGCTCCCCACCAAAGTCGTCTGCGTCGGGCGCAACTATGCCTCCCATGCCCGGGAACACAACGTGGACGTCCCCGACTTGCCTTTGCTCTTCCTCAAGCCGCCTTCAGCTGTTATTGGTCCCCAAAAGCCTATCTACATTCCACCCCAGGCCAGCCGCGTCGAACACGAAGCTGAAATGGCCGTCATTATCGGCAAAAGCGGCCGCTGGATTCCCGCAGAAAAAGCCAACAACCACATCCTCGGTTATACCATCGCCAACGATGTCACCGCCCGCCAGCTCCAGCGCAGCGATGGACAATGGACCCGCGGCAAAGGCTTCGACACCTTCTGCCCGCTCGGCCCGTGGATTGAGACCAGCCTGGACCCCGCCGACACCCTGATTACCTGCCGTGTGAATGACGAAATGCGGCAAATGGCCTCCACTCGCGAGATGATCTACACCATCCCCCAATTGATCGCCTTCGCCTCCTCCTTCATGACCCTTTGCCCCGGCGACGTCCTCCTCACCGGCACCCCTGCCGGTGTTGGCCCCCTGCGTGAAGGTGACCTAGTCGAGATCGATATCGAAGGCATCGGCGTCCTCCGCAACCCGGTTGAACTTGAACCTGAACGCAACACATAATCCCTGTTTTTCCTTCCCGCATTTTACCTCTCCGCCTTGCCAAACCAACCTGCCTGCGTTATAATTCGCACCGTTGTTCGGGGCGTAGCGCAGTCCGGCTAGCGCGCACCGTTCGGGTCGGTGAGGTCGGCGGTTCGAATCCGCCCGCCCCGACTGAACAACAAAAAACTCCGTGAATTCACGGAGTTTTTTTTACTTTTATTATCGATAGCGCAGGCTGAGCCTGTCGACACTTGTACCCGAATGGGTAAGCCGAAGCGGGTTTCGTAAACCCCGCACCCTACAGGGTGCTTCACTCCTGCCCCTCCAACGCAGCAAACAACGCATCCCGCTGCTCAACAATAAAAGCTACCACCTCATCCCGCGGGATCACCTCGCGGTCTTCACCCGAACGGTACTTGAATTCCACCCCGCCCGCTTCCAGAGAACGCTTGCTCACCGTCAACCGCAGCGGAATACCGATCAAGTCCGCATCATTAAACTTAACCCCGGGACGCTCATCGCGATCATCAAAGAAAACATCCACACCCGCCTGCTGAAATTCCGCATACAGGGCAGCCGCTTCCTCTTCCCCGCCGCGCAGCGAGACCAGATGCACCGCATACGGGGCAATACTCACCGGCCAGGTAAGACCATGTTCGTCATGATATTCCTCGGCAGCGCAGGCCAGCAGCCGCCCCACGCCAATCCCATACGACCCCATCACCACCGGCTTCTCTACCCCGTCCTTGTCCAGGAAGGTGGCGCCTACCGCCGCGGAATAGCGTGTGCCCAGCTTGAAAATATTTCCTACCTCAACGCCGCGGCTGGCAGTCAGTACAGTGCCGCATTCGGGGCAGGCATGACCTGCTTCAGCAACGGCAATATCCGCCACCACCTCGGCCTTGAAATCGCGCACGTAATTGACATTGCACAAGTGAAATCCTTCTTCATTGGCGCCTGCCACCAGGTTGGGCGAGTTGACAATTGAATCATCCACCACAATCATGGCACCCTTGACCGCCAGCGGAGATGCATATCCAGGAACTGCCCCAACGGCGCGAATTTCTTCATCCACCGCGGGGCGCAGGCCCATTGCCCCAGCCACATTCGCCAGCTTGGTCTCGTTTACGTCCATGTCGCCGCGGATCACAGCAAACACCAGCTTTTCTTTGGTTTCTGCACCATCAACGAAAGTCCCCATCATAAACACCGCTTTGGCTGTACGGGATCTTTCAATCCCCAGGAAACCAGTCAGTTCCTCAATCGTCTTCACCGCTGGCGTTGCCACCTTCTCAATCGCCAGCATTTCTTCCGGTACAGCCTTTGCCTTCTGGAAGGCGGCCACCTGCCGGTTGGCGATATATTCACACTTGGGGCAAATGATCAACGTATCTTCTCCCACGGGCGAAAGATACATATACTCATGCGCCATGTTGCCGCCCATCATGCCCACGTCAGACTGCACCGACACCACCGGCAGCCCGCAGCGCGCAAAGATGCGGAAATAGGCATCATAATGCGCCTGGTATTGCTTATCCAACCCTGCATCATCCACATCCAGCGTGTAGCTATCCTTCATCGTAAATTCCCGCACCCGGATCAAGCCCGCCCGGGGACGCGGGTCATCACGCCACTTGGTTTGAATATGATAGACCAGCCGCGGCAACTGCTTGTAAGACTGGATCAGATTCTTCGTCAGATAGGCCACTGCCTCTTCGTGGGTCATTGCCAGCGCAATGTCACGATCATTGCGATCCTTCATCCGCCCCATCTCAGCCCCAATCTGGTACCACCTGCCAGTTGCCTTCCACAGGTCAGCAGGCTGCACCACTGGCATGGAAATTTCCTGCCCCCCAATGGCTTCAATCTCCTCCCGCATGATCTGCTCAATCTTCGTCATGGAACGTTTCGCCAGATGCAGATAAGTGAAAATCCCCGCCCCCATTTGCTGAATATACCCCGCTCGCAGCAATAATTGATGGCTGGCAATCTCTGCATCAGCCGGCACCTCGCGCAGCGTTTGACCAAACAATTCGCTCATTCTCATTGCATTTTCTCCCGTTTCTGCCACACATTTCAACAAGCTCAATGCCCGGCTTTGTAATAACCTTGCAATTATATCAATGAAAGGGCAAAGGCAACTGGCAACCAGGGAATAAGAAAACTTCAATTGTCAATTTGTCAACCAGGGTTTCGATTAACAGAATTTTTTTCAGCATTTTTTCGTGGCGTAGAATTTATCTGGATATAAAAATACGCCGAAGATCGTTCTCCGGCGTATCAATCACCCCTACATCACAACTTACGAATAACTGCCCGAGATCCGCTCCATCACACGCTGCATTTGTTCTGTCAATGCCAGCGAATCCCGCAGCAAGACTTCATTTTCAAATCCGTCCACGCCGTTCATATTCACGATCCCGCTCAAATATTGCTGGCTGGCCTTATTCGTCTCATCTGCCACTTTCCACAGGGCAATACTGCCCTCAAGAATATTCTGGATTTTGGCCGCCTCATCTGCGCCGACTACGCGGGTCAAATCCCGGCAGGAAACCTCACCGGGCATGCCCAGCAACCGTGCCAGCGTTTCCTTTTGCTCTACACGCTCGTCAGCATTCTGCGTCAAATCATTCAGCACCATTTTCTTCAATGCCATAACCCGCTTGATCTCATTCGCAGATCTATTGCTATGAGCCTGTCTTTCGTCCCGCAATGTATCAACCAATTCCTGCAACAGACGAAATTCTTTTACCAAAGAAGTCGTCAAGGTTGTCGTTAATTCCTTATAATCCGTTTGCAGCATACCTGTCCTCACGAACCCCTGTAAACAAAAAGATGCGCTGTGTAGACTTTCCTCACAGTAACAAGCTAAGTTTAATGGAAACGGGATAAACTGTCCGTAAAGAACAAATGAAAATCACTGCGGCAAGTCCGCCCATGTTTTGCTATAATAAGAACCACAAGACCCCATCGCATTAATCCATCACAGCAATCATTCAACCCAATTAAAATAAAGCGATGGATCAAAAGGGTGACAGATGGACACAAAAAACATATTGATCATTGAAGACGATAATATTGTTGCCAAGACCATTGAAAGATGCCTGCGTGGAGATGAATTTCGCATCCGCATCGCCAACTCCGGCGTGGAGGGCCTCAAGGCCGCCCGCAGAAACCCGCCCGATATCATCATCCTGGATGTGGTCATGCCCGGCATGGATGGCTACGCCGTCTGCGAGGACATCCGGGCAGACCCCGTCCTGGAAAAAATGCCTATCCTTTTCCTGACTGCCCGCGCCAAGGATGAAGAAAAAATTCACGGCTTGCAAGTCGGTGGAGACGACTACCTCAGCAAGCCCTTTAACCTCGACGAACTGACTCTGCGCATCCGTGCCCTCCTGCGCCGCTCAGAATGGAGCCGCGACCAGATCACCCCACGCGCAGAGGATGAGCAGAAATCCTCCACGGAATTGACCATCGGTGACTATACCCTTAACACTGATACTTTTGAACTTGCCACACCTCACTATGGAGACATCCGGCTCACCCCCGTGCAGTACGACCTGCTCTACCACCTGATGAGCCATGCCGGTGAGATTTTCTCCCCGGCCCGCCTGCTGGACGAGGTTTGGGATTATCCCTCTGATTCAGGTTCTCCCGACCTGGTGCGCGTGCATATCAAAAATCTGCGTGAGCGCATCGAAGAAAACCCGCGCTCCCCCAAATTCATCCTGACCATCCCTGGCTATGGATACAAAGTGGTCAACCCCACACAAGATGCCGAATGACCCCAGCATGGGAAAATTAACCCAGGATACGCCGCCGGCTTCTCCCCTCCCGATCGAACAACGAACCCGGGAACTGCTTGACATTCTTTCCACACACAATCCCGCTATCGGTATGGAGAAGTTTCAAATCGGTTTGCTGGACTATATCGTAAAACTCACCCATGCCAGCAATGTGGTGGTTTTCACCATCCAGACCACAAACCCGTCCATTGCGGAACGCCTCAGTTTTTCATCCAATGGAAAAATCAACCATCTTGAACCCGTCTCACTCAATCAGATCGACCTTCACGCCTACCAGTCATCCCCCAACGGAAAGTACATTCTCCTCCAGCAAGACGCCGTCTTTCGCAGCGCCATGCAAACCCTTGCCCCCCATCTCCCGGCACAGGCCGTCTATTTCTCGCCACTGATCGTCAATCAGGAAAGCCTCGGTTTCCTGCTCGTTTTGGAACCAATTCTCCCGCCAAACAGTCCAATTCCTTCCCTCCTGGCAATGGCTGCCACCAATTTGGCAAACGCCACCCTTAACCACCGTCTGATGCAGCAGTTCCAAATCACCATCGCCGATCTGGAAGCCAGCCGCTGGGAAGTCCTTAATTCCCGCAACACCCTGCGCACCCTCTTCGACAATATTCCCATCTCCATTTACATTGTCAACAAGGATTACTCCATCGCCGCCATCAACCGTCACCGCGCCAGCCAGCTGGAGGTTTCCATCACCCGCATCGTGGGCCGCAAATGTTATAAAGCGCTCTTCAATCGTGACGGCATTTGTGATGGATGCCAGATTAATCAGAGCTTGCTGGAAGGAAAAAACACCTCCCGGCTGAGCCAGGTCTGGCGCGAAGGCCAGGAACAGCCCGTCATTCTGGACATCGCCTCCTATCCCGTCCTGAACGAAGAAAAAAATATCGTCCAGGCTATCATGGTCGAGAACGACATCACCGAGAAACGCCGTCTGGAAGACAGCCTCATCCAGAATGAGAAAATGGCCGCTGTTGGACAATTGGCCGCTGGCATGGCCCACGAAATCAATAACCCCCTCGCCGCCATCATCGCCAATGCCCAGTTGATCATGCGCGGGGCGAAGGACAATGCCGACATTCTTGAAAGCGCCGACCTGATCGAGCAGGCCGGGGTGCGCGCCTCCCAAACCATCCGCGACCTGCTGCGGTTTTCCCGTCAGGAAAGCTATACCTTCACCGAAACCGATCTGAACGAATCCATTGAGAAGGTTGCTTCCTTGCTCCAATTTAAGTTAGTCAAGAAGAATGCCAGGATCAACCTCGATCTTCAGCCAAATATCCCCATCATCAACGCCAGTGAAGACCACCTGCAAAGCGTGTGGGTCAACCTGATCGTGAATGCCGTTGACGCCGCTGGCGACAACCCGCTCGAGATCACCATCACCACCCGCTACGCTAATGGAGAATTTATCACCCTGATTGCCGACAACGGCGCAGGCATTCCCGAAGACCGCCTCTCCAAAATCTTTATCCCCTTCTATACGACCAAATCTCCCGGCAGCGGTACCGGCCTGGGCCTGTCTATCTGCCACCGCATTGTCACCAACCACGGCGGTGAGATGCGCGTCGAAAGCCGTCTCGGTCACGGCACGCGCTTCATCGTCATCCTGCCTGAAAAGTACCCGTAGAACTGTACCGGCAAGGCGCAATATTCAATGCTGTGCGGAATGCCTCGCCAGTATTTTCCCGTCTTACTCCCTCACCTCACACACCAGCCCCTTCAAATATGCCCCCTCCGGGAACTGCAAAGCCACCGGATGATCCACCCCCTGGTGCATCCTGTCCACAATACGCGCATCCACCCCCGCATCCAGCGCCGCCCCTGCCACCACCTTCTGGAACAGGTCTTCCTTCACCCCACCCGAACACGAGAACGTGAACAACAGTCCTCCTGGCCGCAGCAACTTAAAGGCCAGCAGGTTGATGTCCTTATACCCGCGCACCGCCTGCTTGGCCTGGGCCGATGTCGGCGCAAATTTTGGCGGGTCCAGCACAATCAGATCAAAGCTCTGCCGGCTGTCGCGCATCGTGCGCAGGTCTTTGAACACATCTCCCGCCTGCCAGGTCAGCAGACCGTCAGGCAGGCCATTTAGTTTGCGGTTTTCTTCGGCAACTACCAACGCCTCGTCAGAACTGTCCACGGATAACACGGATTTTGCCCCGCCAGCCGCGGCATAAACGGAAAACGCACCTGTGTAGCAAAAACAATTCAGCACGTCCCGCCCTTCAGCTGCTTCGCGGACTTTCTGACGATTTCTTCGCTGATCTACATAAAACCCGGTCTTTTGTCCACCGGCCACGTCCACCAGGAATTTCAGTCCATTCTCCTCAACCACCAGCGGATCAGGCACTCCTCCATAGAGCAGCCCGGACCGCGGCTCCAGGCCTTCCAGGTGCCGCACTTCCACATCAGAGCGTTCATACACACCACCTGTACCAGTAAGGTTGACAAGAATATCCTTAATTTCTTCGCGCCATTTCTCTACCCCCGCGGTCAACACCTGCATCACCAGCACGTCACCGTATTGATCCACCACCAGCCCGGGAATGCCGTCCGATTCGGCATGCACCAGGCGCACGGACGTCGTTTCACCAACCGGGATCAATTTCCGCCGCATCGCAATCGCTTCACTGATTTTTGCCTTCAAGAAGTCAGTATCTACCTGCTGGTCAGCATCCCACGTCCACATCCGTGCCCGGATCTGTGAATTTGGACTATAAGCTGCCAGCCCCAGTTCCTGCCCATCAGCAGACTTTACCATCATGGTATCGCCCATTTCCGGGCTGCCTTCCACGCGCGCCACTGCCCCCGAAAAAATCCACGGGCGGCGTTGCAAAACCGATTTATCACGATCGGGTTTAAGAGTCAAAATATTTTTATTCATTTACTTCTTCCTGTCAAATCCAGCACACCTGCTTCATCCAATATGGAAACGCCTAACTGCCGGGCTTTATCAAATTTTGAACCGGGACTTTCCCCCAGCACCAGATAACTGGTATTTTTCGAAACGCTGCTGGTAACTTTTCCCCCTGCATTCTGAATGATCTCCTTCATTTCATCCCGTGAGTAGGTCGGCAAGGTTCCCGTGATCACAAACGTCATCCCCGCCAGTGATTGCTCCGACGCGTCCAGCTCTCGCAGTTCGGCCACCGGCCACACGTCGCGTGCCCGCAGCTTTTCGAGCAGCTGCCGATTCTTGTCCTGGGCAAACCAGTCCACAATCGCCTCGGCAATATTCGGTCCTATGCCTTCGATCTCCATCAAGTCATCCACGCTGGCCTTACCAAGCATATCCAGGTCGGGATAATAACGGGTTAAATCCGCAGCCATCACCTCCCCCACCCCGCGGATGCCCAAAGCAGTGAGCAAACGCGCCAGCGGCTGCGTTTTGGAGGCAGCAATCGCCTCCAGCAGATTGTCCGTCCGCTTCTCGCCAAATCCTTCCAGTGAAACCAGATCATCCCGCTGCAGGCTGTACAGATCGGCCACATCTTGCAGCAGACCCTCTTCCACAAGCTGCTCCACAATCTTGATCCCCATCCCGACAATGTCCATCGCCGAACGGGAAACAAAATGCTCCAGGTTGCGAACCAATTGTGCCGGACAGGCCGCATTTACACAATACCAGGCCACTTCCCCCGTCACGTGTTCCACCGGCTGCCCGCAGGCAGGGCATATCTCCGGTAGAATAAACGGCATCTCCACCCCGCTGCGTGCTGCAACGACCGGCCCGATCACATACGGGATCACATCTCCTGCTCTTTTGATTAACACCCGATCAGCTATACGAATATCTTTCTCGGCGATGAAATCAAAATTGTGCAGGGTCGCCTGTTTGACCACCACGCCCCCTACTTCCACCGGCTCCAGGATCGCATATGGTGTCAGCACCCCGGTGCGCCCCACATTCACCCCAATGTCCAGCAGCGTAGTCGTCACTTCCCGAGCCGGATATTTCAAGGCCAGCGCACCGCGTGGATCTTTGCCTACCACCCCCAGGCTGGCCTGCAAACTCAAGTCATTCAGCTTGATCACCACCCCGTCCACTTCAAACGGCAGCTCATCCCGTTTCCCCAGCCAGCGCTTGCAAGAAGCCAGCATACTTTCAATATCCTCGCAATATTCCACCGTATCCGTCACCAGAAAACCGTACGACCGCAGCAGGGAAAGCGTCTCCCACTGCGTGGAAGGCATAGGACCATCCGCAGTCACTACAGCGTAAATGAATACCGTCAGCGGCCGGGTGGCTGTGATGCCCGAATCCAGTTGACGCAGTGACCCCGAAGCCGTATTACGCGCATTCACGTAGGTCTTCTCGCCCTGCTCGGCAAGCCGCTTGTTAAGCGCCTCAAATTCATCGATAAAGATCAATACTTCGCCGCGCACCACCAGTTCTGGCGGCGGGGTTGGCCCATCTTCAGACACCGGAATGCGCAGCGGGATCGATCGCACCGTGCGCAGGTTCTCGGTAATATCTTCGCCAATATCCCCATCCCCGCGGGTAGCGCCCTGCACAAACTCGCCGTTACGATAGGTCAACACCACCGTCAGGCCATCAAACTTGGGTTCGGTGACGAAGTCCGCCGTCAGCACCCGTTCGTCCAGTCTGGCAATCCGCTGAACCCAGGCGCGTACCCCCTCCAGATCAAAGGCATTTGCCAGGCTGAGGATCGGTGCTGGATGCTGCACTTTGGTAAATTTCGAGGTTGCCCCCGCCCCCACACGCTGGGTCGGCGAATCCAGGGAAACCCAGTCTGGATGTGCGGCTTCAATCTCCCGCAGCCGGTCGACCAGTTGGTCATATTCATAATCGCTGACCAGGATGGCGTTCTTCACATAATACTGATGATTATGGAACCGTATCTCCTGCTTCAGCTTTTCCATCTCTTGGCGCAGTTCGTTTTCGTTCATAGGTTAATTATAAGGGATTCGGGGATTAGAGATTAGTCAATTCGTCAATCAGAAATCAGGAAAAACTACAATGGGAAAGATTGACAGAAATGCCAGCCAGTCAACAGATCCCCCCTTTTCAATGTTGTTCCTGGAATTTCTGTCTTACCCAGGATTCTTTTCTTTGCGCCTTGGCGGCTTTGCGTAAATTTTACCTTTTTTCTTCCACCGCAAACACCGATACCCGCACATCATCCCCAAATGTCCACTCCTCCACCAGCGCGAACTGTTCCCCAAACTGCGCAGCAGCAGGGAAATCCCCCCCCGCCGCGCTGCGTTCTTCAATCAACCACAAGCGTTCAAGACCCTCCGCCAGCGGCAGAAATCCCTCCATCGCCTGCTCACTTTCCGTCTCATCCCCCGGCACAGGCCATGAATACCAGATCTTTCCAAACTGCGCGCTGTTCATCGCGTGATACCACAACGGATACAAATATGGCGAAACGATCACCCCATCCCCATCAGTCATCTCGGTTTGTACTAAGGCCTCCGCCGCCGCGAAATCTTCCCGTTCAGCATACCAGACCGGATCCTGCCGATTCAGACGCATGTTGACCCCCATCACCAGCAACATGACAAAGCCCAATACACCGGCAGCGAGCCACCTTCTGTTCCGCTGCACCCCGTTTTCCATACGCCACAAGGCAAACAAGCTGCCAGCAGCCAAAGCCGCCGTGACAGCCCCGCCAACCAGCACACGCCATTCTCCCTGCTGGAACACCCGCCACATCGCCAGGTCCAGTGGCGTACCCTGAAACACCATCAGCCAGTGTCCGATCCACGGCGCGCAGCATAACTGCCACAAGATCAACTCCGTCACCGGCTGCAAGGTCTGCTCATACAGACTCTGCAGATATACCGGATCGGCAATCAGCACTCCACCCAGTTGGATCAGTGCACTCAAACCACACAGCCCGCACACCGCAGCGTGCATTGCCCTGCTCCCCTTCTCTTCCAACCATTGCAGGCCCGGCAGCCCCATCAAGGTCATTAAAGGCAGCACCGGCAGCATAAAACGCGTACCCCAGGTCATATTCCACCACCCGGCATCATATACCAGTGCCTGCGCCACAGTCAGGCCCATCACCGACACAAGCGGAATCCAAAACAGCACCGGATTCTTGCGCCGCAGGGCAAACCCGCCCACAGCGGCAGCTGTCAGGATGGGCATATACCAAAACACCCCCTTCCCCGGGCTAACGAAAATACCTGCTAAAGCCTGCCAGAATCCCTTATGGGGTAAAACCACCAGATTATGATAACGCAAAGAGAAAAATTCCAGTGTCAGCCGCGGCGGCACATGCAGTCCCAAACCAGTCCATCCAACCCCTACCAGCACAATCACCATGGCCAACGCAATCCCACCTGCCAGCCATATTTTTCTCCTGTGCACGTCTTCCGCCGCCTTGGTCCGCAGCACAACCAGCAAAAAAAGCGCCGGCAGCACCGCCACCAGGATCACCTTCGTCAGCAGAACAGCGCCAAAGCATAACACAGCCCCAACCCCGATGGCTACACGAAGACAAAAGCTGCCTCGCTCCTCCGTTGCCAGCACCAGCAGATAAACCGCCAGCGTCAGCCACAGCATCGCCAGCGGCTCGCGGAAGAACGTCTTCGCATACGGCCAGGCCAGTGTGCCAAAACCAAAAACCAGCGTAGTAATCAGGGTATATTTTCTCTTCCCCCCAAGTTGAAGCCCCAGCCCAAACAGCACCACCCCGGTCAGCGCAGTATACAGAGAATTTAACCAAAAAAGCGCCTGCATCCGCCCGCCGGCATTAAAAACACCGCTCCTGAGCGCCCAGGAGCCCGCTAACGCATGAAGCGGTTCAACACCTCCCATCATGCCGCCTAACCTGGAATTACCGTACAGTTGTTCTGCTGACAACACCCCGTTTTCAGCGGCATTGATCGCGGCCACAGCAAATAACTGCTCATCATCCGCGGACGGCACCCCGCTGTAACTCAGGCTGTAAACGCCAAACAAGACCAAAAAAAGAAACAATCCCGCCAGTGTGTTCTGGCGGGAGACTGTTTTTATGGGCACGGCGTCCCGATACCCGCTTGCGGACAATAATAGGGCGTGCGTGTCGGGATTTGTGTCTTTGTCGGCGTCAGCGTCGTCGTTTTGGTTGGGATCAGCGTTCTGGTAGGCAGCGGTGTAGATGACGATGCCAGGGTAGAAGTCGATACAGCTGTCTGTGTGATGGTTTTCATCGGAACATTCGTATCCAACTCAATCGCTGTGTTGGTGGCAGAAGGCTGCTCGTCCGCCTGTCCTGCAGTACCTGTCCATTCAAAAGGCAAAACCCCGCAGGCCAGTATCAAGAGTACCGTTATTAACAAAACACTGTTCTTCTTTTTATTCATGGATCACCTCGCTACTCTTTATAGTTTTCTTCGTATATCTTAATGATACCAATAACTTGTCTGTGTTTCATTAATTTTCTTTAATCAAAAAATCGTCGTTTTGTCTTTGCCACACCCGTTTTCACAAAATTACGCCTGTTCTTTGAATTGCTCATTTCGACAGAAAATGTTAAACTATAGTTGGTGGTATTTTTCACAGATCATTGATCATCATCTGAAAAATTGCGCACAGCAATCAACAATCCAACATGGAGGAAAAAATAATGAAAGGCATTAAAACCATCGCCTATATTGCCGCCGGGATTCTCATCCTGTTTGGCGTGTTATTTATTATCGGTTCCGGTGATGCCGGCGGCGGTGGATGGGGCTGGGTATGGACTGGCATTATTCTGGTCGTGATTGGATTCGCAATCATCCTGTTCGCTTCCCGCCGCGCGGCAAAAGAAACTGGCAAGGAAGAGAATGTGACCCTGAATATCGATCTTCCCGGGAATGTCAATATGGATACCATCAAATGCAAATCCTGCGGCGGGGTCCTCCATTCCGATGACATCAAGCTGGTGGCCGGCGCCCCGGTAGTGACCTGTCCCTACTGCCACACCACGTATCAAATTACCGAAGAACCCAAGTGGTAAAAGACGTTTATCAAATGCGATTCCGTTTTGTATCTGGAGAAAACTCATGAAAAAGAAGCTGATCAGTATTGCGCTGCTGCTCTTAATGGTACTTGCGTTAACCCCCGGCCTCGTTTCTGCACAGACCTATCTCTTTGAGGTCAACAAAACCACCGCCAATGTATACATCAATCCCGACGGCACCATGCTGGTTGAATACTGGTTCATCTTTACCAACGATCCTTCTGCCGACCCGATTGATTATATTGATGTCGGTACGCCAACCGGTTCCTATCCCCTGTCTGCCGTTACTGCGGACATTGACGGTACCCCCATCTCCGGGATTGGCTATTCTTCCTATGTTGATGGCATCGAGCTTGCCCTGGGCAATCAGGAAATCCAGCCCGGCAGATCCGGCATTGTACATGTGCGCATCCCCGATATTAACAATGCATTATATCTTTCGGATGTCGAAGACTACGCCAGCTTCAATTTCTCGCCCAATTATTTTGGCAGCGAATATGTTACCGGAGATACAGAATTAACCGTAACCCTGTACCTGCCGCCAGGAATGGAACCAGAGCAGCCAATTTATCACGAACCCAAACGATGGGTCGGTGCGGACGAACCGGAATCGGGCTATGATGACCAGGGACGCGTCTATTACCGCTGGAGCAGCAGCCAGGCCGACAGCCACACCCAATACCTCTTTGGCGCCAGCTTCCCCATGGATTTCGTACCGGAAGACGCCCTGCAAAAACCGCCTTCCGCCATCGCCAGTTTCTTTGCAAACGAAAACCTGATTTGCGTATGTTTCAACATTCTTATTTTTGGCTTCTTTGGTCTGGTCATCTTTGGCTCGGTCCGCGGTTCAAAAAAGCGCAAGTTGAAGTACTTGCCGCCCAAGATCGCCATTGAAGGCCACGGTATCAAGCGCGGCCTCACCGCCGTTGAAGCCGCCGTCCTCCTGGAACAGCCCCTCGATAAAATCGTCACCATGATCCTCTTCTCCACCATCAAGAAAGGCGGCGCCACCGTTATCAGCCAGGAGCCCCTCAAGCTGAAAGTGGCTGACCCGCTGCCCGAAAAACTGCACACGTATGAAGAAGAATTCCTGGCTGCTTTCAAAGGCGAAGAAAAAAATCGTCGTAAAGCACTCCAGAATTTGATGGTCAATCTGATCAAGGAAGTGACCAGCAAAATGAAAGGCTTCAGCCACAAGGAAACCGTCGCCTATTATGAAGACATCATGGAGCGTGCCTGGCAGCACGTGGAGGCCGCCGATACACCCGATGTCAAAATCGAGAAATTTGACGATTACATGGGCTGGACGATGCTCGACAAGGATTTCGACGACCGCACCCGGCGCAGCTTCGGGTCTGGCCCGCTCTTTGTGCCCATCTGGTGGGGACGCTACGACCCAACCTTCCGTTCCGCCGCTTCCGGTTCGGCCGCTTCAGCAGGAAGAACTTTCTCCTCCAGCAGCACCAGCACCGGACGGGCCATCTCTGTACCCAACCTGCCCGGCTCCAGCTTTGCTTCCTCTGTGGTCAATGGCACCCAGGCTTTCGCCGCCGGCGCCATCGGCAGCTTGACCGGCTTCACCAGCGGCATCACCAACCAAACCAACCCGATGCCCAAGCCCTCCTCCACCTCCCGCTCATCAGGCAGCGGCGGCGGACGGAGCTGTGCCTGCGCCTGTGCCTGTGCGGGCTGTGCCTGCGCCTGTGCCGGCGGTGGACGCTAAAATATGTCCTCATTGAACGGGTTGACCGGATCACGCAGCCAGAGGGAATCGCTGTCTCCCCCGCCCCCTGGCGTGCACCACTTCCAGCTTCAGCAATCCGAAGCGGAAAAAAGCCGCGTCCATCTGCGCGTGGAGCCGGACGGCAGCGGCTTGATCCTGATCAATGCCAAACACCTGCTGCACCTCAACCCCACCGCAGTTTTCATGGCTTTTTTGGTGCTGAATAAAGCCCCCCGTGAAGCAGCCATTGCTGCCCTCGTTAATCTATACGAAGTTAATGGTGAACAGGCAGCCAACGACTACGATACCCTCGCCCACCAGCTGGATGAGATGATCTTCATGGGCCAAACCTTCCAGTTATACGAACCGCTCACCGATTTCGTCAAGCCCTTTGCCGCAAAGCTCTCCGCCCCCTACCGCATGGACCTGGCGCTGACCTACCGCTGCAACAATGACTGCGCCCACTGCTACAACGCCCGCCTGCGCAATTACCCCGAACTGGATACTGCCCAGTGGAAGCACATTCTCGACCGCCTGTGGGACGACGGTATTCCGCACATCATCTTCACCGGCGGCGAGCCCACCCTGCGGGAGGATTTACCCGAACTGATCGCCTATGCCGAAAGCAAAGGCCAGATCACCGGCATCAACACCAACGGGCGCAGGCTGCGTGACGCAGCATACGTCCAGCAGTTGGTTGACGCCGGCCTTGACCACGTCCAGATCACCCTCGAGTCCCACGATGCCGCTATTCATGACCGCATGGTCTGCGCCCAGGGTGCCTGGCAGCAAACCGTCGCCGGGGTACGCAACGTCATCGCCGTGCCCGAACTATACATGATGACCAACACTACCATGCTGGATGACAACGTTGACACCCTCGCCCAGACGCTCGACTTTCTGGCCGAGCTGGGCGTGCCCACCGTCGGCCTGAATGCCCTCATCTACTCCGGCAAAGGCAAGGACGTTGGCAGCGGCCTGGACGAATCCGTCCTGCCGCCCCTCCTCCTGCTGGCTCAGGAAAAAACCGAGGCACACAACCAAAAATTGATCTGGTACACCCCCACCCAGTATTGCAATTTCGATCCCGAACGACTGGATCTGGGCGTCAAAGGCTGCACGGCCGCATTCTACAATATGTGCACCGAACCCAACGGGGACGTGATCCCCTGCCAGGCATACTATGACTGCGTGCTTGGCAATATGCTCACCGACAAGTGGCAAACCATCTGGGAACACCCGCATGCCGTCAGTCTGCGGGAACGGAAGGCACTGCCGGAAGCCTGCGGCCACTGCCACTTTTTACAGGAATGCGGGGGCGGCTGCCCCCTGGCCCGCCAATCCGGGCGCATGTCCAACCCAAAGGATCCTTTTGACCCGCTGCAAGCCGAAGCCATGAATGGAGGGTTTTAAACATGAATATATTTGACCGTTTTCTCTCAAAAATTTTCCCCCCGAAAGAACCGCTGCCTCCCGGGCTGTATCCTTATCAGACACCGCCCGATGCAGCAGAGCCTTACCGCCTGCACCTGCGCATTGATCCCGATGGAAAGGGCATGCTCATTATCAATGCCAGCACAGTCCTCCACCTGAACGAGACCGCCACCGAATTTGCCTACCACCTCATCAAACAAACCCCCGAAGATGTCATCGCCCGCTCGGTTGCCAAACGCTATGACGTGCCTCAGCAGCAGGCCATGCAGGACTTTGCCAGCCTCAAAGAACAGATTGAAATCCTGATCAGTACCGAAGACCTCGATCCGATCACCTACCTCGGTTTCGACCGCCGGGAACCATACAGCGGGAAAGGCGCGGCGCCTTATCGCCTCGACTGCGCCGTAACCTACCAGGTGCCTGACAAAGATGCAGAGATATTCACCCCCGGCAAACGTGTCAAACGAGAACTGACCACCGAAGAATGGCAGACCATCATCCAGAAGACCTGGGATGCGGGCATTCCCCACCTCATCTTCACCGGCGGCGAACCCACCATGCGTCCCGACCTGCCAGACCTGCTCGCCCTCTCTGAAGAATTGGGACAGGTCACCGGCCTGCTGACCAACGGCCTGCGTCTCTCCGAATCAACCTATCGTGACCAGCTCCTCATCGCCGGCCTGGACCATGTCATGATGATCTTTGACCGCAATGAAGAACAGGCCTGGGAGGCCCTGAGAGACTGTCTGGCAGAAAATCTCTACATCACCGTCCATCTTACCCTCAACGATACCAGCAACGCGCAGGAAGAGCTGCAAGAGATGACCGCCCTCCTCGATAAATTTGATGAAATGGGCGTGCATTCCATCTCCCTCAGCGCCAGTGACCCTGCCCTGCAGGAATCTCTCGAAGACCTGCGTCAGGCTGTCGCAGAACACGAACTGACCCTGGTCTGGGATCTGCCCGTGCCGTATTCACGCTTTAACCCTGTCGCCCTGGAACTGGAAAACGCAGACCAGATCATTGACGGCAGCGGACACGGCTGGATGTACGTCGAACCGGATGGCGACGTCCTCCGCAGCCAGGGCTTGACCGAAGTCCTCGGCAACCTGCTGACCGACGAATGGGAGCAAATCTATCAAAAGCTCGCTTGACGTCCCGGACTGGCACGGCCGCTTTACGCAGCAAGCCCGCTGGACAGCCCAAATGCGGACGCATATCCTGCGTGCAACCGGTCTGGACAGCACCGCCGGCCGCATTCTGGAAGTCGGATGCGGAACCGGAGCTGTCCTGCACAGTCTGGCAGAGTCAACCCCCGCGACGCTCTACGGGCTGGATCACAACTTCTCATACCTTCAGGAAGCACAATCAAACACCGCAGGCACACGGCTGACCTGCGGTGATGCCCTTCGCCTGCCCTATGCCGCCAACAGTCTGGACGCTTCGGTCTGCCATTTTCTCCTCCTCTGGCTGGCAGATCCCGCCCAGGCCCTGCAGGAAATGACGCGCGTCGTCAAAACCGGCGGCTGGGTGATCGCTTTTGCCGAACCAGACCACACCGGGCGTATCGACCATCCCGCGGCCCTGCAATCCCTCGGCGCGCGCCAGACGACCGCCCTGCGCCAGCAAGGCGCAAACCCCGCCATTGGGCGCGTTTTGCGCGGCCTGTTCGCCCAGGCTGGTCTGCAAAATATCCAGGCTGGCCTGATCAGCGGCCACTGGACGGCTGAATTTACCCCCCAGGACTGGCAGCAGGAATGGGACATCATCCAGGCCGACCTGGAAAACACCCTCCCGAACGCTGAACTCCAGCACCTGAAAGAGATCGACCGCGCCGCCTGGCAGTCCGGCGAGCGCATCCTCTATATCCCCACCTTCTACGCCTGGGGCCAGGTGCCCTGATTCACCCTTTGCAGGGACAAGTCTCCCGACTTGTCCGCTTTTCCTGACCATAACACAATCCCTCTATACAAATCATCCCCTTTCTGCCGTAAGGACAGGCGCTGCGCGTGACCTGTCCGCATCACTGCGCACTATCTTTAAAGCTGGCAAATTTTCCCATTTCGCAGGCCAAACAAACACAGCCATACCATGGATATTGTATAAAAATTGTGATGACGACTTCAGTCGTCATCGCAGTTTGTAAATTCAAGTTTGAAAAAAACAAAAACAGGCAGAGCTTCACACTCCCTGCCTGTTTTCTTGTTATGTCACACCCCTGCCGTTCTTACTCAATCGGATGGGAATAAATCACCAGCACCATCGGCTCCCGATTCGAAAGCTCGGCATAGAACAACACCGCATTCTTCGATGTCCTGTTCAACGGATACAGATAGGTCATCAAATACATCTGATTATCACCCTGCTCATTGCGCGCTGGTGTATATTTTCTTGCAGACATTTCTGCTTCGTAATGCGCCTCCACTTCAGGGAATTTGATCCCGGCTGGCAGCAGGTACACCTCATAATAATACGGCGCCGGGATGGCAAGCGCAGCCGCCTGCGTCGCCGCAATCTCTTCCCAGGCCGGGTCGTTATCGGTGTCCTGCACCACCAGCAGCGATCCAGCGGGGGCAGGCATACGCCAGGACGGCACCGCGGTCGGCTCAGGCGTCGGCAACCTTCTTGCCGGCGGAATTTCCGTAGGCAAGGGGGATTCCGGCTCCAGTTGTGCCGGTGCTTCCTCCTCCACCCCCGGCAGCCCGCAGCCGAACAACAGGAGCAATAAAAATATCAGGACCATAAAATAAATTTTCCTGTTTCCCATCAGCATTCCCTCCCAAATCTCAACCATCTGCCCCAATCCTAAACGGGAACAGCCAAATTTGCAACAAACCCGAAAAAACATTTTTCCACCAAAGGGTTGCAAAAAATCAAAGAAGTGACTATAATAACCCAGCAATTCGGGGCGTGGCGCAGTCCGGTTAGCGCGCTTGCATGGGGTGTAAGAGGTCGGAGGTTCGAATCCTCTCGCCCCGACTGCACAAAACCACAGAACGCTTATCTATCGCGAATAACACGGATAAGCGTTTTGCGATTCATTTAACTAATGAAACGCCAGCAGAAAGGAATCCCCTAGCAGCCTGTCCGAGAGAAATTTTTCAACCAACTTTTCCAATAGAACGTTTTGCCTCTTAGATGTATAATTGAAACATTAGTAGGTATCTTTCATTTTTTCATATGAGGTGTGGAAGGATTACCTGAATTCAGTGATCGGAAAACGAATTCATATCAAGGGCCAGGTGGTAGAGGTGATGGAGGACGGAAGAGTTTAGAACCTATCCGAAAAATAGTAAAAAGGGTTGAAAAAGGAGACGAAACCTGATAGAACTTGGTTTGCGAAAATCTAGTTCGAAAGGATCGTCTCCATGAA
>Ga0334890_1002747_pt1 | contig 19413 bp, 15 predicted proteins | sample GraSluR1_MG_3_FD_207220 | JGI IMG/M metagenome (GOLD analysis project Ga0334890, IMG submission 207220) | Sludge microbial communities from methane-producing bioreactor in Wageningen University, Netherlands - Granular Sludge_31_08-R1 | ecosystem: Engineered > Bioreactor > Anaerobic >... | reverse complement strand
GGCCCGCCAGATCTATAGATTATATTTCAGATTAGATTTACTCACCAGTACAGAATTTCTACAGCCGAAAAGTTTACCCTGTCAATTTATAAATATTCGGGCCGGCCGTGTCGAATGTCGTTTAACGGTTACGTATATGAAACGTTTGGCATTTCGAAGCACTTTCCTGTCAAGTTACAAGTGACTTTGATAAGAGCTAAAATGCTCGATAAACCACTGACTGCCAAATGTTTTATATACGATGTTGTGCGTTCGTGCTTTATTTTATTTCTTCTCTTTTTCTATTACTTTATCAAATCTACTGTCCATACAAGCACTCAAATCTGTAGTCACAAATTTTCCGTTATAGAATAAACTAAAAATTGTCGCTGGTGTTGGGGACGATTGTGCTTTCTCCATCGTGTCAAGTTTGATAACTTTTAATGGCAATTTTCTTTTTTCTGCGGTTTCTGTCAATGAAGTCGTTACATGATACTCCGAAAAAGGGCAGCGATTTGAATAATAAATCACTAATCCATTTTTATCCTTACATTCTCCGCTTTTTACAGAATCTTTAAACTTTGGGTTGTCAGCATTGGGATTTATCTTTATTACAAGTAAACTGAATCCCGACGATAATTTCTCACAAGTCTCAAATCCATGTTTTAACATCCATTTGGTATCACTCATAAAGTGAAACTTGGTTGTACCTACCACTGTTACTAATCCATCTTTGCCTTGATTTTTTGCATCTTCAAGAGCAAGTCTTAACAGTTCCTTACCATATCCATGTCCTTTGTATTGACCAGAAACCCAAAAACAGTTTATCAATAAGTAATTTGGTGCATCAACAGGAACCCAACCTTTCTCGGCTGGTCCGTACTCTATAAATACTTTTGCTCTGGCATCAATTCTGCGAAAAACGTATCCGTTGTCAAATTCCTTTTTAAGCCAGTCTTTTTTTAATTCATAACTGTCCTTGCATTTTTTGTCTGAAATAGCACAGCAAATATGCTCCTTGTCAATGTTTGTTTTATCAAGTGTTATTAATTTTTCCATGTTTCAATTTTCCTTTAGATTCTGTCAAACTTAATCTGTTTGAGTGACAACCTTATGTCAGTAGTTGTTTATATGCAATTCGGTCTCCCAGCATGACGCACAACGCCCCCGGCGTGCACGACGCTGCCGGAACACATTCTTTCTATGATGCAGTAAATTTTTTTACAAGACATTTTTTATGCCGCTAAAAATTGGCAGTGTGGCGAAGCCCAAGCGGAAGTGCAGGGCGGTCTTCTTTGCCCTGCACTGGAGTGCCGCGTGCCACGCCGTGTTAAGCGACGTTCGACCAGTTGAGGCTGGCTCCCAGTCACAGAAAATAAAAATGGAATCCTTTATGCGATAGTAAAAAATCTGTGATACTATAATTTTTTAAAAAGGAAAATCAAAAAGCAGCACTTCAAATGTTCATTACTTTGAAATTATTAATATCCAGATGAACATTTGAAGTGCTGCTTACCAACAGAAGTCCAAACGGGGAAAAGTAACGTTTAATTTCTTGCTGGTATTATGTTTTAATTCACAGTATAAAGGGAGCCCGCCTCAACTGAGGCCGGCCCGCCAGATCTAAGAATTATATTTTAGATAAGATTTACTCACCAGTACAGAATTTCTACAGCCAAAAAGTTTACCCTATCGATTTATAAATAATAGGGCCGGCCGTGTCGAATGTCGTTTAACTATTATTGTCTGTAGAAGAATTCTGATAAATAGTCAAGAATTAACAATAAAGAGCGAAAAAAAAGTGCGGATATGGGAATAAAACTTGACAAAAAGCGAAACGGGTGTTAAGTATATATGTGAATAGTTAAATGAGGGTATGCGAACATGAAAAGAGAAAGATATGAACGCTATATTGAACCATTCATAGAATACTTTGGCATTAATCCTAAATATATTTCAGGCAAAGACATCCAAAATTACCTGCTGAATAATAATTACAAAAATAATCCAGGTCTGGTAAAAGCCCTTTATGATTATTACAATGAAATTGATGCATTTCGTTATGTTATTAAAAAAGCATTTGATGACCTTAAATCAATACCTGAAATTGAAATAATAATACCGGCACAATCAGATAATGAAACAGCAGCTCCTTTGCCGGAAAAATATAATGATTTTATAAACAGCCTTAAACTTCGCAAATACAGCCCCCGTACAGTGAAGGCATATTCATCTGCACTGAAAACTGTCAACTCCTGGCTTTTCCAAAATCACAGGGTAATGGTTGATTCGCTGGACCCGGACATTGCTTTGAAATATTTTCTATATCTTGTTAATGATGCTCAGGCGTCTTATTCAACTGTTCGTATCCATCGATTCGCTGTTGAGTATTACCATAATATTATTCTTAAGCACCCCATTGATCTCTCTTTTATGAATAAGATGAAAAAAGGGGACCATCTGCCCACAGTGCTGACCCGCAATGAGATTATTATGCTTCTTAGAAAAATTACTAACATTAAACATCGTGTTATGATTTCACTTCTCTATTCTGCAGGACTTCGGGTTTCGGAAGTTACCGCTCTTCGTGTCGGTGATGTATCTATCGACAATCTTACACTTTCGGTAAAACAGGGGAAAGGTAAGAAAGACCGGATTACTGTTTTTTCTCACGATCTGGTGGGGATGATCCTGGAATGTATGGACGGGAAGAGCGCCGGGGATTATCTATTTGAATCCGGATACAAGGGGAAAGACAAACTTACAGCAAGAACAGTACAGGCGGTTTTTAAGAGGGCTCTGGTTAAAAGCGGTATAAAAAAAGATGCTTCCTGTCATGATTTAAGGCATAGTTTTGCTTCTCATCTGCTTGAGTCTGGTACTGATCTGCGCTATATTCAACTTCTTTTAGGGCATAAAAATATTTCCACAACAACAATTTACACCCGTGTTTCAACTCCCGGTCTAAAGGGTATTAAAAGTCCCCTGTAAGGGAATAATATCTTGACTCGACTTATAATGATATTTTCAAGGGGGGATTGCCGGTTTATTCTATTTCTTCGTGGTTTTTATCCTTGAAGGGGTAAGCCGGAACAGCATCCGGCTTACCCCTCACTGATGTATGGATGTCGAAAAGTTTACTAAGTGTTTCCGGTACTAAGCGTAAATTTTATATCAGCTTTTCAATCCACTTCATGCAGAGATCCCATACCTCCTGGCGGTTTACTTCATTAAAGTTTTCATGAAAGTTTTGTGGATATTTCACCATCTCAACAGGTTTTGATGTTACTGACTTAAGGGCTTTTTCGCTCCCTTCAGGATCAGCAAGATGATCATCCCCTGCAATAATCCCCAGAATAGGAGCCGCACTCCACTGTGACATATTTTCTGCTACATATTTCTGAGCATTTACAGAAGCAACTGCAAGTTTTGCTGAACCAGTTGTTCCCCTCACACCTGAAGCCTCATCTGCATGATGGCGGGCAGTTATCTCTTTGTCATGGGTTAAAACATCTGTCAATGGTTCCGGTGCCACTGCCATTTTAGGATGGAAAATGGATATAATCTTTGCTGCAGCGAGTAAAACAGGAGAAACTTTTACCTTATTAACAATCCATGGAGAGGAAACAATAACCCCTTTTACATCTGAATTTTTTCCTATAGTTAATCCGTAATATAGCGAAATCAGGGCTCCATTGGAATGTGAAAGAATAAAAACAGGAATTCCCGGATTTTTTTCTTTTATATTCTTCAAGTAGAAATCGATATCTTTCGAATATGTATCATATGAATCTATATGAAAAAAGTTTTTTCCCCCCGGATTATTCTTCGGGAAGTCTCCATGCCACCTTAAATCCAAAGCATATGTGGCAAGACCTTTGCTTTTAAAATATAGTGCTGTGTTTTTCCAGTCCCCGGCAAATGCCATGCCGCCATGAACTGCCAGCAGAATTGCTTTAGGTTTCCCTTCCGGCAGCCAAATATGTGAAGCCAGATTAGTTTTTCCATCAGGTTGAAAAATCTCGTATTTTGTTTCTCCATAGTCCATGTATAAACCTCAATTAATATTTTATTTGATTTTCATGTAATGAGCGTGATTAAAAAAAAGCGACAATAAGTATTATCTATTCAGCATCCTCAACCAGTTTAGAAATCCCAAACCAGAGATATAATATCCATAAGATAAGCCCGAGGTGAAGGACATCGTTGGCGTTGAACCATATACCGCTTTCCCATAGAACATCTGCAAAACCTGACAGAAGATAGGCAAAATATGTAAACACAATGGCGAACATAAAGAGCCAGGCTTTTATCAGACGGGCATCAAGTTTTTTTTCTGTTTTTCTGTACCTTATGATATTAACTATAAACATAAGTACGTAAACGGGGAATACGAACATTACCATACATTCAAAAGATACCATGAACCGGTCTGGTATTATCGTTCCGGAAATAATTACTGCAAGATAAATTGCAGTGTTGACGATTGAATAAATTATAATCCCCTTGCGGAGTTTTCCTGCTGCACTTGAATATGCAACAGCCAGGGCTGTGATATTAATGTTTATAACATAAAGGATCAGGTACCATATTTCCCACCAGCTTGTCCAGAGGCATTCTGCCTGACCGGCGCATTTTAATTCATAACTGAATGCCTGATAGCTTGTTCCTGCGCTGAAAGTTGATGCAGCCCAGAACAAAAGAGCAATTCCCCATAGAAGTCTTGACATGCTGCTGCCCCGTATTTTCAGGAAATAAATCCCTGCAGCCGCAATTATAAATCCGAGTCCGTAGACCAGTATGGTTGAACTCGGTTCTGCAAGTATGAAATTCAGTGATCCTATCTCCAGGGGAACATGGGAGTGAGTGGCAAGCCATTTTTCAGGAGTCATTTCCCATTTTAACTGTTCAAGGTTTCCGCATCCTGTAAAAACAAAAAATCCCGAAACAAAAAAGATGATCCTTTTCATCGATATTTCTCCTGAAATTATTATTTTATACTTAAAACATCGGCTTTTTAATGATAATATAAATATAAATCAGTGTTAATTCCTTAACTTTTATTTTTAAATAAAATGCTCTAATATCCCCGCCGCCGTAGGCGGCGGGGATATGGGAAACATCATTATTGTACTATAAAATGTCTTTAGGAATAATTACTGAATATAAATATAAATATATCTATCGGGCAAATCCATCAGAAATCTTTTTTTTTATCTATAAAATCTATCAAGTTGTATATTATGTCAACATTTTTGGAAAAACCTGATTACTGACAAGACCTTCCAGTTTTTAAAATAATTATTGATTTAATACTCACTATTATTAGTTTTTGTTCTAATATGCTTTTAAGTGATGATTTGCGGAGTTTTTATGAATAATTATAGAGTTACTCATGAGAGGTTTGTTGAACTGAGTTATAAACTTCTCGATGAAATTAAGGATAATGGTGAGGAATATAAGGCAATCCTCTGCCCTTTAAGGGGGGGATTTTTCCTTTCCTACTTTATGAGCGTGCATTTGAAGCTCCCTATTTCCTATATCGAGATATCCTCCTATGCGGGTAAGGAGCAGCGGAGATTTCAGATCGGGATCCGTCCTGAGCTGATTGAAGGGAAGTTTCTCCTTTGTGATGATATTTATGACAGCGGCAATACCATTAAGGAGATCCATAAGATGTATCCCAATGTGGATTTTGATACAATCTGTCTTGTCTCAAAGGTGAAGGAGGCTGAGGTTATTTATGCCGAGCTTGTTGATGTTGACAGATGGGTCGATTTTTACTGGGAAGTGATGTAGGAGGTTGAAGTGAGCAGGTTTATTTCTTATATTTTTCTTTTGTTTATTGTTGTTACATGTGCTATTTTATTTGTACCGGCTGTTATTATATGGCTTGTAACTATGCCTTTTGATAAGAGGAAGATTATTCTTCATCAGTATACCTGTTTCTGGGGAGCATTTTACACATGGGTTGCCCCTTTCTGGAAAGTGCGGGTTCTTGACAGGCATAAGTTTAAAAGGGACAAGGTCTATGTTGTGGTTTCCAACCACCAGTCCCAGCTCGATATTCTGGTTGCATTTAATCTTTTCCGCCATTTTAAATGGGTTTCCAAGGCTGAGATTTTTAATGTCCCTTTTGTGGGGTGGAACATGTATCTTAATAGGTATGTGCGCCTTGTGAGGGGAGATAAACAGAGCATTGAAGAGATGATGAGGGTGAGTGAAGAGAGGCTTAAGGAGGGGAGTTCGGTTTACCTCTTCCCTGAAGGGACCAGGTCTCCTGATGATAAGATAAGATCTTTTAAGCCGGGTGCTTTTATTATTGCACATAAGCTTAAGCTTCCAATTCTTCCTATTGCTATTGCAGGGACTAACAAGGCTCTCCCCAAGTACAGTATGAATGTTGATGGGGTGCATAAAATTTATTTTCAGATTCTTGATGAAATTCCTTATGAAAAATTTTCTCATCTTTCTGTTGAGGATACAGCAGAGCTGGTGAGAGGCGTTATTATTGAAGCTGCTGAAAAACTAAAGTCCAGGGGGTGAGTTTATGAGCAAGGTCTACTTTATTCCGGTTAATGGTATCTCTTCTGATGAGGCGCTGGCACAAAAGCTGGCTGAGCTTCTTGTTAAGGAGGACCTTCTTGCTTTCATTGCAGAGAAGGACATGGTTGCTGTAAAGACACATTTTGGAGAAAGCCTGAAATCCGGTTTCCCCCGTCCGGTGTTTTTAAAAACCCTGGGTGATCTGGTTAAGGGTAAAGGGGCACTCCCCTTTATGACCGAAACATCCACTCTCTACAAGGGGAACAGGAACAACGCTGTTGTTCATACTGAGCATGCAATTAAGCAGGGCTTTGACTATGCCAGCACAGGGATGTCTATTATTATGGCTGACGGGCTCTATGGTGATGAGGAGAGCGATGTTAAAATCAATGGCAGAATTTATGATTCTGTCAAGGTTGCATCACTCCTTTTAAAGTCCCAGAGTTTTGTATGTATTTCACATTTTACCGGTCATCTTGTTGCAGGTTTTGGTGCTGCTCTAAAAAATCTGGGCATGGGCTGCGCAAGCAGAAGGGGTAAAATGGTGCAGCATTCCACTGCCAAGCCTGAAATAAGTGAAAGCAGATGTACCATGTGCAACCAGTGTGTTATATGGTGCCCTACTGAAGCAATAACAATGAAAGAAAAATCGGCATTAATTGATCAGGATACATGTATCGGATGCGGCGAATGCCTTGCTGTGTGCAGGTTTGATGCTGTTAAGTATAACTGGGGCGCCACTTATGAGGATCTGCAGAAAAAGGTTGTTGAGCATGCCATGGGTGTGCACAAGGTTACAGAAAATAAAAGTATATATATTACTCTTCTTACAAGGATTTCCAAAGACTGCGACTGTATGCCCGCATATGAAAACATCTGTCCCGATCTGGGGGTTCTAATATCTTTTGATCCGGTTTCCATAGATGCTGCGGCAATTGATCTTGTGGAGAAGCATTCAGGTAAAAAGCTTTCTCAGATGGCTTATGATATTCCATATATGTTCCAGGTGGACTATGCCAGGGAGATCGGCTTCGGTGCTCCCGATTATGAGCTTGTTGAAGTTAAATAGCTGATGGCGGATAAAAGAATTATTATGTTCCTGCTAAAAATATAAGTGAATTTAGAAAAGGGAAAAGTGAGTCACGGTAAATAAAACCTGTTGTCACAGCTGCTATTATAAGTATTATGGTTGTAATGGTACTTATTTTATGCCTATGATCAATTTCCTTTTAAGTCCGGTCTTCCTCTTCCCTGTTCATGGGATTCTCTGCGTTCTTTTGTGAAATTTTATTAGAGTCCCTGCCTGTAAAAAATAGGCAGGGACCTGATTGACAGACAATTATTTTTTTAACATGAAAAGATTAATCCTTCTGTGCATGTCATTTACTACAGCTTTGGAAAAGTCCCGGTCAAATGCCACGCGCAGTATCTGTCCGCTTTTAATAGTAATATTCTGTGACAGGCTTCCGTTTTTTATGTTGTATATATAAACAACATGATAGCATCCCCCTTTGCACTTCTCCTCTGTAAAAGCAATCTGTGACCCCTCATTATTTAAAATATAATCACTTCCGGGTGTAACCCCATTGATTGATTTTATTTCTTTAATTTTTTTTAGTCCCTGCTTTGAGACATCATATAATGTGTATATCCTGTTTTTCCCGTCAAAAAGTAATAGCCTTTTACTGTCTCCTGAAAATTTAACAGTGCTTTCCGGGTTTCCTGAATATGGGATTGAAAATTCTGTAAGCGTGGTTTCATTTCCCGAGGGTAATGAAACCATGGCGCATTGCCCCTCATCCTTCTCAACAATCATTGTATCCCCTGACGGGGCTATAGCTTTTATGTTGTACTTTTCATAGCCTCTTGCATAACCGCTTCCAGTCATGTTCAGTTTTCTGGTATAAATCGTTTTACTTTGACCCTTTGATGGATTTCCTGATTTAACTGTAACGGAATCTTTTTCCGTGGTTGTATAAATAATTTCGTCAGGACTTTTCCATATATAGACTGACACGGCATCTTTAAAGGATTTCCTGAAAGAGCCTGCAGATGATGACCCTGTAAAAATATAGGCAGGTCCATAATACTGCTTCCCGTCCTTTGCAGTAAATGAAATCATTTTCCCGTCAGGAGAAAACTGGATATCAGGCCCGATCATATACTGTTTATTCTGAAAAGAAGCTATTGTTTTAGCAGTGACTGAAACTGCAGCAGAAAATACAAGTGCTGCTGATAAAAGAATAATTATTTTTTTCATTTAATATTACCCCGTTTTATTATTAGTGTATCTGGCCTTTTTATATTCGTAGTATATTTTTTTAATCTGTTTCTTTTCCTTCTATGCTGCATAAGAGACTCTGCATCCTTTCCATCCCCTCCTGTGAAGCCATTGCGTAAATTTCATCATTGAGTCTCAGTTCAAAAGAAGTATGGTAAATATAGCGGTCAGTGCCGTTTCTAACAACAAGAAATATTGTTACATCTTTGGGCAGAGGATATTTGCCTGCGTTGTTTTTTATGAATTCATTGCATGTTATCTGGAACCATTTAAGTCCCTGTTTGTCTATTGAAAAGACATCCTTAAGTCTTGACAGAAAACCGTTCCAGGAAAAATTTTCATCATCTTTGCTTCTGCTGCTGAATGCCAGTTTAATATTTTCCTCTTTAATTATTTCGGCAAGTTCTTCAGTTGCTTTTTCATTAAGAACGGTGTAAAGGTTTTCTACTCCATATGTTTCTTTTACAAAACGGCAGAATAGAATATTAATTTCATTATTGTCTGATGCGGCAAGAGCTGAAGTATAGTCCTCAATTTCAATGCCTCTATATGTGGCAGAATCAAGGGCATTTCCCTCAATGCAGAGAAATTCCTTTTGTCTGGCCATGCGGCATTTTTTGCTGTTTGAGTCTATGAAAAGGATATCTGTGCTGTCATTCCGCCATTTTTCTGCAATCATGAGAGATATTTCATTAACTCCAAGAATAATAAGGCTTCTGTCTCCTTTTACGAGAATGTTTAGTTTCAAAGCAACCCATTTTGCGGAAAGACCCTGCGTGAGAACAGTTAGTGATATAAGCATAAAGATTAGTATTTCAATTGTATGGGCTTTTTCAATTCCGGCAGCTTCGAGTTTAATTGATGCTATAGAAGCAACTGATAAAGCAATTATGCCTCTTGGTCCAAGCCATGACATAAATAGTTTTTCCCTTGCTGAGAAGTTCTCTTTTGCCGTGCTTATAAAAATTACAGGGAACCTGGCTAATATTATTATAAACACAATAACCAGTCCTTCTGCCATGTACTGGCTTATATATTTTATTTCAAAATTTGCTGAAAGAAGAACAAAAAGAACTGAGGTTATAATCCGGGTAACCTGGTCTTTGAAATTAAGTATTTTTTCCTTTGGCCTGTAGTCCATTGTGCTCAGGACTAGCCCTACAACAACAACAGTAAGAAGACCCGATTCGGGAAATAAAAGTTCGGAGAAGATAAAAGAGAGAAGAACGGATCCCAGAATAAAAAAACTGTTTGCTGATAAAGGAATAATCGAGGTACGGCATAAAAGGTATTTTGATATATAACCGAATATAATTCCAAATAATATTCCTGCTGCGATAGAAGATGCAAATTCTGCAATTGATAGACTTATTGTATGGCTCGTTAGAACGAACTCGAGTGTTACGATTGCCAGAATAGCTCCCACAGCATCAATAAGTACAGCTTCGCCGTTCATGAAATTTTTAACCCTGCTGGTGAGTGCAATGTGCCTTATTATAGGTTTTATTACTGTGGGTCCTGTAACAACTATGAGTGATGCAAAAATAATGGAAATTTCCCAGGGGAGCCCTGCTATATATTTCGCGCAAATAAATCCCACAGAAACCATTATAATAACTGAAAGAAGAATATCTTTTAATAGCACAGACTTTAATGATGTGATCTGCCTGATATTTAGTGAAAGGCCCCCTTCAAATAGTATTATGGCTACAAATATTGTAATCATAATACTCAGGCCATCACCCAGAGATCCAGGATCAAGTATTCCCAGTACACTGGGGCCGAATATTATACCCATTGCAAAGTAGAATATTATTCCCGGAAGTTCAAATTTATCGGAAAGGACAATACCCGTTGATCCCAGAACAATACTTAGCATTACTGTTTGAATAATTGTGCCATCAGTCATATACAAACCCGCTTATGAAGATGATTTAACATCATGACAATTTTTGTTAATAAAAATGACTTTTATTATACCAGACCAATATTATTATGGTCAAGCTAAAATATAAAGATGAAGAATTTCAGGGGGATGCGGGTTATCCGTTATTAATTTTGCTGTATTACTTGAAATGATTACTTTATTTTTGTATATTTAATTAGTTTATAATAATCATTAACTTTGTGTAATAATGGTGTCTGCCGTTTCCTGTATTCCGGGTATCTGAGTATTATATAACAGGGAATTGCTATGGAATTAACACTGATTTAAGTTTTTGTATAAAAAAATTAACGTTCCATTATAATCAAATTAAAGCTGTAAACGGATTTATTTAGAGGGGTAATTATGGACTTTAACTTAAATACAGTATCTTTTTTGTCGGAAAAAAGTTTTCTTCCCATTGATGCGGGGAGGGTCTATGATGTGCTGATAATCGGCGGAGGGCCTGCAGGTTTGACTGCTGCAGTCTACTGCATGAGGAAGGGGGTGAGTACCGCAATTATTATAAAGGATATCGGGGGGCAGGTTGCAGACACTGCTTCTATAGAGAATTACCTGGGTTATAAATATATTAATGGTGTTGAGCTTGTGGAGAAATTTAAGGAGCAGGTGCAGCAGTTTTCTATCGGTTATGAAGAGGGGCACTCTGTTGTTTCTCTTTCTGCAGGGGATGTTAAAAAGACAGTACTTGATGACGGCAAGGAGATATTGTCTAAGACTGTAATTATTGCCTCAGGTAAGTCGTGGAAAAAACTGGGTGTTCCAGGTGAGGACCGCCTTGTGGGGCGGGGGGTTGCTTATTGTGCAATCTGTGACGCCCCCCTTTTTGCAGGTAAAACCGCTGTTGTTGTGGGTGGAGGGAACTCAGGGATTGAGGCAGCCATAGATCTTGCTGCGATTGCATCAAAGGTGATTCTTCTTCAGCTCCTGGAAAATCTGACTGCTGATAAAATTCTTGTTGATAAACTTAAGAATTTCAGCAATGTGGAGTATATCTTCAGCAGCAGGGTTGTTGAAATAAACGGGCAGGAGAGGGTTGAGAATATTACTGTTGAAAATCTTATTACTGAAGAGAAGAGTACTCTTGTCACTGATGGTATTTTTATTGAGATAGGTCTTGATCCGAACAGCGGTTTTGTTAAAGGTGTTGTGGGGATGAATGAGTTTAATGAAATCAATATAGACAGTTACTGCAGAACAGATGCTGAAGGGATCTTTGCAGCAGGGGATGTTACCTCCGTACCTTTTAAACAGATTATTATTGCGGGAGGGGAGGGTTCAAAGGCCGCCCTTGCAGCATGTGAATATATTATGATGAAAGCTTAGGAAAGAAATATAGAGGAGGATTGTTATGGCACTATTTGATCCGAAAGTACAGGAGCAGCTGAAAAATATTCTTAAAAGCATGAAAGATGAGGTAAAGATAGTATATTTTACACAGGAGATTGAATGTCCCCTCTGCCGCGATACCAGGGCCTTTGTTGAGGAGATAGCATCGCTAAACCGCAAACTCTCTATTGAAGTGTATAATCTTGTTCTTGATAAGGATAAGGCAGAGCTCTACGGTGTGGATAAAATTCCGGGGATTGTGCTTCTTGATAAAAACGGGAAGGATAATGGGATCAAATTTTACGGACTCCCCGGCGGTTATGAGATAAATTCATTTCTGGGAACACTCCTTGAGGTATCGGGGCATAAGGAGGAGATCCCTGCCCAGCTTATGGAGAGAATCAGAAATGTGGACAGGGATGTGCATATCCAGGTTTTTGTGAGTCTGGGGTGTCCCCACTGTCCCGGCGCTGTATCAGCAGCCCACAGACTTGCACTGGAGAACCAGCGTATAAAAGCTGATATGGTTGACACTAATAATTTTGTCCCTCTGGCGCAGAAGTATAATATTTCCGGTGTGCCGAAAATTGTTTTTAATGATAAATTTGAGCTTGTGGGGTCTCACCCGATAAATACTTTTCTTGATGTTATTGACAGGCTCAGGGATGTTTCTGTTAATATTGACTGATAGTATTATCTTCACAATGTTAATGAAGATCAGGAAGTATTAAACAGGATAGTTAAATGCGTAAAAGGATAAGTAATACCCCTGTAAGGGACTATTTTAAATTTCTGGCTTTTACAGGGGGTCTCATTTTCCTGGTTGGCCTTAGCGCGGGGAATCTAAATTATCAATGGCACTGGCATAGAATACCGGGGTATATTGTCACTTTTTATGACAGCTCTTTTTCTGCAGGGCCTCTTCTTAAAGGGCTCTATGTTACAATGCAGATATCTCTGCTTAGTATGATTTTTGCTCTGGTTATTGCGGTTGTTACCGCACTTCTGCGTCTATCAGGTTCATTTACTGCCAGGCTTATTTCCTACTGGTATATAGAATCAATAAGGAATACCCCTCTTCTGATTCAGATATTTTTTATGTATTTTGTTATTGCACCTATTCTTGACATCAATGCTTTTTTCTCTGCTGTTATTGCACTGGCTTTTTTTGAGGGGGCATATGCATCTGAAATTTTCAGGGCTGGGATTCTCTCAATAAGGAGGGGGCAGTGGGAGGCGGCATGCAGTCTCGGTTTAAGCAGGCTTCAGTCGTACCGGTATATTATTCTCCCGCAGGCGACGCGAAGGGTTCTCCCGCCGCTTACCGGGCAGGGGGTTTCACTAATCAAGGACTCGGCCCTTGTAAGTACGGTTTCAATTTATGATTTAACAATGCAGGGGCAGAGGATAGTTTCGGAAACCTTTCTTACCTTTGAGGTTTGGTTTACAGTAGCTTTTATTTATCTTATTATGACAGGGTCCTTGTCGATGTTTTCCGCCTGGCTTGAAAGGAAATATGCTGTGAGATGATTTTTTATTTTTTAAAAGAGTTTAGAATTCCCCCTCCGGGGCGCCCTCTGCTTGTACTGAGCTCGTCGAAGTAAGCAAAGCGAAGAAGTACTCCCGGGGTAGATTTAGGGGGCTTAACTTAATGACAGTGCCCCCTGTCCCCCAAAGGGGGCACGTAGAAGAAAAATTTGACTAAGTAGATGAAGTTCTGACGAGTATTGAAATTTAAACATTGCAGATTAAAGATGAAGATGTATTAAATAATAATAGAATTATGAAAGTGGTGATAGATTAACTCGTGCCCCCTTTGGGGACAGGGGGAGAAGGATTTGAAAGGTATCCGGATATTCCGGGATGGGCAATTTTATTATAATCTGTTTTTTATTAAGTTGAATCAATAAATATATATATGGAGAAAGAAATGAAAAGAATATTGTCAGTATTAATAGTGTTCTCTCTTATGATCCTTGTTTCATGCAGTTTTAAAAAGCATGAGGAGGGGAAACTTCTGGAGGATATTCAGAAGCGTGGTGTAATAAGGGTTGGCATGTCCACTTTTGTTCCATGGGCAATGAATGATAAGGAGGGGAATCTTATCGGTTTTGAAATCGATGTTGCAAGGGAACTTGCAAAGGATATGGGGGTGAAGATAGACTTTATACCTACAAAATGGTCCGGCATAATTCCATCTCTGCTTACGGGTAAGTTTGATGTGATAATCGGCGGTATGGGTATAACTGAAGAGAGGCTTGAAAAGGTGGACTTTTCCGATCCATACGATTTTTCAGGTATGTCAATTGTGGCAAGCAGAAAAATAGCCCCCGGTTTTTCAAAGATTGATGATTTCAATAAAGAGTCAATAACCATTGCCGCACGGCTCGGTACTACTGCAGCAGAAGCTGTAAAAAATAATTTTCCCAGAGCGCAGGTGAAGCTTTTTGATGATGAGTCTCAGGCAATACAGGAGCTTCTTACTGACAGGGTCCATGCAGTAGTTGCATCCGCCCCCCTCCCTGAATTTCAAAGTATAAAGTATAAAGACAGGTTTTACCTCCCCCTTAAAGATACTTTTACAAAAGAACCTGTTGGTTTTGCCATCAGAAAAAATGAAGAGCCGGCAAAGAATTATTTTAATGAATGGATCAGGAAAAAACAGAATGACGGTTTCCTTGCTGAGCGGAAGAATTACTGGTTCAGGACAAGGGACTGGGAAAACAGGATAGAATAAATTGAAGAGAAGGATCAGGTTTACATATCTGGATGTTATCCTGCTGCTCCTGATTTTTTCAGGGGCAGCTTATATGATATACAGAATTTCTGTTGATTTGAGATACGACTGGAAATGGTCGGTGATTCCCGATTATATTGTAAGGTATGATTCAGTATCGGGCAGCTATGTGCAGGGTCTCCTTGTGCGCGGTCTTGTCACTACTATGAAGTTAAGCATCTGGGCCTCAATTCTCGCTTCTCTTCTCGGTATTGTTATGGGTATAATGAAAACCTCGGAGAGATATTTTTTCAGGATGCTTGCTACCTCATATGTAAGCCTTGTCCGGAATATCCCATCACTGGTCTTTATCTTTATTTTTTACTTTTTCTTCAGCAGTCAGATTATTACCTTTTTTAATCTCGATTACCATATAACCGGTCTTTCATCAAATTCGCAGTACCTGATCCGGGTGTTTTTCTGCCCGCCGGAACAGCTTACTGTTTTTGTATCAGCCATATTCACTCTGGCAATTTATGAAGGGGCCTACATGACAGAGATAGTGCGAAGCGGAATTGAGTCTATTGAACAGGGGCAGTGGGAGGCTTCTGATGCCCTGGGCCTCTCCGGGCTGCAGAGGATGAGGCATATAATTTTTCCTCAGGCGTTTAAGCGGATTCTCCCTCCAATGGCAGGTCAGCTTATTTCTGTTATCAAGGATTCGGCAATTGTATCTGTAATTTCCGTTCAGGATTTAACATTCCGCGGTATGGAGCTCATGGCTTCCACATACCGTACCTTTGAAATATGGATCACCATCACTGGAATGTATTTTATTTTAACATTCGCCTGCTCCTATGCGGTCAAGAAGCTTGAAGCATATATGGAAAAACGGGGTTTTGTGTAGCAAATGCCCTCACCCGCACATCGCTAACGTTTGTGCACCTGACGTGCATGGAGGTTCTAATGCCGCGATGCCATGGATGGCAATAAGCGGCCTCTCCCATCAAGTCGGGAGAGGGTTTTGTTTGAAATCGATTGGTTATATTATACTCTTTCATAATTTTCATTAAATAAAGTATCTTTGAAAAGAACCCTCTCATTGAGGGGATTAGCCACAGGAAGTGGCTATGTCGAGCGAGGACAGGAAGTCCTGATGACGCTCGACTGTGGCGCGCCGGAGCGATGCGGTGAGCTACAGTCGAACTGGCGGGGTGAGGTCCTGTTCCTGATGGCTCCGGGTGAGGCTTAAGGCCTCACTCAGGCAGTGTATCCCCGCACTCAGTTTTAAAAAGCGAGCCTTCCATTTCAATGCCAAACCAGGCGAGTATTCTGGCAAAAAGGCATTTTATATCCTCTGCTATATGGTAAAAGCTCGGTATAAGAATAAGTGTAATTACTGTGGCGAATATAAGGCCGTATCCGAAAGTAAGAGCCAGCGGGGCAACCATGTGATCCTTGCCGCCGAATCCGTAAATCGATGGAATAAGCCCCAGAACTGTAGTGCCTGTAGTTAACAGGATCGGCCTTAGCCTTATAACTCCGCCATATGACAAAGCTTCCTTGAGGGGGAGCCCTGTTGAGCGAAGATTGTTTATAAATTCAACAAGCACCAGCGTATTGCTTACAATAACCCCTGCTAAACTGAAAAAACCCATGTAACTCATGAAGTGAAACATTTCCCCATGGATAAATACGGCAAGTATAACACCAATGAGTGAGTAGGGTATTGCAATCATTACAACAAGCGGTATATAAATAGACTTGAAGTATGCTGTTAAAATCATGAATATTATAAAAAGAGCCACTAAAAAGTACTGCCCCATTTCAACAAGTCTTTCTCCGGTTTCTTCATGCTCCCCTCCATAGGAAATAAAATATCCGGGGTACTCCTTTTCGATATTTTTGAATTTATCCATCATCATGCTGTTTACAATGACAGATGTGGTTTTGGTTGTGTCAACATCTGCCTGAACCTGCACCAGCCTTTTATAATCGAGCCGGTTTATCTGGGAAATCCCGGTCTGTTTATCCACAGAGGTTATCATTGTAAGAGGAATAAGGCCTCCGGAGTTGTTTTCAACCATTACACTTTCAAGGCTGGACCGGTTTTTGCGCGCCCATTCAGGGAAACGGACCCTTACCCCTATGTCGTCATCCCCTATTTTTACATTTGTTGCAATTGCTCCTTCATAAGAAGCGTTAAGGGTTGTTGCCACATCATATGTTGAAACTTTGCTTCTTTTTGCCACTGCTTCGTTTATTCTGTATCTGTATTCATCTTTCCCCGGTTCATAATCGGTAGTAATATCCCGAACCCCGTCAATTGAAGAGAGAAAATCTGTATAGAGTGAGGCTATTTCATTAATCTTATTAAAATCCTCGCCTCTTATTTCTATATTTACAGGTTTCCCTACTGGAGGCCCCTTCTCCTTCAGATTGAATTCAATGGTCATTTTATCAGATATAATCCCATTCTCCTGAGCTTCCAGAATCTTATCCCGTGTTTCATTGAATATATCTACAGCTTCTCTTGCGCGTCCTTTTGCTGCTGTAAGATTAACTATAAAAGTAGACTTGTGGGTTGCTTTGCCCGGTTTAGGGTCAAGTAGGTTTGAACTTTTTTCTCCTATTGCGGACTGAAGCGCGTCGAGTTCAGAATCATCTATTTCGAGAAGAATTTTTTCAATTTTAAGAGCTTCTCTCAGGTTTGCCTTGAGATTAGTTACCTGAGGCATTTCAGTATATATTTCAAAGGTTTCCTCTCCGCCTTTTGGAGAGAAGGTGAAACCGATTTGTTTCTGAAGAGCCAGGGAGCCGATAAGTGCTACAGTCATTACAATGAGAGCCGGGTATCTCCATTTCAGCATAAAGTTGAGAAGAGAAAAATATTTTCTCTGGACTTTGCCGAATTTCCCGCTTTCAAAAAAACTTTCAGGGTCATGATCTGACGATACAGTATGTATGTTTTTTTTGCTTGGCCTTGCGAATGTATTCATAAAAGAAGGAACTATAAACATTGCGCCCAGCCATGAAGCAAAAAGGCATAATAGCAGTGTTGCCGGGAGGTCTTGTATGAATTTACCCATTATTCCGCCAAGCATAAGGAGCGGAGCAAATGCTGTAAATATGCATAACAGTGTGGCGGTGATTGGCCAGACTATTTCCTCTGTTCCTCTGGATATTGCCTCCAATCTCCCCATGCCCATATTCATGTAGCGGAATCCGTTTTCCGATACAACTATACTGAAGTCTACAATCATCCCAAGAACCATTACCATGCCGAAGAGGCTTATTACATTTATGGTGATTCCCAGGGTGTTCATCATAAAAAAAGCGAACATGAAAGCCACTGGTATGCTTAATGTCACTATTAAAGACATTCGAAATCCAAGCAGAAGAAAAAGTGTAGCAGCAAGAAGAATAAACCCTGTAATGGCATTTGTTATAACTGTATCAAGACTGTTGCGGGTGTACCTGCTTATTTCATTAAAGGTTGAAATCGCAGCATTGTCTGTTGTTGTAAATTGAAAATTTTTCAGCTTTTCTTTTACAATATCTGTAAGTATTAGTTCATCATAGGCACGCATTTTCCAGACTGTCATTGTAATAGCCGGGATGCCGTTAAACCTGTAAATTACATCAGCCTCCTCTGTTGTTTCTGTTACAGCGGCAATATCTTTAAGACGGGTCACATATCCTGAATCATTGGACATTATAACTGTATCCTTAATTTCCTGGATATTTTTAAACTGCCCCTTGGTTCTCAGTACATATTCCCGGTCCCCTATCCGGAGAGGCCCGCCCGGGAGGTCAAGATTCCTTTTTCGAAGATCGTTGATTATTGTGTTAAGGCCTATTCTGTATCTGGTAAGAGCTGAAGGGTTCACTTCAACAAGGAATTCCTTGTCATAGAATCCCTTCATCTCAACTTCAGCAACGCCCTTTATATCAAGGAGCATGTCTTCAAGCTCATCAGCTGCCTTTCTCAGTTCAAGGTAGGATACATCATTATTGATTCCATATACTGCAATATCTATGATGGGGCTGTTCTCTATTTTTATTTCCTCAACAAGGGGTTTGTCCGAATTATCAGGGAGGTTGTCAACAAGATCAACTGCGTCCTTAATATCCTGAACCACCCGCGTTTTGTTATCCGCTTTATCGTATATGTAAACAACTACAACAGAAACGTTTTCAACATTGTAGGATCTTATTTTGTCTATGTTGTCAACTTCCCGCACCTTTTTTTCAATGGGTACGGTTATAAACTGTTCAATTTCCTCAGGTGAGCCGCCCGGATAGGTTGTTGTAATTGACACCATGTCAAAGTTCACATTAGGGAATGCTTCCCGGTTCAGGTTTTGCAAGGCCATATTCCCAAGCATTATGACCAGTAAAACTATCATGAAAACAAGGAGCCGCTCCTTGGCGAGATAGTTGATTAATTTTTTCATTTTTCCCTCTATTAAAGAATTCAGTTTTTAGGGATGTAGGATTCTACATCAATTTCATAGGTTTCAAAGAGCTGATTTTTTGAAACCTCAAATTCAAGAAGTGAAGCATTGTAGTATACCAGCATTGCAAGTTCCTGCTCCCTGCTGCTTATCAGAGAGT
>Ga0334890_1002740_pt1 | contig 19450 bp, 10 predicted proteins | sample GraSluR1_MG_3_FD_207220 | JGI IMG/M metagenome (GOLD analysis project Ga0334890, IMG submission 207220) | Sludge microbial communities from methane-producing bioreactor in Wageningen University, Netherlands - Granular Sludge_31_08-R1 | ecosystem: Engineered > Bioreactor > Anaerobic >... | reverse complement strand
GGGATCTGGACTGGATCGTGATGAAGTCCTTGGCGAAGGACCGCGCCCGGCGGTATGAGACCGCCAACGGCCTGGCGACAGACATCGAGCGGCATCTGAACGATGAGCCGGTCCTGGCCCGGTCGCCGAGCACGGTCTACCGGTTCCGCAAGCTGGTCCAACGGAACAAAGGGGTCTTCGCCGGCACCGCCGCCGTGGCTATGGCCCTGGTGGTGGGTCTGGCCGTCTCCGTCGTTTCGCTGCTTGCTGAGCACCGGGCCCGCCAACTTGCCGTGGCGGCGCAGGAGAAGGAAGCGGTCCTGCGGCAGGAGGCCGAAGCCAGAGAACTATACACGCGCCGACTGGCCTATGCTTCCGACATGCGTCTAGTACAGGAGGCACTTGCGATCAACGACTTGGGGCAAGCCCTCCGACTGCTGGAGACCCATCGCCCCGCTCCCGGCCAAGTTGATCTACGGGGCTGGGAATGGCGGTACCTCTGGCAGGAATGCCGCAGCGATGCGATCGGCGAGCTTTGTCGCTACAGCATGGCCTACTCGGTTGCCTATTCTCCTGATGGCGGGCTGCTGGCGGCGTGGCGGTCGCCGGGTAACCTCTGGGAGATTTGGGATCTGTCCAGCCGCCAGGGAATCAAACTCTTGCCGCGAGGGGCAGCCCATCTCGTGGCGTTCTCACCTCATGGCGATCTGTTGGTGACAGACACAAAAGAAGAAACAGGGATCCAGCTCTGGAGGACCGGAACCTGGGAGCCCGTCGAGCACCTTGCCCTGGAAGGTGAGGCCCGAGCTTTCAAGTTCTCACCGGACGGAACCCGGCTCGCCAGCGTGAGTGGTCCGAATGATCTCATCATCTGGGCGATCGACCGGAGGCCGGTTGTCCCACATCTCCACATCCGGGGCGTCCGGCCCGTCCTGAACAACCCGCACCATAAGGCGCTGGATTTCTCGCCGGACGGTAGAGCCGTGGTGGTCGGGGAGCGTGACGGGGGGCTGCGCGTGTTCGACCTGGCCAGCGGGAGCGTGGATGTCAACATCCCGCGGGCCCATCCCGGGCCGATCAGCGCTTTGGCCTGGTCCCCCGATCCCGACGATCCGGTCATCGCCAGCAACGGCAGCAACCTCGGGGGGACCATCCGGCTTTGGAATGCCGTCACCGGCGACGAGCGAGGGAGTCTGGAAGGACATACTGCCTGGATCAGCATATTGATCTTCTCTGCGGATGGCCGACGGCTGTATTCGGCCAGCGGCGACCAAACAATCCGAATCTGGGACGTAAGGCAGCAGCGGTGCCTGGCCACCCTGCGGGGCAGCAGCAACGAGATCTATGGAATGGCGTTGTCGCCGGACGGTCGGACGCTGGTCAGCGCGGACCGGGATGGGCTCGTCGCTTTCTGGGATGCACACCCCCGCCCGCGCGAGGAGCAGCCCCAAGTGATCCCATCGGACACCTACTCCCGGCCGGCTTTCGCTCCCGACAGCCGGTTGTTGGCGGTGCCACGAGATGGGATTGTCGGACTGTTCGATCTGCCCACTCTGGAGGAAATCGAGCGGCTCGCCGAGTTGGGCAACGACGTTACGAAGGTCACTTACTCCCCCGACGGGGCCCTGCTGGTCGGCGAAAATGGCCGGGGCAAGGTTCGTGTCTGGTCCTGTGTCGAGCGTCGCCTGTTGGGAGAGTTGGGCGAACTCGACAGTAGGACGGGTCCGTTCGGCTTCCCGGCTGATGGTACGGGTCTACTTGGCTTCTCGGCAGACGGTACGGGGCGGTTCGTACTGGCACGGTCCGTAGCTGGAAGGACGACGGTGACCTGGTGGGATCCTGTCAGGTGGCAGGCAGTCCGGGCCTTTGAGGTGGAGACTCTGTGGAAAGGGAGCATATCGCCGGATGGTTGTTTCCTGGCAGTGTTCTACGGGGAGCACGCTTCACTGACGGCAACAATGCAATGGCTCAGTGCTGAGACGGGAAGAGTCCTGGCGCCCGAGATCAGGGCTCACCGGCAGGCGATACAACGGCTCGCCCTGTCTGCTGACGGTTTACAGGCCGCTACCACCTCGATGGACGGTACGGTCTCGCTCTATGATGTGCCTTCTCTCGAACGGATCGCCTCTTTCCAAGCCCACATGAATACCGCTATCGGGGTAGCTTTCTCTCCCGATGGCCTCCGCCTGGCCACCAGCGGTAGTGAGTGGGCGGTCAAGCTCTGGGATTTGTCCACGCACCGCGAACTTATGACGCTGCCCGGACAAAGCCTCATACCGGACGCGGCGTTTTCCCCGGACAGCCAGTGGCTGATCACCCATGGTACAGAAGGCAAACTGCACCTCTGGCGTGCACCGTCGTGGGAGGAGATCGAGGCCGCTGAGAACCGTCCGGACGATACCGGGCAGGGATCGATCATCTCTGTTGTGGACTTGGACGACAACAGCATGGTGCGAAGAAGGGAGGAATGAAGGTGACAGGATACCGGGCTCCGAGAGACTCACCGTAGAGGGCCGGGCCGGGACCTTCCGGTCCGGCTGGATCGACCACGTGTGGCCCAGGCCGCGATCCATGCGGCCATAGTTATTCAGCAGGTTGTGACCCATCGATGAAGGTCTGCGCGGTGGGTGTGGGCTCTCCGTACGCGCTCGCGACGGATGAGCCGGTTTCTAAACAGTTGTCTTCGTGGTGAAGACAGAGGGAATTGATGTACTCCTATTGCCTTCGGGCAGAAAGAAGGTGTGAAATGAAATGGTTTGAGATTCGAATGGTCGTGGCGGTGGTGTTTGGCCTGTTGATGTTGTCAGGTCTCAACACCCCACCGGCCCATGCCGACATTAGGTTTGGTGAGCCGGTGGCTGTGGATTGGGACATCCCTCTCATTGGTGTTGATCTGCTATCTGAAGGTTGGATACGCTTCTCCTATGATGGTCTGGAGATGTACATCTCGGCGTACGACCATCCGGAAGGGTATGGTGATTGTGACTTGTGGGTGGTCAAGCGTACCTCGGTCGAGGATGAATGGGGTCCGCCGGAGAACCTGGGACCTGAGATCAACAGTCCCGCTCACGATTCCCTCGCATCCCTTTCGGCCGATGGCCTGACACTCTATTTCATCTCGAATCGGCCCGGCGGTCACGGGAGCTACGACCTGTACATGACGACGCGCGCGACGAAAGACGATCCATGGGGCGCCCCTGTGAACCTGGGGCCCCCGGTCAATACCTCCGCTTTCGAAGCTGATCCGTTGATCTCGGCAGATGGCTTGGAACTGTATTTGCGGGCGTGGCGCCCCGATGGCTACGGCGGCGCTGATCTCTACGTTTCCAGGCGTCCGACGACGAGTGATCCCTGGGGTGAACCGGTGAATCTTGGACCGGGGGTGAATAATATAGGCGATGAGTCCTGGGCTTGCCTTTCATCGGATGGCTTGTTGCTGCTATTCTGCGAGCACCCTGGGGGACCATGGAGACCGGGCGGATATGGCGCGGCCGATATCTGGATGACAAGGCGGACCAGCCTCTTGGACCCCTGGCAGGATGCGGTGAATGCCGGGCCGATGGTCAACAGCCCGGCAGCGGAAACAGTACCCCGGCTTTCGCTGGATGGCAGGACCCTGTATTTCTGGCGCGGTGGAGTAGGGCTCCTGGCCGCCCCGATCCTCCCGATCGTGGACTTCAACGGCGATGGGAAGGTGGATATGGCCGATCTGCTGCGGCTGATCGAAAACTGGGGTACGGATAACCCCCTGTACGACATCGGCCCCTATGCCTGGGGCGACGGCGTGGTCGACGAGCAGGACTTAAGGGTCCTCATGGAATGGCTGATGATTCCCGGCCCACGCGCTTTGGATGTGTCGTGCGACGTGGTCCTGAACTGGGTCGCGCCTTCGTTGGCCGAAAGCCAGGATGTCTACTTCGGGACCTCCTTGGAGGCGGTCAGCAGTGCCGGCCGGGACAATCCGCAGGACGTGCTGGTCAGCCAGGGCCAGACGGGAACCATGTACATTCCGCAGGGGCCTCTGGACTTCAGCCAAACCTACTACTGGCGGGTGGATTTCGTGATCCCCGATCTGAATCCCGCCATCTGCAAAGGACCCATCCTGCAGTTCACAACCGAGCCGTACGCCCACTTGGTCACAAATGTCGTCGCCAGCAGCAATGGGATCTCCGAGGCCGACGCCGGGCCGGAAAACACCGTGGATGGCTCCGGGCTCGATGAGGCCGACCAGCATTCCGTCGCCGCCGCCGACATGTGGCTGGCCAAACCGCCGGCCGAGGACGCGCTGTCCATCCAGTTTGAATTTGACCGCGCGTACAAGCTCCACGAGATGCTGATCTGGAACTACAACAGCCAATTCGAACCGCTCCTGGGCTTTGGTCTCAAGGACGTGACGGTTGAGTATTCCGTCGATGGCGACAACTGGACTGTGCTGGGCGATGTAGAGGTTGCGCGGGCGACGGCCCGGCCGGACTATGTGGCCAACACTGTTATCGATTTCGATGGTATTGTGACCCGATTCGTCCGGTTGACCGTCAACAGCGGCTGGGGTGCCACGGGTCAGTACGGCCTCAGTGAGGTTCGCTTTCTGCACATCCCCGTACATGCGCGAAACCCGCAACCGGCCGACGGAGCGACGGATGTGGCAATCGATGCCGATCTGATCTGGTGGCCCGGGCGCGAGACCCAGTCACACCTGCTGTATTTCGGGACCGATGCCGACGCCGTGGCCGCAGGAGCCGTGCCGGCCATTGCCCAGACGGCATGGACCTACACGCCAGAGCCTCTGGAGTTTGGCACGACATACTACTGGAAGGTGGACCAGGTTGACGAAGCCGCGACCTATGAGGGGGATCTCTGGTGTTTCACAACCCAGGAATTGGAGGACTGCGAGAGGTAAGGTGGTGCGGATAATCGCATCTACCAGATCCGGCTCAACGGCGAGGCAAACGACGCCGGCAAGGACATGGCCCCCGGCACCGTCTGGACGGGCCTGATCGACGAGGTGCGCATCCATTCGGCTGCGCTCAGGACAGGTTCTGCAACCGCGTGGTGTGGCCATAGCCGCGATGCGTGCGGCTGGGGTCATGGTCAACCAGTTGTCTTTGCGGAAAAGACAGAGCGAATTGATGTACTCCTATTGCCTTCGGGCAGAAAGAAGGTGTGAGATGAAATGGTTTGAGATTCGAATGGTCGTAGGGTCCGTGCTGGGGCTTTGCCTGCTCCTGGCGGCGGATGTGCCGACCGCACGCGCCGATTTCGTCTTCGGCGAAGCGGTGAACCTGGGGCCAGCAATCAACAGCTCCTCCGCTGAGGAAGGGCCCTGTCTCTCGGCCGATGGTCTGGAGCTCTATTTCTACCGCTATGACGACGCGGCCCGTGCTGATATATGGATAGCCCGTCGGGCCACGCTGGAAAGCGAATGGCAACCGGCCACCAACATCGGCCCCCCGGTGAACTTGGCCGACAATGCTAGCCCGTTTCTGACAGCCGATGGCTTGACGCTCTTTCTGGATGGACATCGGCCAGGTACGCAAGGGGGCCTCGACCTGTGGGTAACGACACGCGCCAGTACCCATGATCAGTGGGCCACGCCTGTCAATCTTGGAGCGACAGTGAACTCCTCCTCTGCTGAGTGGTGTCCGTATTTGTCATCGGACGGACTGGAACTCTACTTCTCATCTGATCGGCCCGGGGGATACGGCAACAATGACCTGTGGATGACCACCCGTGCCACAGTAGATGGCGACTGGGGTTCCCCGGTCAACCTTGGCTCATTGCTCAACACAGATGCCTATGAAGATGGGCCCAGCATCTCGCCGGATGGGCTGGTCTTGTTCTTCGCCTCGAGTCGATCCGGGGAACTGGGTGGGCTTGACCTCTATATGACCCGACGCGCCACGACTCATGCCCCCTGGGGTCCGCCCATGAACCTCGGCCCCGCAGTCAACAGCGTCAATATGGACAGGGGCCCAAAGGTTTCTGCCGACGGCTCGATGCTCTATTTCTACTCCAATCGACCCGGCCCCTACGGTTTCGCGGACATCTATCAAGCGCCGATCCTGCCGGTTGTGGACTTTGACGGCGACGGCAAGGTCGATGGGGCGGATCTGGACCTGCTGGTCGCCCACTGGGGTACGGACGAGCCCCTGTACGATATCGGCCCGTTCCCCTGGGGCGATGGCGTGGTCGATGAACAAGACTTGAAGGTCCTCTTGGAAGCGCTGGTGACAACTCCCGACCCACGTGCTTCGGACGTTCCCTGCGATGTGGTCCTGAGCTGGGTCGCGCCCTCGTTGGCCGAGGGCCAGGATGTCTACTTCGGGACCTCCTTCGAGGCGGTCAGCAGTGCGGACTGGAACAATCCCCAGGACGTGCTGGTCAGCCAGGGGCAGACCGAGACCGTGTACGCCCCGCCCGTGGTTTTGGACTTCAGTCAAACCTACTACTGGAGGGTGGATTTCGTGATCCCCGGTCTGACTCCCACCGTCTTCGAAGGGCCGGTGAGGCAGTTCACTACGGAGGCGTATGCCTACCCGATCACGAACGTCGTCGCCAGCAGCAATGGGATCTCTGAGGCCGACGCCGGGCCGGAAAACACCGTTGATGGCTCCGGGCTCGATGAGGCCGACCAGCATTCCGTGGCCGTCGCCGACATGTGGCTGGCCAAGCCCCCGGCCGACGAGGCTCTCTACATTCAGTATGAGTTCGACTGCGTTTACAAGCTGCAGGAGATGCTCGTCTGGAACTACAACTCGCAGTTCGAGATGGTGCTCGGCTTCGGGGTCAAGGACGTGACGATTGAGTATTCTGAAGACGGCACAGATTGGACACTCCTGGGTGACTTCACGTTGGCTCAGGCAACGGCCAAGGTCACATACACTGCCAATACGGTGATTGATCTCGCCGGTGTTGTCGCCGAATACGTCAGGCTCATCCCCAACAGCGGGTGGGGCACGTTGTCGTCGCAGTATGGCCTGAGCGAAGTGCGTTTCTCCCATATTCCCGATGTTTCGCTCGCCAGGAGGCCCCAACCGCCTCTCGGCGCCACCGGTGTGGATCTCGGTGTCACGCTGAGTTGGACGCCGGGACGCTACGCCGAGGCGCACCAGGTGTACTTCGAAACCGACCCAGACGCCGTAGTCGATGGCACCGCCCCGGTCCAATCCGTTACAGACAACCGCTTCGACCCGCCCTCCCTGGAACTGGGGACCACCTATTTCTGGAGGGTGGACACGGTTGGCGAGACGGGGGTCTATGAAGGGGACGTTTGGAGTTTCACCACAAACGAATACTTGGTCGTGGCCGACATCACCCGTCCGGGGGACGTCGTGAAGGGTATGCCGAATGACGGCGTATGGCCTGGCGGCGCGTGGGACTACGGCTGGCCCGCACTTGAGCATCCCGCTATGGCTATCGACAATAACATCGACACGAAGTTCCTGCACTTCAAAGGCGACCAAGAACCGACCGGAATTCGGGTGACCCCATCCGTCGGCGCGACCGTCGTGACCGGTCTGACGCTCACGACAGCCAACGATTTTGCCGGCCGCGACCCCGTCACCTTTGAGCTTTCTGGCTCGAACGAAGGCATCGACGGACCGTACACGCTGATCGCCAGCGGCGAGATCGTGGATTTCGCCGAGGCGGTTCAGTGGCCTCGCTTGACCATGAACGCTACGCCGATCACGTTCGAAAACGACGTGGCGTATACCAGCTACCAGCTTCTGTTCCCCGACATTCGTGGTCCGGTCGGCGATTTGGTTAACAGCATGCAGATCGCCGCGATCGAGTTGCTCGGCACGATCGTCGATTAGCCATGGGCTTTGGTCGCGGATCGATGAAATGATTGTTGCGGCTCGCCATCTCCTGTTGGTGCCGACAGATTCGACTTGACCGGGGGCCCGAACATCAGGTGCAACACAGAGATAAGGCCCGGCACCTTCTTCACCGGCCTGATCGACGAAGTCCGCATCTACAACCGCGTGGTGTGGCCATAAGACACCTTCCTTTTTGCCGTGGGCACGGGTCGGCCCTTCTTCGGGAGGGCCGACCCACGGTCAACGACGACAGATCGGAGATGGAATCATGCAAGACATGGAAGTTGCCAGCTACAGGCAGGAGGCCGGCGTGGGGCGTTCGGTGACGCAGGTGTTCTATGCCGACGGCGAGAAGAGAAGCACCGGGACGGTTCGGGCCATACTCGGTCGGTTCAATGTGCAGGTCACACCGTTCGACAGTGCGGCGGCGTGTCTCTATTGTCTCAGAGACCGGCGATGTCATTTGCTGATCAGCAACGCCCGGCAGCCGGGCATCGAGGGGCTGGAACTCCTGCTGGGCGCCAGACGCACCGCGCCGCTGGTCCCTGTGCTGCTGCTGGTCGATCACGGGGATATTGAAGTGGCCGTTCGCGCCATGAAGGCCGGAGCCACCGATTGCCTGGAACGGCCGCCGGAGACAGGGCCTCTGGTATCAACGATTGATGCCGTTCTGAAGGAATCGGCCCGGAACCCCGTGCTGCCGAGGCGTCCCTTGTCCGAAGTGGAACAGCAGGTGCTGGGCCTCATGCTCCAGGGCTGCACGACCAAGGAGATGGCCCTGCAACTCCACCGCTCCCGAAGAACCATCGAGGTGCACCGCAGCCACATCATGGAGAAACTCGACGCCGACGGCATGGTTGACCTGGTGAAGAAGTGCGCCCGGCTGGGCCTGCTCCGGCACTAGCCCTACTGGACCGGCCTGATCGACGAAGTCCGCATCTACAACCGCGCCGTGTGGCCATAGGGGACGCTGTCTACAGAGCACGCCACTTCGAAACGGGCCGATGGATGACGGCGTCGCAGGCCCCTCCAAGGGATGGAGATGCCGTCAGCCAGGAAGGAATGCCTTGGGCGTTCCTGGCCAGTATCAAGCGGTTCGGCGCAACGACCTGCAAGCCGGTAGAATGGACGATTTGGCCCATGACTTCGGCGGGCCAGAACCCGACCCCAGCGCCCGGATCCGAGTTAAGTACAACCCTCAAAGGCCGATGACAATCGAGGTCCCCACACGGCATCGGCCCGGACACGGCGACTCACAGGTCCGAGAAAACCAGGGATTCCGGGGACGCAGAGCCAAAGCGACCCGGATTTGTGCGTTTTTTTGCCGCATTTTTTGCTTGAACGGGAAGGCCGCTTATGTTAGACTTGGGATATTCGATCTGCGGTCACATCTCATTTGGCAGTTTGGCCACGGTTGTACTGTGGTGGTGGGTGTCTGTTCACGATCTGAGGAGATTGTCCGAGCGAGGTTCCGAAGACATATCGACTCCTGTTGTTGAATTGGCCGGCCACAATCGCCATCCACAGCAGGAGAACGCCATCTCCGGCAGGACCCTCGACCGGAACCCTTGTATGAACCATTGGACCATTCTCGGTCAGGGAGGATTTCGTTGCGTTGAGACCAGGTGTTCCTGGCTCGACAGATGAATGCTCATCGGGGCGCGGCGTGGGCCCAAGGCGTTGTTGGGAAGGGAGGTGGCAATCGAGCGACAGTGAACAGCGAATGTGCTGCAAATTGTCAGTGGGACCGTATCGTAACGTGACTTGAAATGTGAAATGTTCCAGGAGGATCAACTGATGAAGAAAGTAACGTTATTGGCAACGGCGATTTGCCTGATGCTCTCGGCGGTCTCGTCGGCCGACATGCTCCGCGAGATCTGGTGGGGTGGCGCGAGCATCGACGCCGCGATCGAACTAGTCCAGAGCGGTGTCCCCGCCGACCAGGTGGACATCCTGACGGAACCGACATGGGTCGATATCGCCGACAACTACGTCGCGCGGCTGAGCGGCTACGTTCTGGTTCCGGCCGACGGTGAGTACACCTTCTATGTCGCCAGCGACGACTACAGCCGGCTGTTCGTCAGTGAAAACGACAACATGGACGACGCCGTGCTGGTCGCCTACGTCGATGGCTGGACCGGCTCGCAGGACTGGCACGCGATGGCCAGCCAGAAGGCCGAGCCGATGTCGCTGAGCGAAGGTCAGCTCATCGCGGTCTGGGCCGTCATGCAGGAAGGCGCCGGCGGCGACAACCTGGCCATCGGTGTGGAAGGCCCTGGAACCGACGGGCAGATCATCCTGCTGCCGGACGAGTTCACCTACGCCATCCATCCGACCAAGGCCAACATGCCGAACCCGGCCAACGGCGCCGCGGGCATCGTGGACGCGCTGCTGAGCTGGGGCGCTCCGGCCACAATCGAGGACCCGGTCTACACCGTGTACTTCGGCGCTGATCCCGAAGCGATGGACGTGATCGCCGACGACCTTGCCGAGACGGCGGTCGATGCCGGGAGCCTGGCGACGAACCTCGAGTTCGAGACCAGCTACTACTGGCGCGTGGACACCAACGGTGAGGCCGGGGATCTGTGGAGCTTCACCACACAGCACGGTCGGCCGGTAATCACCGCAGCCCGTGGCGCAGCCGTCCCGCCGGGCGCCAACGCCCAGTTGGTCTGCGAGGCCACCAGCGCCGTGGAAACGGAGTTGGAATACCAGTGGTACCGAGAGAAGGTCGTCATGATGGGCTTCGAGCTCTATGACGTTGCACTGCCCGAGGGTGTGGAGTCGGTGCTCAACGTCGCCGGCGCACAGATCGACGACGAAGGATACTACTACTGCGTCGTGACCAACGAGAATGGCGAGACCGTCTCGCCGATGCTCTTCCTCGACGTGCAGGTCGGCCTGATCCACCGCTGGACCTTTGACGAGAGCCCCGATGGCACCACGATTCCGGACATTGTCGGCGGCGCCGATGCGACGCTGTTCAACCTCACCGGAAACGCCGTCTTTGCGGACGGCCAACTGATCATGGGCAACGACGGCTCGCAGGGTAGCGCGGGTGGTGGCAACGGCACCGCCAACGGCGACTACGTCGAGCTGCCCAATGGGATCATCTCGCCGCTGACGCAGATGACCCTCGAATGCTGGACCACATGGGACGGCACCGATGCAGTCTGGCAGCGCGTCTATGACATGGGCACCTCCAACGGCGGCGAAGGCCTCTCCACCGCCGGCGATCAGACGACCTGGTTCATGTTCTGCCCGATCAGCGGCAGCCGCGTGGTCCAGATGGAGTACCGTCGTCTCGGTGTGGCCAGCAACATGCCCATCAACGACAACGGGATCTTCCCCGCCAACGAAGAGGTCCTGATCACGCATGTCCACGACGACATCGCCGGGATCGTCAAGCTGTATATCAACGGCACCATCGTGGGCGCCTATCCGGCTCACGCCATGCTCAACGAGTTCATCGACAACAACAACTGGCTCGGACGTTCGCAGTGGGGCGACCCGCTGTACACCGGTTCCTACAGGGAGCTTCGCATCTATGACACCGCCCTTTCGGCGGCCGAGATCGCGGCCAACTACCTGGCCGGTCCCGATGCCATCGCGGAGCCTGCCGCTCCGTGCGATGTCAAGCTGATCGGCGATCGCAACAACGACTGCGTTGTCGACTTCGTCGACGCGGCCATCACGGCCGACGAGTGGCTCGTTCGGTCGCTGGAAGACTAAGCGATTGGCAGTCGGATCATTCTGTTGTGTCCGATACAACGGACACAGAATCGAATCGGAAGGGCCTGTACCTGCGGGTACAGGCCCTTTTTCTCGCCCTTTCGCCCGTGACGACGAACCAGCCGCGCCGCCGCTCCGACGGTCCCCATATGGTCGTCGGATGCGAATGGGCTGGCGGTTTGAGGGCGATCCGGTATACTCTGGGATCGATACGGCTCGAAACGAACCCGAATGGAAAGCCCAGGATGGAAACAATCGAAGAAGCGGCCCTGCCGGAGCGCGTCGCCCACATCAGGGCCAGCGACAGAGACATCTACCTTGTGGGCACCGCCCACCTGTCGAAGGAGAGCGTCGAAGACGTTCGCACGACGGTCGAGCGAGTCAAACCCGAGGCGATCTGCGTCGAGCTGTGCCGGGGGCGCTACCAGGCCATGACCCAGGCCGACAACTGGGCCAAGATGGACATCTTCAAAGTCGTCCGGCAGAAGAAAGCCACGTTCCTCCTGGCGCAGTTGATTATGACCAGCTTCTATCGGCGTCTCGGCGAGAAGCTGGGCATCCAGCCGGGAGCCGAGATGTTCAAGGGCATCGAGCTGGCCGAAGAGACCGGCGCCCAACTGGTCCTGGCCGACCGCGACATCGAGATCACACTCAAACGCGTCTGGGGCTATCTGAGCTTCTGGAACAAACTCAAGCTGTTCGTCCAGATGGCTACGGGCGTCCTCGTGCGCGAGGAGATCGACAGCGACATGATCGAGGCCCTCAAGAAGCAGGACCAGCTCGAAGCCGTGATGGCGGAGTTCGCCGGCAAGTACCCGGAGATCAAGCGAAGGCTGATCGACGAGCGCGACACCTACCTGGCCGAGAAGATTCGCACGGCGCCGGGCACAACGGTCGTCGCCGTCGTCGGGGCCGGCCACGTTCCGGGCATCACGCAGCAGATCCATGAGCCGCATGCGCTCGATGAACTGATGGAACTGCCCGCCAAGCCCCTCTGGCCGACGGTTGTCAAGTGGGGCGTCCCGCCGGCGATCCTGCTGCTGATCGCCTACGGGTTCACAAAGGGTGCCGAGCACGGGTTTCAGAACATCACCATCTGGTTCCTCGTCAACGGCCTGCTCTCGGCCCTGGGCGCTGCGGCGGCCCTGGCGCATCCTCTGACGGTGCTGTCGGCGTTTCTGGCGGCGCCGTTGACCAGTCTGAACCCGCTCTTCGCCGCCGGCTGGGTGGCGGGCATCGTGCAGGCGCTGCTCAAGCGGCCGAAGGTCAGCGATTTGGAGGACCTTCCGGACGCAATCGGCAGCGTGCGGGGGTTCTGGACCAATCCGGCGACACGCATCCTGCTCGTCGTGGCACTGACCAACTTGGGCAGTATCATCGGCACACCCTTGGCGGGTTTGTGGATCGGCGCCCGCTCGGTGTAGATCGTCGGCGAATCTCCGTAGAAGCACGCAGGTCAAGAACCTGCCCCCTACGCGTCTTGTTTTGGGTGCGAGCAGGATGAAAGAGACGCCGTAAGGCGTTGGCCGTTCGCCGTGTCAACGCGAGGCCTCAGCCCGTCGGGATACGCCCTCACGGGCACACTATGAGCGGGTGCCATCAGCGGACGAAGCCGAGCTTGTCGGGCAGCCAGAGCGAGATCTCCGGAACGAAGGTGCAGATCAGCAGGGTCACGAACATCGCGCCGAAGAACGGCAGGATGTGACGCATGACCCTGGTCACCGTCGTCTCGGCGATCCCGCAGCCGAGGAACAGGCACGTCCCGACCGGCGGGGTGCACAGGCCGATGCAGAGGTTCATAATCATCACGATGCCGAAGTGCAGCGGGTGCAGGCCGAGCCGCTCGGCGACGGGCAGGAAGATCGGGGTGAAGATCAGGATCGCCGGCGTCATGTCCATGAACGTCCCGACCGCCAGCAGGATCGCATTGATCATCAGCAGCAGCAGGACCTTGCTGTCGGTCAGTCCGACCAGATAGGCGCTGATGTCCTGCGGGACGTTCTCCGAGGCCAGAACCCACGACATGGCCATGCTCGTGCCGATCAGCAGGAACACGACCGACGTGGTGATCCCGCATTGCAGCAGAATGCGCGGCAGGTCGCGAATCCGAACCTCACGGTAGATCACCACCGCCAGGAAGAACGCATAGAGCACCGCGACCGCCGAGGCCTCGGTCGGCGTGAACCAGCCCAGCAGGATCCCGCCGATGACGATGAACACCAGCAGCAGCGCCGGGACCGCCTTGAAGAAGCGGACCACGCCCTCGCGGAACGGGAAGGTCTCGCCTTTGCCATAACTGTGCCGGATGCTGATGACGGCGCTGACGAGGATCAGGCCGAACCCGACGAGCAAGCCCGGCAGGAAGCCCGCCATGAAGATCGCCGCGATCGAGACCGCCCCGCCGGTGGCGAGCGAGTAAACGATCATCACGTTGCTGGGCGGGATCAGCAGGCCGGTGGTCGCGGCGGTGATCGTCACCGAGGCGTTGAAGTCGCGATGGTAGCCCATCTTGTTCATCAGCGGGACCATGAAGCCGCCGACCGACGAGATGGCGGCGGTCGCCGAGCCACTGATGGCGCCGAAGAACATGCACGTGACCACGTTGACGAAGGCCAGCCCGCCACGAAAGCGCCCGACGAGCGTGTTGGCGAAGTCGATCAGTCGCTGAGCGATGCCCCCCTGGCCCATCAACTGGCCTGAGAGGATGAAGAACGGGATCGCCAGCAGCGCGAAGCTGTCGATGCCCGTGGCGATCTGGTGCGCGACGGCGACGAAGGCGGGCAGCTCGCCGCTCATCGTCAGGAACGCCAGTGTCGTCGCGATGCCCATGCAGAACGCGACGGGGACATTCAGCACGAGCAGGACCACGAAGCTGACGACCAGGACGACAACGGGTAGATCCACGCCAAACTCCCCTTCTATGCGAGTCGGATTCTCAACGCGCCACGTTCGTTTCTGCCACGCCCTTGAGCAATCCCTGGACTCTCTCGACCAGACCGATCCCGGCGTACAGCGTCAGGAAGAACCCGCTGATCGGCACGGCCAGGTACACGTACCCCATCCGCACGCCCAGGGCCGGCGATTCCTGGCCCAACTCGAGCGTGCTGCGGACCAGATCGACGCCACCGATGAGCATGACCAGCAGCGAGAAGGCGGCGACGCAGAAGAACACGAACACCTCTGTCGCCAGCCGCGTCCGCTCAGGCAGCTTGCCGACGAAATAGTCGATGCCCAGGTGCGCCCCTCGGCCCAACGCCACGGCCGCACCCAGGAGCGAGACCCAGACCAGCAGGAACACCGCCAGCTCTTCCGTCCACGTGCTCGGATCGTTCAGGATGAACCGCGTGAACACCTGCCACAGCACGTCCAAAACGAGCACCGCCACGACGACCATCACCAGCACTTCGAGCGAGCGGTCCAGCACGGTCTTGATGGATCGGACGAGATTCATGGCACCTCCTGGATTCGGCGGATCAAGTCGCCGATCTCGGTCCCTTCGAACTCCTCCCACACGCTGCGAACCGACTCGCGAAACGGCCCTTTGTCCGGCCGCAGGATCGTGACGCCGGCCTCTTCGACCGCCTTGAGATCGGCGGCTTCGGCCTCGGCCCACAGCTTGCGCTGATAGACGACGGATTCGTCGGCCGCCGCCTGCAGGATCCTCTGCTGCTCGGGCGTCATGCGGTTCCAGACGCGCGTGCCGATCACCACGATGTCGGGCAGGCACGTGTGCTCGTCGAGAATGTAGTATTTGCAGACCTCATAATGCCGCGAAGTCCGCAGCGACGGCGCGTTGTTCTCGGCGCCGTCCACAACGCCCTGGTCGAGCGCCGTGTACAGCTCGCCCCACGGGATCGGGGTCGGCGAGCCGCCCATCGCCTGGACCATTTTCATGGACATGACGCTGTTCTGCACGCGGATCTTCAGACCCGTCAGGTCGGCGGGCGTCTCGATCGGGCGGTCCTTGGTATAGAAGCTCCTCGCGCCGGCGTCGTAGTAGCACAGCCCGCGCAGCCGCTTGGCCTCGCCCGCCAGCAGAAGCTCCTTGCCGATGGGGCCGTTGAGCACCCTCCAGAGATGGTCGGCGTCGCGAAACAGATACGGCACGCCAAAAATCCGCATCTTCGGCACGAACCCTTCCATCGGCGCGCTGCTGGTCTTGGTCATCGCCAGATAGCCCAGTTGCAGGGCCTCGATGCACTCCTTTTCCGTGCCGAGCTGCTCGCTGGGGAAGACCTCGACCTTCATGCGGCCGTCGGACCTAGCGGCGACGCGCTCGGCCATGAACAGCATCGCCTCGTGCACGGGGTGCGCCGTCGGCAGGCCGTGGGCGAGCTTGAGCACCAGTTCCGGCCGGGCCGAGACGCGGCCCGACGTGCACAGGGCCACCGCCAAGAGAACAAGAACTCGTCCGCACGATCGAATCATCGCTCACCTGTCCCTTTGACGGCGACGACGGGTCATGTCGTCCAGGTTCCACTGCTCCGGATCGAACGCGGCATACGTCGGCTCGACCTGGGGATACCCACCGACGTCCTGCTCGCTGTCGATGATCCGCCCTTGGCCGCTGCGGGCCTCCGTGACGATGCGCCGGTCCACCTCGTCGCGGTCCCAGGGCCTGGCGCCGGCGTTGGCCAGGATGTGACTCTTGACCTCTGCGGCCGGCAGCGCCGTCAGGTCCGGCGGCCAGAATGGCGGGGCATCCAGCACACGGCACTCGCCGGGCGCCGCCCGGCTGTCCACCTCGACAAGGGGGACATCCGAATCGACGCCAAGGACGAGGTTGTCGTCCAGAAAGACCTCGCACGGCCCTCCGGCATGGTGGCGAAAGAGCGGCAGGCGATCGCGCGTCGAAGGCCCGGCCTCCAGCACGTTCCCCACAATGGCCATCTGGCCCGTCGCATAGGGACGTTCGCCCCACTCGCTGCGCACGAGCGCATAGTGCACGGCCCGGCTGCCGGGATTGTAGATGTAGTTGTTCACCACGACGCCTCGCGCACCGCCCTTGAACAGCGGATTGCGGTCGCGATTGTGGGCGTACAGATTGCCGACGATGGCGATCTCGGTGCCGTTGTCGTGGATGAGCGTGCCCTTGGAATGCTCGCCCTTGGCGTGCGTCGATTGGCTCAGACCCTCGGCAATAATACAGTTGCTGAACGTGATGGCGTGGGACGTGCCGCGTCGCCACTGCTCGACGTCCTCACCATCGAAACGCGGGCCCGAAGCGCTGAGGTTCTCGTCGGTCGCCCAGGAACACGAACAGTGATCGACGATGACGTTGTAGGCGCCGCCGGAGGTGGCGATCGCATCGACCTCCCATCCGCTCTTCTTGGCCCGGCCGGCCTCGCCCGGACGGACGCGGATGTGTTGCACAATCACGTCGTGCGTGCGGATGCCGATCCCGCCGCGAATGAAGGTGACGCCGGGACTCGGGGCCGTCTGGCCGGCGACCGTCACGAACGGCTCGCTGATGCCGATGGACCTGCCGCCCAGATCGATCACGCCGCCGACCTCGAAGACGACAATCCTCGGCCCTTTGGCGCGCACGGCCTGGGCGAACGAGCCGGGCCCGTCGGCATTGAGGTTCGTGACGCGGAGAATGCGTCCGCCACGACCGCCCGGTGTGTGGGCGGCCCAGCCGACTGCATCGCAGAAGGCCTTGGACCACGCCGCCTCCGCAAGTGAAACGGCCGTCAGGGTGCAGAGTATGACCAGCGTCTTTGCGTTCATCGCTCGACCTCTTCGCAAAGGGTTCCCCCGGCGAATCGCCCTACGGCTTGCGGCCCCAGATCATCACGTCGTCGATGTGGCCCGTGTCGTCGAAGGTTCCGAAACCGATCTCGCCGGCGCCGAAGGTGGTGTCCACCGTTCGCATGATGGGCTTGCTCATGTCGTTGAAGAAGACTTCAATCGTGCCGGTCGCCGTGTTGCGGACGATCCGCACGTCGTGGTAGCCGGTGGCCCAGTCGGTGCCGTCGTTCCGTTCTTTGGCAATCGAGACGCGCGGCTCGCCGTTGACCAGAAAGATCGAGTTGGCGTGCGGGTCGGCCTGCGTGGCGATGTGGACGTAATAGAAATGGGCCGGATCCTGATAGCCGAAGAACAGGCACATGTCACGATGACCGTACTCCCGGCTGGTCTGCTTCATCCGCGCCTGGAGCACGAAGTCGCCCACCTTCAGGTCCTTGATCCGCGCCATGTTGATCGGCGAGCGCACGGGCGGCTGGTAGCGGCTCTGCTGGTGCTGGGCGTACACGTGGTTGCCGTCTTCGGCGACGATCTTCCAAGCGTTCGGATCGGTCTGTGTCCAGCGGCCGGCGCCGCTCTCGAAGTCCTCGAAGAACACCAGCGGCATACCGCTGCGGGTCTCGGCCATCGCCGCCGGCGCCTTGAGTTCCCGAATGCGCAGGTTGCGGAAGCGGTACATCTTGCCGGCCTCGCCGTGATGTTGAATCGCGATGTATCCCTCGCGGTCGGTGGTATCGATGGTGTCGGTCGTCAGGACGTCGTTGACATAGATACGGATGCTCGGCCCGACGCAATGGATGCGGTAGCGGTTCCAGTCGTCGCGCTGGAACGTCCCGCCGGCGTTCTCGACAAAGGCCTTGGCCGACTCGGGGTCGTCGCTTCGGGGATGGAGCCAGCCGCGTCGTCCCTCGTCGTAGAGCCCGCCGGACCATTGTCGGTCGGAGGGATCGACTTCGGCCTGATAGCCGTAGACCTTGTTGCGCTCCTTGTGGCAGCGGAACATGAAGCCGGAATTCGACGGCCGCTCGGGCATCTTCACCTCGGCCTCAAAAATGAAATCGCGATACGTTTTGTCCGCCACCAGGAAGAACTTCCGGTCGGCCTGGAGCACGATCTGTCCGTCCTCGACCCAGGCCTTGCCCCAGTCGTACGGATTGCTCCATCCTTCGAGATCCTGCCCGTTGAACAGAGGCTTCCATTCGCCTCCGGCCGCCGATGCGCACAAACACAGCACCGCAAGAATAACCACGGGCTTGATCCGGTGCACATTCAGATAGGTCATCGTTGCCACCCCTTTCCCACTTGGAGCCGACCGGCACTCGCGAATTCCACGGCGCCGCTCCACTGGCGCGCCGCCGACGAAACCGTATTGTGCCCTTTTGAAACAACAACGTCAAGGGCCACCCACCACCAAACAGCCGTCGCCTCCGGAGATATCGGAAGGGACATTCGGATTGCCCGATTATTCGGTTGACAGGGGCCCTCTCTGCGGCGTACAACACAGGACGATTGCAGGGGACATGCACACGGAGACGCCGCGATGCGCGACGGTGCGGTCGGAGAGGTGTTCTCGCTTTCGAGGAAGACACAATGGACGATTGTGGGACTTCTAAGGAGAGACACCACGTTCGGCCCGACGTCGTCGGCGCGTGGCGATGCCATTGGCGGGAGCGACGGGATATGCGGCCATGAGCGTCTTCCACAAACTCGCGATCAGCTCGCTGGTCTTCTCGCTCCTCGTGGCGGCGATCGGGCAGTTCGCCGCCGTTCACAGCCAGCGGACGCTCCGGGAGGCGGTGCGGGCCGGCTCGGAAACCGTCGCCGCCGAGACGATGGACAAGATCGACCGCTGCATCCAGAGACGGATCGAGGACCTTCAGGTATACGCCCGCGTGCAGAGACTCCAGGAGGCGCTGGCCGAGTCGAACGAGCGGTTCGATCGGATGGCCGACCCGCTCGGTCACATCCATGAGCTGGACGAGAAGTGGATGGCGTCGCCCGAGCACGTCCTGAGCCCGTGGATGCACGCACTGCTCGATGCGGAACTCTCAGAGACCCTCCGGAAGGAGGTCGAGATCGAAGACTTCTACCGAAGGCAGTATGGCTACACCCTGTTCGGCGAGGTCTTCGTGACCAACAAGCACGGTGCAAACGTCGCGCAGACCGGCTGG
>Ga0334890_1002739_pt1 | contig 19467 bp, 18 predicted proteins | sample GraSluR1_MG_3_FD_207220 | JGI IMG/M metagenome (GOLD analysis project Ga0334890, IMG submission 207220) | Sludge microbial communities from methane-producing bioreactor in Wageningen University, Netherlands - Granular Sludge_31_08-R1 | ecosystem: Engineered > Bioreactor > Anaerobic >... | reverse complement strand
CAGTTTTCCATTTTTCAATGACGGCAAAATCAGCGTTCAAAACGTTGAACTGCACGGGCGCACCTGGCAGGCGCATGCCGTGGGCGGCACACCCGCCCAGGCGGTGTATCATGCCGTGGTCGATATTTTGGAGCGCAAACCCGACCTGGTGGTGTCGGGGATTAACTTTGGCGAAAACCTGGGAGACAGCCTGGGTAGATCGGGAACCATTGGCGGCGCACTCGAAGCTGCTGGAATGGGCATTCCTGCCCTGGCGGTTTCATTACAACTGAAGAATCATCGACTTGAAATGCTGCACCCTTCGGAGGCTGATTTTGCCACGGCAGCATACTTCACGCGTTTTTTTGCCAGACTTGTGCTGCAAAAACCACTGCCTTATGATGTGGATGCGTTGAAGGTTGAAGTTCCATATAACGCCACCCCGCAAACACCCTGGCGTGTCACGCGTTCGGCGGCGCGTTTTTGTTATTATTCCATCCTTCCAGGCGAGCGTGAAAACTGGGATGAACCGGCGAAATATGACATTATTCGCAATGATCAAACTCGTGAAGGGCTGCCTCCCGACAGCGATGTGGCAGCCGTGGCTCATGACCATGTGGTGGCGGTAACACCGTTGAGCATTGATATGTCGTCGCGCATTCAACTGGATGATTTGTCTCGTGAATTAAAATCAAGGGAGCAATCATGAGCAGGCAGCACCCCCCCCGAATTTTGTTGGTAAATGATGATGGGTTGGATTCGAAAGGTTTGTGGGCAGCCGCCCAGACCCTGAAAGACCTGGGTGAAGTTACTGTGGTCGCGCCTTCCCGACAGCAGTCGGGGGTGGGGCGCAGTTGTCCGACCATTTCGACCGGGCGAATTGAGGAGCGCGAATGCGCCTTCGATCACAGTGTGTGGAAAGGTTTTGCCGTGGACGGCACACCCGCCCAGGTGGTGCAGCATGCCCTGTTGGAAATTTTGCCCGAGCCGCCCGACCTGGTGGTTTCGGGCATCAACATTGGTGAAAACGTTGGCGATAACATCGGGCTTTCCGGCACGGTTGGGGCAGCGCTCGAAGCCGCTTCATTGGGCATTGCGGGGCTGGCCATGTCGTTGGAAGTGCAGCACCTGCGCCAATTGCATGACCCGATTGACTTGGATTTTTCCGTTGCCGCGCAGTTTGCGCGAATGTTTGCTGAAATGATGTTGGACAAGAAAATGCCAGCGGATGTGGATGTGTTGAAAGTGGATGTGCCGCATGATGCCGTTGTGGATACTCCCTGGCAGATCACCCGCCTGGCGGCACGTTATCACCACTTTGACGCGCCGCTTAAGCCGCGCAGCGATTGGAACCAGAAAGCTGAGACCATTTTCCGCCGGCTAGAAGCCTCACAACAGCCAGGCCTGCCGGATGACAGCGATGCCTATGTGTTACAGGTGCATCGCAAAGTGTCTGTCACACCACTCACGCTGGATTTTTCATCTCGGATTGATGTGAATGACCTGGACTCTTTGATGCGTAAATAGACGCTGTTCGATATATTAAAGGTTGTTTACTGTTTGTTAATCTTTTCATAACCTGTTGGCTTTTTGTTTTGCTAGAATAATAATAGGTTGAAAAGCTCCCTTGCCTGAGCTGCAAGGGTATTTTCTTAAATTATGAAAAAAAGCGAATAATTGGCTTATTTATTGTTAAGAGGAAAAAATATCATGAAAGATGGCCGGTTCCAAATTCTTTTAACCAATGACGATGGTATTCAATCGCCTGCCCTGTGGGCGGCGGCTGAAGCACTGGCGCCGTTGGGTTATGTCACCGTGGCAGCCCCGCGGGAACAATCTTCGGGGGCGGGTCGCAGCCTGCCCAAAACATCTGATGGGCGCATCGAACGCCGCATGCTGACCATTCATGGTCAGGATTGGGAAACTTACGCGGTGGGGGGCACCCCGGCGCAGGCAGTGTTGCATGCATTGCTCGAGATTATGCCCACCCCGCCGGACCTGGTCGTTTCGGGCATAAACTACGGAGAGAACGTCGGCACGGTGATCAGTCTTTCGGGCACGGTGGGCGCGGCGCTTGAAGCAGCCTCCTTTGGCATCCCGGCTATTGCCGCATCACTGGAAATTGCCGATACCCGCAAGAATGAAACGTACTCACGTGAAATTGATTTCTCCGTGGCGGCTTTTTTCACTGCATATTTTGCAGAACTGATGTTGAAGAAGAAGCTGCTGCAAGATGTGGATGTGTTGAAAATTGATGTGCCCAGTGATGCCACCCGGCAGACTCCCTGGGTCATTACTAAAAATGCACGGCATCCCTATTATGACATGTTCGCTGAGCGCAAGGGTTCATGGGATACACCGGGCAGACTGCACGGCACACGCGCCGAACTGCACTCCTCTGAATTGGACCCCCGCAGCGACGTGTATGCCATGCGCTTTGAAAAGAAAGTGTCGGTCACACCTCTCAGCTTGGATATGACCTCGCGCGTTAACCTGGGTGAATTGGAAAATCTTTTACGCCAACCCTGAAAACGGTTTTGACTGTATACTTTATTTATCTCAGTGATTTACAAAATTTCCATTTTGACCGATGCAGGACGGCTGGCCGGGTATATAAAACCGCCCGGTTTATGCTCCGAATTTAAAAGATGGGAGTGAGGAAAACCCTGGAAAAATGAGCGATAAACAAGTGCAAATTTTGCTGGTGAACGATGACGGCATCAATTCGCCCGGGTTGTGGGCGGCTGCTGAAGCGCTGTCTGCACTGGGCTATGTGACCGTGGCGGCCCCGCGCGAGCAGGCTTCGGGCAGCGGGCGCAGTTTTCCGTCCCATTCGGATGGAAAAATCAACATCGAAAAATTGACCGTGCACGACCAGGAATGGGAAACATACGCCGTGGGCGGCACGCCGGCGCAGGTGGTGCAGCACGCCCTGCTGGAAATTATGACCGAGCCGCCCGACCTGGTGGTTTCAGGCATCAATTATGGCGAGAATTTGGGTGAAAGTGTGGGCATTTCGGGCACGGTGGGGGCTGCCATGGAAGCGGCCTCGCAGGGCATTCCGGCCATTGCCGTCTCGCTGCAATTGAGGGATGAACGCATGACGCACAGCTATTCCCGCGAAATTGATTTTTCGACGGCGGCTTATTTCACCACTTTCTTTGCGCGCCAGATTCTAGAGAAGCATTTACCCGAAGATGTGGATGTGCTGAAAATTGATGTGCCGTACGACGCCACGCCGCAAACCGACTGGCGTATCACCCGCCTGGGACGGCACCGCTATTACCTGCCCAAACTAGAGCGCAGCGGCGACTGGAAAGATCCTGGTTTCATCAGCGGCAAACGGGCTGTCATTCAACCGGGCGACGTGCCCAATGACACCGATATCTATGTGATCAACATTGAGAAAATGGTGTCGGTGACCCCCTTGAGTCTCGACACCACCTCGCGCGTGCGCTTTGATGATTTTGACCAGTTTCTGCGCAAAACAAAAAAATAGTTTTTTACAACCGGCGTACAGCCATTGTCCATTTGAAACAGGTGGAAGCATTTCCATCTGTTTTAGTTTAAAGGGGTGAAAAAATAGATGCAGTCGCAGTAAAGCGGCTTCTCAGCATATTCTCAGTGAAATGCCCAAAAATCTGCCATTCTTATACCGGTTTTAAACCAATTCTTGATTTTTCCCCGCTATGATCAGGCTAACAAGAAAGAAAGATGTTTGTTGATTTGAAAGAATGTTTTTTCAACGAAGTTGGAAATGAGGTGCTACGATGAATAAATCGATTCGCAATTTGCTCATGGTTTTGTTCACAACAGGTTTGTTGGTAGGTTTTGCGATTTTGGCAATGGATTTTCTTCTAGCTTCTCACAGCAGCGCCGCGCTGGAATTGACATCGCAAAACAGCCAGCAGGCACAAATTGTCACGCAGTCAATCAGCGGTCAAATGGCTGCGGGTGAAGGGAGTTCAACCTCCAGTGATGTGGTTACACTGGCGTCCAAAATGGGCGTGGTGGCATTGATCATCATGTTGGTGTTTTTTACACAAATGGGAATCGCCTGGATGCTGCGCAAACCGGCGCAGGTGGTGCGCTGGTGACGAACATTTTGGCTGACTGACGCTGTGATTCACCTCCTCCCCGGGCAGTGGTCAGCCGTTTTGATGACACGGGATCCCGACTGGCTAACTGTGTCTCTCCGGTCAACCTGCAATAACAAGGTTGACCGGATTTATTTATGTGGAATGGAGATGAAAAAAGGGAGCCGGGCGGGGTAAGCCTAATTGGTGCTGCCGAAATCGGTGGTGTAATAGCCGCCGTAATAGCTGGTGTTGGTGTAGGCAAACCCCAGGCCGATGTGCACAAAATCGGGGTTGAGCATGTTGACGCGGTGACCGGGGCTGTTCAGCCAGGCTTTCACGGCTTTTTCAGGCGAGTTGTAAACACCCTGGCCGGCATAGATGTTTTCAGCCGCGTAAACCAGCGGATAGCCGGCGGCTTCCATGCGGTCGAAGGGCGTTTCGCCTTGCAGGTTGTTGTGCCTGAAGTAATTGCGGCAAGACATGTCGCGGCTGTGCGCCTGGGCTGATTGCATCAATTCGGGGGTGGTGATCAGCGGGGGGACGCCGGCTTCCATGCGCGCCTGGTTGATCAGATCAAGCATGATCTGGATATATTCTTCGTTAAGCGTAACTTCGCATCCGTCGGGAGTGGGTTCAGGCGGCGCCGCGGTGGGGGTGTAGGTGGGCGTGGGTGATGGCTGCGGGGCGTCGACGGCTTCCTCAACGGCAGATTTTGGAGTAGCCTGTTCAATAATTTCGGGTTGATTTGCAACGACGTCTTGCGGGGTCTGGGTGGGCAGGGCGCTGTCGAGCACTGCCGATTCGTTCTGCGGGCTGTTGGCGCCCAGGAAAGGCAAACTGCATGCCAGGATGAAAACGGTTGAAAACAGGCAGATTGCGAGAAGGCGGTATGAAGAAGAACGCATGTAACTTTCCGAAAAATGTGGTCTCATGTGCTGGTGATATTAAATCGCGCCAATCAACATCAGGCGGATTTTCAGCACTGTTGACATTATAATGAACTTGTGGAGATTTAAACCATTTGTCCTGCAAAATAGGACAAAACTTTAACCTGTGGTTTACATGATTTTCACCTTCTGAGCGTGGAAAAATGAACAGAGGCGTTTCCTTGACAATCACGCTGGCTTGTGGAATAATTGTGCCGTGCCTTCCTCGATAGCTCAATTCGGCAGAGCGGGCGGCTGTTAACCGCTAGGTTCCAGGTTCGAGTCCTGGTCGAGGAGCTTTTTACTCAAAATTTTGGTGCAACTTTTTTCTAACCGTATTCATCACAGCCAGTATCAGGGTGATGAATACATTTTAAATCGATTATGACAGTACTTCCTACGTTTCTCACAATCCGTGATGCCGCCCAGAAATACGGGGTGGAAGAGACACGCTTGCGTACGATGATTGAGGCGGGTAAAATTCGCGCAGGCAAGGTCAATGGAGAAGTGATCGTGAGTGAAGAAGAAGTTCAGAAAAAGACACGCAATTCTAACAATGGTGTACAAAAAGAAGATTTGCCCGAATTCAAGAAATTTGAAAACTTAAAAGAAGAAGTGATCGGATTGGGCGAAGCGGCTTCCAAGTATTCGATTCCCATCATGACGATTTCAGGTTGGGTCAAAAAGGGGATTATTCGCAAATTAGGGGTACGTGGGCAAAAATTCTTGTTGAATGAACAGGATGTGGCATATTGTTCCCACATATACAAACGTTTTGGGAAAAAGGGGAGAATCTTATTTAATTCCGACGGGACGCCATATAAAACGAAGAATGATCAAGTATACAAAAAAGAGCACTTTTAGTGCTCTTTTTTTAGTAAAGACCAACAGCTTAAAATTTAAAAGTTTTACTAATCGAAGCTAGTTAGTCACAAATGGTTATGTTTGTAGACTCCCAATAGGTAAAAATATTCGATCACAACAAAACCGCCCTTAACCACAATTCTCGGTGCAGACGGCGCTCGTCCACGTATATAATGGCATCCACTCCCTGGCGGATGGCTAATGTGGTGCGGAAGGGATTGGCATCCACCAACAGGCTGGTTCCGGCTGATAATTCATCTGCTTTGCACAAGCGGCTGAAAATGGCTGCCCGGTCATCCTCACAGCCCATGCCCTGCAGGGGCAGCACCCGGTCGAAGTGCGCGAAGACGCCGCTGCGGTGGTCGAGGGCAGCCAGCCACTCCGGCGGATAATCGCTCAACAGGATAACCTGGCTGTTGCGGCGCAGCTCATCTGCCACCGACAGCGCGCCGGCATCCACCTCAATCCCCTGCAGAAAACCATCCAGCGCCAAGGGTTGCTGCGGCGCGGCTGCGGCGTTCACCCTGTCAAAATAGCTGCCGGCGGGCAGGGCGCCGCTGAACAGGGCGCGCTCCAGGTCGAACAGCGCCAGGCGCTGGCGCTCGCTGAGCGGGTTGTCCTGCTTTTCCAGCATGGTAATCACCTGCGCCGATAGGCGCGGCAGGATGACCCCGCCCGCCATGAAGTAGTAACGTTGAATATGCTTCATCGAATTAATCCCCCACCACTTGAATCAACACCATGCGCGCGCGGCGCTCGGGCTGCATATCCACCACCAAAATGTCCTGGTATTCGCCCAACGCCACGTCGCCGTCGACCACCGGGGCGGCAATGGAGGGCGGCATGATGGCGGTGCGCACGTGTGCCGCGCCGTTTTGGTCGTAATCGCGCAGGTGATGGGCATACAGCCCGTTGCTGGGGATCAGGCGTTCCAGGTTGTCTTCCAAATCAACCAGAAAACCGGCTTCATGCTCGATGATCACCACCCCGCCGGTGGTGTGTTGAAAGAACACCAGCACAATGCCCTGTTGAATGCCGGAGTGCCTGACAATGGCGCGCACCGGTTCAGTGATGTTGAGGGAATGCCAGCTTCCCTCCGAATCAAATACAAAGGTTTCGGTATGTACCATGCGGTGTGAATGCTCCTGCTTTAATCGTTGAGAGATGCTTGAAAGGCTTCAATTTCCTGTTGACCATCCAGTACGCCAATTTCCAGGTCGAAGATGCGCTTTTCGCCGGGCTGTAAAACGGTCAGTTCGCCCTTTTGGCGCAGCTCTGCCCGCCCAAAGCCGTTGGTGCAGGGCTCCAGCGAGACGAAATAATGCCCTTCCCCCATCATACGCGTTTCGATGAATTTTGGAAACTGATCGGGGCGGTAGCGCAGATACACGCCCATGCCGCTCTCGCCCAGGGCGGGGTTGACGATGGCTACTCCGGCAAAGCCTTCGCGGTTGGCGTGAGGTTGCAGGGCAAACACCTGCAAGTCGGCGGCTTTTTGCGGCGCGCTGAAATGCGCATAGGCGCCGGTCTGTACCAGGTCGGGGCTGCCCAGCATCACCTGCGGGGGTTGGCACAAAGGGGTCAACAGGCGGCTGCCGTCGTCTACAAAGGGAAAGCCGAAATTGAGATGGTAGATCAGCATTTGCGGGGTGGGATAGAAGCCTGCGTTGGTCACTTCATCGTGCGTGCAGTAGCGTTTTTCGCCCAGGCGGGCGGTGTAGCTACGCTGCAGCACCAGGTTCTCGGCATACACCTGCGACTGCACCAATTTGCCGCTGGCTGAAAGCAGGCATTCGTCGCCTTCCCAACTTTCGCCGTAGCTCAACAGTTGGGCGGGCAGCATCGCCATGCGGTCGTGCACGCCGTAGCGCTCCGACTTTCTGCCGGGGAAGTTGTAGTGCGCGATGCTGTCCTCTTCGGGGTCGCCGATGTGCAGCAAGCCGCACGAGGTGCACAAGCCGCCCATGGCGCTGCGCAGCCAGCCGAACTCGGTTTGCTGCTCAAAATACCAGCCGCCCGGCAGCAGGGTGGCTGGTATCCAACCCAGCGGCATGCCTTTGTATTCGCAGTAGCCCACATCCATGCCGCGATCCAGCGCCACTTTAAAGCTAAATCCGCTGCCCAGGCGAAATTCCAGCAGGCGCACGCCGCCCGCCGGACCGTCCTCGGCACGCAGCAACTGCACACCGCCCACCTGCGCCAGGTGACCCACCCGGCGCAGGATTTCGGCTTGTGATAGCGATTGCTGGTAGAGGTTCATGCGGTTTACCTCTTTAACCACTGCTTGATGCGGCGCAGCGATTCGGCGGCTGCCGGCTGCGGATCGGCGGCATAGTCGCCGCTCAATTCGACTGACACCACACCGGCATAGCAGTGGCGGCGCAGCTCGCTGAAGAAGCTCTTAAAATCGAAGGTGCCGTCGCCCGGCACCAGGTTCTGCTGGCGCTTGCCGTCGTTGTCGCTGACGTGCACCTGGAACAGACGTTCACCCACCGTGGCGAGCGCCTGTTGAATGCTCTCGTCACTCAGGTAGAGATGACCGCTGTCCAGGATAACGCCCAGGTTGCCTGCGCCCACCACGCCGATAATGCGCATGGCATCGGCGGTATTGTTAATCAGGTCAAACACACCTTTGTTCACCGGTTCCAGCACGATCTTCATACCCAACGGCGCGGCGCGGTCGCAGATTAAGCGCAGGCTGTTCGCCAGGCGATCCCAGGCGTCAGCCACATCTTGCCCCACCAGCAGGCGGGCGGGGCATACCAGAAAGAGCGGCGCACCCAGCTCGGCGGCGTTGTCCAGGCTTTGAACCACGTACTCCAGGCTGTCTTTCCACACGCGCGGGTTGGGGCTGCACAGGTTATGCGGGTAGCGGTAGAATGCCGGCATGAATGAACTGACCGTCATGCCCCGGCTTTCGATCTCCGCGCGAAGGGCTTTCAGCTCGGCGGCAGAATAATCCTGGCGGTAGACATGCGGTCTGCCGCCCCAGATGTCCACACATTCAAATCCCAGGCTGGCGATCTGGCGCACAGCCTCATGGATGGGATAGTTGACATAAAGCGAAGTTGCGATTCCTATTTTCAAAATGCGATCCTCAAAGCATAGTGTTACGGCAGTTCGGGCATGTTCTTGCGTGCTTCAGCCACCAGACCGATGTATTTGCTGACCTGTTTGGTGATCCATTTGAGCCCGTGAATTTTCACCTGCTCATAGTCGAAGAAATTGCGCGCGCCCGAAATGGCGCAAGCCCCGCAGCGGATGAATTCACCAGCGGTTTCCAGGTTGATGCCGCCGGACGGGATCAAGTTCAATTCGGGGTAAACCATGCGCAGGTTGGTCATGTATTTGGGTCCGCCCAGCGCTGCCGGGAAGATTTTGACCATGTCGGCGCCGGCTTCCATAGCGGTCAGCACCTCGGTGGCGGTGAAGGCGCCAATGAACACCGCCGCGCCATAGCGGTTGGCGGTGCGAATCACTTCGGGCAGGGTGGCGGGTGAAACAATGATTTTGACGCCTGCCAGAATCGCCAGTCGGGCGGTGGTTTCGTCCAGCGTGGTGCCGGAGGCGACGGCAACATTGTCGCCAAAATAGGTGGAGATGGCTTTGTAATGGTCAAAGGCGCCGGGGGTGGTGGTGGTAATTTCAACCACCTTGGCGCCGCCGTCCACCATGGCTTTGATGTAGGGAATCATATCTTCGTTGGCTTTAATCTTGATTGCCGGCAGCACGCCGGTCGATTTTGTCCAGTAAATCATCTTTTCTTTGTTATTCATCGGGTAATCCATAGTCCACTTCTCCTATTGTTAATTCGTTAGCGCTGCACCCTGCCGGAAGTATCTCCATTCATCAACTGGGTCACTTCATCCACCGTCACCAGGTTGAAGTCGCCCACAATGGTTTGCTTGAGGGCTGAGGCTGCCACGGCAAATTCGGTCACTTCTTGCAGCGGTTTGCCCTGGATGAGACCGTAAATCAACCCGGCGGCGAAGGAAGCGCCGCCGCCGCCGCGGTCGACCAGGTGAATTTCATATTTGCGCGAATGGCAAAATTCCTTGCCGTCATACACCAGGGCTGACCAGCCGTTATCGGAGGCTGAATAGCTCTCGCGCAGCGTGGAGGCGATGACTTTGAAGCCAAAGCGCTCTTTCATCTGGCGGAAGATATCCTGGTAGCCTTCCAGGTTGATTTCGCCTTTGAATACATCGGTATTGGCGGGTTTGAATCCCAGGGTAATTTCGGCGTCTTCTTCGTTGCCGATGCACACGTCCACATATTGCATCAAGCCGGTCATCACTTTGCGCGCTTTTTCGGGCGACCACAGTTTGCGGCGGTAGTTCAAATCGACGCTGACCGTGACGCCGTGTTTTTTAGCGGCAGCCATGGCGGCTTCGGTGACGGCGGCGGTACTGTCGCTCAGCGCCGGGGTAATGCCCGACACATGAAACCAACGTGCGCCGTCGAAGATTTGATCAAAATCAAAATCAGATGGGTTCGCCTCTGCAATGGCGGAGTGTTTGCGGTCATAAATCACATTGGAGGGGCGAATGGACGCCCCGTTTTCATAGAAGTTCAAGCCCAGCCGTTCACCGCCCAGCACAATGAAATCAGTGTTCACGCCCTGGCTGCGAATGCTGTTCAAGGCTACCCTTCCCAACGGGTTGTCGGGCAGCCTGGTCACATAAGCCGACTCGAGCCCAAAGCGCGCCAACGCCACTGCCACAATCGACTCGTCCCCGCCGTAAATGGCATCGAAAGCGGGAGCCTGCTCGATGCGCAGGTTGCCGGACGGCATCAGCCGCAGCATCATTTCTCCCAATGTCACTACTCTACTCATAAAACTGCCTCCCAATAAATAATCCTTAACCAAGCTCTCCAAAGAAGACAGCAGGACCGCCGTCTAGATTCTTTATCAACCAGGGCGCCACGATCACCCGGCTGAGACCGGTTAAATCCTGATCGAGGAACATATCTTCCAGCACCAGAAAATGCCCGCCGTTGCCCGCCAGCAGCACATTGTGCGCCTGCATGGTGCAGTCAAGCCCGGCAATGCATGCCAGCGAAGGCACATCCATGCCCACGCAGCGCATTTTGGGGAAGTTGTTCAACAAAAATTCGGCGCTTTCGACGCCAAAACCGGGGCATTTCTGGCTGTAACGCGATGGTTCTGAACGGCGCACGACGCCGTAGCCAAAGCGGAACAGCAGTAAATCGGCGTCTCGACCGGCATCAACAAAGGGCAGCAGGTCGGCGGGCATCACGACCTGCTCGTCCTTCAAGGTCAGGTCGAATACCACCGGCTGGTCGAACACGAATTCATCGGCGCGAAAATCGGTGATGGTGATACCGTCTTTGATGACATGACAGGGGGCATCGACGTGCGAACCGGTGTGGCTGACCACTTTTATCAGGGTCGCGTTAGCCTCGTCGCCTTTGTCCAGGCTCATGAAAGGGGTGAATTCAGGCTTGGGTATGGCTGGCGGATTGGGACCGTCAACGCTGAGAGGATAGCTCAAGAAAACCATTTTTTTGCTCATCATGTTCCCTCGAATACTTTATTCTTGTTTGTCCTGGGTGAAGTTCACCAACCAGGTCTTATCCCACAGGCTTGGGAATGCGTTTTTTACGTAGGGGTGATCTGCGATCACTTTTTCATCGATGTCCAATCCCAACCCGGGAACATCCGGCAGGAAAAATTCACCGTTGTGCACCGGGTCCCAGCCTTTGACCAGCGCGCTGCGCCAGGGCACATCAAAAGCTGAGAAGGTTTCCTGAATCATGAAATTAGGCGTGCTCAGGTCGAAGTGCAGGCAGGCTGCCAGGGCAACCGGTCCCACCGAACAATGCGGCGATATGCGGATATCCTGCGCGGCTGCCATGGCGGCAATCTTCTTGCTCACCCACAACCCGCCGCAGTGCGCAATATCCATTTGAACAATGTCTACGGCGCGCTGTTTGAACATGCGGTAGAAATCGGATACGATGTAGAGCCGCTCGCCCGATGCAATGGGGGTGGTGACTTTTTGTTTCACTTCGGTCAGCAGATCAATGTCTTCCGGCGCCACCGGCTCTTCACACCAGGTGGGTTCAAACCGGGCAAAACGCCGGCACATTTCAATCGCTGAAGTAGCCGAGAGCCGTCCGTGGAATTCGATCATCAGCATGCGTTTGGGACCAATTGCCTCGCGGACAGCCGCCACCAATGCTTCAGCTTCTTCAACCTCGTCAAAAGTCAGGTCTTTCCAGGCTGTTCCAAAGGGGTCGAACTTAAGACCGACATAACCGCGCGCAACGGCTTCTTTGGCGCGCTCGGCATATTCTGCGGGTGTGCGGGCACCGCCGTACCAACCGTTGGCGTATGCCAGCATACGGTCATGACAACGACCGCCTAACAAACGATAAACAGGCTGCCCGGTGGCTTTGCCGATGATATCCCACATGGCAATCTCCACTCCGCTGATGGCAGTCAGCACGGTGGAACCGCCCTGGTATTGATCGCGGATCATACCCCCGACCACCGCCTCAATATCGAAGGGGTCTTTGCCCACCACACGGTCGGCGACCCATTCGTGACAAATGGTCTCAACCGTCTTTTCCTGCCATTCCAGCGATGCTTCTCCAATACCGGTCAGGTTATTGTCGGTTGTCAGCCGAATGAACAAGTAATTTCTAAGTCCGGCATTTGCTAAAAATGTTTCAAACTTTATTATGCGCATGGCTTTGCCTTCTCTCTTATGCGATTAAGATTTCCCAGGCCAGCCAGCAGCCCGCAACCAGGCGTGCGCCTCTTCATCGGCTGCTTTAAGGTCAATCAGCGGCAGCGGGATGACCGCTCCGCCACGCGCCAAAGACAGTTCCCCGGCTACCAGCACTTCATAGGCGCGGTGTCCGTCCCAACCGGTGACAACCGGTTTTTCCAGTCCACGAATTGCCTGCAGGAAGTTCTCGATCAATCCCATAAAACCGCCAAACTCTTCATCAAAGATCAACGTGTTGGGGATGATTGGCGTCCAGTATTTGGAACCTTCCTGGTCACTGTCGTGCAGGGTTAGCTTGTACTGATCGTCCACATCCAGCCAGGCATGGTCGCCGTACACTTCAACCCGTTCCCAGGGTTTAAAGTTCAGCGCCGTGGCTGAGGTGTACACGGTTCCCACCGCGCCGGAAGTGAATTCGTACTGGCAAATGGCATTATCCACGGGAAACATGCGCCCATTTTTGTGGTACATGTCCACACCCACTGCGCGCACGGTTTTGATGTCTCCCATCAGAAAACGCGTAATATCGAAAATGTGAATGGTGCCGGATTCGAAAATATCCACATAGGGATAACCCAGGTTGAACTTGCCCACATACATCGCCGGGTTGGAGACGGGTCCATCCACAATCAATTTCTTCGCCCGCCGATAGGGGGGTGAGAAACGCTTGTTCGAAACCGTCATTAAAACCAGGTTCTTTTCATCTGCCAGCCTGCACATGGCTTCTGAATCGACCAGTGAACGGGTGATGGGTTTTTCAACCAGCACCGGGATGCCTCTTTCCAGGCAGGCAATCGTATGTTCGGCATGCACGGCATCTGAACTGCACACGATCACGCCGTCCAGCGGTTCGTTGTCCAGCATCTTGCGGTAATCTTCATACCAGCGCCCGCCGAACACGCTTTCCACTTTGCGCGCCTGAACTTCGGTGCGCAAAGCAAAACAGGGCACTTCCACCGGCTCCCAGATGGTTTGCAGGCGTTTGATGGCAGGAAAATGTTTCGACTGCACCACCGGTCCGGCGCCAATGATTCCAATTTTTAATTTCTTTTTCGAGGCGCGTTCTTCGTCATACCCGACGCCGTAAACGTCGCCCAGTTCCACTGCTTTTCGAATGGGAGTGTGACCATACGTGTCTTCCAACATGTCCATTCTCCTCGTTTTTTCCAGGTTAACCAGCCGAACTGTTGTCTAAAACAACAGCAGGATTGGCTTTTTTTAAGATTTGGCGGCTGATCACTTCAAAGAATAATGCAACCAGAATGATGCAGCCTTTGTATAAATAGAATGATGAATCGCGCATGCCCAGCGTGCTGAGTCCATTGTTCAAAATGGCAATGAATAACATGCCGATCAATGTTTTGCGCAAGTTGCCTTCACCGCCGTTCATGGCGCTTCCGCCAATGATGACCGCCACGATGGCATCAAATTCCAGACCGTACACGGCATTGGGCGCCCCTGCTGACAGGCGGGTGATGGTTACAATCGTTCCAACCCACACCAGCACAGCGCTTAACAGAAAGATGAATATTGTGTACAGGCTGGTATTCACGCCTGCCTGTTTGGTGGCTTCAATGTCTCCACCCAGCGCATAGGTGTATCGCCCCAGACGGGTGCGGCTCAGGATGAACCATCCCACCAGGTAGGAAACGATGATCAGCCAGATGATCGGGCTGATCCCCAGGAAGGATGACTTGTTCATAAAATTGATGAAGGGGCTTTGGAAGGGGATTGAATCGGCGTTGGTCAAACCCAGCGCCACCCCGCGCGCCCAGATCATGCACGCCAGGGTCACAATCATGGAATTGATTTTTAAGTAAGCGATCAACACACCGTTGAACAGGGCAATCAATATGGTGGTTCCCAGCGCCGCCAGGATTGCCAGCACCATGTTGTTGGTCTGCGTGAACACCAGCGCCAGCACCACACCCGCCAGCGCCACCACCGCCCCGGTCGACAGGTCGAAATTGCCGGAGATGATGGAGAAGGTAACCCCGACGGCAATGATGGCGAGGGCGCCGTTTTGTTCCAAAATGTTTTTGAAATTTTCAGGGGTTAAAAAGCGCTGGTTGAGGAAGGTGAAAATCACCACCAGCAAAACCACCATCAACAGCAAACCATAAGTTTGCAGAAAATTTCCCAGCATCAAACGAGAGTTCTTTTTTGAGGATGGCATAGCAGTGTTTCTCCTTATCCAGCCGTTTTCATTTTGCTCAGGCGGTCGAGAACGGCAGCCACCAGGATGATGAAACCGTTTACCGCGCTTTGCAGCGTGCCGGGAATGCCTTTAATGGTCAGGTAATTCAAGATCATGCCGACAATGATGGCGCCCAGCAGGGTCTTTTCCAGTTTGCCCGACCCGCCAGACAGGCTGGCGCCGCCCAGTACCACCGCGGTGATGGCGTCAAAATGAATATCTGCGCCCACCGCCGGGCTGACCGCGCTCAGGCGGGAGATCAACACCAGCCCGCCCAAACCTGCCGTCACCCCGCACAGAATATAGGAGATGATTTTCATGCGTTCCACCGGAATGCCGCACAGGTGCGCTGCGCGCTGGTTGCCGCCAATGGCATATAACGACCTGCCAAAGCCGGTTTGTGACAAAATGATGTAAAAGATCACATACAACACCAGCATGATCACCACCACCATGGGGATGAAGAACAGGCTTTTATTGGCGATGGAGAGCAGAAAGGGGTCTTTTACCCATGCCCACGAGTTGTCCAGCCACAGAACGGATTGCGCCAACCCGCGGATGGCGATCATGGTGCCCAGGGTGATGATGAGCGGACTGATTTTGAATTTTTCAACCATGATGCCATTGACCAGCCCGACCAGACCCGATACGAAAAGCCCCACCAGAATGGCTGCGCCGGTGCCCATCACTTCGTGGTTGATCATGTACATGGTGGTGGCGCCTGCCAGCAGCGCTACAGATCCCACGGACAGATCAATGCCGCCCAGCAGAATAACCATGGTCATGCCGATTGCCATGATTGCAACCACCGATACCTGCTTGAAGATGTTGATGATGTTTTGCGCCAGCAAAAAACGCGGGGCGGTTGCCCCAAAAAAGATTGCCAGTACGATCACAATAATCAGAGTGCCATACTGGCTAAATAGTTCTGAAACCACTTCGCCGGTATTCAAGCGGTTGGAAGTAGTCTCCTTTTGTGCTGGTGTGCCTGTGGGCATTTGTGCAAGATTATTCATGGCGGCTACCACCTTGGATTTCAGCCAGCAGATTCTCTTCCGTCACATCTGCTTTGTTAAATTGTTTGATTAACCTTCCCTGATACATCACAAAGATGCGGTCAGAGACCCCCATAATTTCAATATGGTCGGTGGATACAACAATAATGGCTTTACCTTCATTTGCCAGCGAACTGAGCAGGCGGTAAATTTCTGCTTTTGCGCCCACATCAATGCCACGGGTGGGCTCCACAAAAATCAGCACTTCCAGGTCGCGCAACAGCCAGCGCGCCACAATTGATTTCTGCTGATTGCCCCCGCTCAGGGTGCGCATGCGTGCTGCCGACGAACGGGTAATGACGTTCACTTTTTTGATATAGTCGTCGGCGGACAGGCGTTCTTTGCGGTTATCAATGAAGGGGAAATATGGCGACTGCCTGAACATTGCCAGGGAAGGCAGGGTGATATTCTCCCGGACATTCATGTCCAAGATCAAGCCTTCTTCCTTGCGGTTCTCCGTCAGCAGGCAAATTCCCTGCTCCACGGCATCGCCCGGTGATTCGATCTTGATTGTTTTTCCACTGCGTTTAATCGTTCCGTTGACGTGTTCCTGGATACCGAATATGGCTCGCGCCAGTTCATTCTGCCCGGCTCCTAAAAGCCCGGTGACGCCCACAATTTCTCCGCGGTGAAGCTGGAAGTTCACATTCTGAATCTTTTCGCCCACAGAAAGGTTTTGCACTTCCAACAGCACATCTGCCTGGGCTTGCTCGCCGTGACCGTCAGAGCGGTAGAAACTTTCCATCTCCTGTCCAATCATCATTTCGATCAGACCTTTTTCGTTGGTGTTTTTGATGGCGACCGTGCCGATGGTTTTCCCATTGCGCAGCACAGTTCCCTGGTCGCAATAGGTGATGACCTCTTTAAGACGATGGGTGATGAAAATGATGGAGATACCCTGTGCGCGCAGGCGGTTTAAAATCTCAAACAGGTGGATGGTATCTTCGTTGGTTAGCGGTGCGGTAGGTTCATCCAGCACCAGCACCTTCAAATCGTGCGAGAGCGCCTTGGCAATTTCAACCAACTGGCGCTGCGCCAGCGGGACACTGGCAATTTTGGCTTTCAGATCGATGTTGTGAATTCCCAGTGAATTAAGAATCTCCTGAGAACGTACGTAAATGGTGCGGTTGTCAATTACCAGACGGTGACCGGGTTCGCGTCCCAGGAAGATGTTTTCAGCCACGGTTAAATTTGGCAATAAGCTGAGTTCCTGATAGACCGTAACGATGCCCTTGTCCAGCGAATCGCGCGGATGCTTGAAGTGAACCGGTTGACCATTCATTTTGATCAAACCTTCATCCGCTGAATAGACGCCAGCCAGAATCTTCATCAGCGTCGATTTTCCAGCCCCGTTTTGACCAATCAAGGAATGAATTTCTCCCCGGTTCACCTGAAAATCCACCTGGTCGAGCGCCAGAACGCCCGGAAAGCGCTTGGTAATGCCTTGCATTTCAAGAACGGGGAGAATGGGCGGCGATTGTTCCATAAGTGTCTGTTTTCTCCTGCGAAAAACTTTCTAATGAGGCTCAGGCTCCGGTCAGGCTGAGGTCATGACCGGAGCCTTCATCCTCGTCCAATTGTCAATCCAGCATTTTGTGGTATCCTTCTAAATTCAGGTCATTGTCCTTAAGGTTGTCTAGACGCTGCCAGTGCGGATGGGCTGTATTTCAGGGCATTGACCTCCAGGGTGTCATTGTAAGGGCTTGCGCCTGGAAGAACTGACGGTTCTTTCGCTCCCGCTGGATGGGGGCTTGCAATGACATCCTTCTTTACCTGACTATTTACTCATGTATTCTTCAATAATTTCAGGTAGAGATTTCTCGAAGGGGAATTCTTGTATCATTTCCTTCTGATCTTTGGCGAGCTGCAGAATCTTGTCTACATTTTCACCGGTGACCAGGGTGCCTTTGATTTTGACTTCGGCATCTACGGTTTCACCTGAGGCAATCTTGAAGGGTACCCATGACTTCCAGAAACCGGTGTATTCAGGGGCATACAGGAACGTGCAGGACATCTTGCCGTTCTGAACTGCTTCCAATGCGAAGTCGGAGCCGTCGACTGAGGTCACGATGATCTGTTCGCCCGCTTTGCCGGCTTTGCCGTCCCACAATTTGCCAGCCTGTTCAATGGTGTTGCCGGCGGGCACGGTCAAGCCGTCGCTGTTGCCGTAGATCAGGTCAAGGTCGGGGTAGGCTACCAGCCAGTTTTCGGTAATGTCGACTGCTTTTTGGGGATCCCAGCCGGTGGGTTCTTTGGCAACCACTTCGATGCCGGGGTATTTCTTCATCATTTCTTCCCAGCCGCCGGTGCGGGCTTCGTTCAAACCCTGCCCCAACAAGCCTTGCAGGTTGGCTACCTTACCCACATAGTCGCCGTTCTTCTGTTTCAACAGTTCGGTGCCGTATTTGCCAACTTCATTGCCGGTGTACCATTCGTCGAAACCGAACACGGTGGCGCAGCCTTCAGCCTGTGAGTGCAAACATACCACCGGGATACCAGCCGCTTTGGCTTTTTCCATGGCGGGCGCGAAGGCTTTCACATCGATGAAGTTCACTGCAATGGCGTCCACTTTTTCGTTGACCAGGTTTTCAAACGCCTGAATTTGTTTGTTGACGTCATCTTCGCCGCTGACGATTTTGATGTTGTAACCATAGCGTCGGGCAGCTTCTTTGGCGCCTTCCACCTCACCGATGTGGAAGGGGTGGCTCAGGTTGATCTGCACCAGACCTACTGTGATATCCGCAGGATCTTTGGCAGCAGCAGCCGGGGCAGCTTCACTGGTGCCCATATATTCGTCGATGATTTCCGGCAGGGGTTTCTCGAAGGGGAATTCCTGGATCTTTTCTTTCTGGTCTTTTGCCAGTTGTAAAATCTTGGCTACGTTCTCGCCGGTGACCAGGGTGCCTTTGATTTTGACTTCGGCATCCACAGTTTCACCTGAGGCAATCTTGAAGGGTACCCAGGCTTTCCAGAAGCCGGTGTATTCAGGGGCATACAGGAACGTGCAGGACATCTTGCCGTTCTGAACTGCTTCCAACGCGAAGTCGGAGCCGTCGACTGAGGTCACGATGATCTGTTCGCCCGCTTTGCCGGCTTTGCCGTCCCACAATTTGCCAGCCTGTTCAATGGTGTTGCCGGCGGGCACGGTCAAGCCGTCGCTGTTGCCGTAGATCAGGTCAAGGTCGGGGTAGGCTACCAGCCAGTTTTCGGTAATGTCGACTGCTTTTTGGGGATCCCAGCCGGTGGGTTCTTTGGCAACCACTTCGATGCCGGGGTATTTCTTCATCATTTCTTCCCAGCCGCCGGTGCGGGCTTCGTTCAAACCCTGCCCCAACAAGCCTTGCAGGTTGGCTACCTTGCCTACATAGTCGCCGTTCTTCTGTTTCAACAGTTCGGTGCCGTATTTACCAACTTCATTGCCGGTGTACCATTCGTCGAAACCAAACACGGTGGCGCAGCCTTCAGCCTGTGAGTGCAAACAAACCACCGGGATGCCGGCAGCTTTGGCTTTTTCCATGGCGGGGGCAAAGGCTTTCACATCGATGAAGTTCACTGCAATGGCGTCCACTTTTTCATTGACCAGGTTTTCAAACGCCTGGATTTGTTTGT
>Ga0334890_1002736_pt1 | contig 19496 bp, 17 predicted proteins | sample GraSluR1_MG_3_FD_207220 | JGI IMG/M metagenome (GOLD analysis project Ga0334890, IMG submission 207220) | Sludge microbial communities from methane-producing bioreactor in Wageningen University, Netherlands - Granular Sludge_31_08-R1 | ecosystem: Engineered > Bioreactor > Anaerobic >... | reverse complement strand
GGAAAGCAATTACGAAAACCTTCTGGAACACTGCATGGCCTACATGAACGTAGACATGCCCGGACTCCGGGGAGCTCTGGACTATTCCCTCCTTACCGCAGGGCCGGATCTTTTCGACCTCGGAAAGGGCGTCCTCCGGGACATAACGGGAGGGGAGGGGAAACCCGCCCCTCTCGTGCGGGGATGGGATCAATCCTTTCAGAACATGGGAATATCCCCCTACTTTATCTGGGCTTCCACCCTCCCTCCGGGACATCCCGACAGCACCGGGGGAACCTTCATGAGTCGCTGGTGGCATACGGAAAAGGATCTTCCGGAATATTGCAACCCGGAGGTCCTCACAAAGGATCTCTACCTATATCTTCTCGGAGCCTTCCGATTTCTCACCCTACCGGAAGAAGGGATCTACCGGCCCGAAAGACTTTTCGACGGGATTCTCGAAAGACTTCGAAGCCTTGAGAAAAAACTTGGAGGCTCCTGCAGCCTCCAATCCCTTGAAAAGATACTGGAATGTTCTCGAAAAGAATACCTGGCTCGGGAAAAAACAAAAAAAATTTCCCCGGGCCTTCAAAAACAGGTGCTTCGCAAACTGAATCAGATATACTATGCGGAAAAACCCCCGTACCTTCAGGATTACGCCTTACCGGAAGCGTACATTCCCGGCCTTTCCATGGGAGCCCTTTCTCTGGAAGGCGCCACGGAAAACCAGGGAGGGCTTTATGGATCCCGTTACCTCCGAACGCAGAAAAACCGCATCTACTCTCTGGGATCCGAAATACTGTTTCTCTGCTCAAAACACGCACAGGCAACTCACCTTTAACGGAATTAAGGAGTGACACCATGACAGGGGTTCTCGTAAAGGGAGGCCGGATCTTCGGACCCGAGCCCGGAGGGCAAAAGGATCTGCTCTCCCTGCATTCCCGTATCGGCGCAGTGGCGGAGGGCATGGATCCTCGGGAGATTCGAAAAATTCTCCCCACCGTCACGGTATTAGATGCCGGAGGGTGCTTCGTCCTTCCCGGCCTCATTGATCAACACGTTCACATCAACGGAGGGGGCGGCGAGGGGGGGCCCCGATATCGCACGCCTCCTCTGGAGCTGGGAGCATGCATCCGGGCGGGGGTAACCTCCGTGGTGGGGCTTCTCGGCACCGACGGCATCACCCGCTCTCTGGAGGAGCTGCTTCTGAAAGCCAAGGCTCTGGATGAAGAGGGCATCAGCACCTGGATTCTCACGGGGGCATATCAAATCCCCTCCCCCACCTTCACCGGGAGCATCGCCAAGGATCTTCTCCTTATCGACAAGGTGATCGGCCTAAAAATAGCTCTTTCGGACCACCGGGCATGCTACCCCACCTTCCACCAGCTCGCCCAGATCGCCTCGGAAGCCAAAATCGGAGGGCTTCTCTCGGGGAAGGCGGGAATTATCACGGTACACATGGGAAGCGGCAAAAGGGGCCTTCGGGATCTTATGGATATAGCCGAAAATACGGAGATCCCCATCTCCCAGTTCGTTCCCACCCACCTCTCCCGAACTCCGGAGCTTCTGGAGGAATCTCTGGAATTCGGGAAACGGGGAGGCCACCTGGACATCACCGCAGGATCTCTGGATTTTAAGGAAGATCTCCAGGAAAGCCTGGAAGCCGTATCGGAGCTGCGCCGGCGGGGAATGCCCATGGAGCGGGTCACTCTGAGCAGCGACGGCAACGGCAGCCTTCCTCTCTTCGACGAATTCGGCAAGATGACCTCCATCGGAGTAAGCTCCATCTCCGGGATATATCATAATTTGGTACACCTGGTGCAGCATTACGGCTTCGATCTGGAAACGGCGGTGCGCCTGGGATCCACCAACGTGGCCGAACATCTCTGCCTCAAGAGAAAGGGGCATCTGAAAGAGGGCATGGATGCGGACATGATCGTTATCGAGGAGAAAACCCTCGCCCTCCGTCACGTTATCGCCAAAGGCGAGGTCATGATGCATAACGGAGAGATCCTCAAAAAGGGTACCTACGAGTAAGGATCGCACCGAAAAGGCTCTTTCGGGCCTCTCTTCTCCAAGGAAGGCCCGAAAGCATTCTCTCCTCTGAAAGCCCTCCCTCGCCATCATTGAAATATCTGCAATCCTCTCCGGAGCCTTTCTCACAAAAAGCTTACGCATCAATACAAACGACGGAAGAAAAACGACACTCGCCTTCGCCATCTCGCTTTTTTCAGTGGTTCAGGGAAATTTTCGATAAAATACCGCCGGGGAGAATTTTCCCGTGTGAAACCGCACAGGCCATCGCCTCTTTAGCAAAGCATCTTGACATGCTGCCTCTGCACGTTTAGAATGCATTTGTGATATTTCACGAGTATTCTTTTTTATTGTCCCCCATTCTCTGGCTCGCATCATTTTTTACTTCCATTTGCGAGCCCGCTTCGGGGACTAAAAAATTTTTACCTCTTTCATCAAAATATTCGAAGTATTTTTGATACAAAAATCAATTTTTATTTTAATAAGAGAACGGAGATGATTCCCCTGTCCCGAGCCATACAACTCGCCAAACGCATGAAGGAACTGCATATTCCCGCTTTTTTCACTGCCGAAACCTCAAACATCCGCTATGTCAGCGGCTTTACCGGAGAAGAGGCCTATCTGCTCATGATAGGTGACCGGCCCTACATGATAGCGGACAACCGATTGGTGGACGCCATCATCGAAGAATGTCCGGGTGTGGAAATCGCGCGGTGGCGCAACCCCCATCCTCCTCTTATGGAGGTCATCGGAGAACTTCTCGAACGAGAGGACATCCGCACCTTGGCGGTGGAGGGGCACCGGATCAGCTATCGGCTTTTTAAAGAGCTGGAGAATCAACTCCCTCACGTAGAGCTATGCCCTCTTTCGGAGGCGGTGGAACTTCTGCGCTTCGTCAAAGAGCCCGAAGAGATCCAAAACATCCGTCAGGCCGCATCTTTTGCGGATAAGGCCTTTCAGGAGGTTCTCAATTTCATCCGCCCCGGGGTTACGGAACGGGAAATAGTCTACGAACTGGAATACGCCCTAGCAAGAGCGGGTTCCCAGGGCACGGGGTTTCCCACCATCATCGCCTCGGGACACCATGCAGCCATGCCCCATGCCACCCCCTCGGAACGAAAAGTCCAAAAAGGGGATTTTATCGTTATGGACTTCGGAGGTCTTCATCGTATGTATCCCTCGGACATGACCCGCACCGTGGTGGTGGGCAAAGCTTCGGAGGAGCAGAAAAAGGTCTACGAAACGGTACGACGCTCCCAACAGGCGGGGCTGGAGGCAGTAAAAGCCGGGGTGGCCGCCAAGATTCCCCACCAGGCTGCCGCCAGAATCATTCTCGACGGAGAATATAAGAAAAACTGCTTTACCTACGGGGTGGGGCACGGGGTGGGGCTTGAGATCCATGAAGCGCCTTTCATGAACGCCACCTCCGAAATATTTCTGGAGAAAAACAACGTGGTTACCGTGGAACCCGGAATTTACGTTCCCGCATGGGGCGGTGTCCGCATTGAAGACACTGTGGTAGTTACCGAGGGAGAACCGGAGATTCTCACCCTTTCACCCAAGGAACTTATCGAACTCTAGTACCATAAAGCCGTGGCATACGGTGCATCATCACTGGTGCGGCAAGGCGGTGATTTCTCGAAAGGGGAAATGATCCGTCAGGGGCAGTTTTATATTCTTTCAGATTCTCTATCGGGGAAAAAAAGGAGGAACATGGGATGCATAAGTTTGGAAAGTTTTTTGGTTTTCTGGCGCTTTTTCTGGCCCTGCCACTGGCAATGGGAAACGTCGCTTTGGGAGCGGGCAAAACCCTCACCCTTTCGGTACCCTCCGAGGTAACCGGACTGGATCCGCAAAAGGCGAACAGCCTAGACGCCATGAACATCGCCGTTCACATTTTTGAGGGGCTCGTCCGGGTTCACGACGGGAAAGTGCTGCCGGGAATGGCGGAGAGCTGGGAAATTTCCGAGGACGGCACCACCTACATCTTCCACCTTCGGAATGCCCTCTGGAGCGATGGCGTTCCCGTCACCGCCAAGGACTTCGAATACGGCATGATCCGGCTTCTGGATCCCGCCACGGCTTCGGAATACGCCTTTGCGGGGAATCTCATCGAAAACGGAGACGAGTTCACCGCCGGAACCATTAAGGATTCCGCGAAGGTAGGGGTAAAGGCTCTGGACGACAAAACCCTCGAAATCCGGCTGAAGCAACCTGCGGACTACTTCCTGGGCTATCTCTACCAGTGCAATTTCTACCCTGTCCGCCAGGAGATCGTGGAGAAATACGGCGAACGATTTGCTACAGAAGCCAAGTACATGGTCTACAACGGCCCCTTTCTGCTGAAGACCTGGAAACATGAGCAGGAGCTTGTGCTTGTCAAGAACCCCAAATACTGGAATGCCGATGCGATAAAGCTGGACCAGGTGAACATTCTCCAGATTTACGAGACTAACACCGCCCTCAGCATGTTCGAAACGGGAGAGCTGGATATGGTGGATATCCCCTTCAACATGTACGAGGAGTATCTCCAGGAGGGTAAGGCCGAGGTCTATTTCAGCGGTGCCAACGATTGGTTTAAGGTGAACGTGCGTCCGAACCCGGAAAAACCCTGGCTGGCCAACAAAAACTTCCGGAAGGCTCTTGCCTACGCTATTGATCGGGAAGACTATCTTAAAATCGCTACCAAGGGACTCTACGTGCCGAACCAGCGCATTCTTCTCCCCCTCATCGCGGGGGTGAATGAGCGGTACTTCGTAGACGAATTCCCTCTGGCGTATTACTCCGTCAAGGCGGACATACCCAAAGCAAAGGAATATCTCGCCAAGGCCATGGAAGAACTGGAAATTCAGGATCCTTCGGAAATATCCATCACCTACCTTATTCAGGATGAAGAGGTGTGCCGGGTGATGTCGGAAACCCTTCAGAACCAGATAAGCTCTAACCTGGGGATTAATTTCGATGTTCGCATGGTAACCCGGAAGCAGCGGATGCACTCGGAGCAGAAGGGGGATTACGACGTGGTCTACCACGGATGGGCCCCGGATTACGACGACCCCATGACCTATCTGGAAATCTGGCAGGGAAACAGTAGCCAGAACAACTCCGGTTATGCAAACCCCGAGGTGGATCTTCTCATTGATCAGGCTCGGGCGGAAACAGATGAGGTCAAGCGGGGAGAAATGCTCTTCCAGGCAGAGCAGATGCTCCTGGACGATGCTGCTGTAATTCCTCTGCAGCTGCGCCGGAACGCCTGGAGTCTTAACCCCGGCATTACGGGAATTCTCCGTCCCTTCGTGGGAGGAAGCCTCAGCTTTATCTATGCGGACGTAGAAAACTAGAAAATATCCCTCCAGAAAAGGGGATTCTGCGCCGGAGAGCCCTAGGGCTCTCCGGCCCTCCTTTAGCCACCGCAAGGATCCTTACAACACTCTTCCCAAGGCAGGTGTTCAGGTTTGAAAAAATACATCTTCCACCGTCTCTGCATCTCTCTTATCACCCTTCTTGCCCTCGTAACCATCGTCTTCATCCTGGTGCGGCTTTTGCCGGGAGACCCCTTTATCAGCGATAAGCTGACCCCCGAAGCACGGGCCAACATGATGGCCTACCACGGCTTTGATAAACCAGTGTACGTTCAGTACTTCCGGTATCTTGGCAACCTTCTCCGGGGGGATTTTGGCATATCCCTGAAGTATAACAACATGCCGGTACTCAAAATCATCCGGGATTCCTTCCCCTACTCCGCAGATCTGGGAATACGCACCATTCTCTTCGCCCTCCTGGTGGGGCTTCCCTTGGGGATCATGGCGGCGCTTAAACGGGGCACCTGGATAGAGTACGCCTGTATTATCATTGCGGTAATCGGCATCTCCCTGCCGGATTTCGTAACGGGCTCGCTTCTGCAATATGTTTTCGGACTCAAGCTCAAGCTCTTTCCCGTGGCCCTTTGGCGGGGGTTCCGCTATACCGTGCTTCCCGTACTGGCCCTCAGCTTCTACACCATAGCGGTAATATCCAGGCTCATGCGGGCCAGTATGCTGGAGGTGGTACACCAGGATTACATCAAAACCGCCCGAGCCAAGGGGCTTTCCCCCTTCCGGGTGGTATGGCGCCACCAGATCCGTAACGCCATTCTTCCGGTGGTCACCGTGGTGGGCCCCATCACCGCCGCAATTCTTACGGGTACCTTCGTGATCGAACTTATCTACGCCATTCCGGGGATGGGGAAATACTACGTTTTAGGGGTCCAGAACCTGGATTACTCCATGATCCTGGGGCTCACGGTCTTCTACGGAGCCTTTCTCATTGCGGCGAACTTTCTGGTAGATCTGCTTTACGGCATCATCGACCCCAGAATCCGTACCGGAAATACGAAAGGGTAACATTATGAAACCATACGACGCTTCGGAACTGCAAGACCACATGTTTTCCCATGTGGGAAAAGATTCGGAAAAGATGGAGGAGATCCTCCGCCCCAGCCTTACCTACTGGCAAGATGCCTGGCTGAAACTCCAAAAAAACAAGGTAGCCATGGCAAGTATGGGCGTCATCGGCCTCTGCTGTCTCCTGGCCCTTATTGGCCCGTATATGGGAGGGCACGACTACACCAAGGTAAATGCAGAAGCCATCGACCAGGTTCCCAGCCTGAAACACTGGTTCGGTACGGATAGTCTGGGAAGAGATCTCTGGACCCGGCTCTGGATGGGGGCCCGGATCTCCCTTTCCATCGGTTTTATCGCCACCCTCATGAACTCCGTTATCGGCTCCATAGCAGGAGGCGTATCGGGATATCTGGGAGGACGGGTAGATATGATCATCATGCGCACCGTGGATGTACTCTACGGCATTCCCTACATTATCATCGCCATTCTCGTCATGGTGGTACTCGGCACGGGGATGCAATCCCTTATTCTGGCCATGGTGGTGGTGGGATGGATCAAAACAGCCCGGCTCGTACGAGGTCAGGTAATTCAGCTCAAACATCAGGAGTTTGTGCTGGCCGCCAAAAAGCTGGGAGCGGGAAATCTGCGCATCATCTTCCGGCACCTCATCCCCAACACCCTGGGGGTTATCATCACGGATCTCACCATGGCGGTGCCTTACGCTATCTTCACCGAGGCCTTTCTCAGCTACATCGGCCTGGGCATTCAGCCTCCCCAATCGAGTTGGGGACTCCTGGCCCGGGCGGGGGCCCAATGCCTGCGCACCGCCCCCTATCAGATGTTTATTCCAGCCTTTTTCATCGGTATCACCATGCTCTCCCTGAATCTCTTCGGGGACGGGCTCCGGGATGCCCTGGACCCGCGGATCCGTTAGGTGGAGTAAAAAATCATGACAACGACACGATTGCTCGAAATGAAGGATCTTACGGTGCGCTTCGCCACCTACGGAGGAAACGTTCAGGCTGTACGGGGAATCTCCTTCCACATGAACGAGGGGGAGTGCCTCGCCATGGTAGGAGAATCGGGGTGCGGTAAATCCGTTACCGCCCAAACTATTATGGGGCTCACCCCCTCCCCCCCCGCCACGATTTCCGGAGAAATTTTCTTTCGGGAAACGAACCTTCTGAAGCTGGGAAGAAAAAAACTTCAGGCTCTCTGCGGATCGAAAATAAGCATGATATTTCAAGATCCCATGACCTATCTCAACCCCACCATGACCGTGGGGAAGCAGCTCGAAGAGGTTTTGCAAGAGCACACCAGGCTCTCAAAGAGGGAACGCCTGGAAAAAATACGGAAAACCTTCGACCTGGTGGGAATACCCAACCCTGAAAAGCGCATCAAGGAATACCCTCATGAATTTTCCGGAGGTATGCGACAGCGGGTACTCATCGCCATGGCGGTACTCTGCGGGCCAGAGCTGATTATTGCGGACGAGCCCACCACCGCCCTGGACGTAACCATCCAGGCCCAGGTTCTGGAGCTTCTCAAATCGCTCCGGGAGAAGCTCCACACCTCGGTGCTCCTCATAACGCACGATCTTGGGGTGGTGGCGAACATGGCGGACCGCATTCTTGTGGTCTATGCGGGAAAAGTGGTGGAAAGCGGAGATGCGGACGCCATCTTTCACTCCCCTGCCCATCCCTACACCAAAGCGCTTCTCGCCTCGGCCCCCAGCGCATCCTGGCAAAGCAAGCAGAATCTCGTCTCCATGGGAGGCACTCCTCCGGATCTCTTCTCTCCCCCCGTGGGATGTGGCTTCTCTCCCCGCTGCGACTACGCCATGAAAATCTGCCGGGAAAAACACCCCCCTCTCCTGAAAGCCGAAGAGGGCCATCTCGGAGCCTGCTGGCTTCTTCACGAACGATGCAGAGCCCTCACAAATTCCCAGGGATTTTTCCCAAAGGAGGCTCTCTCGTGATATCCCAAGACATTCTCATCGAGGCGAAAAACCTGAAAAAATACTTCTCCCTGGATAAAAGTCACACTCTGAAAGCGGTGGATGATATATCTCTCTGCATTCACACGGGAGAAACCCTGGGGTTGGTAGGAGAATCGGGATGCGGCAAATCCACCGCAGGACGAACCTTGGTGAACCTCTACTCCCCCACGGGAGGCTCCGTTATTTACAGGGGGAAGGACACTGCCCGGCTCGATAAAAGGGAGCTGCGGGAATTCACCCGGGAAGCCCAGATGATCTTTCAGGACCCTTACGCCTCTTTGAATCCTCGGATGACCGTAGGAGATACCATTTCAGAAGGCATCGACATCTATCGCCTGGCCTCTGGAAAAGCACGTCTCCAGCGGGTACAGGAGCTTCTGGAGATGGTGGGGCTCCGAAAGGAACATACCGACCGCTACCCTTACGAATTTTCCGGAGGCCAGAGACAGCGCATAGGTATCGCCCGGGCTCTGGCGGTGAACCCCAAACTTATCGTGTGCGACGAACCCACCAGCGCCCTGGACGTATCCATTCAGGCCCAAGTGGTGAACCTCCTAAATCGACTTCAGAAAGAACTGGGGCTCACCTACCTGTTCATCTCTCACGATTTGAACATGGTGAAATACATCTCCGACCGGGTGGCGGTAATGTACCTGGGAGTTATAGTGGAAATCGCCCCGAGCGAAGACCTTTATTCCCACCCGGAACACCCCTATACCAAGGCATTGCTCTCGGCTGTTCCCGTGGCAGACCCCCGAAAGGAGCGGCAACGGCAGCGCATTCTTTTGGAAGGAGACGTGCCGAGCCCCGTAAACCCTCCCAGGGGGTGCCGCTTTCAGGATCGCTGTAGTTTTGCAGAAACCCGCTGTAATGAAGAGCAGCCTACCCTGAAAGAGAGGGGAAAGGGGCATTGGACAGCCTGTCATATCTTCTAGCAACATTCTCCCTATAAAAACCCCGAGGCTTCGAAAAGCTTCGGGGTTTTCTGCCGCTTCGCGCATTCACAGCGCTTCGCGCCCCATTTCACCCTTTCCTGTTCTTTTTTCGCTCTTTCTCATTCCTTTTCACCCTACCCGCTCCTTTTCACTTTTTTCGTAGCCATGCAAAAAAGATTCTGCGCGACCCACGTATTTTGTCGCACCCCCCTGCTATACTGACAATAGCATCCATGAAAGATGAAAAATTAGGGAGGTGACGTCTTGCCCAGAGATCTTTCTTCCTTGCGCCTCACACGCTTGAACACCCTTCTCTGCCTGCTGGCATCCAGAGCGAACACATGCCTGCCCAAAGAGACGCTTTACGAACAGATGGACTACAGCAACTCCCGCATGCTGGAGCGGGATCTCGCCTATCTGCGCCAGCAGTTCGGGGCGGTAATTCGCTGGGATCACGAACAGAAGGGGTACATCCTCGAAAGCAGCGGCAGCTTTATGATGCACCTCAGCCTTTCCGGAAACGAGGCCACCGCATTGGTGGCAGGGCTGGGGATGGCAACACACTTTTTGCCTCATCTGCAGGAGGATTGCAACTCCCTCTGGCAAAAAATGCAGTGCGCCCTGCCGGAACAGCTCGCCTCCCAAGCCCAGAAGCTCGCCCAAAGCGCCGTGATGGCCCTCCCCATATCCACCCTGGATCCCGATAAATTCTCGAAAATCCTCCAGGCCCTGGGGCGCAAGCGCACCGTAGAAGCCTGGTACACCAAACCCAACGCCCCGGAGCCCAAGGAGGAACACTACCACCTCTCCCCCTGGGGGGTCTACTTTCGTGCTCACGCCTGGTATCTCTGGGCCTGGTCCCACACCTCCACTCCCGAGGGGGAGCGCACCTTCCGCATCTCCCGGTTCAACCAGATAAGTATGACCAACGAAACGGCCCGGAAAATTCCCGAAGGGAAAGACGTAACCACCCACGCCGGAGGAGCCTGGTACGCCTTCTCCGGCGGGAAAAAGCGAAAGGTACGCATCCGGGTCTACCCCTTCATGTCGCGCATAGTCAGAGAAACCACATGGCACCCCTCGCAGAAGATCGAAGAATGCCCCGACGGAAGCATCATCCTCTCCGCCGAGGTGCCCCACCTGGAGGAGGTAGCCAAGTGGATCCTCGCCACCGCCCCCTATGCGGAGGCTCTGGAGCCAGCGGAGCTGCGGCAGAAGGTGGTGGAGCTGGCGAGGGGAGTTATGGGGAGGCATGGGGGATAAAAACTAACACTACCATACGAAGACACGAGGAGGATCTCATGGAATATATAGCTCATGTTCGTAAAAAAGAGGACGGAAGCTGGGACAGCCCCCAACTTTTAAAGGATCACCTGAAAGGTACCGCAGAACTGGCAGCAAAATTTGCAGCTTCCTTCGGAAACGAAGATTGGGGGCAATTGCTGGGCCTGTGGCATGATCTTGGAAAATACGTTCCCTGGTGGCAAAAAAATCGGATTCGCAAAAGCTCCGGCTACGACACCGAAGCACATATCGAAACGGAAAACGAAAGGGTAAACCATAGCGAGGCTGGAGCCGTATGGGCTTTCAAACTTGCCGAAGAGGGCAAAATACATCCCTTTCTTGCTCAGGCTCTGAGCTATGCTGTAGCCGGGCACCATGTAGGATTGCCAGATTGGTTCCAATATGGAAAAGATTGTGCTCACGGAAATCCTCTTCCTAACCGCGTTTACCAAGACTCGGAAGAGAAAAAGTTATACCTGAAAGACCTTGATCAGATTTTTCGCATTGAAGAGACTTCCCCTTTTTTGAAAAGCCCTTTTCCGTCGTCAACTCCCTTCGGGATAAAACCGCCCAACACAATCACCTCAGAGGCGTATCATCTTTGGGTACGCCTGCTCTATTCATGCCTTGTGGACGCTGATTTTCTGGATACAGAACAGTACATGAACCCAGAAAAAGGGAACTTGCGAAGGGGTTATGATTCTTTAGAGTCTCTGAAAATGCGCTTTGACGCCTTTATGGATGAAAAAACAGTTTCCGCCCCAGACACATCTGTTAACAGACAGCGCAACAAAATTCTTATGATGTGCCGAGAAAAAGCGAATCTCAAACCCGGTTTTTTCACTCTGACAGTTCCCACGGGAGGAGGAAAAACACTCTCCTCCATGGCCTTTGCACTCTCTCATGCCCTCAAGTACGGACAAAAACGAATTGTCTACGCCATCCCCTACACCAGCATCATCGAACAAAATGCCAAGGTATTCAAATATGGCACTGACGACAACGAAAAAATAAAGAATCTGCTAAAGAATAAAATGCTTTTTGGAGAATGCAATGTAATTGAGCACCACAGCAACCTGGATCCAGAAAAAGAAACCGCCCTCAACCGACTCGCTTCGGAAAATTGGGATGCCCCTATTATAGTTACCACCAACGTGCAACTTTTTGAATCCCTCTTTGCCAGCAAAAGCTCCCGATGCCGGAAACTACATAACATCGCCCATAGCGTCATTATTCTTGACGAAGCTCAGATGCTACCCCCGGAACATCTCAAACCAATTATTTCAGCGTTAAAAAGTCTCGTGCACTATCTTGGAGTCACTGTAATTTTCTGCACTGCTACACAGCCAGCCCTAACCGGGAAAATCGGTTCTGGGGAGGCGGTCTTTTCCGGCATCGAAAATTGCACGGAAATAATAGATAACCCCGAAATCCTGGCAAAAAACCTGGAGCGTATCACCTTCAACTTTCCGCAAAAACCATGGACACCTCGCACGTGGGAAGATCTTGCAGAAGAATTAGCCCAGCACAAACAAGTTCTTTGCATTGTGAATACCCGTAAAAACTGCCGTGACCTGCATAAACTCATGCCTGAAGGAACCATCCATCTTTCAGCTCTCATGTGTCCAGAAGAACGGAGCGAGGTGATTAGTCGTATAAAAAAAGATTTACGGGAAGGAAAGCCCATAAGAGCCATAAGCACCCAGCTTGTAGAGGCCGGAGTAGACATAGATTTCCCTACAGTCTACCGAGCCATAGGGGGAATGGATTCCATCGCTCAGGCCGCTGGGCGCTGTAATAGAGAGGGGTGCCTTGAGGAGAACGGGAGAGTCGTCATATTTTTCCCTCCGGATCCCTCCCCCAAGGGCTTTCTTCTTCAAGGTGAAAATAGCACTAAAGAAATGCTCCAAACCAGAGACATCAAGGTCCTTAAACCAGAGGACTTTACCAATTACTTCCGCCTTTTCTATGCAAAAACACACACTTTCGACTCCGCAGACTTTCAACGTCATCTTTTGGATAACGCCAGAGAGTTTCAGTTCCAATTTCGGACTTTCGACAAAAACTTCAATCTCATCGACGACACCGCATATCGATCCATCATCGTTCTCTACGAGGGGAAAGAAAAAAACAGCTCTAAACTCATCAACCAGCTCCGCTACGCCGGCCCCAGCCGCACGCTTCTCCGCAAACTTCAGCGCTTCTCTGTCTCTCTTCCTGCATATGAGGTAGAGGCCTTGCAACGCAAGCGTATGGTTGAAGAGATTGAAGGCTATCTGGTACAAACATCACCGGAGCTTTACAGACTGGGGCTGGGACTTATCTTAGATGAAGAAGAATGGGGGAAAGTTTTTTTAGGCTATTGAAAACCTCATTTGATTATGTTAGAATCAGGCCGTCAAGTTTTTTTGACTATATTCAATACCTTCATAGCAATAGAAATACATATAAAACTCCGCCCAGCCCAAAGGAAGCGGCATTGCATGTCACGGATTGAAACTATTGATAGGTTAGGTGTTTGAACTATAGCCACAGGTCGCTCCCCACACGGGGAGCGTGGATTGAGTGCTTTTCCACACGTCGTGCAATGCCGTGCAACACATGGAAGACGAAAGTATGAAGAAGGAGGGAGGCCATGATTGCGGAACAATTTTTCAACAAGGTTTTTTGCCTCGAAGTTTGGGGAGACTATGCGTGCTTCACCCGGCCAGAAATGAAGGTGGAAAGAGTCAGTTACGACGTCATCACACCCTCAGCGGCAAGGGGGATTTTTGAGGCAATTTTTTGGAAACCCGCATTGCGGTGGCAAATAAAAAAAATCGAGCTGCTCAATCCAGTAAAATGGATCTCTGTCCGCCGCAACGAGCTTGCTTCTACTGCGAGCCCTCGGGCACAGGAAATATTCATCGAAGACAACCGTCAACAGCGGGCAGGGCTTTTTTTGCGAGACGTACGCTATCGCCTTCACGGGGAGCTTGTCTTCATCCCTCCCCACAAACGCACAGCCCACGCAAAAAACATGAGATCCGTTCCAGAAACATTGGTAAGCAAAGAAGAAAAAGAATCTCGAAACGACGAAAACCCCGGCAAGTACAACGCCATCTTCGAGCGCCGAGCCACGAAAGGCCAATGCTTTAATCAGCCTTATCTGGGATGTAGAGAATTCAGTTGTAACTTCCGGCTAGTCGATGACCTGGAAAGCGAGGATTTACCCCTCAAAGAAAGCCGAGACTTGGGGTTTATGCTTTACGACCTTGATTTTTCCAACCCCGAAGATCCTAAGCCAGCTTTTTTCAGGGCCTTGTTACAAGAAGGAGTCTTAGATGTCCCCGATTGGGAGAGTGAGGAGGTGCGCCGATGATTCTGCAGTCTCTTTGTGACTACTACGTCAGAAAGGCCGCCGAACCCGACAGCACCATCGCACCTCCGGGGTGGGAATGGAAGGAGCTACCCTTTCTCATTGTTATCGATGAACAGGGCAATTTTTGTCATATCGAAGACACCCGAATAGGGGAAGGGAAAAAGCTTATTTCCCGACGCTTCCTCGTTCCTCAGGGGGAAAAACGTGCCAATGGCATTAAGGCTAACCTCTTATGGGATAATGTTGAATATGCTCTCGGAGCAAACCCCCGAGGACGAACGGACATTCAAAAACGGCACGAAGCATTTAAGGAGCGCATTCACGAAGACCTGCAAGGCCTCGTCGGCGCCATGCCGCTACGTTCAGTTCTCGCTTTCCTGAAAAATGATCCTATAGGACAAATTGAAAAGGATTCTCAAAACCAAGAGGCATGGGAAGAGCTTTGTAAAACAAACAGCTTCATCGCCTTTCGTATCGCAGGCTCCCAAGATCAAACAATTTTCGAATCTCTACAAGGTTCACTTTATTCGAAAAAATCAGAAAACAGCGCATCCCGTGCAATTTGCCTTGTAACTGGAAGAGAAGAAGAAATAGCTCGGATACACCCTGCTATCAAGGGCGTTCGCGGAGCCCAAGCTACGGGCGCCTCTCTCTCCTCTTTTAATTTGGCAGCTTTCAAATCCTACGGCAAAGATCAAAATATGAATGCTCCAATTTCAGAAAAAGCCGTCTTTCACTACACCACAGCCTTAAATGTGCTTCTTGGGAAAACATCGAAAAACAAACTCTCCTTCGGAGATGACACTGTAGTTTTCTGGGCTCAAAAACCTCCCACAAAAGATTTTGACATAGAGCAACTTTGGCCTGGCATCGTAGAAGATCCACCCAAGGAGAGCCCTGACAAAGGCGTAGAGGCTATCCAGGCTCTTTACGCTGCCGCAGAGACAGGCAATATTCCCGAAGGAACTGACAATGCATTTTACATCCTTGGGCTTTCCCCCAACGCAGCACGTATCGCAATTCGCTTCTGGCGCTCCGGAACTGTGAAAGATTTTAGTTTGAGAATACTAAAGCACTTCGACGATGTCGCAGTTTGCCATGGCCCAAAAGAACCAGAACATGTAACTCTCCACCAAATGCTTCGAGCTACGGCTTTTGAATTCAAATCAAGCAATGTGTTACCTAAATTGGGAGCAGCCTTTATGACCGCTATTCTAGACGGCACCCCCTACCCCGTAACCCTCTTCCAGCAATGTATGCGTCGTATCCGGGCAGAACGACACATTAACAGAACTAGAGCAGGCATCATTAAAGGCTATCTCAATCGACTACCGGGAAGACTAAAAGAGGAGGTTATTTCTGTGGCTCTTGATCAGAACAACAAAAACGCTGGATATCGCTTGGGACGCCTCTTTGCGACGCTTGAAAAAATTCAGGAAAATGCCCACGGCAACATAAATGCCACCATTCGAGATCGTTTTTATGGCGCGGCATCATCTACGCCTGTTACAGTTTTTCCCCAACTACTAAAATTGGCGAACCATCACTTAAGCAAAATCGAAAGCAAGGGTATCGCAGTAAACAACGACAAGCTACTCAGAGAAATCTTAGATGATTTATCCGCCTTCCCTTCTCACCTCTCCATGGAAGAGCAAGGCTTCTTTGCCATAGGCTACTACCATCAACGGCAGGCTTTCTTTACCAAGAAGGAAAAAGGCGAAGTAAATACCCCAGAAAATCCGTAGGAATTGAGCGCACAACGCACCACATGCCAGACATAAACAGCCCAAAAGGAGGAGACTCATGAGCGCAGGACAGGAAATCAAAAAACGGTACGACTTTGTGTTTTACTTTGACGTTCAGGACGGGAACCCTAACGGTGATCCCGATGCGGGGAACCTTCCCCGTATCGACGCAGAAACAGGCCAAGGTCTCGTAACAGACGTATGTCTAAAGCGAAAAATTCGCAACTATGCACAAATTCTTCACCCTGAAGGAGAAAATGGCTACGACATATTCATCAAAGAAAAGGCTATTCTTAACGACAAAATCGAAGAGGCTCACAAGCATGACGGCGTAAAGAACATCGAAGATAAGGGCAAAAAAACTGATGCCGCCCGAAACGTGATGTGCAAAAAATATTTTGACATACGCACCTTTGGAGCCGTTCTCACAACGGGAGAAAATGCTGGCCAGGTACGTGGCCCGGTGCAACTGACCTTCTCTCGTTCTGTAGAACCCGTCGTAGCCCTTGAACACAGCATTACCCGCATGGCCGTAGCTACGAAAGCAGAAGCAGAAAAGCAAAAGGGGGATAACCGTACCATGGGGCGGAAATACACCGTTCCCTATGGCCTTTATCGTTGCCACGGTTTTGTCTCTGCCCATCTTGCAGCTCAAACTACCTTTTCACAGGAAGACCTCAAATTTTTCTGGGAAGCCCTGCAAAACATGTTTGACCACGACCATTCCGCTGCCCGAGGCCTCATGAGTTCCCGACGCATTATCATCTTTGAGCACGCTACGGCATTGGGGAACGCTCCGACAGAACAACTTTTCAAGAGGGTAACGTGTGAGCGCACTACCGAAGGACCAGCCAGGGAATTTGGAGATTACAAAGTCCTTTTGGATGGAAAACCTCTTCAGGAAGTTTTGACGGTAGTCCCCGTAGGGCCATAGAACAGATCCTCGTGTACACCGAAGACGAACTTCTCCCCCTCTCCGCCCTGCAGCACCTTGTTTTTTGCAAGCGTCAGTGGGCGTTGATTCACCTGGAGCAGCAATGGCAGGAGAATGTCCTCACTGTTGGGGGAAGGCAAATGCATGACAGGGTGCATGATCCCGATGCTTCGGAGTGCCGCGGCAATACTCGTATTACCCGCGGCCTCCGGCTTCACTCTTTTCGTCTTGGCCTCGTGGGGCAAGCAGATGTGGTGGAATTTTCGGAAGACGAAAACGGGTTTTCACAGCCTCATATTATCGAGTACAAGCACGGAAAACCGAAAATCGATCTTTGTGACGAGGTGCAGCTTTGCGCTCAAGCCCTTTGTCTGGAAGAAATGCTGAACGTAACAATATCGGAAAGCGATTTTTTCTATGGCAAGCATCGCCGCAGGCATCATGTACTTTTTACTGCAGAGCTTCGCCAGAAAACAGAAAAATATGCACAAGAACTCCATTTACTTACGGAAAAGAGAGAAACGCCCCCTGCGGAATACTCGCCGCGCTGCAAAAACTGCTCGCTCTTCGAAATCTGTCTTCCCAAAACAGCGGGACAGAAAAAAAGTGCCCGGCGTTACATTCAACAACTTTTTCGCCAGAACACCGAAGATCAGGAAGACGAAGGGGGAAAATCTCTGTGAGACACTTGCAAAACACCCTCTACGTAAGCACCCAGGGAATGTACCTTTCTCGGGAAGGAGAAACCGTATTACTGCGAAAGGAAAAAGAAACGAAGCTGCGCATTCCGATCCACAATCTGGAGGGCATTATCTGTTTCGGCCAGGTGTCGTGCAGTCCTTTTTTGCTTGGCCTTTGCGCTGAACGTGGCGTGGCGGTATCCTTCTTTACGGAACAGGGGCGTTTCATGGCAAAAGTTCAAGGCCCCGTTTCCGGAAACGTGCTTCTTCGGCGCACACAGTACCGTTACGCCGACGATCCCGAAAAATCTACGGATATCGCACGTTCCGTGGTGATCGGCAAAATCGTCAATAGCAGAACCGCCCTTCTTCGGGCGGCAAGAGAACAACAAGACTTTGAAAAATCAGAGTCATTCTCCCAAGGAGCAACGCATCTCGCCCGGCTCTTACGGTCTTTAGAAAACCAAAAATCCCTTGATTCGGTCAGAGGCATTGAGGGAGAGGCGGGAAAATCCTACTTCAGCATCTTTGATCACTTTATCGTTGCGCAGAAAGAATGTTTCTCTTTTCAGGGGAGAAATAGAAGACCTCCCATGGATCCCGTAAATGCATTGCTTTCTTTCGTGTATACTCTGCTTGTTCACGATGTGCGATCTGCCCTCGAAGGAGTCGGACTCGACCCTGCAGTAGGCTTTCTTCATAGAGACCGCCCCGGACGCCCCAGCCTTGCCCTTGATTTAATGGAGGAATTTCGACCCATGCTGGCAGACCGACTCGTTCTAACCCTGATCAACAGGCAACAGGTGAAAGCAAAAGGTTTTCAGACGACGGAAACAGGAGCCGTTTTAATGGACGATACCACCAGAAAAGAAGTTCTCACCGCCTGGCAAAAGCGAAAACAGGAAGAAATAGAACACCCTTTTCTGGGGGAAAAAATTCCCACAGGTCTTCTTCCGCACGCTCAAGCCATGCTCCTAGCCCGTTTCCTGCGGGGAGATCTGGACGCCTACCCACCATTTCGCTGGAAATAGAAGGGGGATGAACGGCTTTTGATGGTTCTCATAACCTACGATGTGAATACTATTTCCGAAGGGGGTAAAAAAAGACTGCGCCACGTGGCAAAAATATGTGAAAACTACGGCCAACGTGTGCAGAATTCTGTTTTTCAATGCCTTGTGGATCCCACCCAATGGGCTGAATTGCGGGGAATTCTCCTAAAAACCTATGATCCCGAAAAGGACAGCCTTCGGTTCTACTTCCTAGGAGCCAACTGGAAGCGACGGGTAGAACATCAGGGAGCAAACCCCGGATACGATGTCGAAGGGACCCTTATTCTTTAGCTGTTGAGTACCAATGCATCGAACACCTTGGCGCGAACCCCAAGCTCTCGCCATTTTCCCGACCCTTTCGCACTCAGGACAAAACGAAGTAACTGCAAGGTTTTTTAGCTATACCAGGAAAGCTTACTCTCTCAAAAAGAACGCAACAGAGATAGATTCGCAAATTAATCGCCCCAAACCCTTGCAGCGCAAGGGCATAAAGCTAATACGGTCGCCCTCCGCGTGGGGGCGTGGATTGAAACTTATGAGGCCATACCCGGAGGGAAATGTCATCTTCGTCGCCCTCCGCGTGGGGGCGTGGATTGAAACATCGTGTGCGGGCTCGGGCTCGGGATCTGGAGCGGTCGCCCTCCGCGTGGGGGCGTGGATTGAAACCCGTGCCGCTGGCGGGTGGAGTGCGGCTGGAAACTGTCGCCCTCCGCGTGGGGGCGTGGATTGAAACGGTGGAAGGACGAGGCCACCCCATGGCTGAAGTGGGTCGCCCTCCGCGTGGGGGCGTGGATTGAAACTTTAATCTCCTCAAAGGCTACGGCCATGGACGCGTCGCCCTCCGCGTGGGGGCGTGGATTGAAACGAAAAATGCTCTTGGTGCCGAAATCAGAACTCACGTCGCCCTCCGCGTGGGGGCGTGGATTGAAACGCCCATCCTCAAGCAACCATCGAAAAGCCATCTCGTCGCCCTCCGCGTGGGGGCGTGGATTGAAACATGCGCGAAAACTTTGACGATGCTTTACAGATAACGTCGCCCTCCGCGTGGGGGCGTGGATTGAAACGCCGGGCAGACTTGCGGGAAATACAGGCTGCAATCGTCGCCCTCCGCGTG
>Ga0334890_1002733_pt1 | contig 19517 bp, 17 predicted proteins | sample GraSluR1_MG_3_FD_207220 | JGI IMG/M metagenome (GOLD analysis project Ga0334890, IMG submission 207220) | Sludge microbial communities from methane-producing bioreactor in Wageningen University, Netherlands - Granular Sludge_31_08-R1 | ecosystem: Engineered > Bioreactor > Anaerobic >... | reverse complement strand
GCGGAGGCGTTCAGTCACGCCTCGGGATGGCGCGTTACTATTCGCGGCTGGCATTCTGGGAAATGCAAAGGAGCGAAGACTATGAGCGGCCCTGGGCATACACGGCCCTCTGGATACGCATGTATCTTGAGCGCATGAGTCAACCGCGCCATGCCATGCTCAGTATGCTGCAGAGGATAGAAGAGACAGACTCCACACCGATAGACACTACCCCATGAGGAGAGGCCTGTGGGCCTCCCCTAACTGCCTTTCCTGTCGATCCGACAGCAGGTGTCGCTCCAGATCGGCGCCACGCATTCAATCGTACGACACCGAACCGTGCGCCGACCTTCCTTCCGATGTCGCCAAGCGTTCGGAGGCACTCTCGCAATCGCTATAGCTCAACCTCGATCCGAGGTGGGTTGGAGGACGGATGGTGGCGGGTATCTACGCAGACGGTGAGCACCCGGAGATTGTCTGCCCGGTGATAGCCGGATGGTTGTGGGCGACTCCGCGAAGACAGGGCTGGTGGGCCGGGTGCGAAACACGGTCGGGAAGCCGGGATCTAGGCGATGTGCTCTTCTACCAAAGACCACGGCCCTCACCCGCCAAACAGCATCCCCTCCACCTTGAGCGCCGCCTCCTCCTGGATGTGGGGAAGCGAGTGGGTGTAGATGTCCATGGTGAGGGTGATGGTGCTGTGCCCCAGCATCTCTGACGCCACCTTGGGGTGAACACCGGCATCAAGGAGAAGCGTGGCTGCCGTACCCCGTAGGTCATAGAGACGCACCTCCGGCGGAAGCCCCGCTCTTTTCAGGAGACTCTTGAAGCGTTGCCGAACCAAGGAGAGGGACAGGGGTCGTCCGTCTTCGCGTGTGAAGACCCAGCCCTCATCTGTGAAGTCGGGCCCGTGCGCAAGACGGAGCTCCTTCTGGGAGGTGCGATGACTGCGAAGGGCAGAGACCACGGTGGGGAGCATGCGCACCACCCGCGAAGAGGAGTCGGTCTTGGGTTCCTGTACCCTGCCGTCGGGGCTCAAGGTACGGCGCACACAGAGGGTACCCTTGTCGAGGTCCACATCCTCCCACCGCAGTGCCCGGTACTCAGAAGGCCGTAGTCCGGCGGTGGCAGCCAACAGATAGAGGGGATAGAGCTCCTCCTCTTTGGCCACGTGAAGCAGTCGCTCAAGCTCTTGCCGGGAGAGGGGCCGGCGGCGGGGCTTCTCCTGGGCGGGTAGATCGAGATCAGAGGCTGGGTTTCGGGCAAGGAGCTGCCAGCGTACGGCCTGGGTGAGGGCGGAGTGAAGCACGGCATGTACGTAGCGTACGGTACGAGGAGAAAGCCCTTTCGTGGTGAGGTCCCGATAGAGGGTCTGCAAGAGAAAGGGGGTCAAGCGATCCAAGCGCACTGCCCCCAAGGTGGGACGAACGTATCTTGTAAGCAGCGAGCGGTAGTCAGAGAGAGTGCGCGGACGTACTCGGGGAGCAACCGACACCGCAAGCCAGCGGTCAAGATACTGCCCCAGGGTCTCGCGGCTGGGGCGAAGAGCTCTTCCTTCATCCTTTTCCCTAAGGAGCCGAGTGAGCTCCTGTTGGGCTTCTTTCTTCTTACCATGTACGGTGCGGTTCAGATAGCGACGTTTACCCGTCTCGTCCCGGCCTAGATACACCCGGATGAGGTAGCGGTCGCGTCCTCGTTCGATGAGTTGCCCCGCCATGACTGTACCCCCTGTGTTTCCCTGCGCCTACCCTCAAGTATAGCGCAGAACGGCACACAAAGGGCACATTAATATGCGCTAATAAGCTGTTTTGCAGCATGTCCTTACTTATTATCTGATAAGCAGTCAGTTATACTCTTCTCTTCGCCCCCTTCCTCACAGGCCCTCCTTGCTCCAGGCTCCACGAGCCCGTACTCCACGTCCGCTCCCTGATGCCAAAGTTGGTCGTCCTTCACATCCGTGGAGGAGTCGATGTTCTGCCGCACGACGCTCGTCGAGGCGTGCGTCTGTCCGTGCCCTCTCGTAGAATGGAGGCAGACAGACTCCGGGGGAGGAGAAGGCGCCCCCTCCAGTCCCGTCGGGTGCGTATGTCTTTGGGGGTGGACCACGTGGGAGCGATCTACTTGATCGGTGAAGACGGGGGGCTCTCAGAACTGCAAGAGAGAGCCTACGACTCCGAGTTACTGCTGCAGAGCCTCCTAGCCGACTATCCAAACCTCCTGGCCGGGGATCAGATAGACAGCGTCAGCCCGAGGCGGTGGCTTCTGGTGGCCAGGGAGATGGGGTTGCCTGGGGAAGAGACCGGGGGTGACCGCTGGTCTGTGGATCACCTCTTCCTCGACCAGGAGGCTATCCCCACCATCGTGGAGGTGAAGCGCAGCACCGACACTCGCATCCGCCGCGAGGTGGTGGGCCAGATGCTCGACTACGCCGCCAATGGCGTCGTGTACTGGCCGGTGGAGATCCTCCGAGCCCGCTTCGAAGCCACCGCGCAAGGCCGGGGTGAGGCTCCGGCGGACGTGCTCATGCGCTTCCTGGATCCCGACTCAGACCCTGAGGCCTTCTGGCAGGATGTGAAGATCAACCTGCAGGTCGGCCGGGTGCGCCTGCTCTTCGTGGCCGATGTGATCCCGCCGGAGCTACAGCGAGTGGTGGAGTTCTTGAACACGCAGATGGATCCGGCAGAAGTACTGGCCGTGGAGATCCGGCAATTCGCCGATGAGCGTCTAAGAACCCTGGTGCCCCGGGTCATGGGCCAGACCAGTGAAGGTCAGGTGCACCATGGCAGAACACGCCAGCGCCGACAGTGGGATCGCGAGTCTTTCCTGGCCGAAGTCCGCTCCAAGGAGAACGGTGAACAACTCGCGGCGCTCAGCCTCCTTCTTATGGAGTGGGCCGAGCAGCACATGGACCGCATGACCTGGGGCCGTGGCCTGAAAGATGGCAGCTTCATCCCCATCATCGATGCCCACGACACCTGGTACTCCCTCTTTGCCGTGTACACCAGCAACCGGGTCGAGTTGCAGTTTGGCTACCTGCGGGGCAAACCCAACTTCGGTGATGAGAAGCTTGTGGAGTTCCTCGACAAGCTGAACGCCATTCCCGGCATCACGCTGCCCAAGGATCGAGTCTTTCTCTTCCCCACCCTGAACCTCCTCACCCTCCAGGACGAGGCCGTCAGAGAAGCGGTCTTGGATGTCATGGAGTGGGCGGTGGCGGAGATCAGACGGGACGGCTCTGCTGATGAGGGGGCCTTGGGCCCAGCCTCTCCGAACACGGAGATCCAGTGAGCGACAGCGTGCACCCGATGGGGCTTGGAGCTCTCATGACATATCTCGCTGGCACCCGCCGCCAGGCTGCCGCACGTCTTGAGATGAAGCGGTGACAAACGTCCGTCGGGCGATTCAGGCCTACGTGGGAACGGGTGTAGGCGAGCACCACCGCTATCGTTCCTGGGAGCACTGCTACTCGTACTTTCGCCGCTCGCGGCATGGGGTCGGGACCGACCGCGACCACGCCGCTCTGCAGTTGGGCTTCTATCTGGCCAGCTGGGGCATGTACCGCGGCTCCAGCTTCCTGCTCCAGCACACCTCTACCGTGCACCGAGGGGTGATCGACGTGGTGGCTGACCCTCGTTTCGATGAGCTGTGGGAGACCGATCTGGGCGCAAGCCCCGAGGATGTACGCTTCGTGCCCCTGGTGCTCGAACTGGTTGCCGACGTCGCCCAGGCCTACGCACCCTTCGTGGGAACCTCGTCCGGTCAACCCACCGACACTCTCATCAGCAAGATCGTACTGGGCACCTTCGGCTGCCTGCCGGCGTGTGACCGCTACTTCATCGACGGCTTCAAGAGCCAGGGCTTGCCGTTTTCGGGTCTCAACGCCAAGTTCGTGGAGCGGGTGATCACGTTCTGCCAGGATCACCTCCCAGATCTGCGGGCCGAACAGGACGAGATCAGCAAGAGGAGCGGCATACGCTATCCCTTGATGAAGCTCGTGGACATGTACTTCTGGCAAATCGGCTTTGAGGCAGACAGCATACCTACACCCACTCTGCAGCCGTGACCGAGCGGAGGCAGGTCGGCTGCGCCGGGCGGTGGGAAGCCGATCAACACGAAATGGTCACGATTGTTGGCTGACACTGGTTTGTGCGAGTGAGCCAAGTCCGCCCGAGTGTGGTCACAACCCCGGTTACCGATTGCCCTGCCGAAAGCCCGGTGGCAGCTCCTCGTCCACGAGGGGGATCTCCGGCCGCTTGATGTAGCCCAGGTTGTGGATCAGGTTCTCCACGAACTCGACGGGGTTCTCCTCCATGGCTTCGTCGATCCCTGGGTCTATATGCTCCGTGAGGAAGGCGGCGGTCATCATACGGGCCAGAAGCTCCAGGTTGCCCCTTGCCTCCCGTACGGCCTGCAGGGCGGTGCGCAGGTCACCTGCCTTCTCTGCCCGCTGCAAGATGCTCAGGGTCCGGGTTTGCAGGTCCATGATCTGGCCCAACAAGGTGCCGGCCTGGGCCACCTCCTGGGCCTCCTGTGCTTTAACCAACTCCAAGGGCAGGTGCTCCTTCTTGTGCCGGTGCAGGGCCGTCGCCGACGTTCCGTAACGTTCCGCAATTTCTCGGTATGTTCCGGAACCACCCACCAGTGCGGCATCGATCTCCTCCCGCTTGGTATGACGGCATATTGAACATGGTCTCGGCATACGTCTGATCCCTTCCCGCGTCGGTCACTCCTGACCTTTGTCCGCGTAAAGCTACGCCCATCAGCCTCCACCGCACTGCCACTGCGCAGCGCTATGTCGACGGCCGGAGACTCGGCCACTAGGCTCGTCCTTCCAGGATAATGTGAGTCCAACCCTCCGGCTCGATAGGACTGGGACGGTTGGGACGGTTTGCAGGACATAGGTGATCGCCAAGGCACGAGGGGACTGTGGTCGGCTCCTCTTCGCGTAGGTTCTCATTCTCATTCCATACCGTCCCAACTGTCCCAACTGTCCCAAACGCTACTGCTCAATCTCGACGCCAATCACGGTAGTCGATACATGGAGCACCTCGCGACGCACTCCGTCGATGGTGAGCCTCACGGTGAGTCGGCCACGTGTCGAGTCCGTGGAAATAAGGGAACCCCTGTCTCTCAAGAGGCGGCGAAGCGTCGCTTGCTGCACAGCCAATGGGTGGTTCGTGTCGCGCGCCACCCCCTGGGCCACTTTGAATGCGGCATCTGAATCGAGATAAGTGTTGCCATCGTTGTCGACCCATCCAACTTGCTCACCACGTCCTAGCCAAGTTCCATCGTCTCTTCGCTCGTACCCACACGCTACCGCCACCGCGTCCTCGCTTGGTCGAACCCCGGCCATACTGGCCAGGTGTGCCCGTCCCGAGATGAGAGCGGAGCGTAGCAGTTCGAAGAAGCGATCCACCGGATCGCTGCTCCGCTGCAGAGTTTCCTGAGCGGCCCCCATCCGCATGAGCGCATCCCAGCCCTGGTTCCACAGTTCGCTTCGTTCCTGCGCCGTCAACGCCTTCACTGCCACAGCGAAATCCAGAAATCGCTCCAAGCCCAGAGCCAGGTGGCCGATAATGTCAGGAACTCGACGATGCCCTCCTTGGTGGCTGGCTTGCTCACGGTATTCGCGCAGTCTGTCTTGGGAGATGGGACCGTACTCAGGGGCAAGCCACGCCACGTATCCCCACATTGAGGCTGCCAGCAGCCCCTGAGCCGCCTCCTTCTGTAGCTCCGTCATCACCTTCCAGTCAACATCACTGGAGTCGAGCCACACGTTGGCCATACGGGCGTTGAGGCTTTGACCGCGTGCCACATCTTCGCCCGTGCTGAGGATAAGCCCCCTGGGACGCCGGGCTTGGCGGAGGGAGCCATCGGGACGAGCCCGGTGACGCCCGGACAGATTGCCCTGCCCTCGAAGCACCCGATCCATATCTTGGTGGGATCGGTCGAAACCCGATCCCCCGCCTGGAGCAAAGTCATCAATCGTCAGGATGGCATCCTTGACAAGGAAGGCCATTGACTCCAGAGCGTTGGCGGTACTCGACCAGGAGCCGGGCAGTCGACGCGAGGTCATCTGGGCTCCATAGTGCTGCTGGACGAGGGCGGCTAACTCCGATTTCCCCGAACCGGTGGGACCCACAAGTGCTATGCCGAAGTCAGCCTCTCCCAGGGGCGCTCGATAGATGCCGGCCAGCAGAGGGATGGTGATGTGGAGCGGTGCGGCGTCAATCAGCTTCAGGCTGGCACAGACTGCAGCTCGGACATCTGGACGGGGTTCCACAAGACAATAATGGGAGAGGCTACCTTCCAAGCTCACGCAGACATCCGTCGAGTTGCCCCTAGCCGAGATGGCCCCGCCAGCGTGCAGGTAGTAGTTCTCGCCGTCGATCTCGCGCCACCCGGTGTGGGTGTACACCTGGCGCCTCTTGGGAGCACCGCTCAAGAGCTGGATGGCAACCCTGGCGTGCTCTCGGAGAGTGCTTCCTGGATAGACGATCGTGTCAGCTCCCAGTTGTTCGATCGGCCAGCGCATCAACGCGAAATCGGCTGCCTTCACCTGGCACTGGCGCCTCCTGCCCCTGACAGAAACCTCGATGTCGAACTCCCGACGAATCTCTTGGCCGTCGTCGTACTCGGTCTCGGCTACGATCCGGGCGGTGAAGTTGGCGAGCAGAACAGGCACTATTCCGTTCCTGGAAGGCTTATCCCAGACGATCCCATGATCTGTTTCCCGGTAGGCGTGGGCCAACCCACATTCCACCTCTTCGTGATTGTCTTGCCGCTCTGAATCCTCGTGCGTACACCCTTCGGAGGGCTCCCAGAGCGACGCTTGCTGCACCAGCCGGTTCAGTTCATCTGCGGACCCTCCGGCGTTGAACCAGTCGGAGACGTCTTCTTTCTCGTCAAGACCAGGGAGCTCGACCCACCTCACCTGGGCAGCTACCCCATGCAGAGATTGGGCCACCTCCTCCATGTGCCGACGCCCGGGTTCGTCGTTGTCGGGGATGAGCGCCACATAGGCCCCGGCCAGCACTTGCGCATACTCGGCTCGCCACTTCCCGGCCCCATTGGGGTTGGTCGTACTCACGAACCCACGATCGACCAGGGCGTCGACGTCCTTCTCGCCTTCAACCACAAAGACCCGCTGCCCCTCTTTGACCGCCTTCACGAGCTTGGGCAGGCGGTACAGCACTCGTCTTGTGCCTTCCATCTTCCATTCCCACTCACCACCGGCCAAAGGACGGCGCATCCGGAAGTCCTTGGCGTGTAACCTAACCGCCTGGTAGAGCAGCTTCCCGCTCTCATCCTGGTAGTCGTATGTTGCAACGATATCTCCGCCATCGCGTCGCCTCTGGCCGTTAGGTGAACCAAGATCGGCCATGGTCATGCCCAGGTGGGCGACGACTTCCTCGGTTGAACACCCCGCATGGCAGTAGATCAGGATCTTTCCGTCAACCCCTTCGGACACGCTCAGAGAATTGCGGTGATCATCGTGCGCGGGACAGCGAGCACTCCAGCCTCCACCGGAGGGTTTCACACTCTGGAGGCGGCCAAGCAAGGCGTCCATGTTCGAGGGAGCCATCAGTTACCGCTCCTCCGATGCGGACCCAAGGAGCCGTGCCACCTCGGTCTTCGGGATTCGAACCGCTCGCCCGAAACGAATGGCCCTCAGCCGCCCGTCGCGCGTCATCTCGCGCACCAGGTTCTCCGATAGCCTGAAGCGGTGAGCGAACTCGGGTACTGTGAGCACATCGGGCGGCTCCTCAGAGCTCTTCATAGAACCCCCCACCTACCTCCACCTCCTCCAGGAGCTTGTCGGCCTCGCCGACCGGCCATTCGAGAGCCCGTGCCAGACGGTCAAGCTGTACTGCATAAGGCAGAAACCGGCCCGACTCTATCTGGCCTACCGGGGCCGGGTGCAACGACGCTTTCCGAGCCAGCTCGTTCTTGCTCCAACCCCTGCTCCTCCGTACAACCGAGAGCCGCTTCATCCAGGCCTCCGTTTCATCTTGGGCTTGATGACTACGAGGCTAACAGGTAACATGTCCGTGTTCAATCATTGATAACTGCGGACTTTTGCGGACACGATTGCGAGGATCGATGGATGAAAGCTTGATAGTCCCGCACCAGACTGGGTGGTGGCGCTTCTCCGACTACGTCGTCGATGGCGGCTCCTTGAAGCCCAAGCACGATGCCGTGCTTGAAGCGTTTGACCCAGGGGGGGTGGACTCGACAGCGGCCCCTTACAAGCAGATCGCAAACTTGCTGTCGAATATCCGGGTCGAGCGCGACCGAGAAACCGGCCTGCTTCAAGTGGTCGACAAGATTGAGCATCTGCTGCAGTGGTGTAGGAGATACGGCCTTCCGGGAACACTTCTGCAGAGGTGCCATGTAATCAGCCTTGCCCCCTCAGGGCTCCTCTTGCCAGCGTCAGACCCAGTCCTCGTTCTGGAGGCAAGCAGCTTTGTGAGGTCTGGGGCCCTATGGGAAGAAGTGGTGTGGCGCAGAGCGTATCGCCGCAAGGAAATCCCCGATTTCCTCAAGCGCCTAGTGGAACAGGGGCTACTTGCCTCGGCGGATTGGCAGGTGCTTGAAGACGCCCAGACAAACGCACGCCCGCTATCGGCAAAGGACTTGGTGGACAGCCAAGCTCTTGATCTCGTCCCAGACGTACCCCACCCTCGTGTGCTGATAACCGACTTCACCCCCACATTCCACACGGGCCACTCTGCTCTCACGTTACGTGAGGAGACACTCGATACGACCCTTGGCCGTTTCTTTCCGAGTATTGACCCGGGTATGCTCCAGTACTGCGGTCTCCCCGCACCTCTCTCGGGTGAGTTCTGGCGTCTTTACGCCGAGCCCCTCGATGACTTCATAGCGGCCGCGTACAGCTTCACAGAGGCTCTGAGTCAGCTCAGGCTTGTTCGAGACGAGCAATACGTGGCAGCCGATGATCGCACCAGCCAACTGAACTCACTGCTGGCTGGCGTTCAGCCCCGCCTCGGGTTCGACGGCTCACAGTATCGAGCGGAGTGGTCGTTCACGTCAATGTGGGCTTGGGCCGCCAAAGGCGCCCTTGATCAGTTAGGCGCCGGCCGACGTGTCGGCATCTGCGAAGCGTGCGAGACGCCCTTCATAACAAGTCGAGAAGAGACTCTCTACTGCTCCGACCGATGCAGACATCGAATTCAGAAGCGAGAGCAGCGCCGTAGGTCCAAGGAGAAGAACGCGCGAAACGACCCCCCAGCCACTCCGCAGAAGGAGATCAATGATGATACGTAGACGCGGCCCCAACAGCTGGCAGATTCGCATCGACCTTGGTCGCGATCCGGCTACCGGCAAGCGACTCATGGATTATCGCTCTTTCAGGGGCAACAAGCGGGAAGCTGAAGCTGAAGAAAGGCGGCTGCTCAGCCAGAGGGACAATGGCACGTACGTGTCTATCGATCGGATGACGTTCGCCGAGTTCCTAGACAGGTGGCTCATGGACGTGCAAACGCAGGTCAGACCCACCACCTACGACCGTTACCGGGACATCTGCCGCGTTCACGTATCACCTTCCCTAGGTACTGTCACCCTCGCAAAGCTCAAGCCCCTTCACTTGCAGAACCTCTATGCGGCAAAACTTGGAGATTCCGGGCGTGCAGACGGTCGAGGAAGCCTCTCCACCACCTCCGTCTTGCACATTCACCGCGTTCTTCATGAAGCGCTCAATGCTGCGGTCCGCTGGCAACTCATAGGCACCAATCCTGCGAAGGCCGCCAGACCCCCGCGTAAGCGCCAGGTCGAAATGAACGTGCTCACAGAGACCGACACCCGCAGGATGCTGGACGCAGCCTCCGACACCCCACTTTACTACCCGATCCTCATCGCAGTCACTACTGGGCTTCGGCGGGGAGAGTTGCTGGCTCTTCGCTGGAGGGACGTGGATCTCGAAGACGGGAGCCTGGCAGTGTGCCAGACTCTGCATTACAGCAAGCGGGGGCTGGAGTTCGGCGAGCCTAAGACCAAGAAGAGCAGGCGTACCGTGGTGTTGCCGTCGGTGACGGTGAAGGCACTCAGAGAGCACCGGGCTGCTCAGTCGGCGCTACGACTGCAACGGGGTAGTGAATGGACAGACCACGACCTCGTCTTCTCTACCGACGACGGCCGGCCCTGGAACCCCAGCAGCTTCAGCACCAGATTCCGCAGCTTTGCCTCAAAGGAAGAGATCGGCGTCAAGTTTCATGACCTGAGGCACACGCATGCGACCCACCTGTTCCGCGCAGGCATCCACCCCAAGATGGTCTCAGAGCGTCTCGGTCACTCTACCGTTGGGATCACGCTCGACCTCTATACGCACGTCATCGAGGGCATGGACCGCGACGCCGCCGAGCGCATAGATGAACGATTTCGGGAAGTCGGAATCGGGTGATCGAGTAGTGGAGCGGGTGGAGACCACACACTGACGGCTGAGGGTGCCAAAATGGTGCCAAACGAGCATCGTACTCCACCACCGCATCTCAACCATTGGCCATCCGACCAAGAGAAAGCCCTGCAAATCAGGTGGCGGAGCGGCGTGCGAATCGAACACACCCGGGACGGGCCTACCGCCCCACACCGGTTTTGAAGACCGGGCCGGCCACCAGACCGAATGCCGCTCCGCGTGAACCGTATCGAATCAGTCTACCCCAACGACGGCGCATAGAAGCGAGCGTGGCAGAGAAGTCCCGCAGCCCACGCCGAGTCGGCACACGTGCGAGGGCCACACTGCCCGCCCGCCCACTCGGCTCACGGACCGGGGCCAGACAGCTCACCACTCAGCCCACCGGCGAGCAGCGGGCTGCCCCAGACACCCATCCGCGCCCACCTCGAGACTGCAGCCTTCCGCCCCAGGTTGCGCCCTCTTGCCGGAGGCTGCGCCCTCCTACTGCAGGGATGTCCGCAACAGCTCCACTCTCTCGACCCACACCGTCCCCGCACCGTCAACAACCACATTGAACTGCACCGCGTCCGGGTTCTGACCTTTCTCCAACCTGAACGGCGTCTGTCTGGTCGTCCACTCGGCGTCTCCGGTCACGGTCGACTCCAAGCCCCGGCTGAAGTAGTCACCCAACTCCGCGAAGCTGCACCACATTTCAGGATAGGCCGTCCCAGACAGCCCCTCGGAGCGCAGTTCGAGTCGATAAATGAGCATGGCTTCTTCCACGTCGAGACCCTCAACGGTGAAGAGGCGAACCGTCTTCGGCCCGGTGGCCTCGATGCGCAAGGCACCGCCACCGTCGCTACCTGCGCCCGCTTCGAAGGACACGCCCTCCTGGGGTTCGACGGTCGCGAAATCCTCTCCCGAGAAGACCCGGAGCGAAGTCTCGGCGGCACCCCTTCCGCCGTCGTCAGAGCCCGAGCATCCACCCAAGAACACGGCACCGGCCAGCCCGGCAATCACCGCGAGCAGGAGCGGCCATTTCGAGGACCATTCCCCACTCCAGACCCCCCGGACCTGCTCCCGGCGCCTCCGGCAGCAGACCCCTCTACGGCCCTCTGACACGATTCCCCTCCTTCGTCCGCCTCTCCACGGCGGCTTTCCCACGCCCTCCAACGGCTTCCGTCCGGCGCCACTCCGACTGCCCCTCAGTAGTTGTAGACGACGAGGCCACCCTTCTCCACACCGCCCTCCCGGCACATGGGAAGGCACTTCCCGTGCACCAAGAAGGTGATACGTCCGCGCAGGCTGCGTTCTTCGCTCAGGAGTTCGTAGTTGCCCACACCCTTCGATACGATGAGGTCCGCTTCCTTGAGGGCATGAGCGGCTTCGCCGGACATCTTGGCCACGTCCGTGCTCGGCAATGGCTCGAGGATGCCGTTCTCCAAGACCGCGTCGGCCACCTCCCCCAAGCCAACCTCCAAGGCGTCTTCCCGCACGGCGTCATTCACCACAGGCAGAGTGCGGGTCACCACGTTGACGCGCACCGGGTAGATCGCCTTCACCGTCTCGATGGCCAACCGGTCGAAGACGATCTCGCCGCAATTGTCGGTGAGCCACACCACATTCGTCGCCCTTGCCAGCCTGCGGCGAAAGTCGTTCATGGTCCCTTCCGCGATGATCTCGCGCTCAACCTGCTCGACCATCTCCGCGGGAGGAAGGCCGTCCACCTGTAGCATCGCGTCGAGCATGTTTCCGGCGATACTGAGCTTGACTGCGTAGAGGAGAGGGTCGGAGCTGCGCGCAACGTAGGTCCTCACCTCCGGGAGAGCGGCCAACGCCACCTCGTTCTGCCGGTGGCGCTCCTCCCGCAGCGGATCGTCATCTCCATACAGTTCCGTGAGCCGCATCCACACATCGCGCACGATCTCCGGGGTGAAGCGCTCGAAGCTCGCCTCTGACACCAAGCCCGACGCCAACACCTCTCTCCGCAGGAACCGCTCTGCCTCCTCCTCGTCTCCGGCGACCTTGCGGGCGACGCTGAGGGTCATGGTGAGCAGACAGGGAATGCAGTCGGCCCGCGCCTTCATGGCTCTCCTCCCTCAGCGCGCCTGCGCCTGCGCAGGCGGCGCACATCACCCACCCGAAGGGTCATCCCCTCCGAGTCCATGTGTTCGAGCAGGGCCTGGGCGTAGCGACGCGTGGTGCCAAGAAGGTCGCGCACCTCGGCCAGGGATATCTGGCCCCTCTCCTGCATGGCATCCGCTATCGTGGCAAGTAGGGCGGCCAAGTTGCCGATGTCGTAGTAGAGGTCCTCACCTACACGCACCACCCGACCGTTTCGCTCCAGTGCTTTGAGCACGTGCACCATCGCCGCTCGGTCCACCTTCAGTGCCGCAGACAAGTCGGCGACCGTGGGTGTGTTCGCACCCGCGACGGCCATCCGCAGAAGCGCAGACTCGGCGACTCGAGCTTCCTCACCCTCGAGCACTCCGGTGGCCTCGGCCGAACGCAGCCCATGTTCGCTGCGCACCAGCTCGCCCCGGTCCACCAGCCTCTGCACCGCGGCCTCGAGGGCGGGCCACTCCCTGCCACCGGCTATGCGGCTGCGGAGTTCACCCAGAGACAGATAGGGGTCGGACGGGTCGGCAGCAGCCTTGGCCGCGCACTCCTGCCGGAGTTGTTCCTCCAACGCCTCGAGCCGCCCCCGGTGAAACAGCCGCCCCTGCTCCACCTCCACGGCGCCACCATCGGCCTCGGCCGCGAGCACGCGGCCCACCGCCCCGCGCCCCTCGTGCTTCCACAGGTACGGTGAGCGCTCCAACTCCCTCCGGTTCAGGCTGCGAGGAAATGCCTCCTCCAACAGCAGGCGGACGATCTCCTGCCCAGTACCTTTCTCGAGAACGGCCAGACGCTCGGCGAAATGTGAAGCTGTGCCGTGTTTGTGGGGAGCCGGGTCGACGGCCACCCCGCCCCCGATGGTGGTCACCGGTGTGAGCCCCCGTACGATGAAGTGGTCGCCGGGGTACATCAACACCAACTCCTCGAAACGGAGTTGGGCATAGGCGGATTCACCCGGTTCGAGCCGCTCCCGGTCGGCCAGCACCAGCTTGGCCAACACCTCCTGGGTGCCGTGGTCGACCCGCAGACGCGACACCCGCTCGAGTGGCGGTGCCTCGGAGAGCAGCGTGACACGGGCGTCGACCAGGTAGGCGGGCCTCACGTGCGGCCCTTTGACCACCCACTGCCCCCGCCGCACCTCCCGTCGTTCCAAGCCGGTCAGGTTGAGGGCCACGCGCTGGCCACCTACGGCCCGCTCCGCCGGGCGATCGTGCACCTGGATGCTGCGAATACGCACCTCTTCGTGCTCGGCCGCCGGACCAAGCGCAGGAAGGATGGACACCACCTCATCCGACGTCACCTCTCCCGCCCAGAGGGTGCCGGTGGCCACTGTGCCGATGCCGCGCAGTGTGAACACCCGATCGATCGGCATGCGTACCGCCGGGTAGATGCTGCGGGCAGAGACTCTGCCGCCGGCCGCCTCGAGCGCCGACAGCAGCCGGTCGAGCCCCGCGCCGGTGATGCCGCTCACCGGAACGATGGGGATGTCCGCGTAGCGCGTAGTCTCCAAGAACTCCCGCACGTCGGCCTCGGCGAGCTCCACCATCTCCTCGTCCACAGCGTCGATCTTGGTGAGGGCCACGACTCCCGTCTCGATACCGAGCAGTTCGATGATACGTAGGTGCTCCCGGGTCTGCGGCATGACCCCGTCGTCGGCGGCTACAGTGAGCAGAAACAGGTCGATACCCGTGGCTCCCGCCACCATGTTGCGCACGAAACGCTCGTGGCCGGGAACGTCCACCACGCTGAGCAGTCTCCCGCCGGGCAGTGCCAGTTCGGCGAAGCCGAGTTCGATGCTGATGCCCCGCTCCTTCTCCTCTTTCAGGCGATCGGTGTCGCGGCCGGTGAGCGCTTTGATGAGCGTCGTCTTGCCGTGATCGATGTGCCCGGCGGTACCCAGGGTCAACGAGGTGGGCGGCATCGCGTCCCGCTTGAGGCTACTCATGGCCGTCCTGGTTCATGGCCGCCCCGGTTCGATATCCTCCCGGCCGACCCGGCTGAGCGCCCAGGCGACGGCATCGGCTACAAGCTCGAGCTCTTCCGGCCGAAGCGCCGCCACATCCAAGTGGAGGGCGGCCTTGGACACGCGCGCGATCACCGGGAGAGGTGCCCGCCTCAACTCCGCCGCGAGCTCAGAAACCCCCGGCTGCCCCGCTTCCACGATGCGGAGCGCCACCGCGTGGGAGGGCAGCTCGAGGAGGGGCAATGCACCTCCGCCGGCCTTGGCTTCGCTCGCCTCGACTTCGAGCTCGAGGAGGCCACCGCACTTCTTCTCGATCACCGCCTTGAGGTCGCCGGCCAGGCGTTCGGTCTCCGCGGGCCCGCGACTCATGAAGCGAAGGGTGGGGATGCTCTCGAGCGCCTTCTCGGGATCACGGTAGAGCATAAGAGTGCCCTCGAGGGCGGCAAGCGTCATTTTGTCCACCCGGAAGGCCCGAGCCAGTGGGTGCGTGGCCAACTCCTGCACCCATATCCGCCCGCCCACGATGAGGCCGGCCTGCGGCCCCCCAAGCAGCTTGTCGCCGCTGAAGGTCACCAGGTCGGCTCCCGCCCGTAAGGAGTCGCTCACTGCGGGTTCATCTGCGAAGGTGGGTAGGCGCACCAGCGCACCGCTCCCCAAATCGTCGGCCACCGGGATACCTCGGGGAGCCCCCAGTGCGGCCAGCTCAGCGATACTCACCTCCTCGGTGAAGCCCACCATCTTGAAATTGGAGGTGTGGACGCGCAGGAGCAGTGCCGTCTCTTCGCTGAGCGCGCGCTCGAAGTCGGAGGACCGCGTCTTGTTGGTGGTGCCCACCTCCACAAGACGGGCTCCGCTCTGGCGCATGATATCAGGGATACGGAACGAGCCGCCTATCTCCACCAGTTGGCCGCGGGAGACGATCACTTCCCGCCCCGCCGCAAGGGCTGAGAGCATGAGCAGGGTGGCGGCGGCGTTGTTGTTGACCACCAGGGCCGCCTCCGCACCGGTGAGTTCGGCAAGCAGTCCGCTCACGTGCTCGTGTCGTGAACCACGCGTTCCGGCCTCGAGATCGTACTCCAGATTGCTGTAGTGCGACGCCACCTCAACCACCCGTTCGAGAGCGGTGGGAGCAAGAAGTGAGCGGCCCAGGTTCGTGTGGACCACCACGCCGGTGGCGTTCAAGACCCTGCCCAGACGGGGCTGATCTTGAGCCGAAAGCACCCCGGCCGCTTCAGTCAGAAGGTATGACGGTAAGACCCAGCCCTCTCTCGCCGCTGCTCCCGCATCACCTTCCATGAGGGCCCGCCGCACATCGGCCAACACCACCCTCAGCGCCTCGACCACACGGGTGCGCGAGTAACGGGAGACCAGCCGGCCGGCTTCAGCCGTACCCGCCAGCTCCTCCACGGAAGGTAGTGATCTGAGTAGTATCCTCGTGGATTCTTCCACGTCGCATCCCCTTGAACACGGCCCGAATCGCCGCGAGCCGACTGCCGGACCGGGATGACCACGCCCGCCGGATGTCCGCCCCTGTCACACCGCCCTCCCCACCCGTGAGGGCGGCCTCGTGCCTATCGTTCCCGCTCGAGGAAGAAATCAGCCATGGAGGACAACACTCCCCGGGCCCGCGACGAAGGCAGCGCGGCGAGGTGAAGGCCGGCCTCGGTGATGAGGGACCGGGCCACGGTGCGCGCGTGGTCGACCGAGCCGTAGCGATGGAGCATGGCGAGCATCTCCTCAACGTCCTCTGCGGATTTCTCGTGCCCCTTGAGAAGCAGCTCCTCCATCCGCGGGCGGTCGGTCCCCTCGGCGTGATCGAGACAATGGATGACCATGAGGGTACGCTTGCTCTCTCTGAGGTCGTTCAGGAAGTCCTTGCCCGTGACCTGCTCGTCACCGAGGATGTTGAGAAGGTCATCTTGTATTTGAAAGGCGATGGCCGAGTTCTTCCCGAATTCCTCGAGAGCCATCCTCTCCTTCTCCGGAGCACCTCCGATGAGTGCCCCGATCTTGAGTGGAGAGATGCCGGAGTAGAAGCCCGTCTTGCCCAAAGCCATCACCAGGTAGTCGTCGGGCGTGAGATCGTGCACGTCGTCGCGCACCCAGCCCACATCGAGTGCTTGGCCCTCGATGGTCTTGGCGCTCATCTCCCCTATCGCATCGAGCACGGCAATCTTGGTGGTGTCGTCGAGGCCCGTGTCGCGCACCACGATGGTACATACCAGGCCGAGGGCGAAATCACCCACGTTGATGGCGAGGGGTGCCCCGTGGATGATGTGAGCGCACTGCTGGTCGCGCCGAAGCACACTGTCGTCCATGATGTCGTCATGGATGAGGGCAGCGGCGTGAAAGAACTCGATGGCGCACCCGCTGGGCAGCGCCTTCCAGGGGTCACCGCCCACCGCCTCACAGGCCAGCATGGCCATGGCCGGACGAACCCGCTTGCCGCCTCGACCGACGAACTCGTCGAGAATGCCGTACAGATACCGATGGAGGGCGCTACCCTCGGGAGCTCCGGCCACGTACGCATGCAGCCTACGGTCGATAGCGGGAAGCACATCGGCAAGATATGCGAGAAACGCCTGCGAGGCCATGGCCGGGGGCCGAGAACTCCCTTCGCTCGGAAAACGGGCCCCTAGTCTACCATAGGCTTTTGCCGCATCCGGACCGCTATTTCCCGGCTTCCGGCAGCGGTTTCGAGGGTTCGTAGAGCGGCTCGGTTCCGGCCTCCAGCCCATCGCCCGCGGGAGCATGAACGGGTGCAGCCACGTGGCTCCGTATGACCAAGGCGACGAGCGCCCCGAGCAGCAGAACCACCACGGCGATGACCACGGTGGTCCTCATGGCCTGAACGAATTCCTGCAGCAAGAGCTCACGCCCGAACAGCTCGCGGAAGATATCGACGACCTCGGGGGGTGCCTGGGCCAGCATGTCTTCGGCCCCCGCAGGCAGTCCGCCCATACCCGCTCCCGTCTGGAGCTCGCTCATGTTGGCCACAGAATCGCCGAGCGAATCCACGATCCGCCTCTTCACCTCGTCCGGCAAGAGGGGAATGGCCGCGAGCTTCTGCTCCGCCGCCGTCTCGATGTAGGCGACGGCACGGTTCTGCAGCACCGCTCCCATGACGGCGATCCCGAGCACCGACCCCATCTGGCGCATGGTCGAGAGTATTCCCGAAGCCGCTCCAGCCTTCTCCAGGGGAGCGGACGACATGACGGCGGAGGTCATGGGGGCCATGACCAAGCCGATCCCCAAACCCGTCACCATGAAGGGAATCACGAATGACGGCCAGTACGTATCGAGCTGCATGGGTGTCCGCATGAGCAGAAACCCTCCGGCGGCGAGCAGCATACCCCCGAAAATCAGCCAGCGGCTGCCGATGCGGTCGGAGAGCCGTCCGGCGAAGGGTGCTCCGACCACCACCATGGCCGAGAGCGGCGTCATGACGAGGCCGGCCTTCACCGCACTGAAGCCCATGATGGACTGCAGGAAGAGGGGGAGGAGGAAGAAGATGCCCATCATGCCGAAGGAGAGGATGGTGCCGGTGATGTTGGCGGCCGAGAAGGTACGGGAGCGAAACAGATCGAGCTGCATGAGCGGCTCGCGCACCCGGCGCTCAACGACCATGAACAAGCCGATGCCGGCAGCCGCACCGGCGAAGAGGCCGATGATGGGCGTGGAGGTCCAGCCGAGCTTCTGCCCCTCGATGAGAGCGAAGGTGAGGCAGAAGAGGGCCACCGACAGTACGGCCACCCCCGCGTAGTCGATGTGCCGGGATGAGGAGGGGTCGGTCGACTCGGGAATAATCCTGACCCCGGCCAGGATGACCCCCACACCGATGGGCACATTGATGAGGAAGATGAAGGGCCACGACGCACCGTCGAACAGCCAACCAATCGACACACCATCGACAATCAGTCCGCCGAGCGTCGGCCCCAGTGCCGTGGCGATGCCGCTCACCGCTCCCCAGATGCCCATGGCTGTGCCCCGCTCGTGCACCGGGAACACGTAAGCGATGATGGAGAGGGTGGCGGGCATCATCATGGCTCCACCGAGACCCTGGACCGCCCGGAACCCGATGAGCCACCCCGCCGACGGGGCCACCCCACAGGCAAATGAGGCGGCGGTGAACACCGAAATGCCCACGAGGAACAAGCGGCGGCGACCATACATATCCCCCAAGCGCCCCATGGTGATGAGCGACACCGCGAACACGAGAAGATAGGAGTTCATGACCCACTCGATCTCGGAGAAGCGGGCCCCCAAATCGCCCATGATGCTCGGGATGGCGATGTTCACGATGGTGCCGTCCAGAAGCAGCATGAACAGCCCCACCGCCAGCACCGCCAACACGTACCACCGGCGGCGGCTCGAACGTATCTCTTCGATCAAAGAACCTTCCAACACCTACTCCTCTCCGCTGAACACAGACACCATTCTTCGCAGCCCCTCCACGAAGTGACACCTCGCCTCGGGCGACAGGTCGGCGAGGGCGGCCTCCACCTGAGCCCGCCGTTCCGCCATGATCCGGTCTGCGAGTGTTTGAGCCGAGGGACTGAGCCGCACGCGTACCACGCGCCTGTCGAGTTCGTCACGCTCACGGACCACGAAACCCATGCCCACCAGAGGGCTGACGAGACCGGTGGCCGAAGGAAGGGTCACACCCAAGCCCTCGGCAAGCTCCGTCATGGTGCGAGGACCGTACTCAGCCAGATGCACAAACACCTTCACCTGCGCTACCGACACGTCCTCCCGCCGGGCGCATTCGGGCGTCCGTCTGTGTACGGCATTCACCACGCCGGGAAGCAGCGCGATCACCTCACGCACTATGTCTTCCCGCTCGCGGGTGTCAATCCAGGGAGCCATCGTGAGAAACAATGTTAGTCTAACTAACTATATGCTGCAACCCCACATCATGGAGGCGCCGGCCACCGGCAAAAGACAACCGGGCGCGCGGAGTACACAAGGTGGGTGCATGGCAGCGCGGAAGAGGCCGGCATTTTCTGGGACGCGGGTTCCGCGGAACCCGCGGCAATCTCGATAGCC
>Ga0334890_1002730_pt1 | contig 19532 bp, 14 predicted proteins | sample GraSluR1_MG_3_FD_207220 | JGI IMG/M metagenome (GOLD analysis project Ga0334890, IMG submission 207220) | Sludge microbial communities from methane-producing bioreactor in Wageningen University, Netherlands - Granular Sludge_31_08-R1 | ecosystem: Engineered > Bioreactor > Anaerobic >... | reverse complement strand
TGCGGGTCGGGCCATCTCGCGTCTGCTCGAACGCCTGACGCAATTCGAGGTCTTGCTGTTCGTTGATCTGAAAGTTGCGTTTCGCCATAATGCGTAGATTGTACAACTTCCAGCTGGTTTATCAATAGATGAGAATGGAACGTGGTTATCGTTGTCACTGATCTTTGGCCGAGGTCGGGTGGTTAAGGAGAGAACTCGATGAAGAAGGTTCGTTTGGTCGCGCTCGTTGTGCTCGTGGCGCTGGCACTGAGCGGCGTGCTTGTCCCTCAACGTGCCGAAACCGCGAGCGTCGATCCGTCGTGGGAAATCCTGGAAGGCGAGCCGGATTCCTGTTCCGGCGACGGGATCAGCGGTTTCTCGATCATGGTTGAGGTGAAGGCGTCTGCCCCGGCCTCCGAAAAGGGCCAGTTCGTGGTGCCTGGTTACGGGCAGGTTGGGTATACGGTTGACAGCTCATTTTCTGGGGATGGGGAGTTCTCATTCTTCGTGTTTGCCAGCGCTCCCTATTCCGTGCCGGACCACACGCCGGTGACGCTGACTGTGACGACCTACAATGGTGCCAACTACACGGGCGGTGTCTCGTATGTCAGCACGATGACCTGGGACTGCACGACCGGTGAAGAAATCGTGGCCGGCTGCGACGTGCTGATGCCCATCCCGGCGACGGCGGTCGGCGGCACCTTCGTGGCTGATGCGCCCGTCTACTGGGAGCCAGGCGAATTAACCAGCCCCCTGGTGACGATCAAGGCGGGCAATTCGGCGCGCGTCCTCGGCCTGGACGCCAGCGGCCAGTACTACAAGATCATCTGGGTGTGCGACTTCCTGTGGGTGCCGAAGGCGACGCTCGGCCCCAACTACGACGCGGTGTGGAACGGTGCGCCCCTGCCGACAGGAGTAGTGGAGTAAGCGCCTGCTCTCCGCGCAGGGAGCCTAACGAGATAGCACAAGACTTCGGAAGTCTGCGCAGACTTCCGAAGTCTGTTGTAGAGGTGGGTCGTGTGCCTCGCACGGAACGGAGCAACCGTCTGGCTTGTTAAAATGTTATAAAATGCTTTACATGAACATGAGCATATTCTACAATAATGGTGACTTCAATTGATCAAATGGAGGAATCCCATGCGAAACAAGTTATTCCCCTTCCTGGTATTTGCGCTGTTGGCCAGCCTGATCGTCATGACGGGGACGGCGCTGGCCTACTCGACCGGTTTCGAGGAATTCGCGCCGGGCACGCCTGCCGAAGCGCTCACCGTGACTGGCATGACCTTCTCCAGTACGCCTGCGGGCAACTTCGTGGTTGCCGATGCTTTCTTCTCGCGCCTGACCGGCAATGTGCTCCTCAACCCTGTCGAGGGTAGTCCTGAAGCCCCGGCCCTGCAACAGATCGAGGCGTGCTCCGGCAACGTACTGCGCATTGATTTCGCTGAATCACAGTCCAACGTGATGTTCGACTTCGCCACCGAGTCCCCCTCTGGTTTGCTCTCCGTGCGCGGCTTCGAGGGTGGCGGGCAGGTCTTCTCTCAAACATTCACGGGCATTGTGCCAGGCGGTTTCTTCTATCCCGAGGGCACGGCCAGCGTGAATGCGACCGTTGACGCGCTTGAGCTTTCGACGCCCGATGGCGGCTGCTTCGCCATTGACAATATCGAGACCAATCTGGCTGCGCTGCCCGGCTGCGACGTGCTGATGCCCATCCCCGCGACGGCGGTCGGCGGCACCTTCGTGGCCGATGCGCCTGTCTACTGGAAGCCAGGCGAATTAACCAGCCCCCTGGTGACCATCCCCGCCGGCAAGACGGCCTGGGTGCTCGGCCAGGATGCTTCGGGGCAGTACTACAAGATCGTCTGGGTCTGCGATCTCGTGTGGGTGCCGAAGGCGACGCTCGGCCCCAACTACGACGCCGTGTGGAACGGCGCGCCGCTGCCGACGGGAGTGGTCGAGTAAGCGCCTGCCCTGCCCACAACCAGACTTCGGAAGTCTGCGCAGACTTCCGAAGTCTGTACCAGCGCCCTGGAGAGCATCCGGGGCGTTTTTGTGTCAGGGGCAGGGGAAGTAACGCGCGCCTACCCAGTCACCGGCACGGCGTCGCACTGGCCCTCCACCTGGAGCCACTGCGCGTTGTTGACGACCCATACCTGCTGCGCGTTGGCTCGCTGCACCTTCCACCAGCCGGAGTCGGCGTTGCGCCCGATGACCGTCACCGTCTCGCCGAGCGCGAACTGGCCAAGCCGCGCGGCGCCGGTACCCGGCCCGTCGCGGTAGTTGAGGCTTTCCACCACAACGCGCCCCACGCAACCCGCCACGCCGCCAGGGGCCGGGCCGCTGGCCACGCCGCTGACCTCCACGATCAGGGCGGCGGGTTGGCTGGCGGTGGGGCCGTTGAAAGCGACAACCTGGACGGTGTAGGTTCCTTCGCGGTCGGGCGTCCAGGTGAGGATGGCCTGCGTCGGACCGGACTGATCGGGGGGCAGGGCTTTGGACGTGGCGACGCGCCCGCCCACGCTCATCAGGAAGCTGGTCGTCGTGGTGTCGGTGGCCACAGTGATGTCGAGCGGCTGGTTGGCGGCCACGCGCACGCCGCTCGCCGGTTCGAGGATGCGCACAGTCGGTGCGGGGCCAGACGTATCCCCGCCGCCGGCGGGCCGTGCCTCCTGCGTGCCGCCGCCGAAGGTGGCTGTGCAGGCCAGCGCCGCCCCCACCAGCAAGGCCGCCACCATCAGCGCCGCGAGGCGCGCCGCACGCCGGGCATGGCTCATGATCTGCCTCTCAGCCGTTGGGCGATGTGTTGCTCCAGTTCACAGAACGCCCCTGTCGCAGGGGCGCTGCGCTGCTGCGCCCGGAAAGAAGGCCCCTCCCCGGTGCAGCCAGGGCGGGGAAAAGCAGCGCGCCCGGCGGTCAAGTCCCCCTCTCTGGCTCGGTTGGAGAGGGGGATTTAAGGGGTGAGGCCAGACGCCCTCAGCCCACACCCCACAGCAACACAGCATCGGCAGCGCCGCCGGAGGCAATTTGCGTCCCGTCCGGGCTGAAGGCGACGGCCTCCACCGTGCCGCCGGCGCTCAGCGCGGCGACCTGGGCGCTCGTGCTGAGATCCCACAGCCGCACCGCCCCGTCAATCGTCGTGGTAGCGAGCAAGGTGCCCCCTGGGTTGAAGGCGAGGCCAGTCACCGCGTTGGAGCCGTGATCGAGCGTCGCCGTCAGCGTTCCGCTGCTCATCCACACCCGCGCGACGGCGTTGCCCGCGCAGAGGTCCTGCTGGCTGCTGGCCGCGATCAAGCCGGTCGCCGCGTCAACGGCCAGCCGGTCGAAGGTTGGCCCTTCGGCCAGGGTGAGCAGCGCCGCTTCTGGCGCGCCGATGTCGTAGAGCGCCACCTCGCCCCCGCCCAGGCTGCAATCTCTGGCGGCGGTGGCGATCACCAGGGTGTCGTTGCTCAGGAAACTGACGCCCGTCACCAGGCCGAAGGTCTGAATCGCGCCGATCTCAGCGCCCGTGCGTGTGTCCCACACGCGGGTCAGCCCGCTCAGGCCGCCCCCGGCGTCCGGGTTCTCGCCGGCGGAGGCCACCCGCGACCCGTCGGGGCTGTAGGCCACGCGGTTCACCGGCGCGCCGTGCGCCAGCGTCAGCAGCGACGCGCCGCTGGTCGCATCCCACAGGCGCACCGTCCCATCGAGGCTGGCCGAGGCGATCTGGTCCCCCAGCGGGCTGAAGGCGACATCCTGCACCCGGTCGTTGTGCCCGGCCAGGGTGAGCAGTTCGCTCTGCAGGTACACGTCCCACAGGCGGGCCGTCCCGTCGCGGTTGGACGAGGCCAGCAGCGTTCCCGCCGGGTTGAAGTCCAGCCCGGTGATGGTGCCCCCGTGCCCTGGCATAGCGGCGATCTCGATCACCTGGCCGGCGTTGGCCGGGCTGATCGGCCCCAGGGCCATAAGGGGCTGGGCCTGTGACAGACTCTCCGGCTCGGCGACGAGCGGGCTGACGCTCTCGGTGGGCACGGCGAGCGGGGCGCTGGCCTGCTCCGGCGTATTGGTCGGCGGGGCGGGGGGCGTGTTGGTCGCCGGGCCAGGGTTCACCACCACGTCGCGGTAGGCCTGGTTGTTGGCTTCGTTGCTCTCGGCGACTACGTTCTGGTCGTCCACCGTCACCAAAATGCGGGCCACGCCGGGCGTGTTGAAGACGACGATGAAGCCGCCCGGCGCGGGCACGTCCACCGTCTGGCCGGGGGCCAGCCCCGGCACGTTGAAGTAGTCCGTCTGGCCGTCCGGCTTGAGCACGGCCACGCGGAACGGCCCGGCGACCTGGCCACCGCCATTGCGCACCTGCATGGCGAAGTTGGCCTGGGCGGTGCCGCTCGCGCCCAGTTGTATCTCAGAGACGCCTTCCAGCAGCGTCAGGAACAGGTCGGGCAGGGTGGGAGTGGCGGTCGTGCCGGGCTGGGTCGGCGGCGGCGTGACGCTGGGCACGGGTGTGGGCGAGGCCGGTACCACAGCGGGCCGGATCGCGCTGCAATCGCCCAGTTGGGTGGTGTAGGCGGCGGCAGTCCAGCCGATGGAGCCCAGCCACGAGACCTGCCACCAGCGGCCATCGCTGCGGTCGGCATAGCCGACGATCAGCGGCTCGTCCCCCGCGTTGAAGTTGCGCATGATGTCGTAATTGGTGCCGGGGCCGGTGCGCAGCCGCAGGCCGCCGACATTGACGCGCGCCCGGCAAACCGGGTTGAAGATGGTGGCCGTCGCCTGCGGGATCGTCTGCGGCGTGCCCACACCGCCCGTGCCAGGCGACAGCGCCGGCAGGACGGTGACCGTGCGCTGGGCAGGGACGCCCACGATCTGCCCGCTGTACGCCTGCACGGCCAGCACGACCGTGCCGGGGCGGTCTGGCGTGTAGTCCATCACCACCTCGACCACCGTCGGGCTGAGCGCCTCGGCGGGACGCTGGCTGTTGACGCGCACGTTGTTGACCAGCAGCTCGACGAGCGTCACGCCGGAGGGGCTGGTCGCCCGCGCCCGCACCGATACCGTCTGGCCGACCGCGAGCGTCTGCCCTTCTGCCGGTTGCAGAATCTCGACGGAGGGGCGCTGCAACGGCGGGCTGGCCGTCACGCCAGCGCCTCCCTCGCCGCCGATCTGCAGGGTGCAGGCCAGCGCCGCCAGGGTCAGGGCGACGATCACCCAGGTTGCGCGGAAAAGAGGTGTCCGGCTGCGCATAGCACGCTCCTCGAGCGCCGCCGTGCGGCGCGTTGGTGGGCGGGATTCCCATCTTCATCTGCATTGTAATGCAACTTGGGGCGCAGGCAAAACGATCACGGGTGGGGCGTGGGGTTTGCGATGGGCGAGAGTGTTGAACCGCAGAGTGTTGAACCGCAGAGGCGCAGAGGGCGCAGAGAAGAGCGGATGGGGAGATCAGTCAAGACCGGGCGATCCGGGTGGTGAGCCGGGAGTTCTGAGTCGGGAGTCTCAGGGATGCGGCGGCCAGACTTCCGAGAGAGACTTCCGAAGCCCTAGTGCATGTTGGCGGAAGTCCACCAGTGGCTGTTCGATGGTTTACCCCACCCTAAATCCCTCCCCGCCAGCAGGGAGGGACTTGAGTCTGCTCCCCCTTTCTCCGCTGGCGGGGAAAGGGGGCTGGGGGGATAGGGGTCAATCAGGCCAAACCACGCGCCTATTTCCGCCCTGATGTACTAGACTTCCGAAGTCTCGAAGACTTCGGAAGTCTGAATTCGGGCCGGGCGCAGCAGAGCAGCACCCCTACACCCTGCGGGCGCAGTTACCCCTCCTACCCCTCGCGGTAGCTGGTTTCGTCGTCCAGGCCATGTTCCACGACGATCTCGCCGTCGTCCGCCAGCCGGACTTCCTGGTTGCCGCGCTTGGCCTTTTCCCCAGGCAGCCCGTAGAGCGCCAGCAGTTCATATTCCTTCTGAACGGCCCGGTCGGTGGCCTTTTTCGCGGAATAGTCGGCCCCCATGAAGATGGTGCCCATCCCAAACAGCGCCGAGATCACCAGGGAAATCGCCCCCAGCGTCCCGTGCCCTGTGCTCAGCAGGACAACGCCAATGAGCGCCGCGATCACCCCCGTGACCAGGCAGGCCCAGATCATGGCGCGTAGCTCGTATAGCTCCTGAATCTGCTTCTCGCGCCGCTTCAGGTAGTCTTCGTCGAACGGCTGCATACGTCCCTCCCGTCGCCAAATGCGGTCTTAACGTTCTATACGTGCCATGCGGCCATGAGTTGCAGCCCTCCACGAAAAACCCCCGCGCAGAGGCGAGGGTATCATCACCGCAGGGGATGCGTGCGCTCAGTCGATCGGTTCCTTGAAAATGTAATAACGCCCCATGTCGTCGCCTTTGGCGATACACGTCGCCAGGTCTACCTTGAACTCATGCCCGCCGGACACCCAGCGCAGCGCCTCTTGCAGCAGCCCCTGGCCGACATAGCACACCGGGCGGTCGGCCTTGCGATTCCAGCACATGGGGCAGCGTTCCAGTGTGTAGACGTATTTATCGCCGTCGTCGTGCACGTTGGAGACCTGATCGGAGAACTGGTTGAAGATGTTAGCCATCGCCGGCAGGCCAATGCGCAGCTTGGCTGCCAGCGGCAGCACCTTGAAGGCCAGGTCGCCCACGCCCGCCAGCGCCCCAAAGCCGCGCAGTGCGTCGGCGAAGGTCGCCCGGCCCGCGCGCAAGGCCAGCCCGCGCCCGCCGCGCGGCCCGTACATCTCCTCCAGCGCCACGCACAGCGCGGTGAAATAAGCAAAGTCGAACTGCTTGTCCAGGTTCTCAGGTGGATAGTTGTTGATGTATTGAGGCAAGTCCGCCAGGTGCAGAATGGCGTTGAAGCCGTTCTTGCCCATGACCTCTTCGAGCGACTTGAAGATGATGCGGGCGAACTTGTTGGGGTAGTTAAAGCCGCTTGGTTCCGGTGGCATGGTGCCTGACCCTCCGCGAAATGTGCCGGTCTGGGCGGCGCCGCTGAATGGCGCTGGGGATGCCCTCTGCGAGGCACCCGCAGCTTCAGTATACGTCAATTCTGCGATAGCGCCAGAAACAGCGGCGGCGGGGGGCAAAATCACTGAACCGCAGGGGTGCAGAGGGCGCAGAGAAAGAGCGGTTCTCAGAAGCACCCTTGTGAAAGAGCCGAATGGATTCCGCACCATGATAGGGTTATGGGTTGATGGTAGAACGTACTCCCGACCGAGCCGCCTTCACCAACAACCAGAAACCAATCACCAATCACCTCTGCGCTCTCAGCGCTTCTGCGGTGAGGCTTTGCCCCAGAAAGGCAGCGCGCCCCCGGCGCGCGTTGCCCTGATGATCGAAATTGGATTAAGATAGGGCCACTCTCTTGCTGGTGCCAGCGGCTATTCCTGATCGGCGACAGACTGCCATGCGCATCCGCGACTACCGGCCCGACGACGACCCCGCGCTGATGGCCCTGGAGCGCCTCAGCCCGCGCGGGCTGCCTGAGCCGTTCGTCCACTACCGCCGGCGGTTCATTGACCGCGCCGCCCTGTTCGCCGAGCATCACCTGCTGGTCGCTGAGGACAGTGGCGCGGTGATCGGCTGTGTGGCGGTCGGCCTCAAGCAGACGCACGTCGGCGGGCGGGCGGTGCGCCTGGGGTACGTTTTCGACGCGCGCACGCACCCGGCCTGGCGGCGGCGCGGCGTGGCATCGGCGTTGCTCGCCGCTCTCGACGGCGTTCTGTGGGCGCGCGGTGCTGATGGCGTCTACGGCCATGTTGTCGCCTCGAACGTAGCCTCGCTGCACCTCTTCGCCAAGTGCGGCTACCAGCGGCTGCGCCAGTTGATCCTGCTGACCTTCCAGCCGGTCCCGGCAGTGACCCTGCCGGACTGGATGCCGCGTCACCTGGCCGACCCGCTGGCCGACCAGGAGCGTGTGCGCGCCGCTCACGCCGCGCGCGATCTGTACGTGCCAGATGTCGCGTCGCGCGTGGGGGACTACGGCTTCGAGCGGTGGAGCATTGACCTGGGCGACGGGCAGTGCGCCGGGCTGAGCGTCTTCGATCAGAGCTATGTCTTCCAGCAGTGGCCCGCCGAGCTGCCTTTCCCCTCGCCGGAAGTCATGCGCGCGCGGCGGCAGGCCAGCCTGCGCCTGTTCGACGCGGTGGGGGTGCAGCACCCGGCCCTGCTGCAGGCCATCTTCGACACGCTGCGCGACCAGGCGGTTGCCGCGCAGGTGAGCAAGCTGTCACTGCTGCTCGACCGGACGGATCGCGTGCCCGCGTTTCTGTTCGCCGAGGCGGTGGCGCAGATGGACTACTGGATGGTCTTCAAACGCCTGAACGCGGACTGGGTTCCCGACTGGCAGGATGCCCCGATCTACATTGACACGCGCGAGTTGTAGAGGGGGCGCTCCCTCCGGGCCGCCTGTGAATTCTGCGTGAAAATCGCGGAACGCCGCGCAGCCTATGCCGGCTCCGGCTGAATGACAGACAATGGCGTGTCGCTCGCCACTTGGCCCGCCGCCTCAAAATCCGTATACTGCGCATAACCTGAGCCGGTGCGTCTCACAGGGGGGCCGCATGACGCTGCAAGACCTCACGGGGCAGATTTTCGGGCAATACGAGCTGCGCCAGTTGATCGGCGTGGGTGGCATGGGCGCCGTCTATCGCGGCTTCCAGGCGAACCTGGAGCGCGAAGTGGCGATCAAGGTGCTCTCCACCGCGCTCGCCAGCGAGACGGGGTACGTCGAGCGCTTCTACCGCGAAGCCAAGACCGCCGCCGCGCTGGAGCATGCCCACATCGTGCCCGTCTACGACTACGGCATCCAGCGCGACATCAGCTATGTGGTCATGCGTTTGCTCGCCAGCGGTACGCTGGCCGAGCGGGTGCGTTTCTGCCTGGAGCGCGAGCGGTCGCTGCCCGCTCCCGGCGAAGTGGGCGAGTTGCTGCGCCAGGTCGCCAGCGCCCTCGACTACGCGCACAGCCAGGGCGTCATTCACCGCGACATCAAGCCCTCCAACATCATGTTCGACAACCAGGGCAACGCCTACCTGGTGGACTTTGGTATCGCCAAGCTGATGGAGGCGACCAGCTCGCTGACCGGCACCGGCGTGGCGATGGGCACGCCGATCTACATGCCGCCGGAGCAGTGGCGCTCCGAGAATCTGACACCCGCCGCCGACCAGTACGCGCTGGCGGCGACGGTCTACGGCCTGCTGACCGGTCGTGCGCCCTACGAAGCCAGCACGCCCTTCGGCCTGATGCACAAACACCTCAACGAGATGCCCACGCCGGTACACCTGCGCCGTCCGGGGCTGCCGGAGTCGGCCAGCGCGGTGCTGGAACGGGCGCTGGCCAAAGCGCCAGGCGACCGCTTCCCCACCGTGACGGCCTTTGCCCAGGCGTATGCGAGCGCCATCGCCGGGAGCGAAGGCAAGCCGACCGGCTTCTTCACGGTCAAGCTGCCGGAGCGCGCCCGCCTGGAAGAGCCGCCCAAGACACCCTCCTCGCCGCGACCACCCACGCCGCCATCGGGCGGCGCGCCACGCGGCACCCCGCCCGGCGCGGTGCCGCCCTCAGAACCGTCGCTGCCCGCCATGCCGACGGGCGCGGGCGGGCCGGCCCACAAGAGTCCGGTGGTCTGGGCGCTGGCCCTGGGCCTGATCGCGGCGCTGGCGGTGATCGGCGTCCTGGTGCTGGGCCAGGGCGGGGGCGGCGGGGCGGATACCCCGGCGCCCGGCGACCTGACGGGGACTGCGCTTGCTGCCGCGCCGACGCCTACCGAGCTGCCGTCCGTGCCCGCCCTGGTGACGGCGACTCCGCTGCCCTCCAAGACGCCCGAACCGACGGCGACGCCGGAGCCGTCCGCGACGCCGACCGGCACGGCCACCGCGACGGAGACCGTCACGGCAACAGCTACGGCGACGGCCAGTTTCACATCCACTCTCTCGCCGACCGTGCTTCCGCAGGCGGGGCTGGTCGTGCTCTCGCCAACCTATATGCCGAGCGATACGCCTGTCCCGACCGACACACTGACGCCATCACCGACGCCCTCGCGAACGCCCAGGCCCGCAGCCACGCCCTGGCCAACACGCACGCCATCACGCACGCCTCTGCCCGCCGCTACGCCCTGGCCGACGCGCACACCGACGCGGACTCCGAGACCCGCCGCTACGCCCTGGCCGACGCGCACGCCATCGCGCACGCCGCTGCCTGCCGCTACACCCTGGCCGACGCGCACTGCGCCGACAGGTACGCGAACGCCCACAGCGACACGCACGCCGCCTCCTACGCGCACGCCGACACCGAGCGAGCGTTGGGGCATGACCGCTGAGAACGCTGCGGATGCAGCTTGGGGATGGGAAGAGGTGATTCCGGCGGCGTGGCTAAACCCCTCGGCAAACCACGCCCGTTACCTGTTGCGCCTGACACAGGTTGAGACCTTTGTGGGTACGTGTGAATACAGCAAGATGGGTTTCGGCCCTACTACGTTCACCCTGGGGCGTTACCGGGTACGGGTGACCGCGAGCATCACCGACTTGAGCAACCAGGCGTTGCTTGCAACGGAGACTTTCACCACTGGCTCATTGGGCGAGTGTCCTTCGTTTGTCACCCACTTCGAAAACGAGACCAGCCGGGACGATTACTACCCGCCGGATAGGGCGCTGTTTGAGACATGGTTCTCGCGTGTCATGGGCGGCAACATGACCGGCTTGGCGACCATCACGCCCACGCCAACAGCTACTTTTACGCGCACGCCAACCCCGGAAGGGGCAGAGGATGCCTTCGTGGTCGTGACTTCGCCAGCAGGAGCAGAGGTGCGCTCCGAGCCAGGGCGCGAGGGGGCTGTACTGGGTCGAGTTGAGCACGGCGATGGGCTGGCCGTGACAGGTCGCACGGCTGATCAGAGATACTTCCAGGTCCAGTTCCAGGATCAGCTTGGCTGGGTCTTCTGGACGTATGTGGAGTTTGAGGGCGACCTGGAGACTGTGCCTGTAGTGGTGCCAGGAGCGGGGCTGGTCGCCGCCAACACGCCCACGCGCACGCCGACGCCCACGCCCCGGCCAGCGGCATACCCTGCCGGCGCGCCCAACGCGGACTGGACGCCGGTTGTGCGCGAGTTCAATGGCCTGCCGATGGTCTACGTGCCCGCCGGATGCTTCGTGATGGGCAGCACCGACCCGCAGATTGATGCGGCGCTCGAACAGTGCAGAGCGGACTATGGCCCGTGCGAACGAGACTGGTTCACGGATGAGAAACCCCGCTCTGAGGTCTGCCTGGATGCCTTCTGGATCGGGCAGACTGAGGTGACGAACGCGCAGTATCAGGCTTGCGTGCAGGCAGGCGCTTGCAGCCCGCTGAAGGACAGACGTTACGCAGGGAACGCCGACCATCCCGTCGTGTCTGTGGACTGGTTCCAGGCGCGCGACTACGCCGCGTGGGTGGGCGGAGCGTTGCCCAGCGAGGGGCAGTGGGAATACGCCGCGCGCGGGCCGCAGGGCTTGCAGTATCCCTGGGGCGAGGAGTTTGACGATAACCGGCTCAATTACTGCGACGCGAACTGCGCGAACGACTGGCGCCACGCTGCCTACGACGATGGATACGCGCAGACCGCGCCAGTGGGAAGCTTTCCAGCGGGCGCATCGTGGGTTGGGGCGCTCGATCTGAGTGGCAATGTGTGGGAGTGGACCAGCACCCTCTACCGGGAGTATCCTTACCGCGCCGGCGACGGGCGTGAGGACCCGACAAGTGCCGGTTGGGGGCGGGTGCTGCGCGGCGGCTCGTGGAACGACGGGCGCTTCAATGCTCGCGCCGCCGATCGTCTCTGGCTGCAACCGTCTACCGAAGACTCCCACTATGGTTTTCGGATCGTGATGGCTGAGAGCGGCCCCGCGTCGGACTCCGGAGCGTTTGAGGTTGCGCCGGAACCGACCGGCGTGATGCTGCGCGTGTGGGGTCAGCAAACGCCGCTGCGCGCGGCCCCCATCCTCGGCGCTGCCGAAATTGCCCGGCTGCCCGCAGGAATCCGGCTAGAGATTCTTGGGAGGAACGCTGAGGCGAACTACTTCCTGGTGTCGTATCAAGGGCAACAAGGGTGGGTGTGGCTGTCCTACGTCTCTGTGCTGGGCAACCTCGACGCGGTTCCAGTGATCGGGGCGGAGCCGGAGCCGGAGCGCGTGCTGGCGCTGGTCGGACCGCGCGCTGTGATCATCTATGTTGCGCCAGACCTGTATGCGGCCAGGATTGAGACAGTCGAGAACGTCGAGCTACCGATCACGGGGCGCACGGCGAACGGACAGTGGTACCGCGTCGAGTGGCAAGGGCGCGAGGCGTGGATCGTCAACAGCTACTACCTGCGCACCCAGGGCGATAAGAGCACCATTCCGGTGGTCGAAGTGGAGGCGGAGCCAGAGCCGGAGCGCGTGCTGGCGCTGGTCGGATCGCGCGCTGTGATCATCTATGTTGCGCCAGACCTGTATGCGGCCAGGATTGAAACGGTCGAGAACGTCGAGCTACCGATCACGGGGCGCACGGCGAACGGACAGTGGTACCGCATTGAGTGGCAAGGGCGCGAGGCATGGATCGTCAACAGCTACTACCTGCGCACCCAGGGCGATAAGAGCACCATTCCGGTGGTCGAAGTGGAGGCGGAGACAGAACCGATCCGTTGCCAGATCACGGCCTCCAGCAACACTCGCCTGCGCGAGGGGCCGGGGACTGATTATGATGTTGTGGGGGTGATGGGCGCTGGAGAGGCGCGCAACGCCGTCGCGCAGTTCCAGGCGGCAGATGACTATGCGTGGTTTCTGCTTGAGGATGGCTCCTGGGTGCGCTCCGATGTCGTTGGCTATGACCCGTCTTGTTCCCAATTGCCGACGGCTCTGTCAGCCCCCCGCCAGATTGCGCCGCCGGATGGCAGCGTCTTCGACTTTTACCCGCGCACAACCACGCTAGAATGGTCATCAGTGCGTGGTGCAGCAAGCTATCAGCTTGAGATTGAGTTCTCATATCCGCCTGACTGGCAGTGGAGTTCTGACTACATCAGCGGCCAGACTGTGGAGGATGCTTCCTTCACCTTTGACTTTGTAGGAGCGCAGCCAGGGCGTTGGCGCGTGACGGCGCTGGACGAGAACGGGACGCCAGGCGCACCCAGCCCCTGGTGGGGTTTTGAATACCTGCGCTGAAACAACGCGGCTCCCACACAGGAGCCGCGCTCGCTTTTTGGGCGAGTACCTCAGCGCCGGGTCAGCGCGCCGGGCGAGGTCGCCTCGACAGAGGCGGGCGAGGTCGGCGCGCGCTCGGCCCCCGCCAGCCGCGCCTGCATACTCCAGGGGCCGGTCCACGTCACCTGCACCTGGGCAAGCTGCCCGCGCCAGTCGCGCGAGTCGTCGCTGAAGAAGACCAGCTTGTTCTGCGGCGTGCGCCCGCGCCACTTGCCCTTCACCTGATCCTCGACCAGCACCTCGACCGTCTGCCCCAGGAACTGCCGGTTGATCTCGGCGACGACCTGCTCCTGCAGCGCCTCCAGCGCGGCGAGACGGCGCTTCTTCTCCTCGGCGGGCACGTCGTCGGGTAGGGTGCGCGCGCTGACCGTTTGCGGGCGCGGGCTGTAGCGGGCCAGGTGCACCTTGTCCAGCTTGAGGTCGGCCAGCAGGTCGTAGGTCTGCTGGAACTGCGCGTCTGTCTCGCCGGGGAAGCCGACGATCACATCGCAGTGAATGGCCACGCCGGGGACGCGCGCCCGGATGCGCGCCACCAGGTCGCGGTACTGCCCGGCGGTGTAGCCGCGCCTCATGCGCGCCAGCACCTCGTCGCTGCCCGCCTGCACGGGCACCTCGATCTGCGGCATGACGCGCGGCAGCTCGGCCACCGTGTCCAGCAGTTCGTCGGTCATCCAGTTGGGGTGGCTGGTCAGGAAGCGGATGCGCTGGACGCCTTCCTGTTCGGCCACGTCGTGCACGATGCGCAGCAGCGCGGACAGGTTCGGGCCGTCGGGCACGTCCTTGCCGTAGCGATCCACGATCTGCCCCAGCAGCGTCACCTCGCGCACGCCCTGGCGGGCCAGGCTGCGCACGTGCCCGACGATCTCGCCGACCGGGCGCGACTTCTCGACGCCGCGCCGGTAGGGGATGATGCAGAAGGTGCAGGCGTGCGAGCAGCCGTAGACGACCGGCACGTGCGCGCTGACCAGCGTCCCGCGCTCGCCCTCCGGCAGCAGGATCGCGCCGGGCGCTTCGCTGGCGAAGTCTTGCAGATGGTCGCGGGCAGCGCGGGCGGCGGCGTCCTGCGCGCGCGCTTCGCCCTCGGCGGCGCGCTCACCCAGGAAAGCGACCATCGGCGCGGGGTCGGACGGAGGCAGGAACACGTCCACCTGCGGCAGCTTCTCGCGCAGCCGCAGCGGGTCCTTCACCCCAACCAGGCAGCCCATCAGCCCGATGACCTTGCCCGGATCGGCGCGCTTGACCTGAGCCAGCTCGCGCAGCCGCCCATACGCTTTGTCTTCAGCGGACTGGCGCACCACGCATGTGTTGATCACCAGAATGTCGGCCTCGTCGGGGTCGGCGGCGGCGTGATGCCCCAGCCGCTCTAGCTCGGAGGCGAGTCGCTGCGTGTCGGCGACGTTCATTTGGCAGCCCAGAGTCCAGATGTGGTAGCGCATTGTTTCCTCGATGTCTCTGCCGACGGTGCGGGCGGGGTATCAGAGCCGGGCGTGCAGGTAATCGCGCAGCGCGACGGCGTTGCTGTGTTCGGAATCGCGCGCGGCAAAGACGAGGGTGATCGTCCCGCTGCGCGCCGCCCGCAGCAGCGGCTCCCACGCCTGCGGTCTGGCGTCCAGTTCAGCCCAATAGCGGCGGCGGAACTCGTCCCAGCGGGCCGGGTCGTGGCCGAACCAGGTTCGCAGCTCCGCGCTGGGCGCAACCTCACGCGCCCACGCCGTCAGTTGCAGCGCGTCCTTTGCCACGCCACGCGGCCACAGGCCGTCCACCAGGTAGCGCGCGCCGTCGTCCGGCTCCGCCTGCTCGTAGACCCGCTTGAGTTTGATCACGGTACCCCTCGCTGCACTCTGGCTCCGGCGAGCCAATAATGTGCCGGGATTTTAGACAAATTCGCCCCATAAGACCAGGGCGGATTTTGGGGTGCGTACAAAGGTTGTCAACGACGCGCTTGGCGCAGGGGCATTGACCTCACCCCCGGCCTCGCTGCGCTCGGCTTGCCCCCTCCGCCAGCGGAGAGGGGGCGGCGAGGCGCGTGAGCGCCGAGCGGGGGTGAGGTAAACCAGGGCGCGGCCAACCGTCTGCCAGGTCTTGCCCCCCGGATTCTGCGTAGGGGAGCCTGGCCGGCGTATAATGAGGCTATGTCTCAGGCCACCTTTCGCTTCTACGCCGAACTGAACGATTTCCTGCCGCCCAGCCGCCGCCAGGTGCCCTTCGCGCACCGCTTCGACGGGCGCGTGTCAATCAAGGACATGATCGAGTCGCTGGGCGTACCGCACACCGAGGTTGACCTGATCCTGGCCAATGGCGAGTCGGTGGATTTTCACTATCTCGTGCAGGATGGCGACCGGATCAGCGTCTATCCGGTCTTCGAGACGTTCGACATCACGCCGCTGCTGCGCGTCCGATCTCGCCCGCTGCGCCAGCCACGCTTCGTGCTGGATGTGCATTTGGGGCGGCTGGCGGGCTATCTGCGCCTGCTGGGTTTTGACGCGCGCTACGCCTCGGATTGCGACGACGCGACGCTCGCTGCGCTCTCGCGCGACGAGCGCCGCACGCTGCTCACGCGCGACCGGGGCCTGCTCAAGCGCCGCCAGGTGACGCATGGTTACTGCGTGCGCGCTACCAACCCCCGCGAGCAGGTGCGCGAAGTGCTGCGCCGCTTCGACCTCTACCGCCTGGTCGCGCCGTTCTCGCGCTGTATTCGCTGCAACGGCGTGCTGGAGCCTGTCGCCAAGCAAGTCGTGGCGGATCGGCTGCCGCCGCACGTGCGCGCCCATCACGACGAGTTTCGCATCTGTACGGCGTGCGGGCAGGTCTATTGGCGCGGATCGCACTACCAGCGCCTGCGGGCGCTGGTCGCCTGTTGGCTGGAGAACTCGCAGGGCGCGGACGAGACCCTGGGCGGGCGCTGAGCGGCCCCCTCAGCGGCGTTGCTGGTTGCGCGCCACCACGTCGGTGACTTTGCCGTGCTGGGCGAAGATCACCACTGTGTCGCCTGCCCGGACGACTGTCTGCGGCGCGGGGTGCACAGTGGCCTCCCCGTTCTGGCTGTGCAGCACGATGTCCATGTCTTCGGCCTCTTGCAGCGTGCCGACCGTCTGGCCATCCAGGAACGAGCGAGGCGCAACCGCCAGGCGGATCATGCTGTACTCCACGCCGTGGATCTCCAGCGTCTGGGTGATCTCAATGCCCAGCGCGGCGGAAGCGAACGCCGGGGCCGCCAGGTCGGTGGCGCTGAGCACCGCCTCGACGTTCATGAAGTGGCGAATCTGCGCGGCAAAGCGATCCTCCCACATGCGCACGACGATGCGGATGTTCGGGTTGAGATCGCGGGCGCGCATGGTCACTTCCAGGTTCATGTGGTCGTTGGACGTGCAGACGATCAGCGACTGCGCCTGGCGGATGCTCGCCGTCTCCAGCGTGGCGGGCAGCCGACCGTCTCCGGCGACTAGCGGCACGCGCAGCCGGCCCAGTTCGTCCCGTTTCTCCGGCTCGATGTGGTGATCAATGGCGACCACCTCAAAGCCCATCGTCACCAGCGAGCGGACGACGCGCGTGCCCAGGTGCCCCACGCCGAGCACGATCACGTGGTTGCTGTAAGTGGATGCCACGGCTTCCTCCCAGGAATTGCTCTGCGCGCCGCTGTTGAAGAACAGGTTGATGAAGTCGAACACGCCGCGCGCAGCGACATAGGCCCCGATGAGGGGCATGGCGTACCAGAAGGCGACAAGCTGCGCTTCGGGCGGGATGTCGCCTGGCGTCTCGACGATCATCAGCGCCAGCATGGTGTAGGGCAGGTCTACATAGGGGATGCGCTCGTAACCGGCCCGCACCCATAGCTCGCCGTACAGCCAGCCTCCGGCGAAGACTGCCAGCAGCAGCACACCGATTGGCGTCCGAAACTCGCGCAGGATCACGCGCAGGTTGCGCCACGCGGCGCGAACCAGGCGCGCCTGGCGGCTCAACCGCCGCGCGCGAATCTGGGGAGCTACGAACTTGGATCGCGGCACGGGCTATGATCCTCAGCGGTGCCTGGTCGCTGACGCGCCCTGTGACCGGCGGGCGCGCAGCGCAGCGCGTGCGCAAGATGTGCAGCATTGTGATCAGGCGCAGGGCAGGGCGCGGCTGCCAGGGAATGATGGTGCTTTTGGCACACCCTTTCCGGCACGATCACCCGCCACCCTGCTGAGTCTAGCGGATCTGGAAGAAGGGTGCATCTCGCGACGGGGGCGCAATACCTGAACCGCAGAGACACAGAGGACGCGGAGAAGAACTAACCCCATCCTTTCTCTGCGCTCTCTGCGCCTCAGCGGTGATCTTTTGCCCCAGAAATGAGATACGCCCCGCCGACCCACGCGCGGCCCTCATTCATCGGCAGGCAGATGCTGCTCGCCGAACGTCTTGATGGCCTCGATGATCGGCAGCAGCGCCTCCCCTTTCTCGGTCAGGGCGTATTCGACGCGCGGCGGAATCTCGGCGAATGCCCGGCGCGAGATCAGGTTGGCCGCTTCGAGCGTCTTCAGGCGCTGCGAGAGCGTCTTGGGGCTGATGCCGGCCAACGACTCCTCTAGCTCGCCGAAACGCCGGCTGCCGTGCGTCAGGTCGCGCACGATGAGCAGCGTCCACGTGTCACCGATCAGGGCGGCGGCGCGGGCGATGGGACAGTGATCGGCAGAGTGGTGGGCCATAGCGGGTGATCCTGTCTGTTAGAGTTTCATCGGAAGATGCCTTGCGCCATTGACAAAGCACTCTTCTCATCATTATACTTTATATTGCGAAGTTGCTTCCATATAGGAAGTATAAGAATGGACAGTCTGGCGTCGAACCACCAGGAGGGGACACATGACGGACGCACTCTTTCTCGTCGGGCGCATCGTGCTCGGTTTGTTCTACCTGTACAACGCTTCCAACCACATCTTGAATCTCAAGGCGATGGCGGGCTATACGCGCTCTAAGGGCGTGCCCATGCCTGAACTGGCCACCCTGGGCACAGGCGTGGTGTTGCTGCTCGGCGGCCTGAGCCTCATGTCGGGTCTGTACCCGGACGTAGGTGTGGCGTTGCTGGTCATCTTCCTGCTCTCGACCGCCTTCATCATGCACAACTTCTGGACAGTGAGCGATCCCCAGGCTCGCATGATGGAGACAGTACAGTTCAGCAAAGACCTGGCCCTGGCAGCGTCGGCGCTCATGTTCCTGGCCATCCCGGAACCCTGGGCGCTGTCGTTGGCCTAAACAGCACGTCTCAACGACAGGCAGAGGCCGCCGCGCACCCCCGCGCCAGCGGCCTCTGGCGCATTTATGGCCAGGGTTCCATCCAGTACTGACCCGGCTGACCCTCGGCCACCCAGCCTTCCAGCCGCTCCGTGCGCACCAGCCACCACCGTAGCTGGCGCGTCGTGTCGCACACCGGCCCTGACACGACCGTGAACTGCCCTCCCGGCTGGATCATGCCGATGACGTTGCCCGACTCCACGCGCGGCGCGCTGCGCACGCGGCTGGGATCGGGCGGCGTGTAGGTGATGCGCCCCGTATCGCCGGGCACCATGCGCGGCGGCAGCGCCCCCGGACAGGACGCCGGCCCCGTTTCAAACGGCTCGATCCAGTACGTGCCGTTCTGCCCCTCACCGATCCAGCCCGTCCACAGCCCGCTGCGGTCGTACACCTTGATCTCCCACCAGGCAAGGCCGCTGGCGCACTCCGGCCCGGCGATAACCTCAAACATCTGCCCCGGCGGAATCTGGCGCAGGAGCGGGCCGTCCATGCCAGGCGCACCGCGCACGTTGGTATCCAGCCTGGGGTAGAGCGTCGTGCGCCCGCCTTCGCCTACCTCCATGCGAAAAGGCATCTGGTTGCACAGGGCCGGGCCGGTCGGCGTCGGCGAGAACGTGGGGCGCGGCGTGGGCGAAGGCGGCGGCGTCAGCGTGGGGCTGGGTGTGCGGGTAGCGGTCGCTGTGAGCGAGGGCGTCGCCGACGGCGTGAACGTGGGCGTGACGGTCGGCGTATCCGTCCAGCTTGCGGCGGTTTGCGTCAGGCGCAGGGCGAGCAGCGCCTCGGCGGTCGCGTCGAGATCAGGCGTGGGCGTGTCCGTCCAGCTTTGGGCGGTCTGGCTCAGGCGCAACGCCAGCAGTGCTTCCGCCGTCGCGTCGAGATCGGGCGTCGCCGACGGTGTGAGCGTCGCGGTGGGAGTCTCGGTCGGGCGCGCGGTTGCGCTGGGCGAGGGCGTGGCGGTGGCCGACGGGGCGGGCGTGTCCGTTGCTGGTGCTGGCGGGGACGGCGTGAGGCTGGGCGTCTGGCTCGCCGCTGGCACCGGACTGGCGATGCCTTCGCTCAGCGGGCCGCTGGCCGTCGGCGTGCGCCCCGGCAG